>ERZ780212.962-NODE-962-length-25419-cov-8.783867_pt1 | contig 25419 bp, 20 predicted proteins | sample MGYA00511364_ERZ780212 | MGnify/ENA primary metagenome ERZ780212 (study PRJEB29588, sample SAMEA2147991) | human gut metagenome | biome: human gut; feature: human-associated habitat; material: faeces | place: Denmark | collected 2008/2010 ... | reverse complement strand
GGCCGGCCGCCGAAACGGAGCCGCAGCGCCCGAACAGCGCAGCCGATCCGGCCGCTGCGACCGACCCGGCCCCGGATCCCTATTTGGCGGCCTGCCAGACCTACTACACCGGCGCGGACGGGCGGGAGTACCATGTGTTCACGGCTGTGACGCCGTCCATCGAGGGCCGTACCGACCCGGTGGGGTATCGCTCGGAGCTGATCCCGGCGGGCGGAACGGTGGACTTCCCCGCCACCGTCATGGTGGAGGACGCCGTGACCCAGGACTACGCAGCGGAGGATTTCGCCGCGCTGCTGGACAGCTGGGACGTGTCCGTCACCGCGCCGGAGGGCGTGGGCCGTGTGAGCCTGCGGGAGGCGGAGCTGGAGACGGCGGATACGCCCGCCCTGCTGTACCGCCGCCTGTGGGGCAACAACACCTGTACCCACAACGAGATCGTCTGGACTCTGCGGATGAAAAACGGCGACGTGCTGACCCTGACCCAGACCATCGAGCTGCTGCCGCAGGAGGTCCGGACCTATTCAACGGCGGACGCGCCGCTGGAAACGGCGCAGGAGCTGCAGGCGCTGCTGGATCGGCTGGCGGAGGAGTACGACGCGGACACGTCCATCACGGTGGAGCTGCCGGACGTGACCTATGACGCGCCGGTGTCGGTGGGCTGCGCGGTCACGCTGAAGGGCAGCGGCACCGCCTTCGCCGCGCCGGTGACGGTGACGCCCCTGAGCGACACGGAGCGGTGCCACGCCTACGTCCGCTTTTCGGAGGTCAGCTTTGAGGGGGATGGGAGCGGAACCGGCGTGACCGCCAGAGCGCCCACCTATCTGGAGAACTGTCGCGTAACCGGCTGGGACGTGGGCGCGCTGGCCGTGAACGGCGGCTGGGTCTATCTCCACGGCGGGTATATCGGCGGCAACGGGGTGGGCGCGCGGTACGACTCCGCGTACAGCAACTCCTATACATATACCATCAGGCGCATCGACTTTTTGAACAACACCACGGCGCTGGAGCTTCTGTGCCTGCCGCCGAACTCCTATGTGGCGCTGGATGACTGCCGCTTCCGGGGCAACGGAACGGATGTATACAACCCCGGCGGCTACCGCATCGAGGTGAACAACGGCACGGAGGTCACCTTGTGAGAACGTAAAAAAGAACCGCCCGAAGGCGGTTCTTTTTTCGTGCGGGAAGGGCCGTTTACAGGTTCTTCTCGTAGGACTCGATCATCTTCTTGACCATCTGGCCGCCCACAGAGCCGGCCTCGCGGCTGGTCAGGTGACCGTTGTAACCGTTCTTCAGGTTCACGCCGACCTCAGAGGCGGCCTCCATCTTGAACTGATCCATAGCGGCCTTGGCTTCGGGGACATTCAGCTTGTTGCTGTTCTTGGTAGACATCGTTGTGTTCTCCTTTCATGTTGTGGGGCAAATGCCCTTGTTGGGTATCGCAACGGTAGTTTTGCCGCCCGACAGCGCGATATGCATGAAAAACAGTGGCAAATGCTGGATACGGCGCGCAAAAAGGATAGACAAACGGGCGTATTCATGGTATACTAAATTCACTTAACAGCGAGGGGGACCTTCTTTCAGGAAGGACCGAGCAGGGAGGAAGAGGAAAAAGCGCGGCAGCTGCCGCGCTTTTTCGCGTCCTGCGCCGGACAAAAAAGAGGGAGATGACAACACCATCTCCCTCTCCGCTATGTAAAAAATAAGTCGGAGCAAGCATACAAACCTGCTCCGACGTGGTCCGAGTGTCGAGATTCGAACTCGAGGCCTCTTGAACCCCATTCAAGCGCGATACCAAACTTCGCCACACCCGGATATTCTGTTGTGCCTCAAACAGCCTACTTAGAATACCACAGTTTTCGGCGGTTTGCAAGTCCTATTTTGAATTTTTTTCAAATTTCTTCCGAGGCTTTTTGTTGACAAAGGCGTCGGCGCATGGTAATATAATACTCGCGTTTGGCACGAGAGACGCTTTTACGCACGGAGAGATGGCTGAGTGGTCGAAAGCACCGGTCTTGAAAACCGGCGATGTGAAAGCATCCGTGGGTTCGAATCCCACTCTCTCCGCCAGAAAATAAATATGTATGCGGAAGTACCCAAGTGGCCGAAGGGGCTCCCCTGCTAAGGGAGTAGGCCGTCAAAAGCGGCGCGAGGGTTCAAATCCCTCCTTCCGCGCCAGCAAAAAGAGACATCCTTTCGGATGTCTCTTTTTGCTTCACGCGGCTGATTTTGCCCTTCCTCCGTGAAACCACCCGTTGACAAACCGCGCCGAACGGTTTATACTTATTGCCATCAAAAAGGCAGTGACGAAGAAGAAGCTGTTTTTCCGCGGCCAAAGAGAGGGGCGCCCCCGGCTGAAAGCACCCCGCCAAGGACACGGCCCGTACCACTTCCGAGCCGCCTGCGACGAGCAGGACGGGTATCTCCCGTTACAGAGATCGAAAGCGACGGCGTATGCCGGATCTCTTCCGCCGATACTGCGTTGCAGAAGCTTGAAATACAGACCGTATTCCTGCGCTCCTGCGCCTTGTCTCGACGAAAGATATCCCGCCATCCGCAGCGGACAGTAAAAACGCTGCGCAGGCCGTAAGCAGGGTGGAACCGTGGAGTAATGCCTATTACCTCACCCCTGATACCATTCAGGGGTGGGGATTTTTATTTATCCAGCCCCGATCACAAGGAGGAACAGACTATGAGCGAAGTCAACAAGGAATTTACGTTTGAAAACGAACAGTACCGCAAGACCTACTGGCACACCTGCTCCCACATCCTGGCCCAGGCTGTCAAGCGCCTGCACCCGGAGGTAAAGCTGGCCATCGGCCCCAGCATCGACAACGGCTTTTATTACGATCTGGACGCGCCCTTCGCCTTCACCCAGGACGACCTGGGCGAGATCGAGGCTGAAATGCGTAAGATCTGTAAAGAGAAGCTGAAGCTGGAGCGCTTCGAGCTGCCCCGCGCCGAGGCCATCAAGTACATGGAGGAAAAGGAAGAGCCCTACAAGGTGGAGCTGATCAACGACCTGCCCGAGGATGCCCACATCTCCTTCTACAAGCAGGGCGAGTTCGTGGACCTGTGCGCCGGTCCCCATGTGGACTCCACCGGCCGTATCAAGGGCAACGGCATCAAGCTGACCGCCTGCAACGCCGCTTACTGGCGCGGCGACTCCAACCGCCAGACCCTGCAGCGTATCTACGGCGTGGCCTTCCCCAGCAAGGACGAGCTGGATGCCTATCTGAAGGAGCGGGAGGAGGCCGTGAAGCGCGACCACAATAAGCTGGGACGCGAGCTGGAATATTTCACCACTGTGGACTGCATTGGCCAGGGCTTGCCCATCCTGCTGCCCAAGGGTGCCCGCGTTATCCAGCTGCTGCAGCGCTGGGTGGAGGACACCGAGCAGCAGCGTGGCTATCTGCTGACCAAGACGCCCCTGATGGCCAAGCGTGAGCTGTACAAGATCTCCGGTCACTGGGATCATTATCTGGACGGCATGTTCGTCATGGGCGATCCCGCGGATGAGACAAAGGAGTGCTTTGCCCTGCGTCCCATGACCTGCCCGTTCCAGTATCAGGTGTTCCTGAACCGCGGCCGCAGCTACCGCGACCTGCCCATGCGTCTGGGCGAGACATCCACCCTGTTCCGCAACGAGGACTCCGGTGAGATGCACGGCCTGATCCGCGTCCGCCAGTTCACCATCTCCGAGGGACATCTGGTGCTGCGCCCCGACCAGCTGGAGGAGGAGTTCAAGCAGTGCCTGGATCTGGCCAAGTACTGCCTGGGCACCGTGGGCCTGTTGGAAAAGTGCACGTTCCGCTTCTCCCAGTGGGACCCCGCCAACCCCAACAACAAGTACGAGGGCACGGCGGAGCAGTGGGACCACGCCCAGGCCGCCATGGAGCGCATCCTGAAGGATCTGAACGTGGACTACACCGTGGGCATTGACGAGGCCGCGTTCTACGGCCCCAAGCTGGACATCCAGTACAAGAATGTGTACGGCAAGGAGGATACCCTTGTTACCATCCAGATCGATATGCTGCTGGCGGAGCGCTTCGGCATGTACTATATCGATGAGAACGGCAACAAGGCCCTGCCCTATATCATCCACCGCACGTCTCTGGGCTGCTATGAGCGGACACTGGCCTACCTGATCGAGGAGTACGCCGGTGCGCTGCCCACCTGGATGATGCCCGAGCAGGTACGCTTCCTGCCTATTACTGACCGCGCTGCCGACTACTGCGTGCAGCAGGCCGCGGAGCTGCGCAAGCAGGGCTTCCGCGTGGAGGTGGACAGCCGCAACGAGAAGATCGGCAAGAAGATCCGCGAGGCTACCCTGGAGAAGATCCCCTTCATGCTGGTGGTTGGCGACCGCGACATGGAGAACGGCACCGTCTCCGTCCGTACCCGCAAGGGCGAGGACCTGGGCGCCATGACGCTGGAGGTTTTCTCTGCCAAGCTGCGCCAGATCGTGGATGAGAAGCAGAAGATCTGACGAGTGCCATAAGTCATAAGGTAAGCGGGAGAGACAGGCGGAAGCCTGTCTCTTTTGCTGCAGTCAGACAAAAAACAGATTTTGCCAAAAGAAAAGTTTATTATAGCAAAACAGCAGGCTTCTGACAGAAAACCGCATGAAAAATACATGAAAATGATGCAAATACGCCAAAAAATGGGTGAAAGTGTGTGGATGAAAAACAAGGAGATGCGCTATTGAACACTATTCAGAGACACAAATATGTTGACAGAGTGTGAACTTATCTGGTAAAATCAAATGGGTGCGCAGCACCCGAATGCATAGAAGAGAACAGGGCGCGCCCTGTTCGCTGTTTCCTTCTGGCGGAGGAAACAACAAACTATGGTAAAGGAATTAGGAGGTAAACATGAAAAAAGTAGTTTCTCTGCTGCTGGCTCTCATCATGGCGCTCTCCCTGGTCGCCTGCGGCGAAAAGAAGGGCGAGACCGATGATAACACCGTGCCCTACAAGATCGGCATCGTGACCGGCTCCGTCTCTCAGTCCGAGGATGATCGCCGCGGCGCCGAGGCCTTCCAGAAGGAGTATGGCGAGGATATGGTCCAGCTGGCCATCTATCCCGACAACTTCACCGAGGAGACCGAGACCACCATCCAGTCCATCGTGAACCTGTCCGCCGATCCCCTGATGAAGGCCATCATTGTCAACCAGTCCGTTCCCGGCACCACCGAGGCGTTCCGCAAGATCAAGGAGACCCGCCCTGACATCATCTGCATCGCAGGCGAGGCTCACGAGGATCTGCCCGAGATCGGCTCCGCTGCCGACCTGGTCACCAACAACGACTTCGTGTCCCGCGGCTATCTGATCATCCGCACCGCGCACGAGCTGGGCTGCGACACCTTCGTACATATCTCCTTCCCCCGCCACATGTCCTATGAGACCATGAGCCGCCGCGTGGCCATCATGAAGGCCGCTTGCGAGGAGTTCGGCATGAAGTTCGTCCTGGAGACGGCTCCCGATCCCACCTCTGACGTGGGCGTTTCCGGCGCTCAGGCCTACATTCTGGAGCAGGTGCCCGCATGGGTCGAGAAGTACGGCCAGAAGGCTGCTTACTTCTGCACCAACGATGCGCACACCGAGCCTCTGCTGAAGCGCCTGCTGGAGTGCGGCGGCTACTTCATCGAGGCCGACCTGCCCTCCCCCCTGATGGGCTATCCCGGCGCGCTGGGTATTGATCTGACCGAGGAAGCCGGTGATTTCGAGAAGATCCTGACCAAGGTCGAGTCCGCCATCGTTGAGAAGGGCGGCGCCGATCACTTCGGCACCTGGGCTTACTCCTACGGCTACACCCTGTCCGCCGGTCTTGCTCTGCACGCCAAGAACGTGCTGGACGGCAAGAGCGAGCTGAAGGACATGGACGATGTGGCTGCCGCTCTGCAGGTCTACTCTCCCAAGGCGGCCTGGAACGGCGCCAGCTACACCAACGCCACCACCGGCGCGAAGTCTGAAAACGTGTTCCTGATCTATCAGGATACCTATATCATGGGTGATCCCGGCCACTTCATGGGCAACGCCGACGTGGAGATCCCGGAGAAGTACTTCACCGTCAGCTGACGACAGGCTTTTGAAGCAACCATTAAAGCGGGGAGGGAGGGCATCCTCCCTCCCCGCTGCTATAGGTAGGGATGAATATGGAAAAGAACAATGCTCCGCTGCTTGAGATGCGGAATATCAAAAAGGGCTTTTTCGGCAATCAGGTGCTCACAGACATCAACTTCACCTTGAAAGAGGGCGAGGTGCTGGGTCTGGTGGGCGAAAACGGCGCCGGAAAGAGCACCTTGATGAAAATACTGTTTGGCATGGACGTGATCCGTGAGACGGGCGGCTACGAGGGGGATGTCCTGATCGACGGAGAAAAAGTGCAGTTCAACACCCCCTTTGATGCGCTGAAGGCCGGCATCGGCATGGTGCATCAGGAGTTCTCGCTGATCCCCGGCTTTACTGCCACGGAGAACATCCTCCTCAACCGCGAGCCCAAGAAAAAAAGCGTCATTTCAGAAGTGTTCGGCCCGCGTCTGGACACTCTCGACTATAAGGAAATGGATAACCGCGCCGCAAAAGCCATTGAGAAAATGGGCGTGGCTATCGACCAGAAGATGGTCATCAGCAGCATGCCCGTGGGGCACAAGCAGTTCACGGAGATCGCCCGCGAGCTGAGCAAGGAGAACCTGAAGCTGCTGATCCTGGATGAGCCCACCGCCGTGCTCACCGAGCAGGAGGCACAGGCCCTGCTGGACTCCATCCGCGGCATGGCCTCCCGGGGCATCGCCGTGATCTTCATCACCCACCGCCTGCAGGAGATCCTGTCGGTGTGCGATAAGGTGGTCATCATGCGGGATGGCTACGTTGTCAAGGACGTGGCCGCCCGCGAGACGGATGTCCGCGACATCACCCACTACATGGTGGGGCGCGAGGTGGCTGCCGGCGGCGTCGCCCACGATATCCGCGACCACTCCGATGCCCGCACCATTCTGTCCATCCGCAAGCTGTGGGTGGATATGCCCGGCGAGATCGTCCGCAACGTGGATCTGGACGTGAAGGAGGGCGAGATCCTGGGCATCGGCGGTCTGGCCGGCCAGGGCAAGCTGGGTATTCCCAACGGTGTGATGGGCCTGTACGAGGCGGGCGGCACCGTGGAGTTCGACGGCAAGCCCATCGCGCTGAACAGCCCCCGGAAGTGTCTGGACTCCCAGCTGGCCTTTGTGTCCGAGGATCGGCGCGGCGTGGGTCTGCTGCTGGATGAGTCACTGGAGTGGAACGTGGCGTTCCCCGCCATGCAGGTGCAGAACAAGTTCCTGAAGAAAATGGGTTTCTTCACATGGCGCGACGAAAAGGCCATCCACACGGTGACGAACCGGTACATCGATGAATTGCAGATCAAGTGTACCGGCTCCGACCAGAAGGCCAGAGAGCTGTCCGGCGGCAACCAGCAGAAGGTGTGTCTGGCCAAGGCGTTCGCGCTGGAGCCCCGCTTCCTCTTCGTGTCCGAGCCTACCCGCGGCATCGACGTGGGCGCCAAGGCGCTGGTGCTGGAGGCGCTGAAGAAATTTAACCGCGAATCCGGCGTCACGGTGGTGATGATCTCCTCCGAGCTGGAGGAGCTGCGCCAGATCTGCGACCGCATCGCCATCGTCTCCGGCGGCAGGGTCGCCGGTATCCTGCCTGCTGACCATTCCTCCGAGGAGTTCGGTATGCTCATGGTCAGTCAGGTGAAGTAAGGAGGAAGAAATGGGCAATACGACCACACTTGGAAACAAGTCAAAATTCAGAGAGCTGCTGGACAGCTTCGGCCTGCCGCGTCTGATCATCGCGTGCTTCCTGCTGCTGCTGCTCATCGCCGCGCCCTGCGTGGGGCTGGATTTCCCCACACAGATCACCAATATCATCACCCGTTTCAGCTGGAACGCCGTGATGGTGTTGGCCATGGTGCCCATGGTACACTCCGGCTGCGGCCTGAACTTCGGCCTGCCGCTGGGTATCGTGTCCGGACTGCTGGGTGCCACGCTGTCCATCGAGCTGGGCTACACCGGCTTTGCCAGCTTCCTTATGGCCATCCTCATCGCCACGCCCTTTGCCCTGCTGTTCGGCGGCGGCTATGGTTGGCTGCTGAACAAGATCAAGGGCGGCGAGATGATGATCGCCACCTATGTGGGCTTCTCGTCCGTGTCCTTCATGTGCATGATGTGGCTGCTGCTGCCGTACAAGCATCCCACCATGGTGTGGGGCTTCTCCGCCAGCGGTCTGCGTACCGTCATTTCGTTGGAGGGCTATTATGACAAGGCGCTGGCCAACATTCTGACCATCGACCTGAACAGCATCGGCATCAATCTGGTGATCCCCACCGGTACGCTGCTGTTCTTCGTGCTGATGGCCGTGCTGATGTGGGCGTTCCTGCACACCAAGACCGGCACCGCCATGACCGCTGTGGGCTCCAACCCCGCCTTTGCCCGCGCAGCGGGCATCAACGTGGACAAGATGCGGCTTATCTCCGTGATCATGTCCACCTGGCTGGGTGCTGTGGGTATTCTGGTGTATGAGCAGGGCTTCGGCTTCATACAGCTGTACAACGGCCCCTTCTGGATGGCCATGCCCGCCGTGGCCGCCATCCTGATCGGCGGCGCGTCGGTGAATAAGGCATCCATCGGCAATGTGATTATCGGTACGATCCTGTATCAGGGCGTGGTGACCATGACCCCCACCGTGATGAGCGCCGCCTTCCAGATGGATATGAGCGAAGTCATCCGTATCGTGGTATCCAACGGCATGATCCTCTATGCCCTGACCAGAAAGACGGAAAGGGGGCGCTGACATGAAGGGTAAGAGATTCGACGTAAAGCAATTCCTGGGCAAAAACTCAGTGCCCGTCCTGTTTATCATCATCTGCGCCGTGCTCATTCCCGTGTCCGGCCTGCCGGTGAGCTACATACTTAACGAGGCTATGACCCGTCTGGGGCGCAACGCCTTTTTGATCCTGAGCCTGCTAATCCCCATTATGGCCGGTATGGGTCTGAACTTTGCCATGACGCTGGGCGCTATGGCCGGCGAGATCGCGCTGATCCTGGTGGCGGACTGGCAGATCTGGGGTATCCCTGGTCTGGTGCTGGCGGCCATCCTGTCCATCCCCCTGTCCATTCTGCTGGGTCTTATGTGCGGCAGCATCCTGAACCGCGCCAAGGGCCGCGAGATGGTCACCAGCTACTTTATCGCCTACTGTATGACCGGTGTGTACCAGCTGGTGGTGCTGTATATGATGGGGCCCATCATCCCCATCCTCCACAACACACTGAAGCTGCCCCGCGGCTTTGGTATCCGCAACACAGTCAGCCTTCTGCAGATGCGGCAGAGCGTCGATAATGCGCTGGCCGTCTACGTGGGCGGCGTGAAGATCCCCGTGCTGACGCTGATCATCATCGCATTGGCCTGCCTGTTCATCGTGTGGTTCCGCCGCACGAAGCTGGGACAGGACATGCGCGCGGTGGGACAGGACATGAATGTGGCGCGGGACGCCGGCATCAATGTGGACCGCACCCGCCTGATCTCCATCGTCATGTCCACCGTGTTCGCGGGCTTCGGCATGATCATCTATCTGCAGAACATGGGCAACTTCCCCACCTATACGGCGCATACCAACGTCGGCATGTTCTGCATCGCCGCGCTGCTGGTGGGCGGCGCCTCCGTGGAAAAGGCGTCCATCGGCAACGTGTTCCTGGGTGTGCTCCTGTTCCATACCATGTTCATCGTGGCGCCGGCCGCCGGAACCAAGATCACCGGCGACTCCATGATCGGCGAGTACTTCCGCGTGTTCGTGTCCTACGCCGTTATCACCGTGGCACTGGTCATGTACGAGGCCAAGAAGCGCAAGGAGAACCGCACGCTGGGTCAGCAGCTGGCCATTGAGCAGAAGGCCGAGGAGGAGGGGAGAACCGCATGAAAACGACGAAACGTTCGTGGATCATCCGTATCGCCTTCGTTCTGGTGCTGGTGCTCGTCGCCGTGCTGATGCTGCGCATCGGACGCGGCCACACCGTCTATTTCGACAACCGCGCAGTGGACAAGGGCGGCCAGTCTGTGGAGGCACCCTATAAGATCACTGTGTATGTGAACGGCGAGCAGATCTCCAAGCTGTACGAAAAGGAGCGCTGCTTGACCACCGTCATCGGCGACAAGCTGGAGCTGACCGTGGAGGTCATGCAGCAGAAGGGCGGCAGCGAGACAACGGAAACGTACCAAATGACACTGCCCCATAACATCGACGGCATCATCATCAACCTGCCGGCGTATATGGCTGGTCTGCCGGAGGAGGCCTATCTGGAGGAATTCATCCCCGCGCCTCCCACCGAGGAGGACGACGAGGAAGCGCCCAACACCGAGGACGATATGGGCCTGGGCGACTTCTGATAATGTGTGCTGCATACACAGCCCATGCGAAAGCATGGGCTGTGGGCACATAGGGACTTGCTTGCGCTCGGCAGGCGGATATGCTATACTGAATGGGCGGCGCGGAGACCGCGGCCGCATGGGAAAGGAGTATCAAAATGGCTGTTTTGAAAGGCTTGAAGCCAGAAAAGGTGTTCGCATATTTTGAAAAGCTGTGCTCGGTGCCCCACGGCAGCGGCAACACGAAGATCATCAGCGATCTGTGCGTGGATTTTGCCAAGGAACTGGGACTGAAGTACCGGCAGGAGCCGTGCAACAACGTGGTGATCTGGAAGCCGGCATCTCCCGGCCATGAGAGCGCCGAGCCGATCATCCTGCAGGGACACATCGACATGGTGTGCGCCAAGACCGACGACTGCACCAAGGACATGACCCGCGAGGGACTTGACCTGATGACCGACGGGGAGTGGGTCTGGGCGGACAAGACGTCGCTGGGCGGCGACAACTGCATCGCCGCGGCCATGATCCTGGCGATCCTGTCGGATGATACGCTGGTGCATCCGCCCATCGAGGCGGTGTTCACCGTGGACGAGGAGGTGGGCATGGACGGCGCCTTTGCGCTGGACTGCTCTGACCTGAAGGGCAAAAAGCTGCTGAATTTGGACTCCGAGCTGGAGGGCGTGTTCACCGTGTCCTGCGCAGGCGGCATGCACTCCGATTGCCTGCTGCCCGCAGCGCTGACCGATGCGGCGGGCATGGAGGGCTTCGGCATCACCGTGGCCGGCTTGCGGGGCGGTCACTCCGGTGCGGACATCCATCTGGGACGCGGCAGCGGCAACCGTCTCATGGGACGGGTACTGGCCACAGCGCTGGAGAAGTTCCCCGGCCTGCGGCTGGCGGCCATCTCCGGCGGGCAGTTCGACAACGTGATCTGCTCCCGCTGCGATGCGGCGGTGGCGCTGCCCAAGGGCAGCGGCCGGGCGTTCGAAGCGTTTATTCGGGAGCTTGAGGGGGTGCTGAAGAACGAGTACGCCGTCACCGACCCCGATGTGACGCTGACCTGCGCGGCAGCGGAGACGGCAAAAGCCGTGTCCGCAGAGCGCACCGTGACGCTGGTGCAGGCGCTGACGGCCATGCCGCAGGGCGTGGAGGCTATGGACACGGATTTCCCCGGTCTGGTGCAGACATCCCTGAATATGGGCGTGGTGAAGCTGGGCGGCGACGGACTGCACATCGCGTTCTCCATCCGGTCGTCCATCGCGTCCCGGAAGCTGATGCTGGCGCAGCGCGTGCGGGCTGTGGCGGCGCTGGCGGGCGGCACTGTGGCAGAGCGGGGCGTGTACCCCGGCTGGCAGTACAAGAGGGAGTCGCAGTTCCGGGATACGCTGCTGGCGGCGTATAAGGATCTTACCGGTAAGGACGGCGTGGTGGAGGCCACCCACGGCGGTCTGGAGTGCGGATTGCTGATGGAGAAGATCCCCGGTCTGGACGCGGTGTCCATGGGGCCGGAGCTGCACGATGTACACTCCGTGCGGGAGCGGCTAAGCGTGCCCTCCACGGAGCGCACCTATGAACTGGTATGCGAGCTGCTGCGGCGCAGCTGTTGAATGTGACAGAAAGCTGAGAGGCGGGGCTTTGCCCCGCCTCTGTTATTTTGCAGGATTGCCCAGCAGAAAATGCACTTCTTGCGGGGTGTTCCTGCATAAAACAATTTAGCATTATGAATAGACCACCGCTAAAAAGTACCATGATACAGACAAAATTACGGATTTGCCGAAAGAAATGCCGACTAAGAAAAGCGGAATGTCCGCACGGACGGGAAAATCGTTCCGCAGAAAAATGAAATTTTCCGCATTTAGATATTGCAAAAAGTTTACGCCTGCGATATAATGGCACCGTTGAACACCGCCGTGCCCGACCGGCCGGCGGGAAAAGCTGTTTTTCAGGAAGAGGAAAACAATTTATCTATCAATAAGGAGAAAGAACATGAAAAAGTTTTTTGCACTGGTTCTGGCGCTGGTCATGGCGCTGAGCCTGGTCGCCTGCGGCGACAAGAAGGACGACAGCGGCGATGTGACCGCTGAGCATACCGACACCACCACCGTGGCCGTGGGTGCTGTGATCCTGGCCCGCGACGACGTGTCCAGCGACGACGTGTACAAGTTCGTGGCGGACATCTTCGACAACGCCGCGTCCCTGACCACCAGCCACGCCAAGTACGGCGAGCTGAGTCTGGAGTACGGCGCTTCCATCACCTCCGTGCCCTATCACCCCGGCGCTGCCAAGTACTTCGCCGAGAAGGGCTTTGAGGTCGCCGCCGTGAAGGACGGCGCCGGCAACACCGACTCCCGCAACCTGCGCTTCGTCACCGGCGGCGAGTCCGGCACCTACTACGCCTTCGGCTCCGTCATCGCCCAGCACGCCACCAACAACGCCGGCGTCAACGTGGTCGGTCTGGTGGGCAACGGCTCTCAGGGCAACGTGCAGGAGTTGGTGGACGGCACCGCTGACTTCGCGTTCTGCCAGTCCGACGTAATGGCCTACGCCTACAACGGCACCAACCTGTTCGAGAGCAAGGTCGAGGGCTTCTCCACTGTGGCCGCCCTGTACATGGAGCAGGTGCAGATCGTCACCACCAACCCCGCCATCAAGACCGTGGCTGACCTGGCCGGCAAGTCCGTGTCCATCGGCGCTCCCGGTTCCGGCGTGTACTTCAACGCCATTGACGTCCTGGGTGCTTACGGGCTGACCGAGGACGACATCAAGCCCACCTACCAGTCCTTCAGCGACAGCGCCGACGCCCTGAAGAACGGCCAGATCGACGCCGCCTTCATCGTGGCCGGCGCCCCCACCACCGCTGTGACCGACCTGGCCACCACCAAGGATACCTACCTGGTCAGCCTGGACAGCGAGCACATCGCCAAGCTGCTGGAGACCTCCGACTATTACACCGAGACCGTCATCGCCAAGGACGTGTACTTCGGCGACTAAATCCTTAGCAGAGAATTGACGCTTTTCGAGGCTACGGCGGGGTTTCCCGCCGTAGTCCTCGCGCTATTCTGTAATCTTCAGGGAGAGAAACGACTATGAGCATCGACAAGAAAAAACCGGATACCAGCCCGGCCGACGGCGTCAATACCGCCGCGGACGAGGCCCCGGATCTGGACGCGGTCATGCGTAAATATGACCGTGAATCCGCCACCCGCCTGTGGGAGGGCACGCCCCAGCTGATCATCCGCATCCTCATGGCCGCGTTCGGTCTGTTCTGCATCGGCATGACCCTGTTTTCCAAGGCCATGCCCGAGATCCGGCTCACCATGTTCGTGGGCTGCATCATTATCATCGGCTTCCTGACCTACCCCGCCAGCAAGCACCACGTCAGGGTCAACTACCTGCCCTGGTACGATATCGTGCTGATGGTGGTGGGCGCGGCCTGCTTCTTCTACTTCGCGCTGAACGCCATGACGCTGGTGCGCCTGTCCACCCGTATCGAGACGGTCCACGTCATCATCGGCGTGGTGGGTATCCTGATCCTGATGGAACTGTGCCGCCGCTGCGTGGGTCTGCCCATCCTGTGCGTGGCCGGCGTGCTGATCGTGTACGCGTTCATCAACCAGCTGAGCTACGCCGGCGCGGTGAACGGTGCCACCCTGTATGATGCGCTGAAAACCATCATCTACAAGCTGTTCTACACCACCTCCGGCGTCATCGGCACGCCCATCAACGTGTGCTATACCTACATCGTTCTGTTCATCATCTTCGGCGCGTTCCTGGAGCGCACCGGCATCGCCAACTTCTTCATCAGCTTTGCCAACCGTCTGGCTGGCTGGTCCAGCGGCGGCCCAGCGAAGGTGGCTGTTATCAGCTCCGCCCTGTGCGGCATGGTGTCCGGCTCCTCCGTGGGCAACACCGTCACCACCGGTTCCTTCACCATCCCCATGATGAAGAAGACCGGCTATAAGCCCGAGTTCGCCGGCGCCGTCGAGGCCGCGGCCTCCACCGGCGGCCAGATCATGCCCCCCATCATGGGTGCGGCGGCCTTCCTCATGGCCGAGTACATGAAGCTGCCCTACGCCCAGGTGGCCGTCAAGGCCATCCTGCCCGCGCTGCTGTACTTCACCGGGATCTTCATCGCCGTCCATCTGGAGGCCAAGAAGCTGGGCCTGAAGGGCGTTCCCCGCGAGGAACTGCCTGCGTGGCGTCTGCTGGTCCGTGACTGCTACCTGATCATTCCTCTGATCCTGCTGGTGTGGCTGGTGTCCTCCGGCAGCAAGACCATGTCCCACTCCGCGGCCTATTCCATTCTGGCCGCCATTGCCGTGGGCTTCGTCAATTTCTTCCTGCAGGGCAAGCGCGGTGAGGGCGACACCCAGCCCATGACAACCGGTAAGGCGCTGGGTAATGCCGGCAAGCGCTCCTTCTTCTCCGCGGTGGAGTCTCTGGAAGCCGGTTCCCGCGGCGCTATCACCGTGGCCGTGGCCTGCAGCATGGCGGGCATCATCGCCGGCTGTATCACCGTCACCGGCCTGGCCTCCATCCTCATCAACGCCATCGTCCAGCTGGCGGGCAACGCCACCATCGTCGGCCTGGTGCTGACCATGCTGTGCTGCATCGTCCTGGGCATGGGCGTGCCCACCACGGCCAACTACTGCATCATGGCCTCCACCTGCGCGCCCATCCTCATTCAGCTGGGCTTCCCGCTGGTGGCCGCCCACTTCTTCGTGTTCTACTTCGGCATCGTGGCGGATATCACGCCCCCTGTGGCTCTGGCGGCCTACGCCGGCTCGGCCATCGCCAAGTCCGACCCCATGAAGACCGGCATCAACGCCACCAAGCTGGCCATCGCCGCCTTTATCGTGCCGTACATCTTCGCCTACAGTCCGGCCCTGCTGTTTGAGAACATCTCCGGCTGGTGGGAGGTGGCACAGATCTGCGTCAGCGCCCTGCTGGGCATCTTTGCCATCGCGGCGTCCCTGAACGGCCATCTGTACAAGAAGGTCCACTGGGTGCTGCGTATCGTCCTGGCCGTCGGCGGCCTGGGCATGATGATCCCCGGCACGCTCACCGACGTGGTCGGCCTGGTGCTGGTGGCGGCGGTCGTCGCCTACCAGAAGATCAGCGCCAAGAAGCACGGCGGCCCCGTGATGACGGCCTGACCCCATTTGAAGCAAAAGCATCCCCGCACACCGTGCGGGGATGCTTTTTTTACACTGTGTTCATACATTTACGCGCATTTTGCCTAAAGTGCATAGTACGGGCATCTTGCAAAAACTGTCTGAATTTGGTATGATACAGGCAGCAAGGCAGTTTTTGCACAAAGAGAGGAGCATGGACATGGCACAGACCACAAAAAACGCCATTCGCAAGGGCTTTCTGGACCTGCTGGAGCAGCGGCCACTGGATAAGATCTCCGTGGTGGACATCGCAGATCACTGCGGCGTGAACCGGAATACGTTTTATTACTACTACTGCGACATCTACGCCCTGGTGCGCGAGGTGCTGGAGACGGAGCTGGACCGCGTCCTCAACGCACCACCCCTCTGCACCAGCTGGTACCAGCTGATGATGCGGGCGGCGGCGTTCATGCGCGCCAACCGCCGCGCGGTCTACCACCTGTACCAGTCCAGCCAGCGCGACCTGCTGGAGCGCGAGTATTACCAGGTGGTCTACGGTGCCGTGGAGGATCTGGTGCGCCGCACGGCGGAGGACCTGCCGGTGGCGGAGACGGATGTGCAGTCCATCGCGGCGCTGTATACGGCCACGCTGGTGGGCCTGCTGCAAAGCTGGCTGCACTACGGCATGAAGCACGATGAGGAGCAGTTCGTGGAGCGCGTCACCCGCCTGACGGAGGGCACGCTGCGCCACGCGCTGGAGCGCAGCTGCGGGGTGGAGAAGGCGTGAGCGGCTTCTGGAAATGCGTCCTGTACGCGGCGGCGCTGGCCCTGCTGGCGCACCCGCTGGGTCAGGCGATCCCCGGTCCCTTTGACCCGGAGAAGCGGCTCTTCCGCAGCCGGAAATGGGAGCAGAACGGCCGCATCTACACCAAATTGGCCATCGATAAGTGGAAGAAGCTGGTGCCGGACATGAGCCGCATCCTGCCGGACATGGTGAAGAAGGAACTGCCCGGCAGCGGCGCCGTGACGGCGGATCAGGCTGCGGCGCTGGTGCAGGAGACCTGCCGCGCGGAGTTGGTCCACGGGGCCTCCTGTTTGCTGGGCCTGGCGTTTCTGTGGCTGTGGCCCGGCTGGGGCGGCGCGATCGTGCTGGCGGTGTGGGTACTGCTGGCCAATCTGCCCTTTATTCTGATACAACGCTACAATCGCCCCCGGCTCATGCGCCTGGCGGCGCTGCTGCGAAAGCGAGCGCAGCGGAAAGGAGAGCAAAATGCGCGTACTGATCCTGACCTGTAACACCGGCGGCGGGCACAACGCCGTAGCCGCCGCCCTGCGTGACAGCTTCCAGCGCTGCGGCGCGTCCTGCGACGTGATGGACGGCTTGGGCTTCATCTCCAAAAAGGCATCCAAATTCGTTTCCAAGTGGCACACCCGGTTCTACCGCCGGTATCCCAGGCTCTACAAGGCGGGCTATATGTCCGCCGAGGGCGACAAGGAGATGGACCGGCGCGACGGCCCGGTGTACCGCTACATTGCCCGCGGGGCTCGCCGTCTGGGCCGCACGCTGCAAAGCGGCGGCTACGATGCCGTTGTCTGTGTCCACGTGATCCCCGCCATGATGATGACGGCGCTGAAGCAGGCGTGGAGCGCCTGCCCGGTGTTCTGCTTCGTGGCCACGGACTATACCTGCAGCCCCACGGTGGGTGCCTGTACCCCGGATATCTGCGTCATTCCCCATCAGGAGCTGGCCGACGAGTTCGTCAGCTGCGGCATCGCCCGCGATACCCTCCTGCCCGCCGGCATTCCCGTGCGTTCCGCCTTCCGCGAGCATGGCGATAGAGCCGCGGCGCGGAAGGCCCTGGGCCTGCCGGAGCCCGGCCGCCACATCGTCCTCATGTCCGGCAGCATCGGCTGCGGCCCCATGGGCGACGTGGCGGAGGACCTGGATATGCGTATGGCCGACGGCGACTTTGCCACGGTGCTGTGCGGCAGCAACAAGCAGATGCGCTATGCCCTGGAGCTGCGCCGCCTGTACCGCGTGGAGGCCATGGGCTTCACTACCCAGGTGCAGCTGTACATGGACAGCGCGGACGTGCTGGTCAGCAAGCCCGGCGGCATCAGCATCACCGAGGCCGGCACCCGCGGCGTGCCGCTGCTGCTGGCGGATATGGTGGGCGGCTGCGAAACGCGGAACGAGGCGTTCTTCACCGCCCACGGCTGGGCGGCCTCCTGCCCGCCGGACAACATGGCCGCGTCGGCCCTGGCCTTTCTGGAGGACGAACAGCAGCATCAGGCCATCACCGCTGCCCAGAGCCGCGATTTCGACGGCTTGGCCGCCGACCGTGTGGCCGCCGCCGTCCTCGCCCGCTGCAAGAAATGACCCCAGCGCCCACGGCTGCCGCCGTGGGCGCCTTCTTTGCGCTTTTTGTACGGCGTCCCTCTTGCATTTCGCGCAAACTGTCGGTATACTTGTTAAAGAAATATCGATTTGTTCACAGGCAGGTCATATTCGTATAGTAGGATGAAACTGCGGCCCCGGACGTGGGCTGCGGCCGAAAGGAGGGCGTCTGCCCATGATGATCGAAAAAAGCGGCACCATCCGCCTGCGGGACATTCCCACCGCCGCGGGCCTTTCCCCGAAGGACCAGGAGCTGGCGGCGGGCATGGTGCGGGTGACGCACCTGTACCGCAGTGCGCTGAAGGTAGCCGTAACGCAGATGGAGATCCTGGACGAGGAGTTCGCCCGTCTGTATGACCACTCGCCCATCCACCACATCGAATACCGTATCAAGACGCTGGACAGCATCATCGACAAGCTGCGCCGCCGGGGCCTGGAGGTCAGCATCGACAACATCTATGCCCACATCCAGGACGTGGCCGGTATCCGCGTCATCTGCAACTATCTGGATGATATCTACTACCTGCGCTCCCTGCTCACCCGCAGCGAGTCCTATACCGTCCTCCGCGAGGTGGACTATATCAAGGAGCCCAAGGACACCGGCTACCGCAGCCTGCACCTGATCGTCAATGTGCCCATCGTCATCAGCGAGGGCACCATGGTCCTGCCGGTGGAGATCCAGCTCCGCACCATCGCCATGGATATGTGGGCCAGTCTGGAGCACGAGCTGCGGTATAAATCCGACCGCAAATTCACCCAGCAGGATGCCGCCCGCCTGCGCCTGTGTTCCGACGCCATCAGCGAGATCGACCGGGAGATGCAGGACATCTACCAGGGCAACGAACCCCAATACCACGCCTGAACACAAAAGACCGGCCCCGCCGGTCTTTTTTCGTCCCCCGCCAAGGCCCATAACTTCCCCTTATGCCTCCCACACCGATTTGTTATGCCAACATCTGGATATTCCCGTTGCCTTTCGCGATACTTTCTGGTAAGATGGTCGTACAACAGAGCCTGCGCGCCAAAAAACTTTCCCAACAAGAAATTTTGCGGCACACAGGCCCGGGAGAGAAATATGTGAGCCATAGAAGGAGGAACCGCCATGAAGAGACGACTGCTCCCCATCCTGATGACCCTGGTATTGGTATGCGCGCTGCCCATATGGGCAGCTTTTGTTACATCGGGGGATGTAACAAATCCCCTGGTGTCCACCGCCGGCGCGACGTCACCACCTGACAACGCCGCAACCAGGCTGAAATCTGCCATATCCAACGGCGGAACTGTCCAGCTGACAGAGGATATCGAGATCAGCGAGACATTGGTAGTAACGAGAGATGTGACCCTCGACCTGAATGGCCATGTGCTCAAGATGACCGGCGACGTCAGTGTGCTCAAGGTGAGTGACCGTGCGACCCTGACCATCACGGACAGCCGTCCCCAAAATCCGCATACAGGATCCTATGGGCGTTTGCCTGCCGGCGGTGTCATTACCGGCGGAAAGGGACCAAATGTGACGGGAATTTACTATGACTATGTTGGAGGAGCCGTATTCCTGGAGAAAGATACAACGCTGAATCTGGAGGGCGGCACGCTTACCGTTAACAGCGGCAGCAGCATCTATATCGATGGGGCGACCCTTGTAATGTCTGGCGGCACCATCACCGGAAAAACTGTCGGCGTACATAATAATGTGGGAACCTTCACAATGACCGGCGGCCGCATCACAGGGTGCAGTGAAAGGGGCGTATATGTGTACAATGGGAATATGACCATGTCCGGTACGGCGTATATCGGTGAAAATCCGAAGGCCAGAAGAGGAGATATTTACGTACACGAGCCGGTTCGGAAAGAGACAGGCCTGTCCGTTACCGGCGGTATCATCGAAGGGAAGGTGTATATTTTCTTCGAGACTTCGAACATGAAACCGGATGGTGAAAGCAGGGACGATGACTATAACGTGGAAGCCTTGAAAAGCGTGGCTGAATCTGTTGTGAAAGAGAACGGTGTGCTTGACGGACATATCCAGGTGAAGATGGACGATACTCCTGGCACCGCTGTGGACTACAACACCGTCAATTTCATTGACGAGGTCGCCAAGACAAGGACCTTCCAGCCTATTTTTACGAAAGGGGACAAAAGGGCCAGAAAACCGGATGATCCTGCCACAGCGAATGGCCAGGCCTTTATGTACTGGGCGGCAAAGGGAACCTCCGAAGCGTGGAATTTTGATACCGAAATAAACGAGTCGATAACGCTGTATGCCGTGCGGACCCCGGCCTCCTCCGGCGGCTATTACTACTACCCTACCACCGATACTAAGGCCGACGATGCCAAGGGTTCTCCCAAGACCGCCGACCCCGGCGTAGCCCTCTACGCCGCCCTGTCGCTCCTGTCCCTGACCGGCCTGACCTGCACCGCCAGGAAGAAGTTCTGAGCACACAAAAAATGAGCACCCGGAGGCTATGTTTTCGTAAGTACACATTGTGGCACAAGGGCGGCTGATGCAGAAGCCGGCGCAGGAAATTCCTGTGCCGGCTTTCTTTTGGTGCCTTCAGGCGTGGAAATAAACCCCCGGTTCTACCGGGGGAAGAAAAATAGCTTTAGCATGAGTAAAACCTCCTATTGCGGTATACTGGTAAAGGTTTGGCGACCGCATTACCAGAGCAATAGGAGGTTTTATGCAGATAAAGAAAGACGAAAGAAACGAGATAAAAAGCACATCACATTCAAGATACCGTTGTCAGTATCACATCGTATTTGCACCGAAGTACCGCAGGAAAGAAATCTATGGACAGCTGAAAAAAGACATAGGAGAAATACTGCGGACATTGTGCAAGCAAAAGAATGTGGAAATACTGGAGGCAGAGGCGTGTGTAGACCACATACATATGATTACTTCCTATTAGGAACACTGTAAATACAAGGCTTTTCGGAGCCTACAAACCAGAAAAAATAATATTTGATCTATCACATTACGCAAAAAGCCGTCCGGCATGAAAAACGGGCGGCTTTTTTGCGTGGATAGACGGAAAGGAGGCGCAAAAATAACTACAAAATTTTAGCGTTCAAATTTGTGCAACTTTAACGAAAAGGAGGATCGTAAATGGCCGATGAAAAATTGAATACTGGCCCTGCGGAGAATATTTCCCCGGAGGCCGCCGAGCCTATCACCACACCCGAACAGGCCGCAGCGTCTGAGCCCCAGCAGGAACAGACCGGGCCTGCCATACCTGAGTCCGGCGATGTGGTTGTGTCCTTTGACAAAATCAATGAGCTTATGGCGGAAAAGAGACAGAACGCCCGCGCCGAAGCCGAAAAGTCGGAAACCCCCGAAACGCCAGAGGCGGCAGCCCCCGGAGAAACACCGCAGCCCGCCAATACGGAGGAACCGAAAAAGCCGCGCCGTGGCCGTCCGCCGAAAGCGGAAAAGGCTGCGACTGAAAATCAGAAAGCGGAGAAATCGGCTGGGGCCCGCAAGGGCCGCCCACCCAAGGCGGATAAGGCGGCCCCTGACAAGCCCAAGCCGTCCAAACGAGACAAAGTGTCCCGAAGCGATGGAAAGGCCCCGGATGCCAAGGAGCCCATTAAGCCCGCACAGGATACGGCACTGAAGGAAACTGCTGCTGTGGAACAGACGGCTCCCGAGCCGACTACACCGCCCCGCCCGGTTGAGGAAGGCAAGCTGGTTTATCTGAAACTTTCCGAGGTTCATCCGTTTCACACATTCCGTCCGCACCCCTTTAAGGTACGGGACGATGCGAAGATGCAGGAAATCGTTGCTTCTATCCGCGTAAACGGTGTAATGGTTCCCGGTCTTGCCCGCCCGGAGAAAGATGGAAACGGCTATGAAATTGTAGCGGGCCATCGCCGTACCCACGGCAGTGAACTGGCGGGGCTGGAGGAAATGCCCTTTATTGTCCGTGAAATGACCGACCACGAAGCGGTGCAGGCCATGAAGGACAGCAACAAGCAGCGTGACGGGATGCTCCCCAGCGAATTGGCCGCGCTGCTGGAACTTGAGGTTGAGGACATTAAGCATCAGGGCGGGCGGCTGAAAGGCGTTGCGGAAGGCGATGTTGGAAAACGCTCGGTTGAGATTGTAGGCGAGGCGCATGAGATGAACTATAAAAAGGTCATGCGCTACTTGCGGCTCAACTCTCTTGTGCCGGAGCTTCTGGATAAGGTAGACGATAAAAAGATGGGCTTTATGCCTGCCGTGGAGCTTTCCTACATCAAACCGAAAAATCAGAGGCTTATTGCTGTTTCCATTGACGGGGAGCAGGCTTCGCCCTCGCTGGCCCAGGCTAAACGGCTCCGGGAGCTGGATAAGGAAGGCAAGCTCAACGGCGATGTCATTGACGGTATCTTATCAGAACAGAAAAAGGAGGATCGAGGCGTGATTATTTCTACTGCGGAACTGGAAAAGTATTTTGGCAAGGAGGTCACTCCCGCCAAAATGAAAGAACAGATTATGTCCCTGCTGGATGACTGGAAAGAAAAACAGCCGCCGGAGCTGGCAAAAGCCCCGAAAAAGCAGGAACTTGACAAGTAACAACTTCGAGACACTTTGTCCCGAGGGCCCCGCCCTCGCGCAGAGGCTCTGGTGGTATATATCCCCCGTCGCCGCCTGTTTTTTAGTACAGCCGGGAGTGGGCCGTCAAGGGTGCAGCGCACCGCCGTTTTCGGCGGCTCGCCCTTGACGGTCTGCCCCGGCTGTGCTATTTCCCCGGCAAGCGGCGGGGGTATATCCTCCAGAGCCGCCCCCTTTCCCAAGACTGGGAAAGGGCGTGGGGTTTGGGTTGAACTTTCTTATTAAAATATCGGAGGTATGAACGATGAAACGACCCCTTGCTTATATCACCGCTGCATGGCTCGGCGGCGATAGCGAAAACGCAGAACTGGCGGCGCAGTATTGCCGTACCGTGTATGAGGCAGGCTTTTCTCCTATTTGTCCGCCTTTGTACTTGCCCCTGTTTCTCAATGATGCTGTTCCCGAGGAGCATAAAAGCGGCATCGACATGAGCCGTGACCTGCTCCGCCGTTCTCATGTGCTGGTTGTTTGCGGGCACAGTATGACCGAAGCCATGAAAAATGATATTGCCGTGGCCCAGCGGCTGGGAATTACGGCAACAACCCTTGAGGGTATCCTGACCGTCAAGGGGCAGGGCCGTCGCTGATGGCGACCCTGTTTGAAGCCTACGTTACCAACGCCGGAAAGTACAGCGAGGGCCAGCTTGTGGGTGAAACACTGAAATTTCCCACAACCGCCCAGGAGGTGGAGGCTCTTTTGAAACGGATCGGCGTGGATGGCGTCCGCTATCAGGAAATTTTTATTACCTCTTTCGATGGGGATGTGCTGGGGCTCTATGACCATTTGAGCGAGTATGAAAATCTGGACGAGCTTAATCATCTGGCCTGCCTGCTTTCCGAGCTTACCTCATCGGAGCTGGAAACACTGGAGGCCGTCCTCGACAGCGGCGATCACTGTTCTTCGGTGCGGGACATCATCAATCTGACACAAAATCTGGACTGTTACGGCTTTTACCCCGGCGTATCCGATGAGGAAACGCTGGGGCGTATTTATGTGGACGATCTGGAAATGTTGGATGTGCCGGATCAGGTAAAACCGTATTTCGATTATGAGGCGTATGGCCGGGATGCCTGCATCCACGAAAACGGCCATTTTGCCCCGGGCGGCTATGTTGTCAAAGAAAGCGATCATTTCGTGGAAGTGTATCACGGGTTGCAGGATATTCCCAAGGAGCATAAGGTATTCTCTTTCCCGAAGCTCTCTATCCGGGAGCAAATGGCCGCTTATCAGGAAATCATAGACGGTTCTTCTTTGGAGGGCTACCGTCAAATGCAGAAAAAAGACCGTGGGGATCGGTGATGGCACTTCGAGACAAATTGTCCCAAGGAAGGAGGCGGTGTAACTGATTGATGAAGATATTTCCCGGCGCACGATAGCCATATCCGTAAAAACAACCAAGCTGACGGCGCGGGGACTGGCGTATGTGCTGGGCATGGTGGGTCGGAAGATCCGCAAGGCATACCGTGGGCGGCAAGTACCGCATGGAAAACAAAGTGTGCGAAAGCTCATGGCCCACGGTACAGCCACCAACAGCATTGAGCTATCCGGGGATGCCAAGTCCTTTGACCGCGTGGCCCGGAAATGGAATGTAGACTATGCGTTCTATAAAACCGGGCCGGACAAATACCTGCTGTTTTTCAAGGCTGGACAGGCAGACGCAATGACCGCCTGCTTTTCTGAGTATTCCCGGAAGGTGTTAAACAAAGCAAAATCGAACCGTGTTCCCATCCGGGAACAACTGCAACAGGCGGCAGATCAGCTTTCCAAAGAAAAGCCGAAGCAGAAAGAACGTGCAAAGGAGGTGGCCCATGAGGACAGATAAGATCAGAAAATATCTCATTCCGAACATTCCCTATCTGTTCATCCTGTGGGCGTTCCTCAAGCTGGGAACGGCCTACCGGCTGGCAGCGGGGAACGATTTTGCACATAAGCTCATCGGGCTGGGCCAGACGATTGGCCCGGCCTTTGCTGACTTTGCACCCGGTCTTGCCCCGCTGGATTGGCTTGTTGGTATTGTAGGCGCAGTTTGTTTCCGGCTGCTGATCTATTTCAAAAGCAAGAACGCTAAGAAGTTTCGGCGGGATGCAGAATACGGCAGCGCCCGGTGGGGAACGGAAAAAGACATCAAACCGTTTGTTGATCCAAGGTTTGAAAACAACGTGATTTTGACCGGGACGGAGTTTCTCACGATGAACACCCGCCCGAAAATCCCCGCAAATGCCAGAAACCTGAATTGCTGCATTATCGGCTCGTCCGGCTCCGGCAAAACCCGCTTCTGGCTTACGCCCCAGCTTTTACAGGCTCATTCCTCTTATGTGGTGGTCGATCCCAAAGGCGGTGTGCTGGGACAGGTCGGAGCTTTCCTGCAAAAACGCGGGTACAAAATCAAGGTATTCAACAGCATAGATTTTTCAAAATCCATGCACTATAACCCGCTGGCGTATATCCGCAACGAGGCCGATATTCTGAAATTCGTGGATGCCCTGATTTCCAACACAAAGGGCGAAGGCAAGGAAGGCGATCCATTCTGGACGAAATCGGAAACGCTTTTGTACTGTGCTCTGATCGCCTACATCATTTTCGAGGGGCCTGCCGAGGATCGGAACATGAATACCCTTGTGGATATGATTTCCGGCATGGAGGTCAAGGAGGATGACGAGGATTTTATGAACGCGGTGGACTATATGTTTGCCGGGCTCGAAAAGCGTAAGCCGGATTGCTTCGCGGTCAAACAGTATAAAAAGTACAAATTGGCCAGCGGTGTTGTATGCTCTAAAAGACTTCTTAATCAAGCGGTTGGGAAGTCTCTTAGAACACACAACCTAAAACCGAAGAAAGGAGCGCAAGTTATGAGAAAAAATGAGAAAATCACAGCTCTGTACGAACGACTGAGCCGTGATGACTTTGGCAAAGATG
>ERZ780212.955-NODE-955-length-25522-cov-2.959752_pt1 | contig 25522 bp, 24 predicted proteins | sample MGYA00511364_ERZ780212 | MGnify/ENA primary metagenome ERZ780212 (study PRJEB29588, sample SAMEA2147991) | human gut metagenome | biome: human gut; feature: human-associated habitat; material: faeces | place: Denmark | collected 2008/2010 ... | reverse complement strand
GGGTCGGCCTCGATCGCCATCCTCTGGGCCTCGTTGGACGCAGTGAGCCAGGGTGTAACTCTGGGACCGCAGGCCATAATCGCGGCACAACTTATCACCTCCGGCTCCATCACCGCCCACTCCAGGGCCTGGAAGCCGCCGATGGAACTGCCTATCAGCAGGTCTATCCTACCGATGCCTAAATGCCGGCGCAGGAGAATCTCGGTGCGGACAATATCCCTGACCGTCACTTTCGGGAAATCCAGAAAAGCCCCGTCCGCCGGGCCGGAAGAGCCGTAGGCCGAGCAGAGCATATTGACACAGACCACCGTGTACTTTTCTGTGTCTATAGGCCGGCCCGGTCCGACCATCTCCGGCCACCATTCCTCCGGATCCGAATTGGCCGTCAGCGCATGGCAGATCCATATCACCTTCCCATTTGTGCGGTTAACTGAATCATGGTTCTGGCTACTGCATGCCGGCAGTCCCTCCGGACAGGAGATGTGGTACACTATCTTCAGATTGCTGATTGTGCCTCCGGCCTCGCACCGGAACGGTCCATTGTGGACATATTCTTTTCTTGTCATCGCGTGATGCTCCATTGATGCCCGTAACGATAAATCCAAACCAGTCCCGGGGGCAGAATCCGGACCTGTGGAATACTTGATATGTGTTTTTGGATTTAATGCGCCGGAGCCGGCATCCCGCCTGACTTACCGGCAATAGAGAAAGCCATGCATCGTAGAGCGATGCATTCGCATGGACATCATGGATATGTTGGAGTGCTTTCTCATTGCTGGACAAAGATAGGGTTTATTTTTTCAGATGCAAATATTTTATTCGTGAATCCACGTGAATCTACGATTGTCTATCCGGATTTTTATGTTACTTTGCAGTAAATTCAGAATTTACAGACGCAAGATGGAGACGGACATTAAAAGCCCCATACGGCGGCAATGACCAGGCGTGGGTTTATGCGGCACATCTAATCCAGAATTGATTATTATGACAACAGAAGATATATTACAACTCAGAGACCGTGGCGAAATGAGCAAGGTGCAGTTCAAGAATGACGAAAGGACACATGAGTTTCTGATTACGATAGCCAGAAAGGGAAACTTAGACACCATCAGGACAAACCTTGACACTGACTTAGACACTAGTCCTCAACGGAGGAAATTAACCAATAAAGAAAAAGATATAATTCAATTTTGCAGCGTTCCAAGAAGTGCTAAAGAGATTTTAAACCGTGTAGGAGTTTCTTCGCACACCAAAAACAGAGAAAAATATGTAACATCATTGGTTGAAGCCGGATATTTGGAAATGACAAATCCTGATAACCCTAACGCCAGTAATCAAAAGTACCGAAAGAAATAACAAGCCTCGCAATAAAACACATAAATATTAACGAATAATGGCGATAACGACAGAAGAAATACAGACATTGTTGCGGGATTTGGAGAACGACAGCGTAGAATGTACCATCTCGACCACCAACACCGACAAGTTCGGGCAGACTATCTGTGCATTTTGGCTATCGGACTATCGGTGCTGAGGCTATGAAAGTACTTGGATTTGTCAATCGTTTCAGCCGTGGAGTGCTTCGTGTAGAAGAAGAACTCAAAGAAAACGGCAACGGTAAACCTGAGTTCAGTCTGAACCTTGGTACTGCCTTTATGGTCATCGAGCATATATCGTCATCTTCAAATGAAGATGTAAATGAGGAAAAGAGTGAGGAAAAGGAAAATTTAACTGATACGGAGCGAAATCTCCTACAACTTTTGTCTGTAAATCCTAATGCTACTTACACATTTATTTCAGATAATTTGGGTATAGGAGAAACTTCTGTATATAATCACATACGTGCTCTAAAAAAACGTGGCTGGTTAAAACGTGAGGATGGCAGGAAACATGGTAAATGGGTTGTATTGAAAACATTGGAAGCACAGACAAAATGAGCATACAGGACAACATATATTTTGAGCCCTTCAATTAATTCTCGTTGGGAGCCATGCAGCAAAGCAAACGTAAATGCAATACAACCAATCAGCACAATTTAACGACATCAGCATGAATATCAGTAGCATAAAGTCCAACAGCCTGTCCGGTTTCCTGCGCTACGGCATCAGCCCGGACGTGACGGCATTCTCCCCGCTCAGGGACGCCGTGCTTCCGATGCCCGTGGTACAGGCACATCAGGTGCACGGGGACCGGGTGGCCGTTGTCCGCTCGGCGGCTCTCACGCGGGAAGATCTCGAAGGTTTCGACGCGCTGATAACCGATGTGCCGGGAGTTGCCATCGGTGCCAGGACTGCCGACTGCATACCGGTGCTCATGTATGATCCTGTCCGTCGGGCAGTAGCCGCAGTACATTCCGGGTGGAAGGGTACGGTACTGAAAATCGCGGAGAAGACCCTGTCCGCGATGTCTAGCGAGTTCGGAACCCGCCCTGCCGACATCTTAGCGGTTATCGGTCCCGGCATAGGCCCCGACAGCTTCCAGGTCGGTCCCGAAGTCGCCCGGGCCTTCCTCGACGCAGGCTTTCCGGAAGCCGGACTCCCCGGAACATACTCCTCCGACAGACCGGTTATCTCCGACCGTGGGCCAAAGATACCCGGAACCATGCAGGGCGGCCTGCACATCGACCTGTGGGAAGCCGTCCGCCTGACACTCATCCGGGCCGGTGTCCCCGACAGCCATATCCTCACCGCCGGCATCGACACCTACACCCACCCCGGCTTCTTCTCCGCCCGCCGCGAAGGCCCCTCCTGCGGACGCACCGTCAACACCATCATGCTCAATCCGTGAACCTGCTCATGTCAGTCGACCTGCCGACACCGATGCCATTAGACTACTCCTGCCACAACGGCACTAAATCGCGGGGATCGCCGCCGTTGCGGAAAGAGGAAGAGGCCGGCAGCGACAAAGCGACGACCGATAGGGCAAAAGGCTTGTCTTTGCAAAATCATGAAACAGCCTTTGAACAATTCTTCCCGGATTGAGTCGGTGGACGCTCTGAGGGGATTCGCAGTCATGGCCATTGTGCTGGTCCACAACCTGGAGCATTTTATCTACCCGGTTCGTCCAGACCGCCGGGCTTTTCCTTTTAGGGCACTGGCTCGGACGCAAGCGGATGTTCAGCGACAACGGCGGCGATAGGGACAGCACCCGCACATGGACCATCATCCTCGCAACCGCCGCCGTAGCATTCGCTCCCCTCTACACCCTGAAGGAACTGGCGATGCAGACTCCGGGCACAGCCGCCCAGTCCGCAGGCACGGCTCTCGACATGTGGCAGAAACTGGCTTTCACCCTCGTACTGGTATCCGCCTTCATGCTGTCATACAGACTCAGCGGCAGATTCCGCAAGAGCGTCTCAGGCCTGCGCTGGTACGGCCGCATGAGCCTGACCAACTACCTGCTGCAATCGCTGCTCGGAGCCTGACCAACTACATCTGCCAGTCAGTGGCCGGCGCATTGATTTATTTCCCCATCGGTCTCAACCTCGCCCCGTACTGCGGATACACGGTCAGCCTGCTCATCGGCGTAGCCGTATTCCTGCTGCAGGTGCTGCTGAGCAGATGGTGGCTGTCACGCCACAGACAGGGCCCGCTGGAAACCTTGTGGCACAAGTGGACCTGGCTGAAACTCAAATGATTGTTGTCGGGGTGAGGCGTGCTTTGTGGGGAAAGGGTCAGACTGTGGTGCGGGCAAGGGCCTCGTAGAATGGCTCGCGCTCTTTGTAGAGGCGTTCGATGACCTGACGGAGGGGGACGCCGCCACGGTTTTCAAGTAAGGTGCGGCCTCCTGTATCTTTTGAAAGGCGGTCAAACAGGGTGTCTATGTCGGCCTTTACGTAGACGCACCAGGTGAAGCGGGATATCAGGTCCCGGCAGCCCGGGGTGGTGACGATGCCGCCGCCCAGGGACAGTACCAGCGTGCAGCGCGTCATGTCTTCCAGAGTCTCGGGATGCTGCGATATATGCTCTTCCAGGATGTCCTCCAGGCATTCAGCCTCGATGCGGCGGAAACCGGACTCTCCTTCGGCCGCGAAAATCTCGGAGATGGTCTTGCCCTCTCTTTCTTCGATGTACGCGTCAGTATCGATCAGTGGCGCACCCAGTCTGGCTGAAAGTTCCCGGCCCATAGTAGTCTTGCCGGCTGCCATAAAACCTATAAGGGAAATAATCATACCGGAAAGTGTACTGTTTTTGTTGGAAAATGGTTCACTTTCCCCGAAGAGAAGACGGCCGATGTGGCTTGTAGAGGCATCTCAATGGGGGTGGTGAGAAAAGCCTGGCGGAAAGTGCCCAGAATCTGTGGAAAAACGGTACACTTTCCCCTCGGGCGACTAAAACAAGGTGGGTTCATCATCGTCATGGTAGTCTGTGTTGCTGTCGGGCTGTGGAAGGTCGATGTTAAGTTCGACGACCTCGCCGGCTCTGTGACCGGAGTCATCGGTCTGGCTGTCCTTTCCGTCATGACTGTCCTTTGCACCGGCTATGCGGTCACCTGCTGAAGTAGCTGTGTGGCCGTTGTCTTCAAAGGTCAAGTGTTCGGATGCAGGATGGCCGGAGGTCTTTCCAACTGCGGTTGCAGCCGCTGTACTGTCGGAATCAGCCTGGTTTTCAGTGTCGGAGTCCTCTTCAGGGATGTCCAGGGAGTATATCAGTTCTTCTTCCTCTTCATCGGCTTCTTTAATCAGCGGTTCACCGAACGCGATGGAGGCTATCTTCTCTCCGGCTCTCTTGCCCTTTGCTCTGAAGCTCTTGACACCGATAAACTCATCTGCGTCGACGAGAACCGGTTCCTTTGGCTTGGCTCCGGAGGGTATGAATTCTATCTTGACTGACGGCCAGAGGTCATCGGATACGTCTATCAGACGGGCTCCGTCATCGACAGGTATGAAATTCTGCGAGGTGTTGTCGCTCAACTCGAAACAGAAACGCTTGATGTAGTAGTAGCCCGAGGCCTTGTCCCAGTATATGGCCGTGTATATCTTCTCCGGGTCAAATTTCTCCACTTTCAGCAGGTCTCCCTGGAACCTGGTGCTCAGGTCCAGACTCGTGGTATAGAACGAGCCGTCCCTGCAGATGGCCAGGATATGCTCGTCGCCCCTGAACTCACCGAGCAGCTCTCCGCGTCCGTCCTCGTTGAGACGGTCGATGTCGTGGTCGAACCACATCTGCTTGCCGCCGATGGTGGATATGCCGGAGGCTTTGAGAAGAATCTTCTGGACCGGATGCTTGGTGACTATGTTGCCCATCGAGCCTCGGCCCTTGATAGCCAGTGCGGCGAAATCGAAATCCAGGATCAGCTTTTTGAGTTTCTGGCGGTTGCGGAGGGATATCTTTACGGTCTCGGCCTCTCCGTTGGGGTTGGCTGTGAACCAGAATACCATAGATCCGGGAGTGCCTTTGGTGAGGTCGTACCAGCGGTCGCGGATGATGCTGGGCACGGAGAAGCGCTTGGCGTACATGTAGCCGTCCTTCCCGTCCCGGTATATCGCATTGTAGACAGTCCGGATGTCTCCGCGCTTGAACACGGCCGCATGCATGATGTTTTTCTCCACGAACTGCTTGTCAGTGATCTTGCGGAGTGTGTACCGTCCGTCCTTCAGGAAGACGATGATCTCGTCTATGTCGGAGCAGTCGCAGATGTATTCGGCCTCCTCAATCTTCTTGGCGGATGTGCCGATGAAGCCTTCTGAGCGGTTGATGTAGAGCTTGGCGTTGGAGGCCACGACTTTGGACACCTCGATGTTCTCGAAGGAGGTGATTTTGGTCCTGCGTGGATGAAGACTGCCGTATTTTTCCTTTAGGGCGGTAAAATAGCTGATGCAGTATTCTGTCAGATGCTCCAGGTTGTAGCGCAGCTCGGCCTCTTTCTTCTCTATGGCCTTGATCTTGTCGGTCACGGCCTTGATGTCGAACTTGGATATCTTCTTGACGGGCTTCTCCACCAGGCGCAGGATGTCGTCGTCCGTGATCTCCTTACGCAGCAGGTGCTGAAAACCCTGCATGGTGGCCTTGACCTCGGCGAGCTGCTTCTCCCAGGTGCGGGCATCGTTCTCCAGCACTTTATAGACCCTGTTCTCGAAAAATATTTTCTCAAGCGAGGTATAGTGCCATTCGGTCTCGACTTCTTCCAGGCGTATCTTCAGTTCTTTGCGTATCAGTTCCTTGGTACGCTCGGTGTTGTCGCGCAGAATGTCGTCCACTCCCAGGAACTGCGGCTTCTTGTCCTTTATGACGCAGGTGTTGGGCGAGAGGCTGATCTCGCAGTCGGTGCAGGCGTAGAGGGCGTCTATGGTCTTGTCCGGGGAGGTGTCGTTGTACAGCTGGATGACTATCTCGGCCTGCTCTGCGGTGTTGTCGTCTATCTTGCGTATCTTGATCTTCCCTTTTTCGTTGGCTTTCAGTATGGAGTCTATAAGGTCCCCAGTAGTGACGCCATAAGGTATCTCAGAGATGACCAGAGTGTTCTTATTGACTTTCTGTATATTGGCACGCACTCTTACGCGGCCTCCGCGCAGTCCCCGGTTGTAGGATGACGTGTCTGCATATCCTCCGGTAGGAAAATCAGGCTCAAGTGAGAAATCTTCTCCGCGCAGGACAGCTATGGACGCGTCTATCAGTTCGTTGAAGTTATGCGGCAGAATCTTGCATGCCAGACCTACGGCGATACCTTCGGATCCCTGGGCAAGCAGTAGCGGAAACTTCACCGGCAGATTGACCGGCTCCTTGTTACGGCCGTCGTAGGAGTTGACCCAGTCTGTAAGTTTGGGATTGAACAGGACTTCGTTGGCGAAGGGTGTCAGACGGGCCTCGATGTACCTGCCTGCGGCGGCCGGGTCTCCGGTGAGGATGTTGCCCCAGTTGCCCTGGCAGTCTATGAGCAGGTCTTTCTGTCCGAGCTGTACCAGAGCGTCCTTGATGGACGCGTCACCGTGTGGATGGTATTTCATGGCCTCTCCGACCAGACTTGCCACTTTGTTGCGCCGGCCGTCATCCATGATTTTCATTACGTGGAGAATCCTCCTCTGAACTGGTTTAAGTCCGTCCTCAATATGCGGGACGGCTCTTTCCAGGATGACGTACGAAGCATAATCCAGAAACCACTCCCGGTACATACCTGAGAGTTTGTATTTTTTAGTGCCGTCGGAAATGACCTTGTCGAATTTACCGGATCCGGAGGGGGCTCCGGTCTCTTCCAACACCGGCTCATCGATTTCTTCGTCTTCTCTGCTCATCTTTTTAGTGTTTACCTGACGGCAAAAATATAAAATATTTCGGAAAAATACTCCGGTACGTCAATAGCCGAAGGCGGCCAGCTTGCGCTTGTCGTCGCGCCAGTGCGGGTCTACTTTCACGTACAGCTGGAGGAATACTTTCTTTTGGAAAAAGTCCTCCATGTCGATGCGGGCCTGAGTGCCGATACGTTTCAGAGCCGAGCCGCGCGAGCCTATCAGGATGCCTTTCTGAGAGTCGCGCATGACGTTGATTACGGCCCTGATGTCGTAGCGGTCTGCATTTTCCTTGAATTCCTCGATGGCGACTTCGGTGCAGTACGGAATCTCCTTGTCGTAGTTGGTGAGTATCTTCTCGCGGATGATCTCCGAGGCGAAAAAGCGCAGATTGCGGTCGGTGAAGAAGTCCTTGTCGTACCACGGCTCTCCTTCGGGCAGCAGCTCAAGTATACGGCTGAATATCGGTTCCAGTCCGAATTTCTCCTTGGCCGAGGCGGCGAATATCTCCGCGTTAGGCACTTCCTGGCCCCATTGCGCGGCCAGTTCCGATACGGTATTCTGGTCGCTCAGGTCTATCTTGTTGATGACTATGAGTACGGGACAGGTCACTTTGGCCAGCCTGTCCACGTACTTGCGGTTCTTGTCGCCCTTTTCCACGACATCGGTCACGTACAGGATGATGTCGGCGTCACCGATGGCAGTGTCCACGTACTCCATCATACTCTCCTGCAGGGAATAGGCCGGCTTGAGGATGCCCGGGGTGTCGGAGTACACTATCTGGTAGTCATCTCCGTTGACTATTCCCATAATCCTGTGCCGGGTGGTCTGGGCCTTGGAGGTGATGATGGACAGCCTCTCGCCTACGAGGGCGTTCATCAGTGTGGATTTGCCCACGTTGGGGTTGCCGATGATGTTGACGAATCCGGCGCGGTGCCTGATGCTACTCATAGAAGTTGAGCTTGAGCATGGTGGCCTCCTCGTCACTGAGGAATCTCCATTGTCCGCGGCGCAGGTTCTTCTTGGTAAGACCGGCGAAATACACGCGGTCCAGTTTGCGGACCTTGTACCCGAGGGCCTCGAACATACGTCTGACTATACGGTTTCTGCCGGAATGTATCTCTATGCCTACCACGCTGCGGTCGTCGCCGTTGTAGGCCACCTCGTCCGCGTATGCGGGGCCGTCCTCAAGGGACACGCCCTCCACCAGCTTGTTCATGTCCTCCTGTTTTACGTTCTTGTCCAGGGTAACCTGATATATCTTTTTCTTCTGGTACGAGGGATGCGTCAGTCTTTCTGCCAGTTCTCCGTCGTTGGTGAGCAGCAGGACTCCTGTGGTGGTCCGGTCCAGACGACCTACCGGGAATATCCTCTCCGGGCACAGGTCCCGGCTGATGAGCTGCATTACATTCTTTTCGGCGTGCGGATCGCTTGTGGTGGTGACAAAGTCCTTGGGCTTGTTGAGCAGCACATAGACTTTCTTCTCTCCGCGGAGCCGTTCTCCGTTGAATCGTACTTCGTCCTCCTCGGGCCTGACTTTGACGCCCAGTTCAGTGACCACGTTGCCGTTGACGGTGACCAGTCCTGCAGTGATGTACTCGTCGGCCTCCCTGCGGGAGCAGATACCCGAGTTGGCTATGAACTTGTTGAGGCGTACCAGTCCGTCATTTTCCTTTGTGGCCGGCTGTACGGGTACTTGCGGCTGCCGGCTGTGCGTAGTCCTCACTTTATGCTGGAAGTCTTTGACGGCCGGTCTTGTCTTGCCGTTGGCGGAACGTCTGTCCGTTACGGCCTTTTTGGCGCTCTCGGGTTTTCTGCCGCGTTCCGGCCTGCCGCTGTTGCCAGAACCGCTGTTGCGCCCGGCTTTGTTTACGCCGCGTTCCGGTCTGCCGGCATATGCGGCCCTGTTGTCATGCCCTGAGCGGCTTCTTTGCTGTCCGGCTCTGTTGTCAGCGGATAATTTTCTATCCGGATGTCGATTGCCCTCTCTGCGGGGTGTACTGTCGGTTGTGCTGAATTCTCTCAGCTGGCCTTCATGCCCGTCCCGGGTGGAAGGTCTCTTAATGCGTGGTCTCATATGTGATTATTTTCTCAAATTTGCGCGCAAAGGTATGTCAATCGGAGATAAATTCCTATTTTTACGTCATTAATTGAGTGAGGAAGTTATGAAGAGGAGAAAAGAAAGGCGCATGAGCAGGCGCGTCGCATTGTTCAAGGAGAATGCGGATACGGCCCTGAGAGCCGTCAAGTCCAACAGGCTCAGGGCATCACTGACTATCGCGATTATAGCATTGGGTATTACTTCGCTTGTGGGAATTCTTACTGCGGTGGATTCTATGGACGCCACTCTGCAGGATGCGTACGGGCGGATGGGCGCCGGGATCGTCAATATACGCTCGCAGTATTCCGTGTCTTCGTCCATGAGGAGGATAAGAAATCCCCGGCAGATATCCCGGGCTCAGGCAGAGCGGTTCGTGCAATATTACAAGGTGCCAGGAACGGTGTCCATATACACAGTGGTGGCGGATAATGTCAGGGCGGAGTCAGGCAGGCGCAGGACCAACCCCACCGTGCAAGTGGTTGCCTCGGACGAGCAATATATAAGGTACAGTATGCTGGAGATAAGTGAGGGACGTGACCTGACGGTGGAGGATGTGGGAGGCGGCCGCTTCTACTGCGTGCTGGGAGGCAATGTGGCCCGCTCCCTGTTCGGGGAGAGCTCTGCTGTGGGTAGGACTGTCCATGTCCGGGGAGTGGCGTATATCGTAATCGGAGTGGCCGGGGCAATGGGCAATACGGCTGACGGAGGTATGGATGACGGAATACTGGTACCGTACACAAGTGCCATGGCCAATTTCCAGGTGCCCTCGCCTGATTTTACGATAGGGATAATGCCGGGAGAGGGTGTCTCTCCGGACGTGGCCGCGTCCGAAGCGGAGATGGTGTTCCGTGCAGTGAGAAGACTTGCTCCGTATGACGATACTGATTTCCGTATAACCAGGAGCGAGGCGGTGGTGGAGGAACTGGACTCGATGATGGGGACGCTTACCGCCGCTGCAGTGATAATAGGGCTCATCACCATAACCGGTGCTGCTGTGGGACTGATGAACATCATGCTGGTTTCCGTCAAGGAGAGGACCCGTGAGATAGGCACCCGGAAAGCTCTCGGGGCCTCTTCCAGGAAGATACAGTCCCAGTTTCTGCTGGAATCGGTCATCATAGGCGAGGCCGGAGGAGTCATCGGTATCGCTCTGGGTATCATCGTAGGCAATGTCGTTGCGGCAGTAATGGAATCCTCGTTCGTCATACCGTGGCTCTGGATGCTGCTTTCTGTCGTCCTGTGTATGCTGGTGGGCATATTGTCGGGGTATGTGCCGGCCCGCAGGGCGGCGGCGCTGGATCCGATAGAGTGCCTGCGCTACGAATGACTATTTCAAAGTGAATATGTAGGAGATAGTGCCTTCCTGTACGGCAGGGGCCGAGGCGCTGATGTTGAACTTGGCCTTCAGGGCGGCCTGCCTGGCGGCCTCCCACAGGGTAGCGTCCTGGACTGTGGTGCCCTGTACGCCCGGAACGGCGTTGGTGACGGTGCCGTACTGGTCTACGAGGATGCGCACTACCACTGTCCCGGACTTTACCACATCGTATTCGGGCAGCGGGAGGTTGCCCATGACTGTGCGGCCCTCCAGCCTGGCCGTGGGCATTCCCTCCGGGTTGCCTTCTACGGTGTTGCCCTCGGGATGGCCTGCCGATAGTCTTTCGGTTATTTTTTCAGCCACATGCAGGGCCGTACTGTCCTTTTCCTCGCCCATTCCGGGGAAAAGTGCCCGCCTGTTGACAGGCTTCTCCCTGGGAGGCTCGGGGATTTCTACGTCTCCGTCCTCTCCGACGGTCGCTTCGGCATTGATGTTCTCTGCTTCGGCGACAGCCTGAGCCTCGGATTTCTGTACCAGACGTATGTCTTCCGTAGGGTCTGCCTCTGCTGCTTTGGGCTCGACCCCGACGGCAGTCCTTATGGGCACAGGCTTTTCCTCCACGGTTTCGGGTGTGTCTTCTTCGGTAAACTCAATGAGCATACCGTCCACCGGAGGTGCCGGAGGAGTGCTGCTGATGTCCGTGCTCAGAAGCAGCACCAGCAGTACCGCGTGTACGGCAGCCGTGAGGACTATGCCGGCGTATCTGGATTTCCCTTTCATCATTCGGGGGATGTGGCGAGTATTACTTTGTATTTATTGCGCTTGGCAATGTTCATCAGGTTCACGACCTCCTCTATCGGCACTGTCTTGTCGGCATAGATGGAGAATGTAGGGTCGTCGGAGTCCTGCAGCAGTTGTTGCAGGTCGGGCTCTATATCGCTGAAAGGAACAGGCGTCTCGTCTCCGTTGATGTGATACGAGAAAGTTCCGCGCTCGGGATAGTGCTTTATGGATACGCTTACTGAGGCCTTTGTGGATATCTGGTTGGTGCTTTTGGGCAGCAGCAGCTTGAGGGCATTGGGGTTGATGAGCGTGGATGTCACCAGGAAAAATATAAGCAGCAGGAACACGATGTCCGTCATCGAGGACATCGAGAACGCCGGTTCCGCTTTGGTTCTTCTTTTAATGGCCATTGTCAGATCTCCTCCTTGCCGTCATTAGTGCCCTGACCGTTGAATATGTCCAGCAGGGCGATAGTAGCACTGTCCATCTTGAATACAAGGTCGTCGATGCGGGCGGTCAGCCAGTTGTAGCCGAAATACGCGATGATGCCGACGATGAGTCCGCCTACAGTGGTGACCATGGCTGTGTAGATGCCGTCGGACAGCATCGTGATGTCTATATTGCTGCCTGCACTGGCCATGTTGTAGAAAGCCTGTATCATACCTATGACAGTTCCCAGAAATCCTACCATGGGCGCTCCTCCGGCCACCGTGGCCAGCATTGGCAATCCCTTCTCAATCTTGGATACCTCGATGTTGCCGACATTCTCGACGGCGGCCTGGATGTCCTGGAGCGGACGGCCCTGCATACGGATGCCTTTCTCGATCAGCCTTGCGATAGGTGACCGTGTCTCGCGGCACAGGGCCAGGGCGGCCTGGCTCTTTCCTTCACGCAGCAGACTCCGTATGTTGTCCATGAAATGGGGGTCTGTCCTGGTTGCCTGACGTATGGCCCACCAGCGGCTGCCGAGTATATAGACGGCGATGATGGAGAGGGCCAGAAGGACGAGCATCAGCCATCCTCCGGCGACGGCCATCTTGATAAGGGACATCTTCTCTGGAGCGGCAGCCTCCTGTATAAGCACTTCTGAGTTGACTTGCAATAATGTGAGCATGATAGAACTTTTGTTGTAAATTATTGTATTAAATTGTATTCAAATATTTCTTCAGGATATTCTATGTCCGTCAGGAAGAGGGCGTGTCCCGGGACTGACTGACCTGCCATGCAGCGGTCTCCTGAGGAAAGCACCTCGTTTATCCATTCCGGTGTGTGTTTACCGCATCCTATCTCAATCATCGTGCCGACAATGGCCCGGACCATATTGCGCAGGAAACGGTTGGCCGTTATGGTGAAGACCAGATAGTCTGTTCCGGGCAGGGCGGCAACCGTTGGGATGTATCGGCTCCATGCTGCGGCAGTAATGTCGCAGACGGGTGAGACAGCTGTGCCTCCGGCCTTTTCGAAGCAGCTGAAGTCCCGTCTGCCAAGAATCATGCCTGCGGCCTTGTTCATTGCGTCCACGTCGAGCGGAAACTTGCAGAACCAGGAGAAATTCCGTGCGAAAGGGTCCTTGCGGTTATGGATGTAGTATTTGTATGTGCGGCTGACGGCATCGAACCGGGCATGCGCGTCGTCTCTGACCCGCCTTATCGAATTTACGACTATCCCTCCGGGCAGGATGGCATTTATTTTGTAGACTATACGGTCATGCTCTTTGAGGATGATGTCACCGTCAAAGTCAAAATGTGCCGTGAATCCGGAGGCGTTGACCCCAGTGTCGGTTCTGCCGGCTCCCGTCACATCGATTTTCTCCCTCAGGACGGTCGAGACGGCTTTCTGCACCTCGTCCTGTATACTCGGGGCGTTCTGCTGTATCTGCCAGCCGCTGTAACCTGAGCCGTTGTACGATATTGAAGCGAAAAACCTCATTGTATTTCGGAGAAAATCTTAATTTTGTAATTTTAGACAGCAAAAATACAAATATTTTAATATTACAAGATGGACACCGTAAATATTAAAGAACTAAACGAGCGAATACAGAAGGAAAGCGCTTTTGTGGACATCCTTTCGATGGAGATGACAAAAGTGATTGTGGGCCAGAAGCATCTGGTCGAGAATCTGCTCATAGGACTTCTGGCAAACGGGCATATCCTGCTGGAAGGTGTTCCCGGTCTGGCCAAGACTTTGGCCATCAATACGCTGGCATCATGCATCAACGCCAGGTTCAGCCGTATCCAGTTTACCCCGGACCTGCTGCCGGCCGACCTTATAGGTACTATGATATACAGTCAGAAGAGCGAGCAGTTCCAGATAAAGAAAGGCCCTGTCTTCGCCAATTTCGTACTGGCCGATGAGATTAACCGTTCTCCGGCCAAGGTACAGTCGGCATTGCTTGAGGCCATGCAGGAACGTCAGGTGACCATCGGAGAACAGACGTTCAAGCTGCCCGAGCCGTTCCTTGTAATGGCGACACAGAACCCTATAGAGCAGGAGGGTACTTATCCGCTGCCCGAGGCGCAGGTGGACCGTTTCATGCTCAAGGTAGTGGTGACCTATCCCAAGAAGGAGGAGGAGAAGCTCATCATACGTATGAACAACAGCGGGGAGTTCCCCAAGGCCAATGCGGTGCTCCAGCCCGAGGACATCATCAAGGCCCGCAGCGTGGTCCGTGATGTCTATATGGACGAGAAGATAGAGCGCTACATCGTGGATATAGTGTACGCGACCCGTACGCCAGAGGACTATGGCCTGAAATCCCTCAAGGACATGATATCGTATGGCGCGTCTCCCCGTGCGTCCATTTCTCTGGCGATGGCCTCCAAGGCTTACGCTTTTATCAAGAGACGCGGCTACGTGATTCCCGAGGATGTAAGGGCCGTATGCTACGAGGTGCTCCGTCACCGTATAGGCCTCACCTATGAGGCGGAGGCGGAGAACGTCACCAGTGAGAATATTATTTCAGACATCATCAATGCGGTGGAGGTTCCGTAGTATATGGACAGCAACGACCTGTTAAAGAAAGTCCGCAAGATAGAGATCAAGACCCGTGCTCTCTCCAGCCAGATTTTCGCCGGAGAGTATCATTCGGCCTTTAAGGGACGCGGTATGGCCTTCAGTGAGGTCCGTGAGTACCAGATAGGGGATGACGTGCGCAACATGGACTGGAACGTGACCGCCCGGACGGGCACTCCTTATATTAAGGTGTTCGAGGAGGAGAGAGAGCTGACGGTGATGCTGCTCATCGATGCCAGTGCTTCCGGTATGTTCGGAACCATGTCCAAGACCAAGAAGGACCTGACGGCCGAGATCGCCGCGGTTCTTTCGTTTTCGGCCCTCATCAACAACGACAAGGTCGGCGCTTTGTTCTTCAGCACAAAGGTGGAGAAATTCATACCTCCTAAGAAAGGCCGCAGTCATCTCCTGCGTATCATCAGGGAGGTGTTGGAGTTCGAGCCTCAGGACAAGGGCACGGATATCGGTGAGGCGTTGCGGTTTCTGACCAACGCGCTCAAGAAACGCTGTACGGCCTTCCTGCTCTCGGATATGCTGGATGTGGACGGGACTACACTTCATCCCAATTACGAGGAGGCGTTGAAAGTTGCTGTAGGGCGGCACGACATATCCGTGATCAATATCTACGACGAGAGGGACCGTACTCTGCCGAACGTGGGGCTGCTCCCGGTCCGGGACAGCGAGACCGGCCGTATCGTGTATGTGGACGCATCGTTGAAGTCGGTTCGGGAGGACTATGGAGAGTGGGCCAGGAAGGCTTATGCGGAGACTTTGCAGGTTCTCCGCAAATATAAAGTGGACACGGTCAGCATAAGGACTGACCAGGATTATGTGAAGAGCCTTGTGGCTTTGTTCAAGACTAGGGCATAAGATATGAGAATGAATAAATTGATACTGTCTCTGGTGATATTTTCCGCAATGGCTCTCTCTTTCCGGGCCGGGGCGCAGGATATCCTTTCGGCTACGGTCTCCAGGGACACGATACTTATCGGGGATCAGGTGGAATGGAAGTCCCGGATAAAGGTCCCCAATGGCATGTCCGTGAAGATCGATTCCATGTCGGGTTATGTGGTGCCGGGAGTGGAGCTGATAGGGGACTTTACGGTCGATACAGTGGAGCGGAAGAAGGACTTCTCTATGGTGGAGACCCGTGCTCTTGTCACCTCGTTTGACAGCGGCAGTTATGTGCTGCCTCCGCTTGTGGTGTATTTTTACCGGGACGGACAGGGGGTGGACACAATGCGTCTGCCGGAGGTTCCGCTGGAGGTGACGACGGTGCCGATAGACACTACGACTTATCAGATGTACGATATCCGGCCTCAGTTCCGCTATCCTGTGACATTCAAGGAGGTGCTGCCGTGGATTCTGCTATTGGCTGCCCTTGCCGCAGTGATAGTCCTGACAGTGCATTTTGTCAGAAAGCGTAAGAAGACCGGAGTGGCATTCGGCAGGCCTGAGCCGAAGGATCCTCCTCATATAGTGGCTCTGCGCAGTCTGGACCGGATAAGAGGGGAGAAACTGTGGCAGAAAGGCAATCAGAAGCAGTATTATACCGAGATAACGGATACATTGAGAACCTATATCGAACAGCGTTTCGGCATCAAGACCATAGAGAGGACATCCAATGAGATACTGGTAGATCTGTCCGTGAAGGACCTGGCTCCGTCTGACTACGAGTCCCTCAAGGAACTGTTCGGAACGGCAGACCTGGTCAAGTTCGCCAAGTATTCGGCTTCGGAGGCCGAGAATGAGAACGCTGTCCCGGTGGCGGTGCGGTTTGTCAACGATACATTCATGCAGGCGCTGGAGGCCGACAGCAAAAACACGGAAGGAGGCAGGAAAGATGAATGACTTTTTCTTCCAATATCCCTCGCTGCTGTATCTGGAGTTTCTCCTGATACCTATGGCTGCGCTGTATGTGTGGCGGCAGCTCCGCAAGAAACGGCCCTATGTCGTCATGTCCACTACGGCTCCTCTGTCCCGGAAAAGTGCCGGGGCGGCCGGAGTGCTGCGTCATCTGCCCTTTGTGCTCAGGATGATTGCGGTGGCTTTGCTGATTGTGGCCATAGCCAGGCCGAAGACCTCCTCCAATGTGACGAAGACGGATTCGGAGGGTATAGACATAGTCCTGGCTCTGGACGTCTCCACGAGTATGCTGGCCAGGGATTTCACTCCAGACCGAATAGAGGCGGCCAAGAGTATTGCAATAGAATTCATATCCCAGAGACCTTCCGACCGTATGGGTGTGGTCGTGTTTGCCGGGGAAAGCTATACCCAGTGTCCCCTTACTACAGACCGGGCTACGCTGATCAATCTCATCAATGACATAGAGTGCGGCCTGATAGATGACGGTACGGCTATCGGTAACGGCCTGGCCAATGCCGTGGCCCGTCTAAAGGACTCTCAGGCCAAGAGCCGTGTGGTGATACTGCTTACTGACGGTGTAAACAATACGGGCGAGGTTACTCCTCTGACTGCGGCTGAGATAGCCAAAACCTACGGAGTCAGAGTGTACACTATAGGTGTAGGGGCCATGGGTACGGCACCGTATCCTGTGATGACCCCGTTTGGAGTGAGGGTCATGGATGTAAAGGTGGAGATAGACGAGGATCTGCTCAGACAGATAGCGGAGGAGACGGGAGGCACGTATTTCAGGGCGACCGACAATACCAAGCTGATGCAGATTTACGATGAGATCAACCGGATGGAGAAGGTCAAGATAACCGTGGACTCCTTCCCCGTCTACACTGAGGAGTTCGGCCGTTTCGCCGTATGGGCACTGGCCGCGTTCCTGTTGGAGATTATATTGAGAATTTTTGCAGCAAGGAGGATAGCATGATTTACCTGGCACAACCATTATATTTGTTGTTGATACTGCTCATACCCCTGATGTTCATAGCCTACTGGTTGATGCGCAGGTGGAGGAAGAGGCGTATCGCCCGTTTCGGAGACCCGGACCTGGTCAGCTCCCTGGCACCGCTGGTGCCCAGACGCAAGGGCTGGCTTAAGCTCACGCTTCTCTCTTTGGCTTTGCTGTTCTTCGCCATAGGTATGGCCAGGCCTCAGTTGGGAGCTATTCTGAAGGAGAAGCAGGTGAAGGGTGCGGAGATCATGGTCGTGCTGGACGTCTCCAATTCCATGCTGGCCGAGGACTATTCGCCCAACCGTCTTGAAAGGGCGAAACTGGCCATTTCCAAGCTGGTGGATGAGCTGCAGGGAGACCGTATCGGTCTGATAATCTTTGCAGGTGAATCATTCGTGCAGCTTCCTGTCACGTCTGACTATGTGTCGGCCAAGATATTTCTCAACTCCATTACCACGGAGTCCGTCCCTGTTCAGGGTACGGCGATGGGAGATGCCATAAGGACGGCCATCAAGAGTTTTACCTCGGAAAGCGAGAACAGCCGCGCCATCATCCTGATAACCGACGGAGAGAACCATGAGGACGATCCGGTATCGGCTGCCAAGGATGCGGTGGATATGGGGGCACGGGTGTTCTGCATCGGAGTCGGCTCGCCGGAGGGCAAGCCGATACCGATGGACGGCGGACTGCTTAAGGACAATGACGGCAATATCGTGGTGACCCGTCTGGATGAGAAGACTCTCAGAGATGTGGCCTCAGCCGGCAGGGGGCTATATGTCAGAGCCGGCAACACGGAGTTCGGACTCAATCCGGTCATTGACGAGATCCGGAGTCTGGACGCGAAGGATTTTCAGTCTGTGGTCTTCGAGGAGTATGACGAGCAGTATATGTATTTCTTTGCCATAGCATTGATATTTATGTTGATAGAGTTTATGATATCGGATACCCGCAACCGCAGGAGTCTTTTCGGACGCGGAAAGGGTATGGTGGCCGTGCTCATCCTGATGCTTGCGTCGCCCGTGATGCTTCAGGCCCAGAGTGACCGTTCGGAGGTGAGGGCCGGCAACAGGGAGTTCAAGAAAGGCGAGTTCAGGGAGGCGGAGCTGGATTATAAGCGGGCGCTGGAGGAGGACTCAACCTCAGTCACAGCCAAGTACAACCTCGGCAATGCCCTCTACAAGACAGAAAGTTACAGTGAGGCTGAACTTTATCTTAAAGGCTTGGGCGACTCTCTTAAAAGCGTGTCCGCCTCTAAGGCCTCGGACTGTTTTCACAACAGCGGCAATCTTGCCCTGAAGCAGAAGAAATATCAGGAGGCGGTGGATGCCTATAAGGAGTCGTTGAGACTGGAACCGGACAACTTTGAGACCAAGTCCAATCTGGCTTATGCGCAGAAGATGCTGAAAGAGCAGCAACAGCAACAACAGCAACAACAGCAGCAACAGCAGAATCAGCAGGATCAGCAGGATCAGCAGAATCAGCAGGATCAGAATCAACAGCAGAATCAGAATCAGGACCAACAGGATAACCGGGATCAGGACAATCAGCAGGATCAGAACCGGAATCAGGATCAGCAGGACAATCAGAATCAGCAGAATCAGCCTCAGATAACTCCTCAGGCGGCCCAGCAGATGCTTCAGGCCATTGAGGACAAGGAAAAGCAGACTCAGGACAAAGTGAAAAAGGTCAAGGCTCAGCAGCAGAAATCAAAAGAGAAGGAGAAAAATTGGTAAGATGACAAGGATAATCAATAGAACTCTGTTTATACTCGTATGTGCGGTTCTGGGGACGGTGACGGCCGTAGCCCAGAACTCGTTTACGGTGGATGTACCCGCAGTGGTGTCCTCGGACGAGGATTTCAAGGTGGTGTTTACCGCTACGGGCGATGCCCAGGTGACCGGTTTTAAGGCACCTTCATTTGAAGGATTCGAAGTGCTGGCCGGCCCGTTGGAATCTTCGTCCTCCAGCTTTCAGATGGTAAACGGCAAGACCACTCAGTCCCGTTCCCGTATCTATACCTACATGATTCGTCCCACAGCGGTTGGCAAGTACCGGATAGGGCAGGCCTCAGTGAAGATTGGCAAGGAGACCTACACTACGGAGGCGGCCGATGTTGAGGTGGTGAAGGGTGCGGCTCCCGCCTCGCAGGGTACTGCTTCTCGGGCCGGAGATGACATCATGCTCCGTATGATGGTCAGCAAGACCAGGGCGGTAGTGGGTGAACCGATAACGGTGACGTTGAAGCTTTATGTGAAAAATTCGGCCATAAGCGGTTTTGAGGATATTCGCTTCCCGTCCTTTGACGGTTTTTGGAGCCAGGAGACAGATGCGCCCCAGAACATCTCGTTTGTAAGGGAGAATTATGACGGGCAGGTGTACAACGCCGCTCTTCTGCGCAGATACATGCTGCTGCCACAGCAGACGGGCAGTATGACCATCGACCCGGCAGAACTGGTCTGCCTCGTACAGGTGCGCTCGCAGCCTTCGGCATCCAGGTCTATCTTCGACGATTTCTTCGACACATACCAGACAGTCCGCAAGAGAGTCTCCAGCTCTCCGGTGCGGATAGAGGTATCGCCTCTTCCTTCCGGAGCTCCGGCATCGTTTACCGGTGGCGTCGGCAGTTTCAGGCTGTCGGCGGCATTCAGTTCCGACAGTGTGTCCGCACATGAGGCTGCATCTCTGAAAGTGGTGATATCCGGAACAGGCAACATCAATCTCATAACGACCCCGGAAGTAAGACTCCCTTCCGATTTCGAGTCCTATGACGTGAAGAAAACGGAAAACGTCTCTGCCGGTGATGCAGGTGCCTCGGGCAGTATTGCATTTGAATACCCATTTATACCGAGGGTGCCTGGTGAATATGAGATCGCGCCTGTGGAGTTCTCGTATTATGACATAGCCTCCGGGCGTTACAGGACATTGTCCTCAGGCCCTTTGAAACTGAAGGTGGGACAGGGCCAGAGCACCGATGCCGCAGTGGTGTCGTCTGGAGTCGGCAAGCAGAGTGTCAAAAGTCTGGGGGAGGACATCCGTTTCATAGCAGCATCATCATCCGGCCTGCGCAAGGAAGGGCGGCTTCTGGTGGACACTCCGGCGATGTATGTTGTCCCGATAGTGATACTGCTCAGTGTCGCAGGAGTATGGATATATCTGGAGAGAAGCGCCGCCCGCCGCAGGGATGTGGCCGGCAGCCGTAACCGCAAGGCTATGAAAGTGGCAAAGGCCAGGCTTAGAAACGCCTCTGCATTCTTGAAGCAGAATCTTTATACTGCATTCTATGAGGAACTGCATAAGGCTATAGAAGGATATATCTCGGATAAGCTGATGCTTCCCGTATCAGACCTCAGCCGGGACAGGATAGATGAGGAGTTGCGGGCTAAGGGTAAGAACGAGACAGTGATAAAGGCGCTGTTCGAGGTGCTGGATGCCTGTGAGTACGCCCGCTATGCGCCGTCCAGTGGCTCCGATGCCATGGAGGCCCATTACCGTCAGGCGGAGAAAGTGATATCAGACATAGAAAGTTGAGTAATATGAAACGCATAATAATGATATTGGGCATCCTGGCAGTATCGGCGGCATGGCTGTCCGCCATGGATGCGGACTCGCTCTGGAATCAGGCGGTCAGGGACTATACGGAAGAGAATTATCAGGCGGCTCTGGACGGCTTCTCCGCTTTGGAGGCGGAAGGCTATGTCTCCAAGGAACTGTATTACAATATAGGCAACTGCTATTATAAGCTGGGCAACTATCTGGGACAGACCATTCTCTATTATGAAAGGGCTATTAAGCAGGATCCCTCCTATGAGGATGCGCGGGTCAATCTGGATATAGCCCGTGAGTACACCCTTGACAGGATTGACGAAGTGCCGGAATTCATCCTGCTTACATGGATCAAGGCCTTTAGGGACACTTTGTCCTCTGATGCTTGGGCGTGGACAGCGCTTGCGCTCTTGCTGCTTACGGCCATAATGGTGCTGCTTTTCCGTTTCGGAGGCTCTATGACATTGCGTAAGACTGCTTTCGCATTGGCTGTGGTATCCCTGCTGCTGATGATAATATCAACAGTCTTTGCCTTCAATCTGCGCTCCGAACTGGAGTCAGAGGATGAGGCGGTGGTGACTGTGCCTGTGAGCAGCGTAAAGAGCTCGCCCGGCTCGGCGGACCAGTCCCTGTTTATCCTGCATGAGGGTACAAAAGTCTCCGTCGTTGACAGGTTGGGGGAGTGGTACCGCATAGAGCTCTCGGACGGAAGGCAGGGATGGCTTGAGACAGAAGATGTAGAAATAATATAAACTTTAAATACTATGACACTTATAAAATCCATCTCCGGTATCAGAGGAACTATCGGAGGAATGTGTGGAGACTCGCTTACGCCTCTGGATGTTGTGAAATTCGTATCAGCTTATTCTTCCATGCTGCATAGCAGTAAAGGCGGGCGGCGCCTTAAAGTGGTGGTTGGAAGAGATGCGCGTATTTCCGGTCCGATGGTGGATGAGCTGGTGTGCGGAACTCTCAGAGCATGCGGTATCGATGTCGTCAATGCCGGTCTGGCCTCCACTCCTACGGTGGAGATGGCTGTGATATTTGAAAAGGCCGACGGAGGCATAATCCTGACGGCTTCGCATAATCCCAGGCAGTGGAACGCACTGAAACTGCTCAATGAGCACGGAGAGTTCCTCAATGCCGCTGAGGGCGCAGAACTTGTTCGTATTGCAGATGATGAGAGTTTTGAATACTGTGATGTGGATTCTCTCGGCTCATACGTAGAGAAGGATTTCACGGATGCGCATGTACAGGCCGTGCTGGCCCATCCTCTGGTGGACAGGGAGGCTATAAGAAAAGCGCATTTCAAGGCTGTTGTAGATGCTGTCAATTCAGTGGGCGGTCTCGTAGTGCCAAGACTGCTGGATGCTCTCGGTGTGGAATGTGTGGGCCTTAACTGTGAGCCTACCGGACAGTTCGCTCACAATCCGGAACCTCTTCCGTCCCATCTGGTGGACTTGTGCCGTACGGTGGCTGATGAAAAAGCCGATCTTGGTATAGCTGTGGATCCGGATGTGGACCGTCTGGCCCTGGTCTGTGAGGACGGAAGTTTCTTCGGAGAGGAGTACACGCTTGTCTCTGTGGCTGACTACGTGCTGTCCAAAAGGCCCGGACCTACTGTGTCCAATCTTTCATCGTCCCGTGCTTTGCGGGATGTGACGGAAGCCCGCGGAAGCACCTATACCGCCGCAGCTGTGGGAGAGGTGAATGTGACTGCCGAGATGAAGCGGACAGGCGCGGTTATCGGCGGAGAGGGCAATGGAGGAGTCATAGTGCCTGACCTGCATTACGGTCGAGATGCATTGATAGGCATAGCATTGTTCCTCAGTAGTATAGCTGAGTCCGGTAAGAAAGTGTCGGCGCTCAGGGAATCCCTTCCCCGTTACTCCATATCCAAGAATAGAATTGAACTGTCTGATAAAACGCTTATAGACAGAGTGCTGGCTGAGGTGAAGAATGCCTATGCGTCCGAGCGTATCACCGATATCGACGGAGTCAAGATTGATTTTGACAAGGAGAGGATGTGGGTGCATCTGCGCCGCTCCAACACTGAGCCGATTATCCGGGTCTATTCAGAGGCGGAAGATGAGGCGAAGGCGGAGATGATTGCCTCGGATGTCATGGCTATGGTCAAGACTATAATAGGTTGACAGAGGTATGTTTTCATTCCGAACCACCCCGCTGGACCGTCAGGAGGATGTCGTGCTGCGCAAAGGCCGGCTGGGGGTATTGTGCAACCAGTCCGCATGGAACCCTGAGACAGGGGAATATCTTTTTGAGAGCCTTTCCCGTAGGGGGAATTTGAAAAAAATATTTTACCCGGCCTCCGGTATTTTCGGAGAACTGGATGCGGACTTTACTTCCCTGCCTGGGAATTATTCCTGTATGGGGCTGAGCGACTGTGAGTTTGTTCCACTCCAGACTGGAGCTCCGCTGAATGCTGCTCTTCTGGGAGACATAGACGCGCTGATAGTGGAATATCAGGATACAGGTTCCAGGTACGACAGCATGACCGCATTGCTTCATGACATATTCAGGGTAATTGATTCCGGAACACTTCCTGTCTCTGTATATGTTCTGGACAGGGAGAATATCTGCGGACGGTGGGTAGAGGGTACTGCGGTGGAAGGAATTACGCACCGGCACGGACTGACTGTCGGAGAACTGGCCAATCTGTTCTATTCAGAGCTGGGAGCCAGATTCCCGCTGCATATCATCTCCTATATGGTGCGTCCGGCGAATCAGTATCTGATGCCTTGGAGCATCCCCCCGAGACCTGATGTCCCAGGGCTGTTTACCGCGAGTTTCTATTGCGGTATGGTACTGCTTTCGGGCACGGACCTGAGTTATGGCGATGGTACGTCCCGGCCCTATGAACTTTTCGGGGCTCCATATATGGAACGTTATCTAAGTCAGGCTGATGTGTCAGGATTTTCCGATGCCGGCGTATTCTTGCGCAAGACGGTGTTTACCCCGCGTTTCGGCAGATATAAGGATGAGGTCTGCTACGGTTTCCAGATGCTGCCGAGGCCAGGGGTGCCGTATCATTCGACGGCCCACGCGCTGAGAATCATGCGGCAACTGGTGGCGGACGGTCTTCCGGTGGACACATCCGGTTTCCTTTCAGTGGCTGGAGACGATGTCATGGACTCTTATGTGAAAGGCGTTGCCACGTGGACAGATCTCAAGGAGCATATCAAGGTGGAGGAACAGAAATGGATACGGAAAGCCCGCCGTTATATGCTGTATGACGAGCAGCTCGTGCGTGTCAAGACATTCAGGACAATTAACAACTAATATGACAAATATGAGAAAATATCTGAGATTGGGGGCGGCTGCGTTGGCCGGCCTGTCGGCGTTGGCCGTTGTTTCGTGTAATTCCTGGTCACCTGTTCAGGAAACCGATGCGTCCAAGTATGAACTGAGAGGAAATGTGCTGTCTTTGAGGACAGTGTCCTATAAGGTGGATTCTACTGAGGACGGCTACAAGGCGGGTGACATAGATCCCATGTCGAACAATATCTATGTGGAGTTCAACGGTGACGGTAATGCCACACTTCTGCGCCGTTTCAATAAAGATGGGAACTGTGTCTCTGAGCAGACATCAGTATACAATGACAAGGGACAGCTTATGGAGACAGAACTGGTGTCGTCTTCCAAGGGCTTGCTGGAGAAGACTGTGTACACGTATAAGGGAGGACGCCTGTATTCGATGAGAGTTACGGATGCCGAGGACAGCCTGAAGAAGTATGAGGTGTACAGATATTTCGGAGACGACAGTATCAAGGTGGATTATTCTTTCAAGGAGGACCAGCCGGCAGGATACCGTATTATGACATATGATGAGCGCGGGTACAATACCGGAAATATCATGTATTCCCTGAAGGATAAGAAACTGAGTGAGTTCAGGATGAGCTACGACTCTACGGGACGCAGGGATTCCGTGTACTCGGACAGCATGCTTTTCGGTAAGATGGAGAGTTCTATGGAGTATGATGACAAAGGATTCTGTTCCGATATGGTTCTCTCAGGAGAGGCCCGTACTACTGTTTTCCGATTTGAAAGAACGCTGGACTCCCGCGGAAACTGGATAGAGCGTCTTACATATCAGGATGGCGGCACCATACCCGTGAAGATAGAGAAGCGGGAGATAAAATATGCTGATTGAACTGGTGCATAGGCTTGTGCGCTGGATGGAGCGTGGCACTGTAATGTGCGGCTCTCTGAAATCGAATTCGGCAAATCTTTTTGTGAATAAGAAAAATATGTATATTTTTGCAGCCCGAAACCAATAAAACATTTAGAGATGAAAAAAGGTATACATCCCGAATCCTACCGTCTTGTAGCATTCAAGGATATGTCCAACGAGCATGTGTTCATCACCCGTTCCTGTGTCAACACCAGGGAGACCATAGATATTGAGGGTGTCACCTATCCGCTCGTAAAGGTCGAGATTTCCAACACCTCCCATCCTTTCTATACCGGAAAGATGAAACTGGTGGACACCGCCGGCCGCGTGGACAAGTTCTATCAGCGTTACAAGAACCGTCAGAAGTAATACACTTCATCAGGATACATCAGAGCCGCACTCAATCACTGACTGGGTGCGGCTTTTTCATGCCCGCTGTCTCCACCCCCCCCGGGAAAGTGCCGGGAATTTCGGCGAAAACGGTTCAC
>ERZ780212.949-NODE-949-length-25605-cov-14.897965_pt1 | contig 25605 bp, 17 predicted proteins | sample MGYA00511364_ERZ780212 | MGnify/ENA primary metagenome ERZ780212 (study PRJEB29588, sample SAMEA2147991) | human gut metagenome | biome: human gut; feature: human-associated habitat; material: faeces | place: Denmark | collected 2008/2010 ... | reverse complement strand
TGAAATTCTTGTTGCGCTTCATGAAAGCCTTGTAGGAACTGCCGAACTCCTCCGTGATGTCGGTAAAGTCGATGTCCTCCTTACCCGTTGATGTGAGGTAATCTTTCAGGTACTTCTGATAATACTTTGAGTTCCTGTATGTCGATGTGGAATTTATCTCCTTTGAGCGGGCAAGCAGCCGCTCAAGCTCCCTTTCGCCCATCTGCAACAGCCTGGTGGGGATGACGGCTTTCCTTGCCAACGTATTCTTCAGTATATCCGCACTCACCACGTTCTGTTTCTTCAACGAATCCTCATAGGCAAGTTCAACGGACTTCTTGAACTCCTGCAAGCGGTTGTTCTCGCGGACGGTGCGAATTACGCCTGTCTTGCTGTTCCAGTCCTCCGGTCTGCAATAGATGCCGGTGGTTATCGTGGAACTCTTGCCGTCTATGGTGATGCGGCAGAGGACGGCGGTCGTGCCGTCAGCTTTTACCTTGTTACGGTTGATGTACGGTAATATGGAAAATGTACTGCGCATAGATGTAATGTTTTAGGATTAAAGGATAAGTTTCAAGTCTTTGGTCGCCTCGATGTATCTGTCCATGTCCTCAAACAGCTTTTTCGGAGTGACACGGGCATAGACCTGTGTGGTCTGGATGTTGGAATGACCCAGCATCCGGCTGATGGTTTCAATCGGCACTCCGGCTTCCAGCGTAATCAGCGAGGCGAAGGAGTGACGTGCCTGATGATAGCACAAGGTGCTGCTTACCCCTGCGAGGACGGCAAGGGATTTCATGTGCCGGCGGAGGTTCGGATGGTATACCATCGGGAACAGCGTCGGGCGGTTGTCATCATGGTACTTCTCAATCAGGGCGAGGGCTTCCGGCAGCAGTTTCACGCTCGCCCGAAGCTCGTTCTTCTGGCGGCGGTATTTCAGCCAAAGGCATCCCTCGTCATCGGTGTACAGATTGTCCCTTGTGACGCTCACCGCATCCGCATAGGCGGTTCCGGTATAGCAGGCAAACAGGAAAAGGTCACGTACAAGGATGTGCGTGGTGCGCCATGCGGGTATCTCCACATCGCGTATCTTCTCGAAGTCCTCACGGCTCAACGCCCTCGGTGTACGCTCTGTCTTTTGCGGTAAGGTGAAATTGGCGAAATGACATCTTTCCGCATACCCCTCCTTGTAGGCGATGCGGCATACCTTTTTCAAGATAGCAAGATAGTGGCGCACGGTGTCCACCGCCAAGCCTTTCACGTCCATGACATAATTCTGGTAATCGTGGATGAACTGTTCGGAAAGCTGCCCGAAAGCGATGTCCTTCGTCTTGAACTGCCACTCAATGAACTCGCCCAATGTCCTTCTCATGTAGTAATAGCCGGGATAGGTTCCTTTGGCACGGTCGATGCCGATACGCGACTTCAAGTCCTCGCAGATGCGGTCGGTCATTCTCAGCAGGGTCATCTGCGTGTCCATGCTTCCCTGAAACAAGTCCTTGACCGCCGTTGCGTCAAAGTCCTGCCCACGTTCCACCAGCGTGTCAAACGCCGCATTGACCGCAAGCAGCAGCTTGTCCAGTTTAGCGTTGGTTTCCACCGCTTCGCGGCTCTTGCCGTCCAGACGGCTTTCCCGTGCGTTCCACAACTCCGGCTTGCATGACAGCTTGCATCCGAACTGCGCCATCGTGCGGTTCACCGTTATCCTTCCCATTATCGGGGCTTTGCCCGACTTGTCCGTTCCGCTCTTTTTCAGGTAGAGCAGCACCTTGAATTTTTCTACTTTCATACGCTTACTGTTTTTGTCGCAAAATTAACTTATGAGTAAGCGTCCATTGATTTGCAGAACGGTGCGTATCGGCGCAATCGGCACGGGCTTGCAACAATTTCATTTTCTGTGCGTTACCTGTCCTTGCTTCGGTAACTGACGGCTAACGGCTTGGTAACTGAAATGGCTCAATATTCCGCACTCCGTTGCGTTTCCGGCATTTGGCAGAATAGTGAAAAACCGCTCATTTCAAACGGGTTAGGTTTTATCTTTACTTGTTTGCTGACGGCTGCTTTGTGGGTTCTGTTCCAGAGTGGGAGGCACAGAATTACTACATATACACCGCCACTTTGACCATGAGCAATATCAAAGATCCGGATGAACCCGACCAGCAACCGCAACCTATCGAATTTACAGGTACGGCTAATAATTGGAATACACCTGCTCAAGAAGATAATGTAACCCTCAACTAATTATCCTCTTATTTAACCTACAGCCCGTGCGTGCCTGACCGCCCGCACGGGCACAACGCAGCCCCGCGCTGCACAAACGAACCCGAAACTCGAACCATTAAAAACCGAACGATTATGGCACAGAACCAATTCTCAATGGACCTCAACCTGAAGGCCTACCCCAACCAGCTGACGCCCGACGTGGACGACGACTACACTGTCAAAGTGGATACTCAAAGCACCCCGCTCAACCTAGACGACATCGCCCGCGCCACCGCCCAACGCCTCGGTGAAGAAACCGCCAAAGTACGCGCCACCCTGCAGGTGGGCATGGAAGTCATCGCCCAGGCCGTGGCCAGCGGATTCTGTGTCTCCACCCCCCTGTGCTACGCCCAGCCCATGGCCACCGGCGTGGTGATGGAACACGAACTCTCGCAGCCCGTCGACCGCGAAAAGGTACGCGTCTACGCCTCCTTCCGCCAGGGCACCGCCATCACCGAAGCCCTCGCCCAGGCCAAGCTCCAGCTCTTCCTGCAGCCCGCCGCCACAGGACCCTACATCGCCGGCATGACCAGCGCCTTCTACAGCGAACAGACCGGCTCGAACGGCGCCGTCACCCGCGTACCCCTCCCCATGGAGGCAGGCGACATGGCCGTCATCACCGGCAACGGCCTCAAGGTCGTAGGCAGCGACCCTTCGGTAGGCGTCACCCTCACCTCGGCGGACGACCCGCAGAAGTCGTTCTTCATCCCCGCCTCCAAGATCTCGCCCAACACGCCCAAGAAGCTCCAGTTCAGCCTGCCCGCAGGCATCACCGAAGGCGCCTGGACGGTGAAGGTCACCACCCAATACTCCGGCGGCAGCTACCAGACCAAATCTCCAAGAACTTTTACATTGTCCCGTCCCATCTACGTCGGCATCGCCCCCGAAGAGCCCGAACAAGGTGGCGGTACAGGAGACGACGGACAGGAAGAAAGCCCGCTGTAGGCCTCTACAGGCCACTCGGAAGGCACTGACATTTAAGGGCCCGTTAAACGGCTATTTAAGGGTCCGTTAAATAGCCGTTTAACACCCCTTTAAATACCTATTTAACGGACCCTTAAACGGACGTTTCATCACCACTTAAATACCCCATAGACGAAGCAATGAAATATTTCTTTACAAAATACAAATTTTTCCTTTCAGGCGCCGCTCTCATCCTGACTGCCGCCTCGTGTACCAGCACCCTCAGCGACGAGCCCGCGACAGACGCCCGTGCCATCAGCTTCACGCCCGCGGCGGAGACGCGCGCGGCGGTGGAAGGAGGTACGCTGCCCGCTGATTTCCTTGTGTGGGGAGGGTATAGTAACACCCTTCTGTTTGAGGGCGAAACCGTACACCCCAATGGGAGTTATGAGAACGGAACACGTTACTGGGTGCCGGGCACATACAATTTCTACGCCGTCTATCCCGCGACAATTAAAGACAAGACAACATTCAGCAACGGCTCTCTTACCGTCAAAGACTTCGACTGTTCTGCGACGGGCAATGCAGCTGTGGACCTGATGACAGCCATTCCCCCAAGCATTCCTTATGAGGCAGGCAATGAGCCACAGCCGGTAGCGATGGAGTTTCAGCATGAGCTGGCGCGGGTGAATGTAACAATCAAAACCGAAGAAAGCACAGCTACTGCCGTTTCAGCCAAAATGTGGGGAATCGGTTATCAAGGAAACTTCAGCAAAAGCAATGGAAAAGCACAATGGGAAACATTGGTCCAAGCAGCCGAAGGAAACACACCGTTCACCCGTACCGCAGAAGCCACAATAGACAAGTTGGGCATCCCGCTGCTCAACGAAATGCTGCTGCCTCCCCAAAACATCACAGACACCCAAGGAGCGACCATTTATGTAAGCTATCGATATACGGGTGACAACACAGTAAAAGAAAAAAGAGTTCCGCTACCTGCCATCACATGGGCAGCAGGCAAAAGCTATACATATACACTGACCATCGAACCTGACGGACGAATCCACTTCGACCCGCCAACCATCAACGAATGGGGAGAAGCCCAAGGTGGTATCATTATCGTAGCATAATCCCAAAAGACAACGAATATATGAAACTGAATATAAGATATTTCGATTACATGTTGCCCGTGGCAGCCGCAGTCCTGCTGGCACTGCCCACGTCGTGCGACAACAACGACGAAGGGCTTCTTTCTGACAATTCTCCCTACATCGAATTCGGGACGCAGGAACTTTCTGTAGAGACACGTGCAGCAGACAGCGACCCGACAATGCGCAACGAGTTCAAGACAGGAGACTCTTTCGGCGTGTTCGGTTACTGCGTACCGCTGAATGTGAGTACAGGGCAACCCGACTATACTTCGGGAAGCTCCTATTGGTCGGTCAAGATGAGCAATGCCGTGCCCGATGTTTTCCTCAACCAACGGGTCACTCTAACCGGAAGCGGCAGCTGGCAATACGACTGGGAGAATATCGGCAGCATACCGAAAAGCTACAATCCCAAATACTGGTATGCCGACGGCAAAGACACCGAAAATAATGACAACCTAGCAATTACCAACACCAAGGACTATCGCTACGACTTCTTTGCCTACACTCCCTACGATGCAAATGTATTCAGTTGGGAAAAGCCTCAGAATGCCACCGACAAAGGAGCTCCGCGTGTAAAAGTGACCATTCCGCAAAAAGATGGAAACAACGACATGGACCCCGATGATACTCCCGACGCCATGCTAGCAGTAATCCACAATTACAACAAGGCAGTCAATTCCAAACTGTCCTTTACCTTCAGCCACGTCTTTACGGCACTGGGATTCGAGGTAAACAACTTCAGTAACCAAGATTTGGAAATACATTCTGTCAAGCTGAGTGGAACATTCTGGAAATCGCTCACTGTTGATTTTACCGACAACCAATACACCTACCATCCCAGTGAAACATATACAGGTACTTTTGTATTATTTGACGAAACCAGAGATGGAGAACTGACCTTGGAAGCCCCTACAGGCGATAAGACTGTAACATCCACTCCTAGCCCCATCGGCGGGAAATACCTGCGTCTGTTATCCGGAGGATTCAATCCCGCTACAGGCAAACCCTCTTCAAGCTATAACAACTATTTAGGAAATAACGTAGCTGTAGAAATAAATTATACATTTGGAGGAACACCAAATACATTCAGCACCCCACGTCCCGGAACGTTCCTGCCACAATCCGGCACACAATATACCGCCCAGCTCAACTTTGTAGGTAATGCTTTTGTGCTACAGTTTATTGTTGACAATGGTGAAATCTGGGAAGATGGCGGTAGCGACGGAAACGGAGACATCACATTCGAATAATACAGACAATATACAAAGGAACAATGAATATGAATACGATACATCCATACTTCAGCCGCCTGCGACAAGCCGCAGCGGCGATTCTGGCACTGGCAGCAGTAACTGCCTGCCAAGACGAAGAACCATTTGGAAGCCGCTATCCGCAAGATCCGGCGGGCGACGTCACGGAACTGCGGTTCATCAGCGACCCCATGCAGAAATACAACGTCACGACCCGCAGCAGTGACCCTAAAGAGGATGAAGAAAAGAAAATCAAATACATCAATGTATTCTTTTTCCAACCCGACGGTGAATATATGACCGGCGGATACCTGACCGGATATCCCAATGCCCCTCAAGAGGGAGGGTATTACAAGACTTCAGAAGGGGTCTCGCTGCTGAAGGTCGCTCCCGAAAACATTACTGCAGGACAAGGAGAAGGAGTGACAGTCTATGCGGTGGCAAACGTGGATACACTGTTCCAATATCTGAACAGCGAAAAGCGTCCCGCCATCATCAGCCAGATGATAGCAGACGGGGAAGCAAGCAATCCGAAGGAGGCTTTGGAAAAGATAGTCTATCGCCCGCAATGGCCGAATGGCAAAATCACGGTAGGACTGCCGGCTACAGGTATGCCGATGGCCAGAAGCAAAGTGATCAACTTTACAGGTAGCAATGTAACTCCTGCCAAAGAACGCATCATCGAAATGAAAGCCCTCATGGCAAGGGTGGATATCAACCTGCGCATCGACTCCGAACATGCCAGTGCGGACGGACGCTTTCCGTCGTTCCTGTTGACCGAATGGTGCGTAAAGAATGTCCCGATGCAAGGAAGTATCACCCCCACTCCCGATGACAAGCAGACAGGAGAAGGCTGGGGCGATAATTGGACCGCAGACACTCCGGAGCAACAGACAGGTACAACGACTTTCACCAATGGCGAAGCCATGCGCAACGTCTGCACTTTCTATGTGTTCGAGAATATGCAAGATGCAGAATGGGTGAAAGATGCAGGAGAAGAATGGTACGATGAAAATCTTGAAGCAGGCAGTACAGGAACTGACGTGCAACTTTACCCTCCCCAAATAGAGGATACACACAAACAAAGGTACAAGCCTTATCTGGCAAACAAACACGCTACCTCTATAGAACTGCACGGGTATTATTCAACTTATAACGCTACAGGTTCAGGAAAGGATGCCACTTATGAAGTTAATTATACATTGTATTTAGGTGGAAACCATACTGACAACTTTCAGCTGAAACGCAATCACCAGTATAAGAACAACATCACCATCAAAGGTCTGCTCAGCCAAGACGCACAAACGGGAGAATATACTTTTGATGCCCGTGTCAACGTAGAAGAGCAGGACAACGATTACTATATTTCCATCCTGCGCGAACAAGACCACGATGCCCATTTTTGTGTCACCCCGATGGACGTATACATGTTCAAGAAAGATGCAGGTACAGATGTACAGATGGAAGTCATCTTAGGTGAAGTGCCCGCCGGAAGCGAAACTGCTACAGAAAGTACAGTTCCCAGCTGGATACGCATGGAACGCATCAGTGCCGAGGACATGGCAGCAGGTACGGTGGATAAATCCGGATTCAGTAAATACGGAGAAGGGGGTGACCACCTTGCCACAGGTACAGCATGGACTGCCGGAAACGGAAAGCGTGCGTTCTTCACCAACGATTTATTTGACGTGGCACTGAAGAACAACACACATTTGACCCTGAAACACAGCCGCGACCGTGTTTACTTCTACATCGACGAAAACCTGGAACAATCCAGCCCCGGTATTCCAGCAATCCAACCTCGCGAAGCGACTGTGACGCTGATTTACAAAGAAAATGGAACAGAAGTAAGTCGCCGGACGCTAACATTGGCCCAATTGCCTTTCCTGCGGGTGCAGGTGTATGGAAGAGACGGAGACAAAGCCGACTATAGCAAAGTATATCCGGACAATCAGAATGGAGACGGAGTAATCTATATGGAACAAATAGAAGAATATCTAAACCATTATGACCCGTTGGACCCCTATCAGACCGACCAAGTCTATCCGGGATTAAAATGGGCAGAGCAAAACGGAGTAAATATAAATAATGGGGTGGGAACACAATGGCAGTATGATTTTAATTTAGTAAATGGGGGGATTATAAGATCATGGGAAAACTTTGTCATGGGTGAAACATATACTAAAGGTATCATCGAAGCATATAGACATCAAGTTATGACCTTGAACAGCCAGCCACGTTCGGCAGCAGAATATTGCTGGAACCGTAACAAACGCAACGGTGCAGATGGTATAGTGACAAACGCGAAATACTTTCTGCCCGCTATCCGGCAAATGGAAGATGCACTGACTACCTATTACAACAAATTCCCCGAATTCCAAGGGAATTACTATTGGTCATCTACACCGGGAGAAGGAAGAACAGGGGGTCTAATTCCTCGCGAAACAGAAGCTACCGATCGTGCCCGTGCCACCAAAGTCAAACCGGACGGATCGTATGAAACCAGTAATCGGACGGGAGATTATTATGAAAATAACCAGGGCGGTTATGCCCTTCGTTCAGAAGTCATACGCATCCGTGCCTTCCGTAAAGATTTGAATAAATAATAATTTCCCCGCCGTGAGGCGGGTCCCGCCCTCCCAGCTTGGCGAAGCAGGGAGGCAAGGTGCTTGTTATCGTAACAGGCATTTGTTTGTTTTGTTTGCAAAGCCACGCGGCCTTCGGGCCGTGTGGCTTGTTTTTTACAAACTTTCATTTGTTCATCCGAATAGCTTTTACTATGTTTGCGGACATTAAGTTCAACTTTGTCAGTAGGGCTTTGGTTTCTTAAAGATAAATAGGAGGAATAAATATGGGAGCAATTGCAGTTTCAATCTTTGTAACGCTTGTTGCATTAATCGGAGTGATTTACTTCAAGTATCAGGACCATAAGTCCGGCATCAGCAAATAAACAAACTTCAAGCCATACAGCCACAGCCGTGTGGCTTGTTTTTACATCCCGCGCCATCCGTTAAAACAACTTAAAAGAACGGCTTTATAGGGTCACAACTTATTCCCCTAATTTCTACCTTTGCAGCCGAAAATCAAAATAGTAATCAGTCAGAACGTATGGAATCCATCCGACAATACAGCGCCTTCCGCTACAAGAACAAGATACACGATTTCCATGTGTGGGGTGTAGCCGCACAAATCTGACTCCATATAGGAGCGCGGAGGCTCCCTGTCCTGCTTCCTCCGCCCGATTTTCATCTCCATTTTACATTTTAACAAGCAATTTCTTTAGACATGATGAGCAAACTGAACAGGCTCATGGTGCTGTGCATCGCGGCACTGTGCAGCCAGCATCCGCATGCCCAGTCGCAGGTGACGGGCATCGAAGAACTGTTCCGCCTGGCCGACGAGAACAGTACGAGCATACAGGCCTACCGCACCGGCAAGGAAGCGGCCGACCAGGCACTGAAAGCGGCCAAGGCACAACGCCTGCCGGACATCAACGCGTCGGTATCGGCCAGCTACCTGGGCGACGGACGCCTGTGGGACCGCGACTTCGGCAACGCCATGACCGTCGACATGCCGCACTTCGGAAACAACTTCGCCATCGAGGCGCAGCAGGTGGTCTACGCCGGAGGGGCCATCAACAGCGGTATCCGCCTGGCCGAACTGGAGCAGCAACTGGCCGAGCTGGACTGGCAGAAGAACCGGCAGGAGATACGCTTCCTGCTCACGGGCTACTACCTGGACCTCTACAAACTGAACAACCAGGAACAGGTATTGCAGAAGAACCTGGAACTGACGGAGCAGATGATAGCCCACATGGAGGCACGCCGCCGCGAGGGCACCGTCCTGCAGAACGACATCACCCGCTACGAACTGCAACGGGAGACGCTGAAGCTGCAGCTGGCCAAGGTGCAGGACGCCGCCAAAATCATGAACCACCAGCTGGTGACCACGCTCCACCTGCCCGAAGGTACGGTCATCGTGCCGGACACCACCCTGCTGGAACGCCGCGTACAGACGCTGGCCGAAGACGACTGGCAGGCCCTGGCCACGCAAAGCCACATCGGGCTGCGGCAGGCCGAAGCCGCCGTACGCGTCAACGAGCAGAAGGTGCGGCTGGAACGCTCGGCCCGTCTGCCGCAAGTGGCGCTCGTGGCTGCCGACCACCTGGACGGCCCCATCACCATCGAGGTACCCGTGCTGGACAACAACTTCAACTATTGGTACGTGGGCGTAGGCGTGAAGTACAGCCTGTCGTCGCTCTTCAAGAACGGCAGCAAGCTGAAGCAGGCCCGCCTGAACGTGCGCCGCGCACAGGAGTCGCAACGCCTGGCCGCCGAACAGGTGGAGAACGCCGTGCAGGCGGGATACACCAACTTCCTGACGGCCTTCACCGACCTGCACACGCAGGAGAACAGCGTCCGCCTGGCCGACCAGAACTACAGCGTGACCAGCAACCGCTACCGCAACGAGATGGCCCTGCTGACCGACCTGCTCGACGCCAGCAACATGAAGCTCAGCGCCGACCTGGGGCTGGTGAACGCCCGCATCAACGTGCTCTACAACTACTACAAGATGAAGTACATCACGCACACGCTCTGAATTGAAAATTGAGAATTGAAAATTAATAATTGTCCATTATCAATTATCCATTAAACCATCATGATTACCCGAAAAGTTAAAAAACTGATCTATAACATCGTCATCGTCTGCCTGCTGGCAGCCGGACTGATCTATGTATGTTCTCGCTTCTTCCATCCGGGTGTGGAATATACCGACAACGCACAAGTGAAACAGCATATCACGCCGGTGAACACCCGCGTACAGGGCTTCGTCCAGCGCATCTGCTTCGACGAATACAAGCCCGTGCACAAGGGCGACACGCTCGTCATCATCGAGGATACGGAGTTCCGCCTGCGCCTGGCACAGGCCGAAGCCGACCTGGCCAACGCCCTGGCCGGACAGGAAGCCACCACGGCAGGCATCGCCACCACGCAGAACAACCTGAGCGTGAACGACGCCGGCATTGCCGAGGTGCGCGTCCAGCTGGAGAACGCCCGCCGCGAACTGGAACGTTACAAGCGGCTGCTGGCCGAGGACGCCGTCACCCGCCAGCAGTATGACAACATCCTGACTGCCTACGAAGCCACCAAAGCCCGCTACGAACAGGTGTCGCGCGTGAAGCACTCCACCTCGCTGACCAAGAACGAGCAGACCCACCGCCTGGGCCAGAACGAAGCCGCCGTACGCCTGGCACAGGCCGCCGTCGAGCTGGCGCGGCTCAACCTGTCGTACACCGTCATCACGGCCACCTGCGACGGCGTGACGGGCCGCAAGGACATCCACGAAGGCCAATTGGTACAACCGGGACAGACCATGGTGGACATCGTGGACGGCACCGACCTGTGGGTCATCGCCAACTACCGCGAGACGCAGCTGCCCCACATCCACGAGGGCGACCGCGTGACGCTGACCGCCGACGCCGTGCCGGGCGTCACCTATACGGGCACGGTGGAGTCCATCTCCGACGCCACGGGAGCCGCCTTCTCCCTCATCCCGCAGGACAACGCCACGGGCAACTTCGTGAAGGTGGAGCAGCGCGTCCCCGTCCGCATCAGCCTGGCGGGCAACGACCCCGAACGGCTGAAGCTGCTGCGTGCCGGATTCAACGTAGAGTGTAAAGTGAAGCATTAAGCCATGGGAGCACCTGTATTAAACGGCCCGTTCACAATGCCGATGATCCGCAGCTTCGTGCCGCGCAGGCTGCAGCCGTGGATCTACGTCCTCATGGCCTTCACCTTCCAGTTCTCCGGCGGCCTGTACATGGGCGCGCTCAACCAGATGGTGGGCGAGACGTCGCTCATGCGCGAAGACCTGCAGATGTGCCTCTACGCCAACCTGGCGGGCATGGCCATCTACTTTCCCCTGCTGTTCCGCATGAAGTTCCGTTTCACCAACAAGACGCTGCTCATGGCCGCCGCGGCCGGCGTGCTGGTGTGCAACCTCGCCGCCCCCTACATCACCTACCTGCCCCTGCTCTGGGCGGTGTGCTTCGTCGAGGGCATCTGCAAGATTCAGGGAACGTTCGAGTGCATGTCCACCATCCAGCTGTGGATGACGCCCAAGCGCGACTTCACCGTCTTCTTCCCCCTGCTGCACATCATCATCCTGGGCAGCATGCAGCTGTCCGACCTGCTGGCCACACACCTCATGTACTACTACCACTGGAGCTACATGCACCTGTTCATGGGCGGCGTCATGCTGGTCGACCTGCTCTACCTGGCCGTCTGCACGCGCCACTTCCGCATCGTCAAGAAATTCCCCCTGTTCGGCATCGACTGGCTGGGCGGCGTGCTCTGGGCGGTGCTGCTGCTCGAGGTGGCCTACTTCTTCTGCTACGGTGAGTTCTACGACTGGTGGAACAGCCCCGTCATGCGGCGCCTGGCCGTGGCCATCGTCGTCACCCTGTGCTGGTGCGTAGGCCGCATGCGCCACGTCCGCCATGCCTTCCTCGAACCGAAGATGTGGACTTATCGCCACCTGCTGCCCATCCTGCTGCTCATCACACTGGTCGAAGCCTTCCTGGCCACGGAGCACGTGCTCGAGGAGGTGTTCTACGAGGAGGTGATGCACTACGAGGCGCTAACCGCCGTCCGCCTGGACTGGCCCATGCTGGGGGGCATCCTGGCCGGCTGCCTCTTCGCCTACTGGTGGATGCACGTGCGGCGCTTCAACTACCTGCGCCTGCTCATCGTGGGCCTCGGCGCGCTCGTCTGCTACCTGCTGGGCTACTACTTCACCCTCTCGGCGGACATCCACCTGTCGCAGCTCTACCTGCCCACCGCCTGCCGGGGCTTCGCCTACTCCATCCTGAGCGCCACGTTCATGGTGTGTCTGGAAGAAATCATGACCTTCCAGCACTTCTTCCAGGCGCTGAGCGTGTTCAACATGCTCCACATGGTGGTGGGCGGCGTCATGGGCGCGGCGCTCTACGGCCACGGCTTCTCCTACTACGTGGCCGACAACCTGGCGCGCTACGGTGCCGCCGTAGACCGCGTGGCGGTCAGTGCCTCACCCCTGCCCTTCGGCTCCTTCGTCGAGTCGTTCATGACGCAGATGATGGAGGTCAGCATCAAGCAGATCTACGGCTGGGTCATCTACGCCTGCATCCTGCTCCTGCTGCTCTTCCTGCTCTACGACGCGCCGATACGCCGCGAGCTGAAGCGGATGCCCTTCTGGCGCACCGTACGCAAGGATGTGGAAAAGGAATTGAAAATGGAGAATTGAAAATTGAAAATGGAGAATGCGGCATGGAGAATGAAAAATAGGTATCTTTGCAACCTGATTGAAACCATTATCCATTATCCATTTTCAATTCAATGGCCGACAACTATCTGGAACGCCAGCGCGACGCCTACGAGGCCCGCAAGGCGGCATGGGAAAAGAAGAAGAAACACGCGGCAGGGCTGAAGAAGGCCGCCGCACGCACTACAGGCGACGGGGCGGAGATGCTCCACCCGTTCGCCTCGCCTACCGAGGGCATCGAGCTGCCCCGGCAGTTCACCTATCCCTTTGCCTACACGCCCCACCCGCTCTGCCTGCTGGCCGCGCACGAGGTGCAGCAGTACCTGGCGGAGCAGACGCAGTGGCACGACGAGCTGGAGCGCGGCAAGATGTTCGGCGTGCTGGTGGTGCGCACCCGCGAGGGACAGCTGGGCTACCTGGCCGCCTTCTCGGGCATCCTGGCGGGGCAGAACCGCCTGCCCTTCTTCGTGCCGCCCGTCTACGACCTGCTCCGGCCCGACGGCTTCTTCAAGCAGGAGGAAGAGCAAATCTCCGCCCTGAACCGCCGCATCGCCGCGCTGGAAGCCGACGAAGCCCTGCACCGCGCGCAGGCCGCACTCGACGACGTGCATCGCCAGGCCGACGAAGCCCTGGCCGCCATGCGCCTCGCCCTGAAGGAAGCCCGTGCCCGCCGGCAGGAACGCCGGCAATCGGCCACGCTGACACCCGACGAGGAAGCCGCCCTGACGCGCGAAAGCCAGCACCAGAAAGCCGAATACAAGCGTGCCGAACGCGCCTGGCAGGCCCGCGAAGCCGAGGCGCAAGCCGCCTGCGACTGCCTCCTCTCCCCCATCCGCGAGCTGAAAGCCGAACGCCACCGCCGCTCCGCCGCCCTGCAGATGCGCCTCTTCTGGCACTTCAAGATGCTCAACGCCCGCGGCGAAGCCAAGGACCTCTGCGAAATCTTCGCCCCCACCCGTCAGGGCACACCGCCCGCCGGTGCCGGCGAGTGTGCCGCGCCCAAGCTGCTCCAGCAGGCCTACCTGCACAAGTGGAAGCCCCTCTGCATGGCCGAGTTCTGGTGGGGCCGCTCACCGGTAAACGAGATACGCGAACACGGCCGCTTCTACCCCGCCTGTACCAGCAAGTGCGGCCCCATCCTGAAGCACATGCTCCAGGGGCTCGACGTGGAAGAGAATCCGTTGAAAGAAAAAATGAGTACGGCTCCCGCCTGCCACCTGCGCACGGTCTACGAGGACGAGTGGCTGCTCATCGTCGACAAACCCGCCGGCCTGCTCTCCGTGCCGGGCAGGGAGACCGACGCCCCCTCGGTGCTCAGCCTGATGCGCAGCCGCCTGCCCCAGGCCGAAGGCCCGCTGGTGGTGCACCGCCTGGACATGGACACCTCCGGCCTGATGCTCATCGCCAAGACTGCCGACGTGCACCGCCGCCTGCAGGCCCTCTTCGAGACGCGCGCCGTAGAGAAGGAGTACATCGCCCTGCTCCAGGGCACCGTCGCGACGGACAGCGGCCTCATCGACCTGCCCCTGGGACCCAGTCCGCATCACCGCCCCTGCCAAGAGGTGCGCGCCCCCCACGCCAAACCGGCACAGACCCGCTACGAAGTACTGGAGCGCTGCGAGGACCGCACGCTCGTCCGCTTCCGTCCGCTGACGGGGCGCACGCACCAGCTCCGCGTCCACGCCGCCCATGCCGAGGGCCTCGGCTGCCCCATCGTGGGCGACCCGCTCTACGGCACGCCTGCCGACCGCCTCTACCTCCATGCCCGCTCGCTGCGCTTCGTCCATCCGGTCACGGGGCAGGAAGTGCAGGCAATCTCCGAAGCCGAGTTTTAGAATTCCACCGTCAGCCCGATGGTGGGCAGCAGCGTCCCGCTTTCCTGCTTCAGGCGCTTCATCACGTAGCGCTGCTCGGCGGCAGGGGCTTCGGGGTTCTCGATGACGCCGGTGCTCATCAGCACGTCCTGCTGGCGGAGGACACTCTTCGTGACGTTCTGCAGGTCGAGGTAGATGCCCAGGCGCCAGCCGCGGAAGTAGTAGTTCTTGTCCACGCGGACGTCGAGTTGGGCAAAGGCATCGAGGCGGCAGGTGTTGTAGCGCGAATAGTCGTAGTAGGGTCGTCCCTGCACGTCCCAGGCCTCGACGAGCGACGAACGGTCTTCATCATAGGGCGTGTAGGGACTGCCGCCGATGGCACTCAGCTTGGCACCTACGCTCCAATTGCGGGGAAAGTCGCAGGTGCCGCTCACGTTGGCAATGAAGCGGTTGTCCCAGGCGGAAGCGATGTAGGGCGAACGGTCGTCGTTGCGGTACTCGCTGCGAAAGCAGGTGACGGAGGCCACGGAGGTAAACTTGCCGGGTATCTGCCAGCGCATGGAGGCCTCGACACCGTAGGCGTGTCCGCTGGCCGTGGGGAGGAGCAGTTCGTTGCCCACCGTGCCGTAGTCGTTGCCCTTGCAGGAGAGGGGGATGCCGTCGGCCACGGACAGAGGTACGCGGGTATAGTATTTGTAGAAACCCTCGAGGGCCAGCACCACGCGGGGGGTGACGTTCCACTCGGTGCCCAGGTTGGCGTTGGCCACACTCATATATTTCAGCGATTTGTTGGCATACATACCTGCTGCATCCTTGTAACCCAGACCTGTGTAGGGCGGCAGCTGGTGGTAAAGGCCCACGGTAGCGTTGATGGCCACGGCGGGACGCACGCGCCACGACACGGAGAGATTGGGCGACAGGTTCTGCCAGAAGCGCGCCATGGCACGCGAGTAGTCGCAGCCGTCGAGGCGCAGGCCCAGCGTGGCCGTCCAGCGTTCGTCGGCCGTCCGGTAGCGGGCAGAAGCAAAGGCTCCCCAGCCCACGATGCCCAGATTGGTCTGCTGCTCCCGCACCTGCTGCGTACCGCCTGCGAACAGGCGCTGAAAGGTGTGGTCGTCGTAACGGGCATACCAAGCCTCCACACCCTCAGTCAGGGTCCACCGCTCGCTGTGTGTACGGTTCTCTGCGCGGAGGGTGGCCTTCTGCTCGTGCGAGCTCAGGTCGAGGTTCAGGTTGTCGGGACTGGAGCCATCGTTGTTCGCATATTTCAGGTTCTGGTTGGCCAGGTAGTTGTAGCCCAGGGAGACAGTCTGCACGTGCCGTCCGGCATAGTGCTTGTAGGCCGCACCCAAGGTGAAGGTCTGCTGCTTGATGCGGGGCAGGTAGCTCAGCATGTACTCCGCATCCTCGCCCTCCTCGTCGGTGTTCAGCTTCATGTTGTCGATGCCCGTCAGGCCCAGAAAGATGAGCTCGTCCGTAGGCGTGAGTCGTGTCTTGATCTTGAACTGCCCGTCGATGTAGTTGGGCAGGAACGGCAGTCCCAGCATCTTGAAGAGCAGTTGCAGGTAGGACTGGCGGACGGAAAAAAGATAGGTGGTCTTCTCGCCCAAATGCCCAGCCCCGCTCAATGAGACCTCTGACGCACCCAGCGTGGCCTTGAAGGTCTGGTCGTCGGGATTGCCGTCGCGCAGGCGGATGTCCATCACGGAGCTCAGCGCCCCACCCTTGTCTGCCGGAAAGGCACCGGTGTAGAACTGCACCTCGCGGATGAGGTCGGCGTTGAGGATGCTGACGGGGCCACCCGAAGCGCCCTGCGTGGCAAAGTGGTTGATGTTGGGTATCTCGATGCCGTCCATATAGAAGCGGTTCTCCGAGGGCGAGCCGCCGCGCACGATGAGGTCGTTGCGGTAGCCGATGGGCGAGAACGACACGCCCGGATAGGAACGTACGATGCGCGAGATGTCGCGGTTGCCGCCAGGGCTTTTCTCAATCTCGCTCAGGCCGATGATCTGCAGGCTGACGGGGCTCTCCTTGATGCGGCGGAAAGGCGCGGCGGCCTGTACGGTCACCTCGGCCAGCTGTGAGGCGTCTTCCTCCAACTCCAGCTCGACAGGCGGCAGCTGAGCAGAAACGATATATTCGGGCGAAAGCAGGTTCTTGTAGCCAATGCACGAAACGGAAAGCTGATGGATGTCTGGAGTCACGTGCTCGATGCGGAACACACCCAGACTGTCGGTCGACGCGCCCTGCCCGGGCCGACCATAAAGCGACACGTTGGCGTAGGGAACGGGCTGGCGCGAATACTTGTCCACCACCCGACCCCGGACGGTGTAATACTGGGCAAACAATTGCAACGGCAACAGGAGCATCCAACCCAGTATGCATAGAAATGAACGGAACGACATGGTTGAAAACATTTTTATATCTGTTTAGATTTGTGCAAAGATAAGAAAGTCATCCCACATAAAGCCGGAATCCGGCCATTATCTTGTCAACAAGTTTTCCAGACTGTCTATTCGCCATAAGCACTCCGGTCGGCAAACAGGCCGGTACAGGACGCATGATGGGCAATGTAGGCGGCAGGCGTCACGTCGCCCGAACGAAGCACATCGGAAACTGCCGTCCTCCGGCTCCGGCCCACCGCCAGCAGAAGCAGCCGTCCGGCCGCCAGCAACTGCGGCCCCGTAGCCGTGACACACTTCTGTCCCGTATAGGGATTGATGCAAGGGGCATACCATTCCCTCAAAGCCAGCAAGCGCTCCTGCCCCGCATAGATGGAAGCCACATGGCCGTCGGATTCCAACCCCAACAGAACAATATCGAAAACTGGTACCCCCGCCACCTGCGGCACCGTAGCTGCCACAACCCGTGCATAACGGGAAGCCTCCCGCTTCGGCGAAAGCAGGTCGGACATCGGGTAAATGTGTTCCAAAGGAAAATCGACCTTGTCGAGCAACAGGCGGCACAACGTACCATAGTTGCTGTCCGAGTCGCTGACGGGGACGCAACGCTCGTCGGTCCAATAGATGCGCATCCGTTCCCAGGGAGTCTGCCCGCCATACTCATTGGCCCATATATCAAACAGAGGCAACAGAGAATCGCCGCCGGAGAAGGCCAAACAGAATGTCTTCTCAGGCCGGGCGTTCATCGTGTCAAGAAGATGCCTGATCAAGGCATGACAGGTAGCGGTAGCAGTTCTTTCTATATGAATATCCATGTTCGGCTAATCAACAAAGTAAAGGAATCGGATGTATTTTTTAAACAAAAGGAAACAGATGTTTGTTCATAAGCAAAAGCAGATAAAAAGGCTGTTTCTGCAACAATCATCCACCTTTTTGGAACAAATCGTTTGCATTGTGTTGAGAAAAGCCTATATTTGCACAAATCTAACAAAAATGTGCAATCATTATGGAGCAAAGTTTTATCGCATACATTGAGAAAAGCATCAAGGAAAACTGGGACCTGGACGCCCTGACCGACTACAAGGGAGCAACCCTGCAATACAAAGACGTTGCACGAAAAATCGAAAAGTTACACATTATCTTTGAGGCCAGCGGCATTCGGAAAGGAGACAAGATAGCCGTCTGCGGACGCAACAGCTCGCACTGGGGCGTGACGTTCCTCGCCACCCTGACCTATGGAGCAGTCGTCGTACCCATTCTGCATGAATTCAAGGCCGACAACATACACAACATCGTGAACCACTCCGAAGCCAAGCTGCTCTTTGTAGGCGACATGGTCTGGGAGAACCTGAACGAAAACGCCATGCCCCTGCTGGAAGGCATCTTCCTGATGACCGACTTCTCCATCCTCGTCTCCCGCAGCGAGAAAGTGGACTATGCCCGCGAGCACCTGAACGAGCTCTTTGGCAAAAAATATCCCAAGAATTTCCGCAAGGAGCACATCTCCTACCACAAGGACCAGCCGGAGGAACTGGCCGTCATCAACTATACATCGGGAACCACCAGCTACTCCAAAGGCGTGATGCTGCCCTACCGCAGCCTCTGGTCGAACACGACTTTTGCCTTCGAAGTACTGTCCCTGAACAGTGGCGACAAGGTGGTGTCCATGCTCCCTATGGCCCACATGTACGGACTGGCCTTCGAATTCCTGTATGAGATTGCCGTAGGATGTCACATCTATTACCTGACGCGCATGCCGAGCCCCAAAATAATCTTCCAGGCCTTTGCCGAAGTAAAGCCGCGCATCGTCATCGCCGTCCCCCTCATCATCGAAAAGATTATCAAGAAGAACGTGCTGCCCAAGCTGGAAACGCCCACCATGAAACTGCTGTTGAAAGTTCCCTTCGTGAACGACAAGATCAAGGCAACCGTGCGCGACCAAGTCATCCAGGCTTTCGGCGGCAACTTTGAAGAGGTTATCATCGGCGGTGCAGCCTTCAACCACGACGTGGAGCAGTTCCTGAAAATGATAGACTTCCCCTATACCGTGGGCTACGGTATGACTGAATGCGGCCCCATCATCTGCTACGAGGACTGGAAACACTTCAAACCAGGTTCCTGCGGGAAAGCCGCCCCGCGCATGGAGGTCAAGATTCTGTCGCCTGACCCGGAAAACATTCCCGGTGAAATCATCTGCCGGGGTCCCAACGTGATGCTGGGCTATTACAAGAATGAAGAAGCCACCCGCGACGTATTGGAACCGGACGGCTGGCTCCACACCGGCGACCTGGCACTGATGGATCGCGAAGGAAACGTCACCATCAAGGGACGCAGCAAGAATATGCTCCTCGGCCCCAGCGGACAGAACATCTATCCGGAAGAAATAGAAGACAAGCTGAACAACATGCCTTACGTATCGGAAAGTATCATCGTACAACAGAACGAACGGCTGGTCGGACTGGTCTACCCCGACTTCGACGATGCCTTCGCCCACGGCCTGACCAACGAAGACATCGAACGGGTGATGGAAGAAAACCGGGTGGCACTGAATGCCGAACTTCCGGCCTACAGCCAGATTTATAAAATGAAAATCTACCCGGAGGAATTCGAGAAGACTCCGAAGAAGTCCATCAAACGATTCCTCTATCAAGAAGCCAAAGGATGAAACGTATCTATATTATCACCTTGACAATGTCCCTGCTCACCGCAGGGACACTTCTTTTTGCCCAATCCCGTACTCCACTCCCCGCTTCCAATCCACTGAAGCCCGTAGGCATCAACCTGTCTCTATGGAAAGGCTTGTCCACCCAACCGACAGACAGCGTCGGAAGTACAGCCTGCAACCTGGGTATCTTTTCTTCCCAGAACAACCTGACCGGAGTGGGTATCAACCTGCTGGGAAGTGTCACGAAAAGAGACGTAAAGGGCCTGCAACTGTCCGGACTGTCGAACACCGTAAAACAACAGATGAAAGGCCTGCAACTGGCTGGCATCACCAACATCAACGGTTATGGATATCAAGGTGTCTCCATCGCCGGGCTGGTAGGTATCAACGGTGATGAAGGAAAAGGCCTGCTGGCCTCCGGCCTGGCAAACGTTACCGGCAATGACAACTGCGGACTGACTTTGGCCGGATTGATGAACTTTACCGGCAACGGAGGAACAGGATTGCTCTTGTCCGGAATCGCCAACATCACAGGCAATGGCTACCGAGGCATAGCGGCATCCGGACTGATGAATGTATCGGGCGGCTCTGCAGCCGGCATGCAGGTGAGCAGTCTGCTCAACCTCACCGCAGAAGACATGGCAGGCCTCCAGCTGTCGACTCTCGGCAACGTTGTAGGGAAAGAGCTGAAAGGCGTCCAGATTGGACTGGCCAACATGGCCTCCCGAGGCAAGGGACTCCAAATCGGTCTGTTCAATTATTACAAGGACAAATTCGACGGACTGCAATTAGGACTGGTCAATGCCAATCCTCATACCCGAACCCAACTGCTGGTATCGGGAGGCAATACAACAAAAATCAATCTGGCAGCCCGCTTCAAGAACAACCGGCTTTACACCATCCTGGGAGCCGGCGCCCCTTACTTCGGCTTTGACGACCCGTTCTCCGGCTCCCTGTTCTATCGGGCCGGTGCCGAACTTCCTCTTTACAAGCATCTGTTTGTCAGCGGAGACTTGGGTTATGCCCATATCGAGACATTCCGCAAGAACAACACTTCCTGCCCGGCGCGCCTTTATTCCCTCCAGACACGCATCAATCTGGAATACAGACTGACGGACCGCATGGGGCTGTTTGTCAGCGGGGGATACGGGTGGGACCGTTATTACAACCGGAATGCCACTTACGACCACGGTACAATCATAGAGGGCGGCATCGTACTGTTCAAGTACTGACGCCGCCCTCCAAGGTCGGATATCTACTTTCTTGTCCGAGAAACTATCAGACGTGTTCTTTAATCAGTCCGGTACGATAGGCTACCAGCAATTTCTTCAAATCCTCAATCTGAGTGCGCAATTCACGTCCCTTATCGGTATCTTTCACCATCATGCGCTGCGAATTGAATTCCACCAGGAAAGTGGTCGACTTGATGTCAAGTCCCTCTTCGATAGCCTTCTGACGACTTTGAAAGGGTTCGTGCTGTACCAGCTGCAGACCGTGCGAATGATATACCAACGTATATCCGGCAATGCCCGTTTCCGGCTGATAGGCTTTGGAAAAGCCGCCATCAATCACCAGCAGTTTTCCTTCGGCCTTGATGGGCTGTTCGCCCTTGATGGTCTTCACAGGCACATGACCGTTGATGATATGGGCATGAGCTTCGGGATCTATGCCAAATTCCCTCAGGATGTTATTGCAGACCTCCACCTCGTTCCTCAACGTATAATAATACCCTTTCGTTTCCTTGTGTAGAGACTTGTCCGCTACAAAATAACGTTCGAACGTAGCCATCTTGTCCTTATCAAAGGACGGGGCATCCGGACCGCACCACAAGTACCACATATAGTCGAGGGCAAAACTCTTTTCCTCCGAACCTTCCTCACCGAAATAGGCAGTACGCACCAACTGATCCACTTTCTTCAGCAGCTTCTCCCCCCAATACTCTTTTCCATTGATCTTCACATGCTTGAAGCGGCCGTCTGCATTCAGAGGCACCGAGGCATGGTAAAGCAAATTACTGTTGCACACCAGATACATGCCACCATAAGTAAAAAGGCAGCGCATGTGTTTCTTTAGTTTTTCACTGTTCATGAAAGAAGCATGGAGTTTCTCCATCAAATCATGCTCCTCGTCTGTCAACCGATAAGGATCAGCCGGATCGATTGTCGGGAAATTGGTATCGAGCAGAGCATATTCCTGCCCTTCATATTGGAAAACTCCCCGCTCAAAATCTATCAGATGCAACAACTTGCGCCCCTGCATACCGAGATCCGGACGACGGTCAATGATGGCAGCTTCCAGCTTCAACTGTATGATGGTAATGGCTTTATGCATCTGGGTAATGAGACGCAACGTCTTTTCATTGTAGCGGGAATCGGAGAAGTTCAGTTTCGGTGCAAAAATCTCACAGGGATCATCTCCATAAATATCCATGGCAAAGGTCGCCAACGGAAGCAGGTTGATGCCGTATCCGTCTTCCAATGTAGCCAAATTGGCATAACGCATGGACATACGAATCACGTTTGCCATACAGGCATCATTTCCCGACGCCGCCCCCATCCAAAGGAGATCATGATTACCCCACTGGATATCGAAGTTGTGATAATCGCAAAGCGTATCCATAATAATATGTGCCCCCGGACCACGGTCATAAATATCACCAACAATATGCAAGGAATCAATGGTAAGACGCTGGATCAGATTACACATAGCTATGATAAAGTCATCGGAACGCTTGGTCGAAATGATGGTACTGATGATGACATTAATATACGCATGCTTATTAGGATCTATAGTAGATTCATGCAACAACTCCTGAATGATATAGGAAAAATCTTTCGGCAAAGCTTTCCTCACTTTGGAACGGGTATATTTGGATGATACGTTCTGACACACCTTAACCAACTGATTCAGCGTAATCAAGTACCAGTCATCAAGATCCTTCTCTTTTTCCTTGATAAGTTGTAATTTCTCTTCCGGATAATAAATCAAGGTACATAGTTCCTTCTTTTCGCTCTCGCGCAACGTATGACCGAAGATTTCATTTACCTTACGTTTCACGGCTCCCGAAGCGTTCTTCAACACATGCTGAAAAGCTTCATACTCCCCGTGCAGGTCAGTCAGAAAGTGTTCTGTCCCTTTCGGAAGATTCAAAATGGCTTCCAAGTTGATAATCTCAGTACTGGCATCAGCTATCGTCGGAAAACTATGAGACAACAACTGCAAATAGCGCAAATCACTGATGATACTTTCAGAAGTAATGTTTCCCATGACTTTATCGTTTTAATACATTCTTTTCTCTATTCTGTCTCAATATATACCCCTATCATCCCAATAGGAACATCAGCAGCACTTGGGCTATGATGACCCGCAGGAACATGCAAAGCGGATAAACCGTAGCATAAGATACGGACGGATTATCCCCCGGGATGGTATCATTGGCATAATTCAATGCCATCGGGTTGGCCATACTACCACACAACATACCTGTCACAGAACCGAAATCCACTTTCATCCATTTAAAAGCCACCACCCCCATGATGAATACAGGCAACAATGTCAGTACAAAACCCACACCAATCCAAAGCAGACCTTCAGGACGGAATACAGTCTCAAAGAAATGAGCTCCTGCATCCAACCCCAGGCAGGCCAGATACAAAGACAACCCCAAAGCACGAAGCATCAGATTAGCACTGCGAGTGGTATAAGTCACCATGTGCAAGCGCGGGCCAAACGTACCTATCAAGATACCGACAATAATGGGACCACCGGCCAATCCCAATTTCACAGGCGCGCTGATACCGGGAATGGAAATGGGAATAGCTCCCAGAATAAGCCCCAATATAATGCCAATGAACACTGCCACAAGGTTGGGCTCCTTCAGACTCTTGATAGCATTACCCAACACCTTTTCCACATTATGTACAGCCGCCGCTTCACCAACAATTGTCAAGCGGTCACCCAACTGCAACGTCAGACCAGCTGTAGCCAAAAGTTGTACGCCGCTTCGATAAACACGCGTAATGTTGATACCATAATGATTGCGCAGGTGGAGGGAACCTAATTTCTTACCGTTCAATTCGGGACGGGTCACCACAATACGCTGGGATATCAATTTGCTGTCAATGGCATCCCAGTCAATATCCTCCTTATTCCAATCCGTATGTTCCTGTTCACCGAAAAGCACCGTCATCGCAGCCGCCTCTTTCTCTGAAGTAATGACCAGCAAGCGGTCACCTTCCATCACGACCTTATCCGATGTTGGAATAATTACCTTTCCATCACGCCACAAACGGGAAATCACAAACTTGGAATGGCTCAGATCCGCAATCTCTTTCACACTTTTGCCAAAGATGCCCGGATTATGCACTTGGAAAGCACCAATATACGTCTTGTTATCATTATCCTTTTCCGATATTTCCAAATCTTTGTCCTTTACCATCAGCTTGCGGATGACAAGGATTGCCAATATGACGCCTATTACTCCCAAGGGATAAGTGACAGCACAACCCAAAGCCGGCGTGCTGGCGTCCATACCCATCTGCTTCAGCGTCTGTTGAGCAGCTCCCAAAGCCGGTGTGTTGGTCGTGGCACCACAAAGAATGCCTGCCATATCGGGCAAGGAAATGCCTGTCAACCAGCAACCTGCCACTGCCATAAAAGTACCAATCAGAACAACTCCGATACCCAGCATATTAAGACGGACACCTTCATCACGAAAAGAACTGAAAAAACCAGGCCCCACCTGCAGTCCCAAAGCATATACAAATATCACCAAGCCAAAACTCTCGGCATAGTTCAGCATCTGAGGGTCTATCTTCAACCCCAAGTGTCCAGCCAATATGCCGGCAAAGAAAACAAAGGTGACACCCAGCGATATGCCTCCTATACGTATTTTACCCAATCCGAGTCCAATGGCACAGATGAGTGATAGTATCACCACCGCCTGCAAAGCCGATGGTTCTATAAACAAATTATACAGCCAGTCCACGGTCAGTTCTTATTTAGAGTTCAAGCTTGATGTTTATTCCTTGCGTTTTTGAACCGCACCCGCAGCACTTCCAGCACGGCCGGCAAAACAGACACGACTATAATAGCCACTACCAGCAACTTCAGGTTTTGTTGTACGAAAGGAAGGTCTCCGAAAAAGTAGCCCGCATAGCAAAACAAGGCTACCCATAGCAAACCGCCAGACACGTTGTAAAGCATGAAATAATAGTAGTGCATTTTGCCCATACCTGCCACAAACGGCGCAAAAGTACGTACAATCGGGACAAAGCGGGCTATAATAATCGTTTTTCCGCCATACTTCTTGTAAAATTCATGCGTTTTATCCAGATGACTCTGCTTAAATATCTTGGATTTAGGATTACTGAACAGTTTTTTTCCGAAAAAATGCCCGATGGCATAATTGCTTGAATCCCCCAGGACGGCCGCAGCAAATACGATGAGTACTAACACGTTGACCTCCAGAGGTATGTCGGGCTGTGCGGCGATAGCCCCCGCCACGAATAGCAAGGAGTCTCCCGGCAGGAAAGGGGTAACCACAAGACCGGTCTCGCAAAAGATAATGAGAAAAAGAATGGCATACGTCCACAAATGATAAGCTTGCACGATATTAATCATGTGCTGGTCAATGTGAAGGATGAAATCGATGATGAAATCCATAACAATGTCACATTTTACAATGAATTCAACCAAAACAGGCGACCGCAGATATTATTGCAGCCGCCTGTTATTCAAAAGTAGTGGATACGAGAATCGAACTCGTGTTCCATGCGTGAGAGGCATGTGTCCTAGCCGCTAGACGAATCCACCCTAAAAAATTTGTACACCCTCAGGGATTCGAACCCTGGACCCACTGATTAAGAGTCAGTTGCT
>ERZ780212.946-NODE-946-length-25758-cov-2.240478_pt1 | contig 25758 bp, 15 predicted proteins | sample MGYA00511364_ERZ780212 | MGnify/ENA primary metagenome ERZ780212 (study PRJEB29588, sample SAMEA2147991) | human gut metagenome | biome: human gut; feature: human-associated habitat; material: faeces | place: Denmark | collected 2008/2010 ... | reverse complement strand
TAGCCGCCGAAGATTTCATCTGCGCACTCGCCGCTGAGAGCAACGGTGAAGTTGCCCTTGATAGCCTTGCAGAACAGGTACAGAGAGCTGTCCACGTCTGCCATTCCGGGCAGGTCACGGGCATAGGTTGACAGCTCCAGAGCGTCGGTCAGAGCAGGTGTATCTACCTCGACATTGATGTGCTTAGAGCCGATGAACGCTGACATTTTCCGTATCCACGGTGCGTCCATATCGGGCTGGAATTTACTGCTGTGGAAGTTCTTTTCGTTGTCCTTGTAGTCGATTGAATAGGTGGTGAGCTGTCTGCCGTTTTGTTCAAATTCTTTGGCGGCAACGGCGCTTATGATACTGCTGTCAAGACCGCCCGAAAGCATTGTACAAAGCGGAACATCGCTGACAAGCTGGCGCTTTATGGCATCGGTCAGGAGGTAGGCTATGTGCTGTTCGGTTTCCTCGGCGGTTTCCTTATGGGGAAGGGCGTGGAGCGACCAGTAGGTGCGCTTTCTGAGTCCGCATCGGCAGTACATTGCGCACTCGGCAGGGCGAAGCTCCCTGATCCCTTTGAAGATGCCGCTTCCCGGCTTTCTCGCAGGACCTAAGAGCATTATCTGGGCGATGCCGTCACGGTCGATTACCGGCTCTATCATAGGGTGGGCGAGGAGCGTTTTTATCTCGGACGCAAAGATAAGGCCGCCTGCGTATTCGTAGTAAAACAGCGGCTTCACGCCGATTCTGTCACGGGCAAGAAAGAGCTGTTTTTCCTTTTCCTGCCACACGGCAAAGGCGTATATTCCGTTGAGCTTGTCGAGGCACGCCTCGCCCCAGGTGATGTATGCCCAGAGCAGTACCTCCGTGTCGCCGGAGGAGGTGAACGAAATGCCCGTAGATTCAAGCTCAGAGCGGATTTCGGCGGTGTTGTAAAGCTCGCCGTTATAGACGATAGTGTAGCTGTCGAGGGCGGTTTTACGGGTCATCGGCTGGGCGCTTCGGGCGGGGTCTATGACGCTAAGGCGGCGGTGGGCGAGTGCACAGTTATCATCGGTGTAGAAGCCGCCGCTGTCGGGACCTCTCGGAACCATTGTCTGAGCCATTCTACGCATTATTGCGGCGCTGTCGCACAGCCTGCGGCAATCTATCCAACCTGCTATTCCACACATTAAAAATCACCTCATTATGTAAATTTATGGTATATTATGGTTGATACAAGAGTAGTATATGCTTTGATAATAATTTCCGTGAATGGAAATATCAAGGTGATGATTCGATTATAATAAAAAACTGCGTTTTTCCGCATTACCAAGGGGTTTTGGCAGAACAGACAGAATACGCACAGGTTGATGAATTGTGATGAATTTGAGAATTGAGGGGAAGGTGGGGGAAATTTTTGAAGTCAGATTACGATTACTTATATATTATGAATAAACAATATAATACCTGCTAGTGTATTCAAAAACTTTGAAAAATCAGATATAATTAATCCGATACTTGACAGATATTGTTCACGGTGATATACTTAAACAAAATCAATAAAAACATTTATAGTGAATATTTGCGGAGAAAAATATGTGCAAGGTGATAAATTACAATTTATGTAAACGGGGGGGGGCTTTCTGAAAGCACCTCTGTAAGTAATGCACAAAATTTCTCAGTAAAATCAAATATGGTAATGAAGGCACAGTCTGCATAGGGTGGATTGTGCCTTTTTTGTATCTAATTTCAAAATGCTATTTGCAGAGTGACGATAAATATGTTTTTGAAAGGATAATTTTATGAACAAGTTTTATGATGCAGTAATTGATGTTTTAAAAGAAGATGAAAGGTTTTTCAGTGAAAGTGGAGATTTATTGAGAAATGCTGTTGTTGAAGCGTCAAACAAAATGGACGCAAAGTTGATTAAAGGACTGTATAAAAATGCGGTTACACGAGAAAAATTTTTTACAGATACTGACGGTATAGCCGTGTTTGATAAAACGGGGTTCGGTTGGGTAATAAATAATCGTGAATTTTTGCCGGATTCCTATACTCGCTATAAAAACAAAATCGGGCTTGTCAATAATAAAGGTGAGTATATTTCCAATTCTAATGATGTGGAGCTTGTTTTTCCTTACAAAGATTGTATTCTTGAGGGTGGACAGACAAAAGAAGAACAGAAAAGAAATGAGATTTTCTACAATGAAACACTTGCTCCGGATGAAGTAGACAGACTGCTATATCCTAAAGTTTTTACAAATGTAAAAAGATACACTGCTGATGGTTTTGAGGATGCCTTGAAATTTCGTGATAATGACAACTTAATCATCCGTGGCAACAATCTGCTTGCATTAAGTTCTCTGCTGAAAGTGTTTGAAGGAAAGGTGAAATGTATCTATATAGATCCTCCCTACTATTTTAATGTGAAGAAAGATGAAGACACTTTCGCTTATAATTCCAATTTCAAGCTGTCCTCTTGGCTTGTGTTTATGAAGAACCGTCTGGAAATTGCACGGAGACTGTTATCCAACGACGGTGCTTTGTTCGTTCAGGTTAGTGACGATGGTGTAGGAGAACTTCATTGCCTTCTCAAAGATATATTCGGCGTTGAAAACTTCATCAATAAGATAACTGTGAAAACAAAATCTCCGTCAGGGTTTGCATCGGTAAACCCAGGTGTCTTTGAAACCGCTGAGTATATTTTAGGCTTTGCTAAGAGTAAACGAGCATGGAAATACAATCCTCAATATGTCGAAAGTGGATATGACATGAACTACAAGTCTGTTGTAGTGAATAAGAACGCTCCTGCAAGCGAGTGGATAATCAGGAATATTGTCGATGTGCTGGCAGAGGAACATGGTTATAATGATGCAAAAGCAATGCGGAACGAACTTGGTAAACCAGTTGTAGATGAGATGGTTGCACAATTTGCATTTGAACACGCAGATTGTGCATTCCGATTTGTAGCAATAGGAAATAATGCTGGGCAAGCAGTAGTGGAAGCCCGTGATCAGTCTAAAAAGCAACCCGAAAGTATACTCACAGTTGAGCGTGAAGGACAATACACGGTTTATGTTCATAAAGGTTGTGAGATTGCCTTTTATTCAAAAAAACTGCATGAGGTGGATGGGGAACTCGTCCCTTCAATGCAGGTTTCTAATATCTGGACAGACACCCCATACGAGGGTATCGCAAGAGAAGGCGGCGTAACATTAAAAGGCGGGAAGAAACCCGAAAAGCTCATACGCCGCATCATTGAGATGGCGTCCAACCCCGGGGATATTATCCTTGATTATCATCTTGGTAGTGGTACAACCTGCGCAGTCGCACATAAAATAGGTCGTAGGTATATAGGAGTTGAACAGCTTGAATATGGAGATAATGACTCAACCGTTCGTCTTGAATCTGTCATTAAAGGGGATAGCACCGGAATTTCAAAGGCTGTAAATTGGAAAGGTGGTGGTTCCTTTGTTTACTGTGAGCTTACAAAATTAAATCGAAATTATGTTGATGCTATCGAAAAAGCGGCAACGGACGAAGAATTGTCTATGCTTTATTCCGATATACTTGAAACCGGATTTATAAGTTACAAGGTAAACCCAAAAGATATTGATACAAAATCTGAGGATTTCATCGAATTATCTATTGAAGATAAGAAGAAGTTGATTATGGAATTGCTTGATAAAAATCAACTTTACGTTAATTATTGCGATATTGACGACGAAACATACGAAATATCAGAAGAAGACAAAGCTTTTACAAAAAGCTTTTATGAGGGGGTATAAACGATGCCGTTCCTTTATGAAAAGATAGATACATTACGCGAAGTCGGCGTGCAGAAAGAATTGCCGCAATATATGCAGGAGAATCTTAACCGGAATTTTGAACTGCGTCCTTATCAGATAAAAGCGTTTGAGAATTTTATAACATATTTTGAAAACGATAAATTATGTCAAAAACCGACACAAACACTTTTTCACATGGCGACAGGCTCAGGAAAAACATTGATTATGGCAGGTTTAATACTGTACCTATATAAGCAAGGATACAGAAATTTTCTGTTTTTCGTAAATCTTTCAAATATCGTCCGCAAGACGAAAGACAATTTTCTGAAGAGCACTTCAAGTAAGTATCTTTTTGCTGAGGAAATCGCTATTGATGGTGAAAAAGTGCCGATTAAAGAAGTCACAAATTTTCAATATTGCGATGATAAGGCGGTCAATATTTGCTTTACAACAACGCAGGGACTTCATTCTGATATGTGGGGAGTAAAAGAAAATGCACTTTCTGTAGATGACTTTGCCAATAAGAAAGTAGTACTTATTTCCGATGAAGCACACCATTTGAATGCTGATACAAAAAAGATGAGCAAGGATGAGGAGGTTAGTTATAAAAGCTGGGAATATACCGTCCATCGTATTTTTTGTGCTAATCGTGATAATGTACTGCTTGAATTTACAGCGACGTGCGACATTAAAAATCCATTGATAAAAGCTGAATACGAAAATAAAATAATCTTTGATTATCCGCTTTATAAATTCCGTGCTGACAGATATTCAAAAGAAATTAAAACCCTGCGTTCCGATCTGAACATTGAACAACGTGCACTGCAAGCTTTAATATTAAGTCAGTACAGATATAAGGTTTTTCAGGATTGCCGTCAGAATGTAAAGCCGGTTGTGTTTTTTCAATCAAGATTAGTAAAAGAAAATACAAAAAATATGTATATCATAATAAATATGGTGAAAAATCTTTCGGGAGAAAAAATCAGAAATTTGTTAGAACAGTCAACAAGCACAATTATCAGAGATGCTCACAAATATTTCGTTGAAAACGACATTTCCTATGATGAATTAGCGGCTGAATTAAAAGACGATTTTTCGGAAGAACACTGTATTTCTGCAAATGATAATCAAGATGTAGAAAACAAGCAGATAATACTTAATTCACTTGAAGATAAAAGCAATCCGTACAGAGCTGTTTTTGCAGTGGATAAGCTTAATGAGGGATGGGATGTCCTTAACTTATTTGATATTGTACGACTGTATGAAACCCGTGACGGTAAAAATGGTGTTCCGGGGAAAACTACAATGAAGGAAGCACAACTTATAGGACGTGGTGCTCGCTACTGCCCTTTCAAGATTAACGAAGAACAGGAAAAATATCAACGAAAGTACGATAACGATATAGATAATCCGCTCAGAGTTTGCGAGGAGCTTTATTATCATTGCTGGAATGAACCACGATACATAAGCGAATTACATACAGCGTTGCGTGAAATCGGTATAGATCTTGATAAGACTGTAACGAGAAAATATGAACTGAAAGAAGAATTCAAACATGATGAGATCTATCAAAACGGATATGTCTTTGTAAATGAACGTCGATTAAAAAAACGAGATGATGTTGACGCACTGTTGCCGTCGGTCAGAAATCAATTGTTCGATATTTCAATAGAAACGGGGAGCACGGGCGAAGATGTTATCATGGAAGATGACACAAAGCAGGAAAATAATCCAGTAGTTTTTACGCATAAAATGACAATCGGTCAAATAGCAGAAATAAATTATGCGATAGTTTATAAAGCTTTATGCAAATACAATGTATTTAAGTTCAATTTGCTTAAATCAAAATTTCCTAGTTTAACGTCAACAAGGGAGTTTATTTTAAATAAAAACTATCTTGGTGAAATTGAAATCAATATCAAAACACAATATGAAAAACTCACTCCGCAAATAATGCATAATGCTTGTGTTCGTGTTTTGGGAAAAATAGCTGAATCGGTCACAGGAATTGTCGAAACTTACGAGGGTAGCAGTGAATTCTCGGCAAAGTATATACACGACATATTTAAAGATAAACGTTGTAATTATACGCAACTGCATAAAGGCGGTATTGGTTATTCACAAAATGATGAAAGCTGTAATGATGCGGGTTATAGAATGGATTTATCAAAGGAAGATTGGTTCGTATTTGGCGATAATTACGGTACAGGTGAAGAAAAGGCTTTTGTGGCTTACTTTGAGAAATATGTCAGGAGTTTGAAAGAAAAGTATGATAAGGTTTATCTAATACGAAATGAACGTCAACTTGCAATATATTCTTTTGATGGCGGTGAGCGATTTGAACCTGATTATTTGTTGTTTTTGCATTCGCCGAAACAGAATGGTTATGAGCAATTACAGGTTTTCATAGAGCCTAAGGGGGAACCATTAATAAGTCGAGATAGCTGGAAAGAAAAATTTCTTATGCAACTTGAAGCAAAGGCTGTTCCGTTTACGAAATTCGCTGATGATAATAAATATAGAATTTTGGGATTCCACTTCTTTAATCGTAATGAGCGTATGGAAGAATTTAAAGTTGATATGGAAAAATTAGCATCGCAAATATAACGGTTGACGGAAGAAATTGCAGTGAGTATGCAAGCGTTAAGGTTAAAACGGCTGAGTAAGTTTTAAATATCAAAGCCCACCGCTATGGAATCTCCTGTGGCGGTGGGCTTTGTATATGATAAAAAGTGCTTTATTATGCAGTTTGGGAGGCTTTAAAAGGCGGCTTTTGATAATTTCAAAAATTTTTTCGAAAACCCCTTGATTTTTGTAAATTTATATGTTAGAATAAGCAACGGGTAAACGATTACACGAACGGCGATAAAACGTTGCGGATTGTGATAAGTTATGATAAGCTATGATAAATCAAGGCAGGCTGAAATGGGTCGTGAAAAGCTGTGATGAATCAAGGCAGGCTGAAATGGGTCGTGAAAAGCTGTGATGAATCAAGGCAGGTTGTGACAGGTTGCGATGAGCTGTGAAGGCTGTGACGGTTGTAAAAAAACATGGCAAGTTACAAATTATGCAATAACAGTTTGTGAGGCGTGCGGTGCGCAAAGCGCCGTGAGCAGAGGGTCGTTTAGCGAGAAGCAGCGGGGGAATACCCGTATGGAAAGTAAATTTTGGCGGAAGTGTGACCGCCGTTTTGAAAGGAAAGGTATAATCTATGAAGTATTCAGACGGTTTCTGGATGAACAAGTCGGGCTACGACGTAAACTATGCAACTCAGATCTATGAGGTAAAGGCTACAGACAACTCGATAACCGTATATGCCACTAACCAGTGGATCGGTAACAGAGGAATGACGCTTGGCGGTCCTGTTCTTGAGATCACCTTTACATCTACGCTTGCCGATTCAATCAAGGTTACGATTGAGCATTACAAGGGTGCTGTAAAGAAGGGTCCGGACTTCACATTATATGAGGATGCAAACTTCAAGCCTGTTATAAACGAGAAGGACGAGTACTGGGAGCTTGTTTCAAACAAGACCTCGGTAAGAATCGGCAAGGCAGGCGGAGCATGGGATATAAAATACTTCTATGACGGAAAGCTGCTCACAAAGGAAGGCTGGAGAACAACTTCTTATATAGAAGAACAGCCCTGGCTCACAGACTACCGTATGGAAGGCACAAAGGCGGAGCGTTTCTACGCACACGCATCTACAGACGAGCCTGCAAGAATAAGAGAGATGCTCAACATTTCCGTAGGCGAGAACATCTACGGCTTCGGTGAGAAGTTCTCTACATTCGTAAAGAACGGTCAGACGGTAGAAGTATGGAACAACGACGGCGGTACCTGCTCTGAGCAGACATACAAGTCAATCCCCTTCTATGTATCATCAAGAAACTACGGTGTATTTGTAAATCACCCCGAGAACGTTACGTTTGAAGTAGCAAGCGAAACGGTTTCAAAGGTTGCTTTCTCCGTTCAGGGCGAGAGAATGGAATACTTTGTAATGGGCGGTAAGACGATTGCAGACGTACTCGGCGTTTACACAACGCTGACAGGTAAGCCTGCACTTCCTCCTGCATATACATTCGGTCTGTGGCTGACAACGTCATTCACTACGAACTATGACGAGGAAACAGTTTCGTTCTTCATAGACGAAATGGCAAGACGTGATATTCCTCTGGAGGTATTCCACTTCGACTGCTTCTGGATGAAGGAATTCAACTGGTGCGACTTCACCTGGGATAAGAGAATGTTCCCCGATCCCAAGGCTATGCTCGCACGTCTTAAGGAAAAGAAAATTGAAATCTGCGTATGGATTAACCCATATATTGCTCAGCAGTCATCCTTATTTGACGAGGGCGTAAAGAACGGCTACTTCATCAAGAAGACGGACGGCGGTGTATTCCAGTGCGATATGTGGCAGCCCGGTATGGCTATCGTTGACTTTACGAATCCTGAGGCTTGCAAGTGGTATGCAGGATATCTGAGAAAGCTCTGCGAAATGGGTGTTGACACATTCAAGACAGACTTTGGTGAGAGAATACCTACAAGAGATGTTGTTTACTATGACGGCTCTGACCCTATCAAGATGCACAACTTCTACACATATCTTTATAATGAGTGTGTATTCAATGTACTGAAAGAATATTTTGGAGAGAACAAGGCTTGTCTGTTCGCACGTTCTGCTACAGCAGGTGGTCAGAAGTTCCCTGTTCACTGGGGCGGAGATTGCTCAGGCAACTACAACTCAATGGCTGAGGTTGTAAGAGGCTGTCTGTCACTTTGTATCTCAGGCTTCGGCTACACTTCACATGACATGGCAGGCTTTGAAGCTACTGCTACGCCTGACATTTACAAGAGATGGGCTGCGTTCGGTATGTTCTCATCACATTCAAGACTACATGGTAACCAGTCATACAGAGTGCCATGGCTTTTCGACGAGGAGTCCTGCGACGTTCTGCGCTTCTTCACAAAGCTCAAGGGCAAGCTCATGCCTTATCTGTGGGCTCAGGCTATCAAGACACACGAGGTCGGCGTACCTGTAATGAGAGCAATGGTCATCGACTTTGCTGACGACCCAACTTGCCTGACGCTTGACAGACAGTATATGTTCGGCGACAACATTCTTGTTGCTCCTATCCTTAATGACGAGGGTATCGCTGAATACTATGTTCCTGAGGGCAAGTGGACAGATATTATCACTGGCAAGGTTCTTGAGGGCGGCAAGTGGTATAAGCACAAATGCTCATACTTTGAGATACCTGCTCTTGCTAAGCCAAACAGCATTATTGCATACGGCAACTTTGAAAGACAGATAGAGTATGATTATCTTGAGGATACAACATTCACTATCTACGAGCTTGAAGACGGCAAGAGTGCAGTTTGCCCTATTTATGACACTGAGGCAAACAAGGTATTCGAGCTGACAGCTACAAGACATGGCAACAAGATCGAGTGCGAATACACTGACACAAAGGCAAGCTTCAAGATCGCTGTGGCTAACACAGACAAGGCTGTTGAAATTGCTCCTAACTTCAGCGGCAAGGTAATTATTGAACTCTAATGACTAAATAAAACTATCGCTCCGAGAGATCGGGGCGATTTTTTTGCGTTCACACATAAAATCGGGGCAAATGAGGGTAAAAATTCTGTATATTTGCTCTTGAAGAAAATATGAGATCGGGGTATAATATAGATAGTACAATTTGAGGAGTAATTTTATGAAGTCAAGAATAAGAAGTGCTATACCGAAAAAGATAATCGGCATAAATATCAGTTCGCAAAAGCGTGATATTATTGAAGATATTGCTAAAAGCGAAGATGCGGAGGCTGTTTTCTTTGACAATGAGATAATGGGACAGCAGGTGGGATATCTTTGCGGTTTCAAGGGCTTTGTCAGGTCTGAACAAGAGGGAGAGGACATCACGGACGAGTGCCTTATTTTTTCGGGCATTGACGGCAGGAGCCTTGACCCTATACTGAAAAAGCTTAGGGAAAAAGAAGCTACGGTGAAGTTAAAAGCCATTGTCACGGCACACAATCAAAGCTGGAACGTTGGCGAGCTTATAAAAGAGCTGAGGCGTGAACACATTTACATGAACGGAGGTGACAGAGATGAAAAGTAAATACAAGGCTATTATTTACATTATTCTGTCGGCTTTTTCGTTTGCATTCATGTTCGCATTTGTGCGGCTTTCGGGAGACTTGCCGACGGTGCAAAAGACCTTTTTCAGAAATTTTGTGGCGTTGTTTTTCGCTATCGGAGTGCTAAAGAAAAATCACATACGCTTTCACATTGAGGGCAAAAAGAACAATGCGGTCATTTTTGTGAGGGCGCTTGCTGGCACGCTAGGAATGCTTGGAAACTTTTATGCCATAGATCATCTTGTGCTGTCTGACGCTTCTATGCTAAACAAAATGTCACCATTTTTCGTTATCATTTTCTCTTTTATTTTCCTTAAAGAGCGGCTGACTTTCTTTCAGGGTTTCACTGTAGTTTGTGCATTTATAGGAAGCTTGTTTATCATCAAGCCGAGTTTTCAGAATGTGGACTTCTTCCCTGCCCTTATCGGTTTTCTAGGAGGAATGGGAGCGGGACTTGCTTACGCTTGCGTAAGATACTTAGGACAGCATGGAGTAAATGGTGCGGTGATAGTTGCATACTTCTCGGGATTTTCCTGCTTGTTCACCCTGCCATTTCTAATATTAGATTTCCACCCTATGACGATTTTCCAAATACTTTGTTTATTGGGAGCCGGCGCAGGTGCGGCAGGCGGACAGTTCGCTATAACTGCGGCTTACACTCACGCTCCTGCAAGGGAGATATCGGTTTATGATTACTCGCAGTTGATTTTTACCACGATTTTGGGATATTTCCTTTTTGGAGATATTCCTGATGGCTGGAGCTTTCTTGGATATTTCATTATCATTGCAATGGCTGTGCTTGTTTTTCTTTACAACAATGTTTGGCACAATGACAGCGAAATCAAGGGCTGACAAAAAGGTAAACAAAAAGAGCGTTTTTACTTTCTCGGTAAAAACGCTCTTTATTATTAATATTGTTGTTTATGCTCCGCCTGCGATAAATCTCTTGAGATCCTGTGGGTTTACGCACTTTTCAAGCGCAACGTCCATAGAAATAGTTCTCGAACGAACGAGCTTTGCAAGCTCCTGATCCATGGTCTGCATTCCTGTTGCTTTACCTGTCTGCATAGCTGAACCGATAAGATGCACCTTATCGTCACGGATCATAGCTTTGATAGAGTCTGTTGCGTTAAGAATCTCACAGCAAGCTACACGGCTTGTGCCGTCGAATGTACGGCAAAGTGTCTGAGTACAGATACCTACAAGAACGGAAGCAAGCTGAGTTCTGATCTGATGCTGCTGGTGAGCAGGGAAAACGTCGATGATACGGTCGATAGTTGACGGTGCAGACGTTGTATGAAGTGTACTCATAACAAGATGTCCTGTTTCAGCGGCGGTAACAGCAGCTTCGATAGTCTCGAAGTCACGCATTTCTCCTACGAGGATAATGTCCGGGTCCTCACGGAGAGCAGCACGGAGAGCAAGTGAGAAGCTCGGTACGTCAGGTCCAATCTCTCTCTGGTTTACCATACATCTCTTATGAGCGTGCATATACTCGATAGGGTCCTCAATAGTGATTATATGTGCTGATTTATGGATATTTACATGGTCGATCATTGCGGCAAGAGTCGTTGACTTACCTGAACCGGTAGGGCCTGTTACAAGCACAAGTCCACGAGGTCTCATTGAGAACTCTGCAAGGATAGGTGGCAGGTCAAGGTCGGTAAGGGTCGGGATATCGTTTCTCAAAAGACGGAGAGCGATTGCCGTGTTTCCTCTCTGACGATACACGTTTACACGGTGACGGAAACCTCTTGAAGATACATATGTAAAGTCGGTATCAATATGGTCTTTGATAGACTGACGCTGCTTATCTGTACACATATCCTCGCATATTTTGAGAATTTCGATCTCGGTCATATCAGGATATGAGGAAAGCTTTCTCAGGTTACCGCCCTGTCTAACTATCGGCGGAATACCTACGGTGAAGTGCAGGTCGGAACAGCCAAGGGCTCTTGCTTCATCAAGAATTTTGTTAATGTCGATTGCCATTAGAATTTACCTCCATATATTTCTTTTTTATACAGCATATGTTACACGGATAAGTTCGTCCATTGAGGTCTTGCCTTGCTGAACAAGCTCTGAAACGTTGTCACGAAGCAGGTGACAGCCCTCTTTCTTTGCAAGCTCCTGAATTTCGTCAGCTTTTGCTCCCCTTGTGATAAGAGCCTGCATAGACGGTGTTGCGAGAAGGATCTCATGGATAGCGGTTCTTCCCTTATATCCTGTGTTATTGCACTTTGGACAGCCACATGGGTCGTACACCTGTACTGAATGGTCAAGACCCATAAGCTCGTTTTCTTCCTCAGTTGACATTCTAGGCTTTTTGCACTCAGGGCAAAGCACCTTTGTAAGACGCTGAGCAACGATACCGATAAGTGAGGTTGCGACCATGTATGCCTCAACGCCCATATCCACAAGTCTTGTTACAGTAGAAGCGGCGTCATTGGTATGAAGTGTTGACAAAACAAGGTGTCCTGTAATAGCGGCACGGATAGCGATCTCAGCAGTTTCGGTATCACGCATTTCTCCGACCATTATGATGTCAGGGTCCTGACGGAGGATAGAACGAAGGGCTGCACCGAATGTCATGCCTGCCTTTTCGTTAATCTGGCACTGGTTTACGCCCTCTATCTTCTTCTCGACTGGGTCTTCGACAGTGATAACGTTGTTGCTTGGTTTAGATATTTCGCCAAGTGCGGCGTAAAGTGTGGTAGATTTACCTGAACCTGTAGGGCCTGTTACAAGGACAACTCCCTGCGGCACTTTCAGGCACGCCTCAAATCTCTTATAGTTATAATCTGTCATACCCAGGTCGGTTATTTTTCTAAGGGACATATCGCCTGTTGCGAGGATACGGAGAACGACTTTCTCACCGTACACCATTGGAAGGTTAGATACACGGAGGTCAAGAGTTGTGCCGTCAACGACCTGTGACATACGACCGTCCTGTGGGATACGCTTTTCGGCGATATTCATGCCGCTCAAGATCTTGAAACGGGTAACAAGCGAAGTATGAAGTGCGGCGGAAAGGGTCATAAGCTCAATAAGGTCGCCGTTTACACGGATACGGATAACGGTTTTATCCTTGAATGGCTCGATATGTATATCCGTTGCGTCCTGACGCTGGGCGTTCTCGACGATAGCGGTAGCAAGTTTAACAATAGGAGCGTTCTCGATTCTCTCCTCGGAGATATCCTTGAGTTCTTCAAGGTTAAGCTCTTCCTCTTTTTGCTTTGTAGCTTCGTCAACAACGGAGTTAACCTGACCTTCTGAGTACATCTTACCGATTGCACGGTTGATAGATGACTTTGTGGCAAGGACAGGTGTTATGCTGCAGCCTGTGATAACACGAAGATCCTCAAAGATATAGAAGTTGATAGGGTCATTAGTTGCAACGGTCATACGCTTGCCTATTTTGCTAACTGCGATGACGTTATACTTTCTTGCAGTTGCCTCCGGTATCTTCTTGACGATATCAGGCATAAGCTCTGTATTATCAAGGTCGATATAAGACACATTAAGTCGCTCGGCAAGGACCTGACAGAACTGAACATCGGTAACGAGCTTCATGTCAATAATGACATCACCAAAAAGTCTTCCCTTTTGCTCCTTCTGTTTGGCAAGAACTTCCTGAAGCTGTTCTTCAGTTATAAGACCTTTCTGTACCAGATACTGACCGATAGGGCCGTTTCTCATATATATTACTCCAATCCTCCGCATTGATTTAGGGATCCGACGCTGCGGAAACGTCTGCTGCGGTGCAAAAACCGCAAAAAAATCATATTATCTATTGTAATCTTCATGAAAGTATGATAAAATTAATATATTAACTAATGAATCCAAAGGAGGATCACTGTGGATAATTTAACCTTATCATACATAATCATTTATGTATTTGTGTTCATTTTCGGAGCGTGCATAGGCAGTTTTCTTAACGTCTGCATATACCGATTGCCGAAAAATGAAAGTCTTATCAAGCGAAATTCTCACTGTATGACCTGCGGTGAGCCAATCAAACGGCGTGACCTGATACCGATAGTAAGCTGGTGCATACTTCGTGGAAAGTGTCGAAGCTGCGGTGCAAAGATATCGGCAAGATACACTATAGTTGAAACGCTGAACGCACTGCTCTACTTATGGGTATTCTACCATTTTAATGGAATTTTCAATCCGCTTCGTGCAGCACTTGTCTGTCTGTTATTCTCTGCTCTTATCGTTGTATTCTTCATGGACTGGGACACTCAGCTTATCAACACATATGTTGTGATATTCATAGGTTTGCTTGGTGTTGCGGAATACATCTTCTGCAAAGATCAGACGGGACTTACGCTTAAGTCACACTTGATCGGATTTTTCATTGTGAGCGTGCCTTTGCTTATTATTTGTCTTATCACACATGAGAAAGCAATGGGCATGGGAGATGTATATCTCATGGCAGCAGCAGGGTTGTTTCTCGGAATGCAGGGTGCTTTGGTAGCGCTTCTTATCGGACTGATAACAGGCTCGATCGGTGGACTTATCCAGAAGCACCGCAGCGGTGATTCAGTATTTGCATTTGGTCCATATCTCTCCATAGGAATTGCTGTTGCAGCTTTGTACTCAGAGCAGATCGGTTCATGGTACATGGACTTTACTGGTCTTAACGAGATGATGAACGAAGCAATGCTGATAATAAGATAATTGCACAAATTCCGCAGTTTGATACTGCGGAATTTTTTTGCTCAAAAAATCCTCTTAATAGAAGTTTTCTGTTAAGGGGATTTTTTCAGCAATCAGACCCGTGGAGGGGTCTGATTGAGAAAAGAAATTACTGTACCTTAGATACTGTAATATCAGATGGGTTAAGTGAATACTTTGAAAGATCCTCAGTATACTTTGGATCGTTGTACTTCTTAAAATACAACGTAACTGTGACGGTTCCACCCGCTGGAATAAATACACAGTTTGATGGGTTATTCAAATCGTTGTTCGTTGTAAATCCACAAACCTTATCATTTGGAATTTTCAATCTCCAATCCGCCTGCATCTGATCAAATGCAAAACCAACATTAGCACTTAAAGACCAGATCTTTACAACATCAGAACCATTATTCTGTATTGTTATATCATAGTCTATCTCACCATCATTGATTTTTCTTGCGATACTGCTGATAACGTACAAATCATTTGTCGGTTTTGAAATGAAGGTTGCCTCAAAAACAGTATCTGATGTTATAACCTTAGTAGATATATCATCGCTTGTTCCTTCTACGACCCAACCGCCAAATATCTTATTAGCGTCTGACGAAACAGGGGTAGCTCCTGGATAATTTGCATACTGTCCATCAGAAACATAAATAGTTGAGGCATTTATTAAAGAACCGTTTAATTTAAACTCAACCTTATGCTTGTTCTGTACAACTGGAACGAAAACAACTGAGCTATCTGTAATAGAAACATCAGTAAGACCCTTTGAGTTATCTGATTTGTATACCCACTTAACAAAATCCTGTTTTATAGTATCCATGTCAGTTGGAATTCCCGGGTCATTTGCAAAGTCGCCATCATAGACTTTTGTTGTTGTAAATGTAGAACCGTTGATATTCTCAAACGTTACATTAAATTGGGCTTTCGGTGCAACAGGCGGATAAACACAGGAGAATACCATATCCTTATTTATTGTTACGCCTGTTGTAAAATCAGCAACGTTATTCTTGCTGTCTACCCAATAAGGCGTGCCATAACCTGTTCTTGATGGCATAGAAGGTGGAGTTTGATAAACTGTACCCGCCTTAACAGACTTAGTATCTATCTGTTTACCACGAAGCGTTGGTTCAGGGTCGCTAGCAGAGTAGATAAACTTTACACTGTATGTTTTTGAACTTGAAACTGTTGTCTTATCGTAGAAAATATAAGTATATGTGTTTGAAGCATCAAAACCATAATACTTTTCCTGCTGAGCTGTGCAACCTGCAGGAGCAGTAGTTGCCTGAGGATATGTGACATAATCAGGAGCTACAGAGAAATCTTTATAGTCATTAACATTGTATGAATCGCCTTCATCTATGTTAATATTTGTGAGATTTACTGCTGCATCCTTTTTATACTTTGTTTTCGTAAAAGTATAGCTTCCGTTCTCATATGTTGGCTGATAGGCTGTAAGAGAAACGTCGAGAGTATACATTTCCTCAATTTTGCTGATACTTGCACCGATATCAAACTTATAATTGTCGTAAAAATCAACACCTCTTGCAACAGCAGAATTATTAAAGTTTAAGCCCTCTGTATTTACATTACCTACATTGAGGATACAGCCTTTTGCACCCATTCTCTTTGCGGCTGTATCCGTATCGCTGCCTGAATAGTTTTTCAGACTATAGCCACGAAGATTATTATTGTCAATAACGATACAGTTTGAATAGGTCACACCGCTTGCACCGATAGTACCAGAGGTTGAAACATCAGGCACACCAATATAATCTTTAAGCACAAGAACATTGGTCGAATATCTAAGCTCATCATCAAGATAGTCTATAAGACCTGAACCTATGATATTGCTTTCCATTGTTGCATCAGCGTCATGATAAACATTATTTGCAGGTTTGATCATATTAAGGATAGCTCCGAGGATCACGCCGAAAATCGTTACCACAACGATAAGCTCAACAAGGGTAAAACCCTTGCGGTTTTTATTCATTTTCAAGATCCTCCCTCCTTATGGTGTTGATTGTGCATCGTCATATTCAGCCTGGTTTTTGTAATCAGAACCACCCATATAATGGATAACTACATAACCTGTAGCTTTACCTGACGCATCTTTTTCAAGATAATGGCCAAAGGTCGCATCTGTGATCTTAAATGCAGCTGCATCGGCTGTTGGAGTGCTGCTGTAAAGATCAGATGACTGTGAGAAGCCGAAATAATCGCTTCCTGTTACGCCTGAAAGCACAACGCCAAACTGCTGATTTCCACCGTCACCGATAGGGATAAGAAGTGAATTTCCTGATGAGTTATTATTTACATCAAAGAACTTTCCGCCTGTAAGCTCAGGCGTAAGAGCATAGAAATTCATATCTGCCCCTGAATTGTTATAAAACTTTACCCAGTAAACGCTCTTTTCAGGATTAGGTGTAATGTTTATGTCCTTACCCTGAAGAAATTTGAGCTGATAGCCTGCGTCTTCATCAATATTATTAAGCTTTGCTTTAAAGCCATAGGCTGTAGTATTGAACTTTATGCCGCTTCCAAAGTCTGCCTCAAGGGCAAACTCATTTGTAGTTTTGCCGCTTGAAGAGAACTTATTTACCTTCAACTCGTTCATATTGACGGTCTTGTTATCATTATACTGCTCGGCATTTACTGCCTGAGTATACATTTCATTGTTGCGGTAGTAGTTTTCAAGATTCTGTTTTTTTGCCGCTACAGCAACTGTAACAAGCATAGCTGACATACCTGACAAAAGTGCCATTGCTATGATGACCTCTACAAGAGTCATACCCTTTTTATTTTTGCTGTTCTTTTTCATGAGTATACTCCTTTCAATTAATAGTGATCATATCTGTCAAGAGTATATCCGAATGCTGAATCGTCCTTACCGCCCTTCGCATTCTGCATTACAGAAGTAGTTGAAGGCTTAGTGTATACATAGAACGCTGTATTGGCGTTACCAAAGCTGTTTGCGATAACTACGCCGACCGCACAGCACTGAACGGTCATTTTTCCGCCTGCTGAGTCTGTTACCACAAGTCCGCCAAGACCGCTTGTTGCGATATTAACGATAGCCTGTGGTGAATAGAATGAGCCCTGGAAGAAGCTTTGATCTGTAGCGTTAAGTGTTGTGTTCTCACCAAACAGGAAGATGATGCTGCTGTTTTTCGGTCTGTAAGAGCCTGCAACATCTACAGATGTAGGGTTGAGAACAAAGCCGCTCTGTGGTAAGCCAGGGTTACCCTTTGTATTATTGAGAACAGAAGAATCAAACATACGAACGTAAGTATCATAATCAAATACCTTAAGTCCCTTAAAGCTATAGTTACAAGCACTAGAGCCTGAATGCTGTGACTTGCCTGTTACTGAGTCGATACCATTAAGTGTAATAGCACTGCCTGAGTCTGAAACAAAATAGCAGTTGTATTTTCTGTCACCTGTAGTCGTATCAATTATAGTTGAACGATTTCTAACAACTATTACAGGTGACCATTCTGCTCCAAGATTAAGACCATTCTGAAGTCTTATAACGATATCACCCGAAGAATCAGAAACATCAACGAGGATCCTTGAACCATTGCCATAATCATTGAACGAAAGATCAGATGCCCATGTACAGCTTGATGTTATTCTCAATTTGTAGCGGCTTGTAACTGAAGTCTTAGCTCCTGTTCCTGTAAGGTCTATTAGCTCAGTAAGCGTGTAGTCAACATTATTCCAATAGCTTGGATCGCTTGCAAAGGTATTGAAAGTTTTAGTGTTTTTGCCATTATAGAAAGCCTGATATTGTTCAGAGATCGTTGTCACATTAGTATCATTGCTCATGAAGAAATCTTCCGGATAATATACATAGGCATCAGCAGATACAGGTATCTGTGGCTTTGCGTCACGACCTGCTTTGCTAAGAACAGCTCCTTCATGAATATTTGAAGCCTGGCAAACAATCTTATCTTTACCCGTGATAGTGCCGGTAACATAAACAGAGCCTGTTACCTTAAGTGACTTTGTGACATTAAGATCACCCTCGACATAGAGAGAGCCATTGATCGTCTGACCAGCTGCACCAAATGTTGCATCGCCATTATAAGCACCTGCGCCCTTATAAACGTAGAAGTTACCATACTGTGTATAGTCATTTCCGCCAATGTTAGCTTCACAACAGAACAAATCGACATCAAAACCTGAAGAACCAACGTCCATATGGTTTGAAGTAGAGAGCTTCTGACCGATATTAACATAGTTATATCCGTCTGCTCTTGCCATTGTGGAGTTAATGTGGAATTCATTTGAAACATCAAGGTTTTCAGAAATTGTAACAGTTGAACCCTGCTTTTCATCTACAAGACTAGGCTTGAGCATGATAAGAGGCTGAGTTGAAACCTCCAAAGAACCATACATAAGATAAGAACCATAGATACTAGTATTGTTTGTAAATCTATAGACCTTACCAGTGGTATTATTGATACCAGCCATATCACCGATAACGTTAAGGTTATCGTAACCTGCGCCGCCGTTACCAACAAGCTCGATAGTATTTGTATACTCGGCAGGCTTTGTAACTGACTGCGTGGAAATATGAGCTGCTACCTTTTCAGTTTTTCCCAGATAAGTAGTTTCACAGGTAACAACGATATTTGCAACACTTGTACCCTCCTGTGCTACAGTTATCTTTGTGGTACCGATATTATCGCTTTTACCATTTGATCCATTATAGCTGACATTAGTAGTTGTACCCTTTCCGCTATTAGCACTTGCTAGCTTTTTAAGGTTATCTATGGCCTTTTTCTGCTGAGCCTTTGCAGTAGGGTCATTGGTTGGAGCAGTATCAGTTTGTATCTGATTAATAAAGCTTTCAAGAGTAGATGAAGCTGTCAGATAAGCCTGTTTGCTCTTATAGTTATCATTTGTTTTTGTCCTATTTACCGAAACAAAAGAAACAGTTGCAGTCAAAAGTATTGACAGCATGAGCATGACAGCAACCGCTGTGAAAAGCACGACTCCGGGTTTGTTTCTTTGTTTCCTCTTCGGAGTATTCTTCATATTAACCACCTTTCTTAGTTTTATTATCACTTATGCTATACTTTTTTTCATTTTACACAGGTTGATTACTTATATAAAATTTTTAATCATTATATAGCACTAATTGGCAGGATATGAAATATTCCTTATCCTACCAAATAGTTTTCTCTTAGCTGGCAGAAGGATCAGCAAGCTTCTTCAAAACGTACATATTGAGTGTCATTGTACCGGAGATCTCGCTCTCGTTGACATTTTCAATGCTAACATTCTCGATCACCATGCTCTTTTCGTTGTTTGTCGTCAGGTTGTCAGCAAAATTCTTGAAACCTGAAAGCGAGCTTTTGAACTGAATGTTAAGGCTATAGTAACCTATTGTCTGTGCAGCTGTTTCATTGGTATCAGCTGCATTTGCGTCTGTGTTTGCGTCTGCAGCTGATGAATCAGTTGTGCTTGCATTATTGTATTCATCTACCTTAGTGTCAAAATCAGTAGCTGTTGCTGTTGACTCATAAGCAAAAGGCGAAAGAACTGTGCTGCCGTATGATGAAATAGTCATATTGGAGTTTTTGATCTTTACATCATCAACATTAAAAAGCTCACGAACCTTATCAGTAGCCTTGTATGCTACCTGATAATCATAAAAGTTAGCTGCGACCTGTGAGGTGCTTGTATAAAGTGTCTGAATCTCAGCGGCAAGGTTCTTATCCTTGTCTACCTGATCTTCAAGCTCGCTGAGTTGTACCTTTGCTGATTCCAGATCACTGCTTGCCTGACTACACTCATCAATGGCAGGCTTAATAAAAAGCATAAAACCTGCAACAATTATAAGCAGTACGAATACTACTATCAAAATCATTTTATCACGATAATTCAACTTCATAATTATTCACCCTCGCCCTCTTCTTTAAGATAAAGTGTCAGCGAATCAAGCGTTACGCCTGAGCTGCCGTCTTCACCGATCGAATATCCGTTGTATCCTACATCTTCCTGGAAGAGTCCTGTACCTACAAGGGCATCGATTGCTGTTTTTACATCTGACTGATCATCAAGCTCAACCTTAGTAAGTGTTACTGTACCAGCTTCAAGGTTATATGTAAAGCCTTCATACTTGAAAGAACCAAGAGCTTCCTTGATATCGTCAAACATCTCACTTGACACGACCGGAAGTGTTTCAAGAGCTGCATTTGCTGATGTAACATAGTTTGAATAATCCTGCATGATCTTCATCTTATTGTGAAGTATCTGGTTCTGGGCGATCTTCTCATTGCAAACAGCTATCTTATCATTAGTCTTGTCTATATCTTTCTCGATAGAACTCTTCCTGAGATTAATAACAAGTGTTGCACCTGCGATAAGCACTGCGGCTGCTGCAGCGAAGATACCGCCTGTCATGAGCAGCGAACCCATTCCGCTGTTGCCGCCCTTACCTGTGGACTGATCGACTTCGAGGAGATTGATCTTCTCTGTTGCCTTGTTTCTCTTATAGAGAGCACCGATAGCATTAGCGAATACTGTAAACTCGAAGTTCTCAAAACCTGTGATCTGAGCAGGCACACCGAGAACAGAAGCCTTTATATCAAGACCGTCAAGAGCGTCAACGAGTTTGATGTAGTCCTCGATAAAGCCATAGAGAATAACATTTTCAAGTCCTGAACCTCCTCTTGCCTTATTGAACTGCTCCATTCTGAAGATGTTCTCATTAAGAGCTTCAGTGATATAATCGTCAGAATCATAATCTTCTTCTGAGATAGGAACGTATCTGGCGAATGCCATCTGTCCATTCTCAAAAAGCGTAAGACCAAGGAAGTTCTTATCGATCTGGCAAACCAACAGTGGCATTTTCTCCATGTTGGACTTGTCAGCAAGAACGATTCTTGCGATAGAGTTACATCCGATGTTAACAGATCTGAGATTCATGCCCATAATGTTATAAAGCTTTCTGTAGCTTTCAACTATCGTACTAGGGCAAGCTGTTGCAAGTACCTTCACTGCACCAGGATTATCCTCGCCTGCTTCACCTACTACTGTATATGAGATAGAATACTCATCTGTGATACCCATTTCCTGGCTCATATGGTTCTGTACCATAAGCAGGAACTCATTACCCTTTGCCTTTGGAACTACAAGCTCCTTGAATACGATGTTGCTCGATGAAAAAGTAACGATAGCGTCCTTATCCATCATATCCTCAGCCTTGATCTGAGTGAGCAGTAACTCAGACAGACCTGAAAGGTTGATGACCTCACCATTAAGAATCATATCCTCAGGAACGTCTACCTGCAAAGATCTCTCGATCCTTATCTTGTTAGAGGAGTTATCACCTTTAACAATGTTGATTTGTCTATCAGAAATATCAAATGATAGCATTTATTCCTTCACCTCTTAAATTATTTTTCAAAACAAATATCTTCCCTCTCCATTTTAAAGGAGAGGAGATATTTAAAATTAACGAACATAAAATGCAGACCCTTAGTTTTCCAGACCTGACAATGAACCGTAGAGCAGTGGGAAGATACCCGCAAGGCAAAGACCGATCGCAACACCCATGAATACGATGAGCAATGGTTCCATAAGTCCTACAAGTCTTGTAACGGCTGCGTCTGCTTCTTCCTCATAGTAGTCAGCAGTTTTCTCAAGGATCTCATCGAGAGCACCTGATTCCTCACCGACATAGATGATGGAAGTAAACATTCCTTCAAATATCTCTGTTTTTGCAAGTGACGCTGAAAGCGGTGCGCCCTGCTTAACTTCATCAACTACCTGAATGAACATCTTATCAACATAAGCATTTCCAAGTATTCTTGACGAACGTTCAAGACACTCTACCATTGGGATACCGCTTGAATAAAGTGATGAAAGAGTTCTTGCGAAACGACCCTCGTAGATCTTTACCATAAGCTTTCCGGCGGCAGGCATCTTTATCTTTATGTAGTCAAATTTAAGTCTGACTGACGGTACTTTCAAGGCGTATATCCAACCGAATATCAAAACAACGACCACGATAAGAATGATATACCATTTTGCCTTGAAAAAGTCACTGAATGAGAAGAGAGCCTTAGAAAGTGCAGGCATCTGATCCTCTGGCATAAGACCTGCGAATATAGGCATGATGAACGTAAACATACCGATTACCATGACGATACAAAGAACGCCAAGTATGATAGGATAGGTCATCGCACTCTTTACCTTATTGTTCAACTTGTTTGAGTTTGCATAGTAATCGCTCAGACGCTGCATTGTCATATCGAGCGTACCTGAGGTCTCACCTGCGTCTACCATTGAGATGAAAAAGTCCGGAAAGCTTCCTCTTCTTGTATCGAGGGCCTCGGTAAAGCTCTGACCTTTCTGAACATCGTCATAAACGCTTCTCCAAACATCCTTTGCACCCTTATTCTCCTCTTCCTTATAGAGAATGTCGAGCGCTTTAACAATGGTAAGACCCGATGTCATCATTGCCGCAAGCTGACGGCAGCAGAAAGCAAGTTCCTTAGTATTGAACTTGTGCACAGATTGTTTGCCTGCACCGCCCAATGCTTCTGTATAACTTATACAGAAAAGACCTTGTTCGTGGATCTTGTCCAGTACTTCCTGTGCATCCTCAGCCTCATAGATACCCTTTATGGTTTTTCCCGAGGTATCCTTAGCAACATAGGAAAATTTCTTCATAATATGTAGATACACCTCCACTTATTTATACATTTTGTGCATTCATAACAAAAAACTTTAAAAATACACAAAACGCATTTTTATAATTATAACATTATTTTCATCTTTTCGCAAGTGATTGAGTGCTTTTTAAGCGTTAATTTGTTTACAAAATAATCTTCACAAATTTATCGAATTTGTACAAATAGAATAATTAAACTAACATTTTAAATAATATTTAATATTTAAAGCGAGTTCATACAGATTTCTGATAGTAAATACTCTTATTTATGTTCAAATAATACAATTTATACTTTATTATCTGTCTTGCCAGCACTAAAAGATTTCATACTTTTGAGAATGACAGGATGCTTATGAACATACACTTTATAGGCTATCAGATAGAAACAATAGGACGCTGCAAGAAGAAGTCCTATGCCGATGATCACGCTTACAAGGTAGTTCATGCCCACGCCTTCATTCAGCCATATACACGGATAATAAAGCACCTTATAGAAGATATCTCCCTTGCCCTCCTGACTGAATGAATCCCTGAATATTGCAGGAATAAAATACACTAGAAGCATAAGAAGATTCACTATTGTAATATTGACCCAGCTCCAATTTTCATATGCGGCATGGCGTTTGCCGTCGTCATAAAAAAGTCTCAGGAAAAATATAAGAATGACAGCAAAGCCTATAAATGAGTCTACATTACTATTTGTCATAAAGCTTTTGAAAGCAGATGTGCTTGACGGAAAGACCGTAACCAGAGCCGGTATCAGCACAATGCCTGCAAAGGCTGAAAACAGCGTAAGAACGATCATTATCCCAATTCTCGACAGAATGTACTTTAAAAATTTTATTGCCTCCATAATTACCTCCGCTTTATTCTTTTACTTATAAAGTCTTTATGCTTTACATCTCATATTACACGATAAAGTTTTCAAACTTTACATCTTTCAATTATCTGACATAGTTTTATCAAAGAGTTTATCCACAAGCTCTCTTAGATACATATTTTCTGTACGCTCAAGTTTAGGGTCTGCGTTTCTGATAAGCTGTGCGGCTTCCTGTGCTTTTCTTAGTATATCCATATCCTGTGACATATCCGCTATCTTCAATGCAGGAAGGCCATGCTGTCTGCTTCCGAAAAAGTCACCGGGACCTCTGAGTTTAAGATCTTCCTCAGATATCTTAAAGCCGTCGTTAGTCTTGCCCAAAATTTTAAGTCTTTTCACGCTTTCCTCATTCACGTTGTCTGTAATGAGGATACAACTTGATTTATATTTACCTCTTCCCACACGGCCACGAAGCTGGTGAAGCTGGGAAAGGCCAAATCTGTCAGCATTTTCTATTACCATTATGTTTGCATTTGGTACATCCACCCCAACCTCAATTACAGTTGTAGAAATTAGTATGCTTATTTTATTTTCTTTGAAGTCTTGCATTACTTGTTCTTTATCTTTTGGTTTCATTTTTCCATGTAATATTTCTACATTATAATCCTTAAACACTTCGTTCTTATAATTTTCTGCTAATTTTTCTACAGATTTTACATCCATCATTTCTTCGTTTTCATCCACGAATGGACATACTATGTATGCTTGTCTACCTTCGTCCACATTTTTCTTTATAAACTGAATTATTCTATCTGTCATATTTTCTTTTACTGCTATTGTATCAATCTTTTTCCTGTTTGGTGGCAGTTCATCTATTATGGAAATATCCAAATCTCCATATAAAATTAATGCTAATGTTCTAGGAATTGGGGTCGCTGTCATTACTAATACATCTGGGTTTTTACCTTTTGCAATAATATTTTCTCTTTGTCTTACACCAAATCTATGTTGCTCATCTGTTACAACAAATCCCAAATTTTTAAATTCCACATTTTCCTCAATAATCGCATGTGTTCCTATTAATATATCAATTTCTCCATTTTTTAATTTTTCAAGCTGACACCGTTACATCAAACCCTTCTTGACGGGCACGGTCGGCAATAGCTTCCAATTCATCTTTTGTCACCTTTTTCAAGTTTTTTACGGGAGTTTCACGGTCGATTGTATAGATCATAACCTGTCTAGGCTTGATTTGTTTTAAAGCTTCCAACCAACCGGAAATTTCGTGTTCGGTTGTATTCGTCACGCTTTCTCCATCCACTTCCCCTTTCAGAAACATGGTTTGTATAATCAGATTGCCATTAAAACGGCAAAGTTGTTCCAACAACCTATCGAAAGTAAAAGCCGGGGAATTGGGAACATTCAACTGCCCGATACGACTATCCGAAATGGAGTCGAGTTTCAATATATTATCTTCAATCTTATTCAATGCCAAGAAGACATCCTCCTTATGGAGCATGGTCGAGTTCGAGAGCACGGCAATCTTAGCCTTCGGGAAAAAACGGTTACGGGTTTCAATCGTATCATCGATAATATCGGCAAATTCAGGGTGCATGGTAGGTTCACCATTCCCAGCAAAAGTGATTACATCGGGAGCAATACCCTCT
>ERZ780212.931-NODE-931-length-25872-cov-7.370454_pt1 | contig 25872 bp, 16 predicted proteins | sample MGYA00511364_ERZ780212 | MGnify/ENA primary metagenome ERZ780212 (study PRJEB29588, sample SAMEA2147991) | human gut metagenome | biome: human gut; feature: human-associated habitat; material: faeces | place: Denmark | collected 2008/2010 ... | reverse complement strand
CTGGTTTGCGCTCTTGGCATTGGTCATCGGCTTCGTGCCGCATCTGTACACGATGGCCGTAACAATCGCCTTTGTTCTTTTGGCTGCCCTGTTCTACCCGTCGGCAAGGGTCATGTCCGAAAAGACAGACATACGCAAATTCCTCGAATGGCTGGAATGTCCCGGAGCATTAGCCGACAGTTATCATAGTATCATCACGCGAGGCTGCCACGATAATGCGGATAATGGCAACCTGAAACTATCCGCACATTATGAATCATCAAAAACAGAATGAAAATGAGAAATAGAAATGAAGCGCCCGCCGCCATACTGGCGAACGTGGAAGTGTTCGACTACCTGAAAGAAAAAGTCGGCGAGCGGAAAACGAGAACGGAAGCCTACTGCGATTTGTTGGATAAATCGCTGGCAGGTTTCGTCTCCCCGTTTTTAAGAAGGCAGGACTACGACCTCTCTCCCTGCCAGTGCCATGTAACCGTTTCCGACCTTGCATCGGAGTGGCATTGGCATCGGGCTACTGTCCGCTCGTTTCTGGACACGCTCGAAGCGCTCGGACAGTTAGAACGCATCCGGCTGGCAAAAAGCGTCGTCATTACCATGCCCCTGCGGACCGGCACGCCTGCCATGCCGGACAGCGGACGGGAAGAAGCGGACTTTGCCACAAGAATACAGGAAGCATTGTACGACTGGATAATCGGCAAAGCAACCTCTTTCGATGTGGGTAAATCATGTGGACAAATCATGCGCCAGACCTTGACGGAGATAGCCGGACGGGACAGTCGTATCTATCCGGACAGTCATTCCGACACGGCATCGGCACAGACCGTCCGGTCGGAAGAACAGCTGTGTGAGACCGTCTTGGAATGTATTGCCCATGCCGCCCTCTGGCGGGTTCTGCGTAAATCGAGGTTCGACGACGGCTCGCCGCTCGTGCAGTTCTTCCGGCTCGACCTCAGCGGGGAATGGGCGGCGTTCATCGAGGCCTCGAAAGAGCTTGCAGAGCTTGTTATCGACGGAAAACCGGACGGGACAGGCTTCGGTACGGACGAAGAGACGGAACGCCTTGAATCGCTTCGCAAACCCTTTTTATCGCTTCTGGCGAAGGCGCAGGAGGAAAGCTGAACGGGGATTCGCGGACAGAGATTGTATAACCACGGGCAATTCTCCCCGGTTCAGGTTCAAATATCCTTCCAGTTATAGCAGGCATCCGGGCTTGCCCGTCTGCCACTGAACAAAGGGAAGGGGGAGCCTAATACCCCTGCTGACTGACGTCGCAGGGAGAAGTGTCCAAGCAAGCAGCAAGCTGGGACACGGGGAATTGTCCGAAACAACACGAAAACAGTATGGCAAATGCAAAACAGGTTCTCGATGTTCAGGTATCGAAAGGGATCACCGCCGCCCAAGGCAACGAACACCTGCGTAATCGCAGCGAAGAGGCGGAGAAGTACGCCATGAGCAAGGGCAACTACGACCCCACCCGCAAACATCTGAACTTCGAGATTGTGCCCGGAGGCAAGGTTCGCCCCATCGACACGAGCCGCAATATCCCGGAACGGATAGCGGACATATTGGGCCGTCGCGGGATCAAAGACCCCAACGAGGGATTGGTTGAACCGAAATACCGCACGGTGGTAAACATCATTTTCGGCGGTTCGCGGAAGCGGATGCACGAACTCGCTTTCGGCACGCAGAAGGTGGATTTTGAAAAAGGTGCGGACAATACCCGCATCAAAAGGAAGAGCGACATCGAACGTTGGGCGAAGGATGTCTATGCATTCGTTTGCGGCAGATACGGCGAGCAGAATATAGCCGCCTTCATTGTACACCTCGACGAATTAAATCCGCACGTGCATTGTACGCTTCTGCCAATCAAAGACGGGAGGTTTGCGTACAAGGAGATATTCGCCGGAAAGGACAAGTTCGAATATAGCGCGAGGATGAAACAGCTCCATACGGACTTTTTCGCCGAGGTCAACACGAAGTGGGGAATGGAGAGAGGCCGGAGCGTCGCCGAGACCGGCGCACGGCACAGGACGACGGAAGAATACCGCCGTATGCTCTCGGAAGAATGTACCACCATTGAGCAACAGATTGGCCGACATCAGGAAGTCCTGTCCGCCCTCCATTCGGACATTCGGCTGGCAGAGCGCAGAGTCAAAGGTTTGACCTCGATGGTGGAAAACTTGAAAAGGGAGAAGAGCGAAAAAGAGGCTCAACTGTCGGCACTCGAAAATGATATGGATACCCGGAAAGGTGATGCTTTGACCCTATCTGCCGAGAAAGAAAAGCTCGAAAAAGAGCTGACTGCTATCCAAGGGAAACTGGCAGACAAACAGGAGAAGCTACAAACCGCCGACCGACAGCTTTCCGACCTCAAGGCAAACATGGATGCCATTGAGGAACGCACGGAACAGCTCAAGGAGGAAGCCTACGAATACTCCCGTGATGTCCACTCCAAAGTGGACAGCCTACTCAAGGACGTCATGCTGGAAAATATGGTCGATGAGTGGAGGGAACTGTCGGCGCGGATGAAGCCTTCCGAACGGCAACTTTTCGACGACACACTCGTGCGTTCCGTGGCGGAACGGGGAGCGGAAGTCATGCGCTGCGCCACGATGCTCTTTCTCGGTATGGTCGATGATGCCACTACGTTTGCCGAAACACGTGGCGGAGGAGGTGGCGGAAGCGACCTCAAATGGGGACGTGATGAAGACGAGGACAACCGGGCATGGGCGCTTCGCTGCATGAGGATGGCGAGCCGCATGATGCGCCCTTCCATCGGCAAGAAGCCCAAGCGTTGAATGGCAAGGTTTATAATAAAGAATCAGATAAACAACAAATTAAGGATATAAGAATATGACGAAAAATATCATTTTCATTATTGCGGCGCTTTGTTCGCTGCAAGCCCGTGCGGATGTACAACCCACGGAAAGGGATACTGTACACCGCACGTACCGTTACGATGACACAGAACTGCTGCAGCCGTTACAGCCCTTATACCTTGACGGAGTGGTCGTTCCGGCACGGGGAAACGGCAATTGGTTTGTCAGTATCGCCGGAGGTGCGACAGCCTTTCTCGGCACGCCGCTCGGTTGCGAAGACCTGTTCGGGAGGTTGAAACCCTCGTACAGCCTTGCCCTCGGCAAGTGGTTTACCCCGTGGGTAGGTGCACGCATAAATTACAACGGGTTGCAGTTCAAGGACGGCACGCTGGCCGTGCAGGAGTACCATTATCTCCATGCGGATCTGCTGTGGAATGTGCTTGGCGGTAGCTATGTCCGGCAGAAACTGGTGCGCTGGCATCTGGCACCCTTTGCGGGTATCGGACTGCTGCACCATGCGACCAACGGGCATAACCCGTTTGCAATCTCCTACGGCATACAAGGGCAGTATCGCATTTCCAAAAGGGTAAGCGCCCTCATGGAACTCTCCGGTACGACCACCTTCCAAGACTTCGACGGGTATGGCAAGGCGAATCGGTTAGACCACATGCTTTCACTCACTGCCGGATTCTCTTTCCATATCGGCAAGGTCGGCTGGAAACGGGCCATAGACCCAAGCCCCTATATCCGCCGCGATCGGCAGCTCGTCGATTATATCAATGTACTGTCGGAACAGAACAGCCGCTACGCGGGACAGCATGACAAGGATAGCCGGACGCTGGCCGAGCTGAAGAAGATACTGGAAATCGAAGGATTGCTCGACACGTACAGCCATTTCTTCGATGATGACGATGCTATCGAGCGCAAAGGTTATCCGAGGAACAATTACAGCGGGCTGAACTCCCTGCGGGCAAGGTTGAAGAACAAGCATTGGAACGGAAAATCACCATTGGAAGGACAAGCCCCGAATGGGAATGGCCGGGCAGACAGTCTGCAGCACTGGCCGGATAGCGTGCCTGGTCTCGGAACAGGACAGTTCGAGAATCTTCCCGACAGCACTTTGGCAGACTATGCCGTTCGGATGCAGTCCGGACGGGAATGCATCGGTGCTCCCATCTTCTTTTTCTTCGAACTCGGCACGTCGCACCTGACAGACCCCTCCCAATTGGTCAATCTCGACGAACTGGCACGGGTGGCAAAGAAATACGGTCTGAAAGTTAAAGTCACGGGAGCGGCCGATAGTGCGACCGGAACAATTGGTATCAACAATGCCTTGAGTGCTTCGAGAGCCGACTATATCGCCTCGGAGCTGAACAAGCGGGGTTTGTCGCCCGACAGGATGACCAAGACCGGCGAAGGTGGCATTTCCGATTACGCCCCCACGGAAGCCAACCGACATACAAGGGTGGAACTGTTCTTCGGCAAATGTGAAGAAAACGAATGTTCGTCCGTAAACAGGTAGAAAGCAAAGGCCTGTCCGAAAACGAAAAGGTACGCGGGGCGATTGTCGATCCGAATAAGAAATAATTGTAAACAGTAAAAATGATGAGAAACCAATTAATAATAGCTACGACTTTATTTCTTTCCGGTACTTTTGCTTGGGGGCAGGAACCAGCCAAACAATGGTCTTTGGAAGAATGCATCCGCTATGCAATCGAGCATAACATCGATCTGAAGCAGAGAGAGCAGGACCAGGAAAGCCGGAAAGTGGAATTGAACACCAGCAAGTTCAGTTGGTTGCCCGATCTGAATGCCAATGTCGGACAGAACTTCGACTTCGGACGTTCTCCTTCCAAATCGGGTGTGATTGTGGATCAGAACTCGGCCAATACCTCGGCATCCGTCTCTTTGAGCATGCCGATATTCGACGGCTTGCGCATTCCGAACGATATCGCTGCCCGCAAGCTGGACTTGAAAGCGGCTGTCGAAACGTTGAATAAAGCGAAGGAAGACTTGTCGATCAATGTCGCTTCCTACTATTTGCAGGTTTTGTATAATAAGGAAGTCCAGAAGATTGCCGAGTTGCAGGTCGCGCTGAGCAATGAACAGGTCGTGAAAACCGAAGCATTGGTAAAGAACGGGAAAGTCCCCCTTTCCCAGTTATACGACATGAAAGCGCAACTGGCGAAGGACGAAGTCTCGCTGACCGAAGCGCGCAACAATGTGAAACTCGCCTTGCTCGACCTGACGCAAAGCCTCGAACTGGAGCGCGACGGCGAGAATTTCGACATCGTGGTCCCTCAATTCGAAGATGCCGTCGAACGCTATATGAGCAGCATCCTCCCTCCGGACAATGTCTATGACCATGCCGTCGCCTTCAAGCCGCAGATCAAGGAGCAGGAATATCTCTTGGAAAGCCAGAAGAAGATGCTGAAAGTGGCGCAGTCCGGTTACTATCCGAAACTGAATTTCGGCGCCAGCTACAGCAACGGCTATTACCATTATTCCGGCGATGGCGACTATACGAACCTGGCTTTTAACGACCAGTTGAAGAATAACGGGCGTAAGACGATCGGCTTCAGCCTGAGCATCCCTTTGTTCAACCGTTTCCAGGTTCGCAACAGTGTCCGCTCCGCTCGTATCAATATCCGCAACCGCGAGTTGATGATGGAGAATACAAAGAAAGCCTTATATAAGGAAATCCAGCAGGCTTTCTATAATGCAACCGCCGCCCAGGAGAAATATAACGCATCCGACAAATCGGTCATCGCCAGCAAAGAAGCATTTTCGTATGCCGAAGACCGCTATGCCGCCGGCAAAAGCACCGTTTTCGAGTATAGCGAGGCCAAGACGAAATATGCCCAGAGCTTGTCCGAGCAGGCACAATCCAAGTATGACTTCATTTTCCGTGCCAAGATCCTGGACTTCTATAATGGTACACCAATAACACTATAACATATTTAGTTTAGACACATTTGTTTAGAAAGAAGGAGGTTCCCGTGAGGAAATCTCCTTTTTGTTTATAAATGAAAAAAGCGTATTAGGGATGTAAAAGAGAAGAAACACACCTGTAACATCCGGCCTCTACTTTTGCAGCATTAAAAAACAATTTATGATGAATATTGCATCTTATTTGAAAAACAGACAATTATGTGTCTTGTCTGTAGGATTGCTTACTTGTTGTTCTTCTTTACCACTTTACGCCGGAGTGACAGGAAAAGCCCCGATTACGAATCAAGTCAGGACGAAAATCCAGGTAAAGGGTGTCGTGACGGATAAAAGCGGCGAACCTCTTATCGGTGCAACCATTGTCGAGAAAGCCAGCGGCAACGGTACGATTGCAGATCCGGACGGGAACTTCAACTTGGCAGTCTCGTCGGATGCCGTGCTTGAAATCAGCTTTATCGGGTATAAGTCCCAGCAAATCCAAGTGAACGGAAAAACGACGTTTAGCATTGTCCTTGAAGAAGACGCCGAGAACCTGGAGGAAGTCGTCGTTGTCGGTTATGGCGTGCAGCGCAAAGTGAACCTCTCCGGTTCGGTAGACCAGATCAACGCCAAACAGTTGGAAGCCCGTCCGATCACCAATATATCCAAGGGCTTGCAAGGAATGGTCCCGAACTTGAACATCGATTTCACCAGTGGTGAACCGGGTCAAGCTGCAAAGATCAACATCCGTGGCGAGGCCTCCATCAATGGCGGCAGCCCGTTGATCCTGATCGACGGCGTAGCCTCGGATGCTGAAGAGCTGAACCGTTTGTTGCCGGAGGATATCGAGACTCTTTCCGTCTTGAAGGACGCTTCTTCGGCCGCCATCTACGGAGCGCGTGCGGCGTTTGGTGTCATCCTTATCACGACCAAGCAAGGAAAAGGCGATCGTATCCAAGTGGATTACAACAACAACTTTTCATGGAAGCGCCCCTCTGTTTTGCCGGATAAGACATCCGATCCTTATATCTATTTGAAGCTGAAGAATATTGCGGTGTTGAACACTCCCTGGAGTTCGGGCCACGTTGCCAACGACGAACGTCTGGAGTGGGCGCGTCAGCGTTCGGACAATCCGGACGGGACTGATCCGGTCCGGCTCAATCCGCTGGATGAGACCCAATGGGAATATATGGGCAATCGGAACTGGACGGACTACTTCCTGAATAAAAGCACATTCAGCCAGACGCACCAGGTCTCGGTTTCGGGATCGAGCGAGAAAACCCGTTTCTACCTGTCGGGCGGCATGGATGACGAGAACGGCATCTTGTCCGGTGTCGTCAAGAACGACAACTATCGGCGCTACAGCATGCGTGGCAAAGTCAGCTACGACATCTGGAAGTGGTTGACCTTGTCCAACAACACCTCTTATGTCGCAACCGAACGCGTTCGCCCCAGCTATCTTTCCAGCCGGGGGGAACCCTATATCGACAGCAACGGGATCCGCCAGAAAGGGTATAACGATTCCGATATGTCTCTTTTCTATAATCTGGCTCCTACGGATTGGGATAAGAACCCGGATGGGACGTGGGCCAATACCGAAGCGGGCATTACGATGGCGAAGCTGATCGACGGAGGCGAGGAAAACAGCAAATACAACCGCATACAGAGCACCTTCTCTGCCGAAATGTCGTTTTGGGAAAAGATGCTTCGGGTGAATGCCAACTTCACTTTTATGAAGGGAAGCGAAGAGTATGACTGGTTCAAGAACAAATATACGATCGGTTACGGGCCGGATGATATCCGGCAGCTGGGCGATAGCAAAGCCTATAAAAGCACGACAAACGATTTTTACAGCGTGTTGGATCTGTATGCGACCTTCAACAAAGGCTTCGGCAAGCACTACGTGACCGGTATCTTGGGCTACAACCAGGAATACAGCCGCTGGGACTGGTACAAGGCCGAGCGGGAAGGGATCATCTCCACTTCGTTGCCCACGATCGGGCTGGCTTCCGGCGACCAGCTGGTCAGCGAGCAATATGCCGACTGGGCCATCCGAGGCCTGTTTTTCCGTGCCAACTACACCTACGATAACCGATACATCGTGGAGCTGAACGGACGTTATGACGGGACCTCCCGCTTCCCGAAAGAAAAGCGCTATGGCTTCTTCCCCTCCGCATCCGCAGCTTGGCGTGTAGATGCAGAGCCGTTTTTCGAATCCATGCGATCGATGTTCAGCCAATTGAAAGTCCGTGCTTCCTACGGGTCGTTGGGCAACCAGCTTGTCGGGGAATACGGATACATCCCGGCCATGAGTTCGACGATCGGCAGCTATATGATCGGCGGAAAATTGCAACAGACCGTTTTGCCTCCTTCGCTCGTCTCCTCTGATTATACATGGGAAGAAGTCCGCACGTTGAACGGCGGGGTCGATCTGGGGCTGCTGGATAACAAGCTGACGGCGACCTTCGATATCTATCGCCGCGACACGAAAGGCATGTTGACGCAAGGCAAAGAGCTGCCCGGCGTGCTGGGAGCGACCGAGCCGAAAGAGAACGCGGCCGACATGAAGACGACCGGATGGGAACTGACCGTCGGCTACAGGGACCAGTTCCAGCTGGAGGGAAAGCCCTTCGACTGGGGTGTGAAGTTCATGTTGTCGGACAATCGTTCCTACATCACCAAGTTTGACAACGAAAACAAGCTGCTTTCTCAATATTACAAAGGACAGGAATTAGGCGAAATCTGGGGTTTGCAGAGCGACGGCTTCTTCCAGAACGCAGAAGAGATCAAAAATCTGGACGAAACCGAAATCATTCCTTGGGGAGCGTTGGACATCGTAGCCGGATGGCCGAAATACAAAGACCTGAACGGCGATAAGAAAATAACGAAAGGCACTTCGGTCGATGATCCGGGCGATTTGAGCGTCATCGGAAATTCCTCTCCGCGCTTCCGCTTCGGCTTCAATCTGAACGCCGAGTGGAACGGTTTCGACGTGTCGGCCTTTTTTCAGGGTATCGCCAAGCGTGACTACTATCCGCTCAGCTACCTCTATTGGGGCTTTTACCAGCAACCCTATGCCGGCGGCACCTTGCATACGTTCGATTTCTACCGCCCGACGGCCGACAGCGATGTCGACATGGCCAAGCACTCGCAATCCTATATTGCGGCCGGACTGGCTGATCAGAACCTGAACGCCAAATACCCGGTCCTCCAATCGTGGCTGGCCGACAAGAATTTGGGAACCAGCACGACCAGCGCGATGGGATTGGCCATACCCCAGACCGGATACCTGCTGAACGGAGCCTACCTGCGGGTCAAGAACATCACGGTCGGCTACACGCTGCCTGCCGAACTGACCAAGAAGGTCCGCTTGAGCCGCGTCCGCGTGTTTGTCAGCGGTGACAATATCTTCGAATGGAGCGCCTTGAAGAAGTATTTCGATCCGGAAGCCGTGACCGACGCCTCCCAATTCGGATATGTCTATCCTTTCAACCGCCAGTATTCATTCGGCCTCAATGTGACATTCTAACATATATAAAAAACAAACAGATGATGAAACAAAATATATCTCGACTGGCCCTTTCGGCAATCGCCCTGCTGGCGGTTTCGTGCAACGACAGCTTCATGGACCGGCAACCCCAGACGGAAATCGGCGTGAGCAGCTACTTCAATACAGAAGAAGACTTGAAAATGTACTGCTATAATCTCTATGATTTCCCGAACTTCAACAACTACACGGCTGATGCCGGGACAGACAACCAGGCCACGACCGACGTGGTGGAGGTGAAAAACATCATGCTCTCGGCCAACCCGACCTCGATGACTGTCAACGCCGGATGGGACTGGAGCCGCCTGCGCACGATCAACTTGTTTCTCGAAAACTGCGAAAGAGCCTCCGTCTCGGACGACGTGCTGGCTCACTACCAAGGTATCGCCCGTTTCTTCCGTGCCCGTTTCTATATGGACAAAGTGAAGGCCTATTCGGATGTGCCTTGGTACGACAAGTCGTTGACGACATCGGACGAGGACTTGTACAAGGCGCGTGATTCGCGCGACTTCGTCGTCCAGAAGATCTTCGAAGACTATACGTTCGCTGCCGAACACGTGAAGACGCAACAAGAAAGCGGCGCCGTCGACAAGTGGACCGTGCTGACCTACATGGCCCGCCATGCCCTGTACGAAGGCACCTATCGCAAATACCACGACGAGCTGGGCCTGGAAAACACAGCCGGCACCTACCTGCAGATAGCAGCCGATGCGGCCGAACAGATCATGAACGACGGCGGTTTCAGCCTCTATTCGACCGGAAGCCCCGAAACAGACTATCATGCCCTTTTCGAAAGCTCGGACCTGACAGCCAACAGCGAGGTGATCCTGACGCGTGTCTTCGACCGCAAAATTAGCAGCAACGGTTTCTGGGCCTTTATGTTCGGCAACTATATCCCGTGCCCGACGAAAGACTTGGTGCAGTCCTACCTGATGAAGGACGGCTCCTACTACTCTTCGCAGCCGGGCTATGCCAACAAGCAGTTTGTCGAGGAGTTCGCCAACCGCGATCCCCGCATGTCGCAGACCTTGGCCTATCCGGGCTGGGAGCTGGTCAACACCATGACCTACGCGCCGGGCGCCGGGATCTACGTGCAGAATCTGAACAAGAACTTTTCCGGTTACCATCAGATCAAGGGCTTTGTCAACAACAAGGATGAAGATTTCTATTTGGGCATCGATGTTCCCGTCCTGCGTTATGCCGAGGTGCTGCTGACCTATGCCGAAGCCCGTGCCGAACTGGGGCAGCTGACGCAGGCCGACCTCGACCGCTCGATCAACCTGCTGCGCGACCGTGTCGGCCTCCCGCACCTGTCGGCCAGCCCGGCGGCCGACCCGGTGATGCAAAGCCGTTTCCCGGCGATCGCTCCCGTCTTGCAGGAGATACGCCGCGAACGTCGTGTCGAACTGGCGCTCGAAGGATTCCGCTATGACGACCTCATGCGCTGGAAAGCCGGCAAATTGCTGGAACATGAACCGGAAGGCATCTATTTCCCCTCGCTCGGCAAGTTCGACCTGACGGGCGACGGCGTGGAAGACATCTACCTGATCCCCTCCTCGCAGGACATCCCGGCGGAAGCCGACAAGGAGGCCAACTCGTTGGGCAAGAAATTGGTGTATTACAGGACCGGGACGATCGACGACGGAAACGCGACGGTCTACCTGAAAAACGGGACCAGCGGCAATATACAGACCATCCGGGACTTAGGGACCTTCATGGAGCCGAAGTACTACTACCGGCCGATTCCGAAACACGAGATGGACCTGAACCCCCAGTTAGGACCCCAGCTTTTCGGATGGGAATAAAGTCGAATGAAAAGCATAACCTGAAAAAAACGAATCATATGGATCGAAAAAGATTTTTACAACTCTCCGGTCTCTTGCTCCCGCTGCTTTTCATCGGCTGCGGTACGAAGCCGGAAGCGGAAGCTCCGAAGGAAGAAACCCCTAAGAAGGACAAGCTCACGTTTGCCTTTCTGACCGACGTGCACTTGAGCCGCGACAACCGCGGCGAGGGCAACGACGGGCTGGCCCGGGCCCTTGAAGATACCAAAGCCCGGCAAGCCGACTTCCTCCTCTTCGGAGGTGACAACGTGGAGACGGACCACATGAAAAAGGAAGAGGCCGACGTGGCCGAAGAGTTGCACGCCCGTTTCAAGAAAATCGTCGACGCGAGCGGGCAGGAGTGCCACTTCACGATCGGCAACCACGACCGCTATTATTTTAGCGACGGCGAAGACGACAAGACCGGATACAAGACGTTCGAGAAGCACCTCGGCGCGAGCTATACCTCTTTCGACCGCCAAGGCGTCCATTTCATCACGCTGAACAGCCTGAACCCCGACCCCGACGGACGCTATTCCATCGGAGCCGAACAGGCGGAATGGTTGAAGGCCGACCTCGAGGCCACCGGCAAGGCGACACCCGTCGTCGTCGCGCTGCATGTCCCGATGCTTTCCCTCTACTACCCGGTCGTGGACGGCACTTTCAAGAATGCGGACATGATCACCGACTTCAAGCCGGTCTTCGAGCTGCTGAACGGCTACAACCTTAAACTGGTCTTGCAGGGACACCAGCACCTGCACGAGGAGATCTGCGAACGCGACCGCTGGTTCGTCACCGCAGGCGCCGTCTCGGCTTATTGGTGGGGCGGCCCCTTCCTCGAAACCGAAGAAGGCTACCTGCTGGTACACGTCGACGACGCAGACCATTTCACCTGGGAATATATCGACTATGGATGGGAAGCCAAAAAAACTCCTAAAACAGAATAAGATCATGAAAAAGACAAAAGTATTGGTTTTTGCCGCCTTGCTGACAGGTGGCGTATGCATGCAGGCGCAAGAGGTGGCCTTGCCCAAACAAATTAAAATAGGAAAAGAGCGTGTGAAGGCACGCCGGGAGCTCCGCCTGCCGGAGATCGACGGATACCAGTTGCTGAAATGCGATTTCCATGTCCATACCATCTTCTCCGACGGGATCGTCTGGCCGACCCTGCGCGTGCAGGAAGCCTGGGAAGAGGGGCTCGACGCGATCGCCATCACCGACCACATCGAAGGACAGCCCGCCCGACAGCATGTCGGCAAAGGGCACAACAACGCCTTCGACATGGCCAAGGAAGAGGCCGCCCGCCGGAACATCATCTTGGTGAAAGGCGGCGAGATCACCCGCTCGATGCCTCCCGGACACCTGAACGCCTTGTTTGTCGAAGACGTGGACGCCCTCGACCAGCCGGACTACATGAAGGCGATCGAAGCCGCCCACAAGCAGGGTGCCTTCATCCAGTGGAACCACCCGGGCTGGGGCGTGGACAGCATCATGTGGCACGACGTGCACGAAGACCTCTATCGCAAAGGCTGGCTGAACGGCATCGAGGTCTACAACGAGTTTGAATGGTATCCCGTCGCGCTCGGCTGGGCGAACGAGAAGGATTTGACGCTGTTCGGCAACACCGACGTGCACGACGTGGTCGAACGCCTCTACGACTTCCGGCAGACAGACCACCGCCCCATGACCTTGGTCCTGTCGAAAGACCGCACCTCCGATGGCATCAAAGAGGCCCTGTTCGCCCGGCGGACGCTGGTCTATTTCTACGACACGCTGATGGGCCGCGAAGAGCTGCTGCAGAAAGTATTCGAGGCCTCCCTCCGGGTGTCTCCCGTCTACTATTCGACCGACAAGCGTCGCTACCTGCAGATCGAGAACACCTCCGATCTCCCCTTCCGCCTCTGCAAGACGGATCAGGAGGCTGCCGGATATCCCGACCAGATCGAGATACCGGGAGGGAAGACCGTCTTGGTCGTGCTGCCTTCGGATGAAAGGAAAGTCGTCTACGAAGTCAGCAATTTCATCGTTTCGCCGGTTAGAAAGCTACAGGTGGAATTGTTCTGATCCTGGCATAAAATTTATTTAGTAAAGAAAAAGGGGCTGTCCAAAAAGTGTGACAGCCCCTTTTGCTATTGTTTATTTCGGTAAAAAGTAGTATCTTACCGTTGCAAAAAAACAAACATTATAGCAATGGCTAAGATAGTATTTAAAGAGTTAACATCCAACCAAAATGTACTTTTTCCGGTTAGTTTATCGGAAAAGATAGCTCCCAATCATCCCGTTCGTGTTGTAAACAGTGTTGTAGACGCCTTGGATATTGGCTGTCTGCTCCGGGCATATAAAGGAGGCGGCACCAGCAGCTACCATCCCCGTATGATGCTCAAAGTTCTGTTTTATGCCTACCTGAACAATATCTATTCCTGTCGCAAAATAGAAAAAGCCTTGCAGGAAAATATTTACTTCATGTGGTTGTCCGGTAATAGTACTCCCGATTTCCGCACGATCAATGATTTCCGTGGCAAACGTTTAAAAGAACATATAAAATCGTTGTTTTCAGCCATTGTTCTACTGCTACAGGAATCCGGCTATGTCAGTTTGGATGTACAGTATATCGATGGCACCAAAGTGGAATCGGCATCCAACCGCTACACTTTTGTCTGGCGTGGCAGTGTGGAAAAGAACAAGGCAAAACTGGAGTCGAAAATACAGTCAATCCTTAGTGAGGTAGACAAACATATCGAACAGGATAAACAGGAAAGGACACCGGATACTTTACCGGATATGGACTCCTGTGGTTTGCGGGAAAAAGTGAGCGCTCTAAACAAACGGCTCTCGGGGATGAACAAAGCCGAGCAGAAACAAATCAAAAAGCTACAGGAAGAATATCTGCCCCGCCTTGCCAAATACGAATCACAATTAGATAAATTAGAGGATCGTAATTCTTTCAGTAAGACAGATGAGGATGCAACCTTCATGCGCATGAAAGAGGATCATATGAAAAACGGGCAATTGAAACCCGCCTATAACATACAGATTGCTACAGAGAATCAGTTTATTACCAATCTGGGGATTTACAGGCGAGCCGGAGATACAGGAACTTTAATTCCTTTTTTGAAAGATTTTAGAGAGACTTATCATAGGCAGTCCTCTATAGTAGTGGCCGATGCCGGTTACGGAAGCGAACAAAACTATGAGTTTATGGAGAATGCGGGTATAGAGGCTTTTGTCAAGTACAATTATTTCCACAAAGAGCAGAAGCGTGCCTGGAAGAAGGATGCTTTTGCTATACAGAACCTTTACTACAACCGGGAACGGGATTATTACGTATGCCCGATGGGACAACATATGGAATATACAGGTCAAAGGAAAAGTAAGTCCGATATGGGATATGTATCCGTACTGAAGCGTTATCAGGCCCAGAACTGTGAGGGTTGTCCGCTGAAATCTCAATGTCATAAATCAAAGACTAACCGGATCATAGAAGTTAACTATAACCTTAACAGGTACAAACAAGAAGCACGGGAAAAGCTCATGAGTGAGGAAGGTATTTATCACCGGGGCAGACGATGTATAGAACCGGAAGCTGTCTTTGCACAGATAAAGCATAACTCGGCGTGGAACCGATTCAGATTAAGAGGGCTGGAGAAGGTAAAAACAGAGTTTACCCTGGTTGCTATTGCACATAATTTAAGGAAACTGGCTAAAAAAGTCAGTTCTCTTTTATTTTTTACTTATTTCTGTAGGATTACTTCCCGAAGAGAGACAATTGAGAAGACCAAAGATGTTTTAAAAATAAAAATGGATAATAAACGGGCGGCATAACAAAAAAAGAAGGCATCCTTTTCAGACACCTTCTTTATTTGTTATGTGCTGTATCCCGGATTCTTTAAGCAGACCGTATCAGTTGTCCGGATTGAAATTCTTGTCGTAATCCAAAAGGAACTTTGCCAGTACAGGGTTGTTGTGGTCCACTTTCAACTTGCCGGTGTCCAGACGGCGAATTGCCTTTCTGTCTTCTTCCGTTAACTCGAAATCGAGATACAAGATAAAAGAAACGGTTCTGTCCCGATGATAGGAACGGAGCCGTTTCTTTTATCGACTGGCTTACTATGTTATTGTTCGTCTTTCACGCCGCGTACATACCCGCCGTCGGCATCTGAACTGGTCGCACCGATGGAGTGGTCTTGGGCATTGAAACGGAAACCGCCGTTCTTGCCTGAAATGGAGCCGTCTCCGTCATAAGTTCCGCGGCTGAAGCTGGTATAGGTCATGTACATGGCTTTGCTCTCATGTCTGTAAAGAAGCCATCGACCCTCATACGTTTGCCATGCGTCATCGGGTAAGCGGGTACCCATGATAAGCAGCTCGCGCAAGTTGGGCACGCGATAGCCGCTCGGTGTAATAGAAGCGGTCTGATACCATCTCCAATCCTGAACGCCTTCCCAACTCCAACGATTTAGTGCATCCACATCTATGCTCGGTGTAGGATAGTCTGCGTCATTTGCCGCTACCCGGAACTTGGCATACGGTCGGTTATAAGGCGACAGGTCATTATGCGTGGGCAACGAACTAGTTTCATAGCTTAGGCGGCGTGCCTTCTCGCTAAGGTTGGAGACATCAATCAGGTAGGTACCGTCGGGTTCGGCCTGTGTCACTTTGGGAATGAGTGGTGTGGGTTCAACATTCGGATCGTCAAGACCGATACCGAGGTTGCGTATGCAACGGTAGGCATATTGTCCGCCCACGGTGTTGTGCGAGCCGTCGTAGTTACCCAATGCGGCACATTCTTCTGCCCACAACACCCACGAATGGTCGCCGTCAGCGGAACTACTGGTATAGTGCCAATAGGTCTGGTAATCCCTGTCCGCGGGATTTTGGGGATAGAGGCGCGAAGCGTCGTCCAGCGCATATTCGCCGATATAGAGATCCACGAGCTGGTCGATGGCGGCCAGATACCAGCGTATTTCGTTAGGCTGCACGATGTTGTCGCCGTTCAGGTCGCGGTTACGCAACAGCACAGCGTGCAGGGCGTCTTGGTGGTCATCGGTCAGACCGTAGTGCTCGGAGGGGTTGAGCACCTCCGTCCAATGCAGGGATCTGTTGGATACATAGTTTTCGCCCAGAATACAACGTATGGTATTGAGCCGGCCGTTGCTGGAGGAAGTACTGTTTCTCACGTCACCTTCCTTCCAACGCGTGCCCTCCATGCGGCTTTCAAGCCCCCATGCGGTGGACAATTCATTCTCGCTCTTTTTCACGTTGTACACCGTGCGTATGGACTTCTGCTTGAAAGTCTGTATGGCTTCCACCACGCTCGACGCGCCATCGGGACTGTAATGCGAGTTGTCTCCGTTGATAAAATAGAGCAGGCGGTCTTCGGCCTCCACGTATCGGCGCCACTGCGACAAAAGCGGGGTATTGTCCTCGTCTGTATTGGGGTCATCCGGCTCGCGCACGTACACGTACTCGTCGATGAAAGCGGTAACGGTAACCGTACCGGTGGTCTTTTCTTCCTCGTACTCCTGCTTCAGGCGTTGCAGCAACTGGTGTACGTCGAGTAGGCGGGCGTCAGAATGGCCCGCATGTCCGTCATACCCCGAAGGTTGGTTCTTTCCGCCCTTGTAGTTCTGGTCACCGGGGTATTTCACGAACAGCTCGTCGTCTTGGCCATAGTCCTCGTTGATGGCGAACTTGATCCACTTGTAGTCATGGATACCTGTACTTTCCGGACTGTCCGTTTCGCCGAAACCGCCCGTATAGATGGCCTTATCGAAAGCTGTCTGCACGCCCCATGTCATGGTTGGAACCATGCTTCGGTTTATCGTAATGAGCTCGCGGTCGTAGTGTGCATCCAGCTCGTACAGCCCATCTTGACTGAATATCACGTTGCCTTCGTAGCCGGGCCTCTGTTCGTTCTCCTCCCCATCGGACTCCACTTCAAGCCGTATATCGTTGATACCACGCAGGGTGACGGTGTAGATGTAGCGGGTATTGCGGCGGGTGTCGTAGTCGTTGGGGTTGCCGTCGGCGTAGCCCAGATGTACGGTGAAGGTCACGTCGGCATTGACGGTATTGCCTTTGTCATCCTTATAGGACAGTGTGCCGGACATTTCCACGTAGGTGGCGTTGGCGGGGGCGTAGGCAAAGTCGCCGTTCTCGAACTGCTGACCGGGTTTGTCCGTATAGTCGCCCGTGTTTTTGTGTTCGCGTTCCTCGCGTAGGGCGTACTGTTCCGCAGCGCTAAGCCCTTCGCCGGAGATGGCCTGTTTGGGAGTCTTGCGGTTTTCCGGCATGTAGAACACGAAGCCACCGGAAGTGTAGAGGTAATTGTCATCCCGCTCGGTAGTCTCGAAAGGCATCTCCTCGGTTGTGAAGTAGGTGCAACCGTCACCATCGGCATCGCCTGTCCCGTGGGGCAGCAGCAACGACTGGGCCGGCACGTTCACCACCCGCCAGCCGCGCGGACGGAAGTCAAGTGCCGTCCAGTTCTTATCGGAGGGTTTCTCGGTTTTCACCACGAACTCCACCCTCGCGTCCGTCCGCTCGGGCCGCAGCGTACACTCCAGCGAGGCGGGACCGCTTTCCGTACCGGGAATGTTGACAAGGTTGCTCGTGGAATTTTTATCATCGTAAGCATAGCCTGTCATCATGAACTGCGTGGAGCGTTCCACGGTATGCTCGTCCATCTTCATTACGAAGGCTTCGAGGTCTGACCGCGATGTTATAGACTCCATGTCCGATTTTTTGACATCATAGCCGGAACTTACGGATTCAGTAGATAGATTGGCGATGCAGACTATCTGTACCTTGTTCAGAGAGGTGGTCTCTATCATGACGGAACCTTTGCTGTAGTCTCCGTTATAGCTGATGTCGTCAGTAAAGAAATTGCGGTAATGCACCTCCCCGGCGGGGTTGAAGATGAACACGTAGAGGTTGTTCACACGGTTCTCGTAGGTAGCGTCCTGCGCGGCACGGGTCTCCACGCAGCTCTTCTCGGACCGGAAGTCCAGCATTACACGTGCGGGAAGCCCCTCTGCCACGCGGGCACGCTCCTCGAACAACGGGTCCTCGGTACACGAGTACAGTCCTACCGCCAGCAGCATGGCCGCCAGCAAGGTCAATATGTTTTTATGTCTTGTTCTCATAACTCAAATGACATGCAGTTTCGTTTAATTGAACGGGGGAACGGTTATCTCTTCCGTATCCCAGTCCTTTACTTCAAATTTTAGCGTGAGGTTGGCCTCCGAACTGAGTGTGGCGTGTATGTTCACTTGCTTGTTACGGGCGATAGAGTTCAGAGCGCCGCCGTATTCGTTGATGAAAGGTATGGCGTCATAGGGAGCTGTACTTGTGGTGAAACCGATGGTATATGGCGAGTTCTTGCTTGCATCCGTCCATGCGTATGAGGGATAGATGTAAAGGGCCAGCGTCTTGCTGCCGTAACCTCCGATTTCGACAGAGAGGCTCTCGTAGTTTTGAACATCATACTCCGTGTCGTCGGGAACGTCAAGGGTCTGCTCGCGGAACAGGTAGAGCCGGTCGCCGAAGAACTCGCCGAAAGTCATGGAAGTGATGGTAATCGGGTGGCTCAGCGTGTTGTTCATAATGACGTTGAGCTTGACCACGGAGCGCTCCAGTTCCACTTCGATGGTCTGCGGCGTGCCGTCGGATGGAATTATCTGCACATCGCGATGCCAGCTCATGGGTAGGCCGTGTTGTGCGATTTCCTGCTCCGTAAAGCGTTTTGGGAAGTGCGTGCGGTGTTCATCCATCACCAAAGCTTTTTTGGTGTTGCCGACCTGCACGAGGTTGTCCTCGAAGTCTGCCATGTCGGAATAGTCCTTGCCGAGGGCGGCCTCGTTGGCCACGGCATAGATGTCCACAGTACCTACCGGCACACCCTCGATGGTGACACTGCCGCCGGAGAGGTCGGCTTCCTTGAACTGTTTGTTGATGACAGGTTTGTCCTGCGAGAATACCAATATGCGCAAGGTGTTTATCTTCTCTTCAGCGGCCTTGTACTCCTCGTCCGTGGTGTGCGTGGAACGTATATCGGCCATTGGTACGTGCAGGGTAACGGAGGCTGTGCGTCCGTCGGGTATCCATTCGTCCACTCGGTCCGTGCAGCCGGCCAACAGGCTGGCAGCCCATGCGAGGGCGGCTGGCAGAAGCAGGGAGAAAGGATGCGGTAAATATCGTTTTATATATGCTTTCATACACCGTATGTATTGTTGTCTATAAATTTCTCATTTTATTGCCATGACACGGAGGTGTCCTGTTCATCCCAGTCGAGAACCTTCACGTTGATTGCGAGCGAAGCGGCCGAAACGGTCAGGGTGTAGGCATATTGGCTGCCTGCATCCCATTGTTTCGCATTCCCGCCAGAGAGGTTGACCGTGGAATTCCGGTCGGCGGTCTCGCCCTCGAAACGGTAGCTCACGGCGATTTCGGTACCAGTCAGGTCGGTGTGCGGGAGTAACAGCACGTCGCCCAGCATGTTGCGGGTCTCGCCGGCTGTGATGGAAATATCCTTTGCGGCCAACAGGGCATCGCTGTCGTTTGTCTTGGCGGTGTTGCTCCACGAGCTTCCACCGGAGGCATTCCAAGTAAGGTCGCCTTTGTAAGTCACGCCGTTCACTTTGAAGGAAGTAACCGTTACACCGCGCCCCACGGCCCTGATATTGAAGGCCAGCCTTGTGAGCCGATGGGAGAATTTGAAGCTGACAGATTCGGGGGCTTTGTCTGCCTCGATTACTATATTTGTTCGTTCCGCCGTCATCAGGTCGTGCCCTTTCGTGGCGACGAAGTTCTTGACGGTAAAGGTGCCGTCCGTGCAGGCGACGGACACGGCATCGCCCAGCGTTCCGGTGGACGGATAGAGGGCGTAGAAGTCGTAGGTGTTGCCCGACTGCCAGTACAGCAGGCCGCCTCCGTAGGTCCAGCCTGTACCGGAACCGTAGGTCACGGTCGTGTTGTCGAATATCTGCACGTCGTTGTCCGTGCCGCTGGTGTGGCGGTAGCTGCCCCACACGCTGAACGACTGGCCGTCGGTGTTCAGGTCGTCCGCACTCCCGATGGCGGAGCGTGTCAGCGTGGGTAGCGAAAAACGTATCGCCCCGCTGTCTCCGGCTGTCTCCATGTCCTGCACCACGCTTTCCGTGCAGGAAGCCGCTGACAACAGCACCGTCGCCAGCAGGGGCAGGATTCCGAGGGTGTTCTTTCTTCTGTTCATATATCTCATCATATAAAGGTTATTCCGTTCTTGCAGGAAAGCTGCATGTGTGCGGTCTGTCCTGTATCATTGTGGCCGGGAAGGGAACATTCAACCCCGCCCGGCCTGTATTCTTCGGTCCGATTGGCCTAACCGGCCGAGCTGCGTATCTCGTTTCGCTGAGTTAAGTTTCTCGTCATGGTGAGTTGCTCAACTCACGGAAGTGGGTCGCGCAACTCACGGAAACGGATTGGCTGGTACGGTAAGCGTTTAGTTCTTTTTATCAGTCAAATTAAGGTCATCACCCGGCGTAGTATCTTTCCACTTATCTACGGTTACATCAAACTTGATAGGCTTGGCGTTCGGGTCGGTGTTGATGTCTTCCATCTTCAGCTCTGCCGTGTAGTTGTAGTAGTACCCGGCTGTCCATGTGTTCTTCTGCAAGCTGGTTTCGCTGTTGCTCGGATTGTAGCTCAATGTGGCACTGAAATCCTGCTGTCCTATCGTTTCTTGGGCAGCGTTCTTTACCACTGCGGTGAATTGGACGCTCAACGTGCCGCAGGTCTGCGGAATAACGAACAGCGGTGCGCATGTCTGGCTGAAGTATCCCTGTTCGTTGGCAGCGTCGGCAGTCACGTCGGTGATGTTGTCGAAAGTGTATGTGCCCGTAGTGTTTGAGAGCTGGTCAGTACTCCACGTGATTGTGCCTTCGTTGGCCTTGTGGTACGTTCCCGTGGACTTGGTCGTTGCGCTCTCTATCCGTAGGTTGTTCACAGCCACGGTGTAGGTGTTGGCCATCTTGGTCTTGAACGTGAAGGTCAGCTTGGACAGCATGTGCCGGAACGTCATGCTTACTTTCGGGGCTTCGCCCGACGCTGTGCCGTCCCATGTGTAGTTGGACTCGTTGCCCGTTGCGGCTACGAGGTCGTTCTTCCCGTCCGTGCTGTACGCCGTGAAAGTCAGCAGGCCGGAGGTCGATCCTCCGCTCTGCGAGCCCGCATCGTAGCTGACAATCGACTTGTTAAGCTGGCTTTCCCCGTTGGCATAGCCCGCAAAGCGGAATTCCTTGTTTTTTTCCCAGTAGTAGGTGTTTATGGGTAGCCATTCGTTGTCGCCTGCTTTGCTCACCTGCACGTTGGTAAAGGCGTCTGCCCAGTTCTGGTCGCCTGTGCCTTTGTTCTGTGCGAATACCCAGAACTTCTGGAAATTTTGTGATGTGACATCACCGGAACGGGTGGTCTTGTCCACAAAAGTTGTAAACTCGATGGGCTGGTTGGCGTATTCGGCCACGTCCATCACTTCCTGATTGCTACAGCCGGAGAACACCGCTGCGGCGACTCCCAGCAAAAATAAACTCTTTTTCATGATGCAAAAGCTTAAATTAAAAATACATTATTGTTTGGTTAATCATTTAGTTATCAATACATCTGTTTTATACAGGTCACCCTTCTTACAATGGCAGGGGGATGTCGATGTAATCGCCCCATCCCTCCACGTCGATGTCGAAACCGCTGTCGGAGCCTGCCGCACCTTCCTCGTCGGTGATGACAAGGCCGTCGGAGACGATAATCACGCCGCCACGGGGCTGGGCCTTCACTTGGTCCGTCACATCGAACTCGAAGGTCTTCATCGCGCCGTTGTGCAGACGCACTTCGAGATTGAGGTGGTAGGAGCGTTCCGTGGTGCGGGTGCCGTCGCCGTAGTGGTCGCCGGGGTAGTCGGGAATGCCGAAGGATTTCACTGTGGCCTCCGGACCGTAGTCACGCAGGGTACAGTCGAACATCACGGTAGCCGCTTCCGGTCCGGTGTGTCCGTCGTTCAGATAGACGCTCTCGGCCATGCCTGCCAATGCTCCGCGTGCGAGGGCCACGTACTGAAACCCCTGTTGGAACTCGTAGCGCACGAGGTAGGTATAGGTGAGCGGCTGCAAACGCACGGGCAGACCGACAGTCTCCTGCGTGGGCAGGGCCTCGTAGCTGCCTATGTATGCGCCGTAAAGCATGTCGGGCTGGTTCACGGTACGTTCCCCCGCGTGCAGGGCTTCGAAAGCCCCCCGCGTCAGGCTACGGGTGGTGGCACTTGCGGAAGCCAGTGCGGCGATGTCGTTGAAGACGATGTATTCCGTGTCATTGTTGTAGAACAACAGGTCGTGCGTACCTTCGTTCATATAAAGACGGCCTCCTTCGGGCGACAGGTTGCCCTCGTTCTCGGCGGTGCCGCCGGTATAGATGCGTGCACGGATGCCGGTGGGCACGTCGGGGCGAAGGTCGTCATAGCGTTGGGGCCATGCAGGGTTCCACACGGACTGCCAGTCGGTCTGGTAGCTGCGTTCCCATTCCTGCTCCCACGTGGCGGTGAGGTTTACCTGAACGGAGAAAGCATGGTCGGGGTGGTCGTAACAGAGATCCTTTCGGCAACCGCCCAACAACAGAAGCGTGGCGGCGTATAATGCCATATATAGCGGTGTGCGTCTCATCGTGCGCCTCCTTTCTTCTTATCCGTGTCCCACAAACGCCAAACGAGCGTCAGTTTCAACTTCAGCGGCCCGAAGTAGTCCAGCTTGCTGGTCTGCCGATAGACGTAATGTGTGCCGCCCAGATAAGGTATCGGGTCGTACACCTCATACTTGCTGTGCATGTACCCCACGCCGATACCGGCTTCTAAGGAGAGCCGCCGTCCGATGGGGAACATGTAGCCGTAGCTGACTCCGACCATTTCGGCTTCGCCCTGATAGCCCTCCTTGCCGTTTTCGAGGTCGTACCACGTGAAGCCTCCGAACACGCCGAGGTAGTGGCCGTGCCACGGGCTGCCTTGCTTTTGCCCGAACCACCAGCGTCCCTCCGGGCTGATTGTTGCCACTTGATAATACTTGTGCTTGCCGTCGTTCTTCCACCATGCCATCTCGCCTTCAAGGTTCACCGTCCAGCGGTCGGCGATGCGGTACTCTACTTCGAGCGAGGGCATCAGTATCGCATCGTAAAGCAGGTTGGTCTTGATGGCCAGTCGCTGCACCATCGCTCTCTGAGGTTGCACGGTCGCTTCCTGCCGCACCGTTGCTGGTTCGGAGGTCGTTTCCGCCACGCTATCGGGTTGCAGGACCGGTTCCGGTTCTTTCACTTCCGACTCTTTTTGGGGAATGACTTTTACAGGCGGTTCGGGTTTCCGGTAGCAGACCACCGAAAGGCTGGAGCGTAAATCTGGGAAGAAGTTCTCCAGCATGTAGGTGTACGGCATACCGCCGCGCAGGTCCATGAGCTGCTTTTTTCGTCCGTCCACTACGCGACCCGCCTTGTCGAACACCCATACCGGTGTATGGTCGAGGATGTGCAATACCTCTTTTTTATAGAGCATATCCGATGCGGCGACCATCCGGCGCAACATATCCCATGCGATGCCCTCGCCATGTATACAGACCAAGTTGTCGGGAATTTCGGCGTGGCGCACGAGATAGGTTTTCAGGGAATCGGCCCTGCGATCTGACAACACCTCGTTGAGATGGTTCACACCTTCGGGCGATGACCACGAACGTACCACAACGCTTTCAAGTCGGTTCGCCCCGTATTCTTCGCGTAGAATGCGGATAAAACGCTCCAATTCCGCGCGATTATCCCTGAAGAGCACGTCCACTTCTCTGTGGTCCTGCCGGTAATAGATACGGACCGAGTCCAACTCTTGTGCATGAACATACCCGCCGCAGAACAAGAGAAATAATAACAGTATTCGTTTCATTGTCATAGTCTATGCCTATTTATATATCAGCTATTTATTCAATTCTCTCGTGCCATGCCTTTTCATTTAAAGGCAAAAAAACACCAAACCAACAAATAATCAGCCTGATAACTGTCTGTTATGCCGATTTATTTGTTCATTAAAAAAGCTATCGAAAAAAGGTCGTATTATTCGGACACTCCGGGAAAATTCGCCCTACTCAAAGAGCTGAAACGCAATTTTTTGCAGATTTTTGTTGTGGATAGCTCATGTTTTTGTAATTTTGTGGCTGAAAACGAACGATTTAACCAACGATTTAACCAACGTAAAATCATACCGTCCGTTTTTGTGACATTCCTTTTCGTCTTATCTCTTTTTCTTTCATGGCTTTATCTATTTCTTTATAGCGGCTGCGGAATTTCAGAAATGTATCTCGCGAGATGTTGAAACGCCTACATATATCGGCAATCGTGCAGTCCCGTTTCAACATGCCGACGACGACTTTCCGGTTTTCGATCAGCACATTCATTTTCGTGTAGCTGCCTTTTTTTCGTCCGAGGACGACACCCTCGGCTTTCCGCAGGGCGAGCGCCTCTTTGGTGCGCATCGAAATTAGATTGCGTTCAATCTCCGCTACCAAGCCGAAAGCGAAGCAGAGCACCTTGCTGTTGATGGAGTTGTCAAACGAATACCCCTCCTTGGTCGTGTAAAGGTTGATTCCTTTCTCCAGACATTTGCCCATGATGGCCATGAGGTCCGTTAGCGTGCGGCTTAGACGCGATATTTCTGTGACAATCAGCGTGTCGCCATGCTTCATGCGCCGTATCAGCCCTCCTAATTTGCGGTCGCACTCCTTCTTCTTGCCGCTGGCGACCTCCGTTACCCATTGGCTGACGGAAAGATTTCTACTGTCGGCGAAACGCCGGATCTCGTCTTGCTGGTTAGCCGGATTCTGTTTGCCCGTACTGACCCTTAAATAACCTATTATCATAGTCCTTAATTATTTTACGGGAGCGACATTGCTCCCGTCCGGTATAAATAAGGCATGATGGTTCGATATGAAAGGATTTTGTATATAATTGTAGGCGTAACATCTTATTTTACAATTATTTTATATCTTTCCGCTATACCCTTTTCCCTTTTCTTCCCGTTAACATTCTCTCGCCGGTTGGATTTTTCCATGCAAAGGTACAGCAGTCGTCCGGCGTCAAGCACCGCCATGCTAACGGCTCGTGGATTTGCCCGGCAGCCTTCCCAAATCAGAGATGTCCTTTCAGTCCCCCGCCATGTCGTACCTGTCGGGTTGGGTATTCCGTGAAATCCCCGGTCGTTTGCTTGCCTTTCCGTCCTTTCCCTACTGTCTGACTTGCATGTAAAATCTCTCCCGGCAAGGAAAGCCGAAAAGCTTCCGAAGAGAGGGAAAAGAAAAACGATGTTTAATTTAACTTTTATGTATTATGCGTACAAATGTTAGTCAAATTACGGACAGGAAAATTTGGGACGGATAGGAAGTGTCTCCGAATGCTATGCTTTAAGCAGAATTTGGACAAACTGTTTGGTTGAAAAGGAATTGCAGCTGTTGGTAGAACCTTATCGACAAGTTCAAAATAGCGGATAGAAGGATATATTAATTTTTAATCTTATCAAAATATGAGTATAATATGTACACGATGTGGCGGCACGCAGGTAGTATGCGAAGCCACGATAAACCCCAACACTAAAGTGATAACGGAAATTTCCGACGATTCTTTGCAATTCGGCCGGTGCGAAACTTGTAAGGTACGAAGCGTCCTGACGGATGTAGAGAAGACAAAGGCCGCCATCAAGAGCGGATTT
>ERZ780212.926-NODE-926-length-25964-cov-13.524798_pt1 | contig 25964 bp, 11 predicted proteins | sample MGYA00511364_ERZ780212 | MGnify/ENA primary metagenome ERZ780212 (study PRJEB29588, sample SAMEA2147991) | human gut metagenome | biome: human gut; feature: human-associated habitat; material: faeces | place: Denmark | collected 2008/2010 ... | reverse complement strand
GCTTACACGGTTTGCTATTTTTTGCATTTTCTTTGCCCTCGCTTTTCTTTTTCTCATTAAAGTTAATCTTTCGAACAAATTCATACCTTAAAAATATTCAAAATAAACTTTTTTATATTTCTCCTTTTATTTACTTCATATTATGAAATTTTTTATTTTTTGTAAATACTTTATTTTTCTAAAAAAGACCGTACCTCTTACGCACAGTCTTTTTTAGCACTTTATTTACATTTGTATAACATTTCATTTTATAGCTCTTTTTTTATTTTTTCTAATTCTTCGTTCGTTAATTTTGTTATCTCTATAATTATTTTCTCTTTCATATTTCTCTTTAACATTTCTTTAGCTATTTGTTTTTTACTCTCTTCCTCTCCTAATTTCATCGCTTCTTTTCTTTCCCATGCTATTTCCGAATTATGATCTCTTTCCCACTTATCTCTTAAAAAAGCTAATCTTTGTACAGCTGCATCCCCTGTCAAATATTCATACTCTTTTTTTGCCTTTGCTATTTTTTCATTCTCTTTTACTGCCATTTCTATCTCCCCCTTTCTTTCATTACTTATAAAATCTAACCATTGCCTTAATTTTTTATTTCCTTCATTTTTACTCCTCAAGAACTTTGGTAATTCTAAAAAATGCAATTCCAATGCATCTGTCATTATTTTATTTAATTCTTGCTCTTTTAATATTCCTTTCGAATGATATTTTTCCCACTCAAATATATTAAATTTTAATATATTTATACCTATTACTTTATTATTTGATTCAAACTCTTCTCCTGTTTTTAGTCCTGTATGGTATAAACCTGCAACATAAAAAGTACTTCTTTCTACCATATTATGGTAATCTTTTACTTGTATTTCTATATCAACTGTTGTATTAAAATTTATTGTTGCTTTTAAATCTAATATTCCTATTCTATCTTCTATATTTTCTTTTTGTATTTCTACCTCTGGCATTGCTTCTATTTTATCTATTTTTATCTCTAATATACTTTCTAATAAATCTTTTAATATATCTTCATTTTCTTTCTTACCAAACACTCTTTTAAATATGTAATCATTTGTAAGTTCTAATGTTTTGTTTTTGTCCATATCTCTCCTTCTATTTTACCAAATGTTTAACTTTTGTTCAACTAGATAGTAAAATTTAATTTATTCCTTAGGATATTTTGTTTTTTATAATAAACTTAAAAATTTTATTTTGGGTATTTTATTTAGAATAATAAATTAGATAAAAAGAATTTGATAACTCTTTTTATTTATTCGAACCAATTAATATAATAAACAAATATAAAATTTTGAACTATAAAAGTTAGTTTTACATTAAATAAATTTGAAAAAAATGATAACTCAGGTAATATCCTAAGTATTTATATTTAATCATCTTATATGCTGTTTTTCAAGCTTTTTTTGTCTACTTTATTCGACATTATTTTAATACCAAAGCATAGCCTTCTTAGTTGCTTAACATTTTACTAATTTAAACATAACACTAAAGTATCTTTTAACAAAAAATAGGGATTTAAGGAACGTCCCCAAATCCCGTAGGAACTTCCCCAAATCCCGAAAAAAAGAACGTCCCCAAATCTTGGGAACGTTTTCGACTATTCTTTTGTTTCTTCTGTTGTTCCGAACTCTTGTAAATAACTTAAACCTTTAATTAATAATTGCTCTTTTTCTGCAGTTTGTAAAGAATCTACACTCATATTAATTGTGTAAGTATCTGTTACAACTTTTGCATCTTGAGTTTCTGTTGTATCTATAACTTGATATTCATCTTTTTCATAGTTATATATTTCTACACTTTGTTTATATCTTACTATAGCATATGATAATGGTGATACTTCATAAGTTGTTCCATTAACTGTAATGCTTGTTCTTTCTAAGAAGAAATATAAATCTTGTCCATCATATAAAAATGCTTTTTCTAATTTAGTTTTATTTGTTTTTGTAGCTAAATTAGTTTCTAAGTAAATATCTCCATTTTCCTCAGTAATATCTGCAAAATGATTTATTCTATACATCATACCATTATTATTAGGATAAACTACTGCCATATCTTCTGGGAAAATAACCTTACCATTTTCATCTGCATAATATACTGGTGTAGAATCTAAAGTAACTTTTCTATCTGTAGCTTTTAACTCTGTAAGACCTTCTTTTCTTGTAAATGTTAATTCACCTTTATATTCTACTCTTTGTCCAGAATACCATTGGTAAAAATCATGGCTTTCTACAGTAGTACTATTTAAACTTCCTATTATAATTATTACAATTACAATTATTACAATTAATGCAGCAATTATTGATGTAGTTATTATTGAGCTCTTTCTTTTCTTTTTCTTTTCTAATAATTCAGCTTGTTCTTCTATTTTTTCTTTTCTTTTTTGACTTTCTGAATCTGTTTTTGGAGCATCAATAATAATTTCTTCACCTTCATCTAAGTCTGTGTCTGGCTTAGAATCTTTAGCTTCACCTTTTTCGGCAACTTTTTTACCTTTTAGTTTTGCTATACTTGCTTCTAATTTTGCATTGTTTTCTTTTGTCTTTTTTGATTCTTCTACAGGTTCTACTTTTGCTTCTTCAGCCTCTTCTGTAGCATCATTATTAGATGCTACTACAGTAGCTTCCTCTTCCTTTACTTCTACTTCAGAAACATCTTCTTCTACCTTCTTCTTTGAAGTTGAAGTCTTTTTCTTAGCTGTTGTCTTTTTTGGCTCTTTTTCGTCACTAGCAGCTTTTTCTTTTGCAGTTTTAGTTGTTGCTTTTTTAGTAGTCTTCTTTTCTTCCTTAACTTCAGCTACAACTTCAGCATTATCTTCTTTTTCTGCTTTTACTTTAGCCTTACTTACAGTTTTCTTTTCTTTAGTAGTATCTTTTTTAGCAGGTGCTTTTTTTACTACTTTTTCATCAGTAGACTCTTCTTTAGCTTTCACTGCTTTCTTGGATACTTTCTTTTCCTTTGTTTCCTTTAAGTTTACTTTCTCTTCTTTTGTCTTTTGATTTTCCTTTTCTTCTTTCATCAACCGTTCTCCTTTTGTGGTTTGTTATAATATCTTCAAAATTCTTTAAGAAGAAATATACTGCATATACTATTAAAAATATCATTAAACATATTTTTATTACAAGTACATATGTATCATTACTTTCTTCTATCATATAACTTGTTAGTATATTTATTAAATATAGTGCAACGATTTGTGCACCAGTGCTTACTATTTCTAAAATTGCTCTCTTTAAATTAAGTACTGCAAATATTATAGAGGAAATAGCTATCATTAGTAAATATAATAATATACTTTTGCTATATACGCAAGCGGTAAATATTACTAAAAATGTTCTTATAAAAATTGATATTATCATTATAATTTGCTTATTACTAAGTCCCATAAACATTCCACTTAATATTACACTCTTTTTGTGTATATTAAATTTCTTAGTGACTAAATACATTATAAAACTTAATAATAATATTATTCCTAAAAATATTGGCAATACCCAAGCAACTTTGCTTAATTCGTAAAGTATTGTATCTAACATTTTATTCCTCTTTTATAAATAATTTAAATTCATTATGTTTTAACATATAATAGCCAATTATATTTGTTAACTTAACAAAATTATCAAGCGCAATTATCTCAACATCGCCATCTACTTCTCCAATTACTGGTAGATAATCTTCCATAATACTTAAGTTGTATTTTTTACTCTTAATTTTTATTATGGAAACATTATCATATGCTTTTAAACCATTTCGTATGTTTAAAATTTTTACTTTCATTTTGGCAGCTTGATTTGTATTTTCATTTACTTTTTCATTATCCATGTAATGTACCTCTAAATAATAATTTACTTTCGTCTACATCATCATATTTTCCATTTAAGATATCTTCTACATCTTGAAGTGTATCTTCGATATCTACCATAACCCCTTTTATTCCTGTAAAGTTCTCAGAAACGAACATTGGTTGTGTAAAGTAATTTCTTAACTTTCTAGAACGATAGAATATCATTCTATCTTCTTCTGATAATTCATCAATACCAAGAACTGCAATTATTTCTTCTAGTTCTTCATATCTTGATAAATATCTTAGCGTTTCTTGAACTAAATCATAGTGTTTTTGTCCTACAACTTCTGCGTCTACTGCTTTACTTGTAGTTTTAAATACATTTATTGCTGGGTAAATACCCTTTTCTGCAACTTTACGGTCAAGAACTACTTGTCCGTCCATATGTGTTGTTATAGCTTGAACTGCTTCATCTGTTATATCATCTGCTGGTATATATATAGCTTGGAATGATGTTATTGATCCATTATCTGTAGAATTTATTCTTTCTTCTACATCTGTTACATCTGATACCATTGTTGTAGGATATCCATTTTCTATTGGAACCCTTTTCATTTCTGTTGATATTTCAGATTTAGCTTGTATAAAACGATATATGTTATCTATAAATACTAGTACGTCTTGGTCTTTTACGTCTCTTAAGTATTCTGCAAGTGTTAACCCACTATATACTGCCTTAGAACGTGAACAAGGATTTTCACCCATTTGTCCAAATACCATAGACATTTTATCTAATAGGTCTGATTCTTGCATTTCTTCTATTAACTCTTGTCCTTCACGAGAACGTTCACCAACACCAATAAATACAGCATTAGATTTTAATCTTTTATAAACGTTATTAATAATTTCTTTTATTAATACTGTTTTTCCAACTCCGGCTCCACCTAAAAGTCCCATTTTAAAACCTTTTTGAAGTGGTGCAAAGAAGTCTAATGCTTTTATTCCTGTCCATAATGGCTCATTATTAATATTAATTTCTTTAAAAGAAAGTTTTCTGTCGTAAACATTTCTTCTTGCTTTAGATTTTAGTTCTTTATGGTTAATTACATCTCCATAAGGATTAAATACTTTTCCTAATATTTCATCAGAATATTCTATTTGTAGTCCTCCATCTTCTAGAGTTACAGCTTCTCCTTTTTTTAATCCTATAACTCTTTCAAAAGGAACTGTAGAAGCTACATTATTGTCTATTTGAACTACTTCAAATTTTCTGATACCTTCTTCATCTTCACATGTTAATATATCATTAATTTTAACATTTTCGCTAAATAATAATACTTTAACATTAAGTTCGGAAATACCAATTATTCTTCCTATTACTTCCTTTTCTTTAGTCATTATATCTACACCTTCCTACTATTCTTCTTTAAAATTTAAATTTGTAAAGTTTTCTAAGACTTTTTTAAAGTTCTTATTTTTAACTATTTTTCTTTCTTTTCTTAAATTTTCTTCTTCTATTTCATCTAATTTCTTTAAAGATTCTTTTGTAATAGTTTGTCTCATTATATTTTCAGATGCAAAACTATTTTCTGTTGCAATTTTTATTTCATATGATAAATATAGTACAATTATATTTCTTAATATACTATTTATATCTCCTTCTATTGCAAAGTCTTCTATGTGATGCTTTTTGTCTTGTGATTCTTCTTCTTTTATACTTTCTATTGGTAATATTTTCTTCTTTCTTAATTCGATTTTACTTATATTATAATAATGATTATAGATGATATTTATTTCACTATATTTTGCATGTACTATTGCATCATACAAAATATCTTCAATCTCTCCTATCTTACTTGGATACTCATCCTTTGTCATTGATAAAATTACATTATTTTTTTCATTTGTAATTTTCTTTCCTATAATAATTTTATCTATGTCTGAATCAGCTTTTGCTAAATCATTTACATTTGTATTAAAGTTTCCACAAAATCCTAAGTCGTTTCCAATATAAACGTTTAAAGGCTTGTCTTCTTTATTTAGCTTTAATACTTTTTTATCCAATATTAAGTTTCTATTATTTAGTATATTATCTGCAAAATCTGTAATTTCTTTTTCATACTCAAAATACTTTTCAGCATTTCTTCTTGCAGAGTCTACTCTAAGTAAAGAATGAAAATTCATTACTTTTACTACATTTCTTATTCTCATTTAGCATCCTCACCTAACATTTTGAATCTTTCTTTAATTTCTTTTTGTGTTAATGGAGAAAATTTATTTTGTCTTAGAGCTTGCTCTATTAATTTACCTTTTCTCATCTTTTCTCTTAATTCTGGACTCATTTCGTCCATGTTAGCAAGTTCGTATACTTCTTTTGTTTCTAAGTAACTTAGAAGTTCACGTCTTACACTAGAACCTAATTTTTTCATTTCTTCTGTTTGTACTGCTCCACCTAATCTTGAAACAGATACACCATAATTTATAGCTGGTTTTTGACCTTTTTTAAATTGTTTTTCAGATAGAACAATTTGTCCATCTGTTATAGATATAATGTTTGTAGAAATATAATCTGTTATATCTCCACCTTTTGTTTCTACTATTGGAAGAATTGTTATGGATCCACCACATTTGTGTTGACATCCTTTTTCTAATAATCTTGAATGTAAAAAGAATATATCTGCTGGATATGCTTCTCTTCCTGGTGCTTTGTTTGATATTAAGCTTATTTCTCTATAGCTTTCTGCATGACTTTTTAAGTCATCTATTACAACTACTACATCTTTCTTTTGCATCATATATTCTTCTGCTATTGATAATCCTACATATGGTATTAAACTTTGTACTGTAGTTTTATCATCATTAGTAGCAGCTACTATCATTGTATATGATAATGCATTTCTTCTTAATAGTTCGTTGTAAATTGATTTTATTTCTTTCTTTGTTTTACCAACTGCTATATAAATACATATAATATCATTTTCGTTAGACTTTTCTTTCATTATTTGTCCTTGGTTTACTATAGTATCTAAAGCAATTTGTGTTTTTCCAGTTTTCTTATCGCCTATTATTAATTGTCTTTGTCCTCTACCAATTGGGTATATTAAGTCTATTCCAGCAATTCCAGTCATCATTGGTCTATTAACTGGTGTTCTATCCATTATAGGTACTGTTGGTCTTTCTATATCTATATATTTAAATTTTTCGAATGCTCTTCCTGTTAATAAATCTACCCCGAATAAATCTGTAACTCTACCTAGAGCTTCTTCTGCAAAGATTGCTCTAAATCTTTCCCCTGTTGTGTTTACAGTGTCACCAATTTCTATTGGTTTATCTTCTTTAACAACAGCAACTATTACAGAGTTCTCCTTTATTTCATTAACATATCCCATTCCTTTTCCTCTAATTGTTACTTTTTCATAATAAGCAACATTTTCAAGACCAGATACTTCTATAATATAGTCTTTTAGCCTAATTACTTTTCCTGTATCAAATACATTTTTTTCTTCTTTGATTTTCTTTAATTTACTTTCTACAAGATTGCTAATATGCTCGCTCATTTCTTCACCCTTTTTCCTTATATACTATAGTCATATAATTTGTCTTTGTATTCTATAATAATACCTTTAGACATGTTCTTAAATAATTGTGTTTTTATTTTAGAACTTAAATAATCGTAGTTCTTGTTACTATCTCCACTAACATATACATATATTGTTGGAGAAATTTTGTCCATTCTTTCTTTTATTTTGTCCAACATTTCTAAAACATTAAAATTCTTTATTGTTTTAATAATTGGTTCTACATAAGATTTATTCTTTTCAGTTAATACACTTTCTACCAAATCTAATTGTTCTTCTGGTGTTAGTGTTAAAGATTCATAAATTGCATTTTGTGTAAATAATTCAGAAAATGCAGAAAGTTCTTTATATTCTGTAGTATCATCTTTTTCATGTACTTTTATAAAGTCTTTTAGAATCTTTTCTTCATCAACATCAAATTCTTTGTTTAAACCTTTGTAATTCTTAAAGAATCCTGCTTCTCTAAACTCTGGAGTTGGGATATCGTATACTATTTTTTCTTCTGGCTTTTTAATTTCTGGTATTTCTACAATTTCCCCATTTTCTCCTTGTTGTTTAGCTTCGTTTAAACGTTTAATTTGTTCTGATAATATTTCTATTTCTTTTTCTTTTTCAGCTATTATATAGTCGAAATCTTGTAGTTTATCTAAGAAGTACTTTTTAGTACTATTATTTATTCTTTTTACTAAATTCTTAAACATAAAGAATGTGAAGATAAACATTATTAAGACTATTACAACCGCTGGTATTATTAGTTCCATAACTTTCACCTACTATACTGTTAAAGGATTGTAAAATAATAATAAAAATATAAATGCGAATAGTAGTAATAAGAATATTGCAACTACTATTAATATTGTCATTACTGAATGTACAATATCACTTTTTGTTTCTGGGTTTCTACCTACAGCTTCTGCTACTTTTGAACCTAAGATTCCGATTCCAATTCCTAAACCAAGGAATGTTAATCCTAGCATCCAACCAATGCTACTCATTGTTGCAACTAAAATTTGCTCCATGTTTGTTCAACCTCCCTTTTAATAATTTCTATATTTTGCTTGAATATTTGTTTCAACTACACTACCATCATGTGATGTTCCTTCAAGTTGTAATGTTATTTCACTTCCGTAGTTTTCATATGAAAGTACATTTGACCATCCAGCTGTTTTTACAGCTTCTGTTAGGTTAACATCCATATCACTTTCTTTTACTCCATCAACATATAGTGCAATTTTTGCATAATCAAATGCGTAGTTTTGATCTAATTTTAAATTAAAGTATACTTTTTTACTTCCAGTTGATACTCTTGTTACATCTAAACTTGCATTAATTTTTGTTGTCCTTACAGATAATACATCTTCTATATTATCTACGACTTCGTTATCTTCTGTAATTTCTTTATAACCTAGAGTTATTTTATATTCTGTATTTGGCTCTAAGTCTGTTAATCTGTATGTTGTAGTATTTTTATCTAAGGCTATTGTGTTTTCATATCCTACAGCTTCTATAAATGCATATACTGTTTGATATCTGTTTTCTGGGTCAGATACTGCATATTCTATATCTATATAAGAAGATGTAGCGATTGCCCCTCTTAAACTTACACTCTTAGATAATGGTGTTTTATTTGTTTCTGTGTTGTTATTTATTATTGTGTCTCCACCTGCTGAACTTCCGCTTCCTCCGTTTGAAGTTCCAGCGTTTGTTCCTGTTCCTGTTTGAACTCCACCTTGATTATTTGTTGTTCCATCAGAATTTTGACTATTATCTGAACCATTATTACTACTTGAAGTTCCTTGATTGTCAGGTATTAAATTTTGCCAATCTATATCCTTTTCTTCATCTTTTTCGACATATTCATTAGAACTTCCTATAATTTTCTTTAAATCTATTTCGTCATTTCCTACAATTAGTTTTTCATTTGCTATATCAAATGTATATGAATTCGTAGAAAGTACAATTGGATTAATAGTTTTTGCATATATTTGATTATTTAATAATAAAGTATTTCCTGATTTATCTATAATTATATATAAATATTTTGAAGTACTAATACTTCCAGATTCATTTTTTATAGAATTACCTATCATTAAATATTCTCTATCTGCTATTTTGTAAAAACTATCTTCTGAAGTATTTTTAATTGTTGTATCTTTAGAATATTTTTCTACTTGTCCATCTAATAATACTTTAAAAACATCTCCATATAATGTTACTTGTGAATTATTTCCATTAAAGCTTACTACTTCTGGATTTAATTTATATGTTTCGTTTGTATTATCTACTGTTAAATAATAATTTCCATCCCATTTTTTTGTTATTGTACCAGCTTCTTCTGGTTGTAATGGTTCATATTCACTATCATATAATGTTACATTACTTTCTATTTGGTATTCCTCTACTTCATGTTTTAAGGCTAATCGTAGACAAGTAATTAATAATATGATTATTATGATTATTATAATTGCAAAGATTGCAAATCTTTTTTTATTTCCTGCTGTTAATGCTCTCAAATTATTCACCCCTATTTTTTAGTATAGAGGGGGAAGTTTATTCCCCCGTTATTTAGTTTGCAATGTAAATATGTTCTACACTTGCTGTGTCTACAATGTCGCCATTTGCATCTAAGAATTGTATTTCTATATAGTATCTACCTTCTGTTGGTAAGTTTTTATTTAATGTAAATGAATAGTATGTTTCATTATCTGTTACAGAAGTAGTTTGCTTTGGTGTAAAGTCTTCTGTATCACTTTGGTTATATCCACTTGTATTATAGATAGAATATTTTATTTGTTTGATTTCTGTAATTTTATAACTGTTGTAGAATAATAAGTCTATCTTATTTGTTTCTGTACTGTTATTTACTGATGTAATATTACCTGCAGAAATACCACTTTCATTTATTGGTTCTACTGTTCTTGTATTTCTGTTGTCATGTGTATATGGTTCCTGACCATCATTTGTATAGTCTAAGTCAAAGTTTACTTCTAATGTATAGCTTTGATCTTTTGCTACATTTTCTAATATAAATTCATTATTTACATCATCTGTAGAATATTCTCCTTTATATTGTTCTGGAGTAATATCTTCATAGTTTTGATTATATATTTTTACTGTATATTTATCATTTACAGCTATTCTATCGTCATCATACATTGTTACTGTAAATCTTACCTTTGTTCCTGTTTGAACTGTTCCGTCTTCTAATACTGTATCTTGACGGTAACCTTGAATAGCTACTAATGGTGATGATAATGGTTCTAAATAGAATTCTTGTTCTTTTGTTCCTAAGTCTATTTCTCTTTCACCATCTTCATCTGTTATAACTGCAATTGGTGTTATAACAATTTTATATTTTGTTCCGAAAGTAAATATACTTCCTGGGTTAGCTGCTACACGTTCTTCCATTTTTGCTTTTGGTAAATCATCTTCGAAGTTTGCTACTTCTTCTGTATAATCTTGTGTTTCATCACTCCATCTGTAGATTACATGTCTTAATTTTTGGTATCCTAATACTTTATCTAGTGTATATGTTACTTTTATGTTCTTTTCACTATATGATATTGGTTCATATACTACATTTATATTGTCTACATTTACATTTGCTAATGTAGAGAAGTAATAGTATCTACCAACTGTATCTGCATCTACATCGTATAAATATTTTTCTGTATATTCTTGTGATGCTTCATTTTTATTTCTTATATATGCTTTAAATCTTACATAATAGTATGTTTTTGGTTCTAAGTTTCCTATTTCGATTGTTCCAGCAAAATCACTTACTGGTATTTCATCTTCTCTTATTTTTTCGCTGTTACTTAAGTTTTCATCTGTTTTCCAAATCTCTGCTATTATTTTGTTATCTTTTATTTCTATTGAGTCTTTACTTATTAATGTAGCTTTAATTTGTACTCTATCTAATTCTTCATTTATGTCTAGTTCACTTGTACTACCATCTTTCAACATACTTATTCCAGGGATAATCAAATTAAATTTAATTATATTGCTTCCATCTGAAGTTAATTCTTGTAAACCAATTTCTTTTTGTAAAATTACGTCATTTTGATATTTAAATCCATTTTCTGAATAATTTAATGCTAATGTTGTAATACTACTGTCTATTGGATTTATTAAATTGTAAGTTTCTGTGCTTGAATTATCATCATTTGCATTTGTTGATTCAAACATATTTGCATTTACTGATGTTGTTGGTACTAAATTTCCTTCTTTATTTATAGCATAGTAGTATATTTCTTCTCCAGATTTATATGCTTTTTGATATGCTACATAATCACTTTGTGTATCATATCCTGTAACTCCTGTATCATAGTATGCTTCTACTGTTACTTGTGTTTCTAAATCTAATAAATCTGAAATATCATTAAAGCTTACTGTTAACATATTGTTATTTACTACTTGTAGGTCTTTTACAATTTTAACTGTTTTACTTGCAGTATCTTCAAATGTTACTTTTAATGCTGTTATTCTAGAGATTTTATCTGCGTCTCCAGCTACAGTTACACTTACACTGTTTTCTTCTAACTCAACTCTATATGTTAAATTAGATATATCTATTTTTCCTTCGAAGTATTGATATGCTAATGTTTTTTCTATTGCTGTATTTGATTTTATTACTCTTTCTGATGTTTTTATATCTAAGTTTCCAGCTATTAGGTTTTCGAAAGTTACTTCTTCGAAATTATCTCCTGTGTTTGCATTTATTGCTTTAACATCTTTTTTGTTACTTGTATTTATATATGCTGTAAATTCATCTTTTTCTAATGCGTTATCTACATCTGAACATTTATATTTGTATGTTATTGTATTTTCTGTTGAAGTTGATGGATACATTATAATTCTTGGCTCTTGTTTTTGTGGTGTTACTGTTTGTGATCTTAGTGTAACATTATCTGCTGGTAATGGCCATTCTGTTTCTCCTGTTCCATCATGGTTTAAGTCTAGATATACTTTATATGTAAAGTAATAACTATTACCTCTTCTAGCTTCGTCTGTATCCTGTGTTCCATATTTTGTACCGTCTCCAACATTAAATGTAGCTGATGGAATAACTCCATCTTCTCCAACTTCTAGTTCTTGTGTTCCAATTACTTTTCCAGTTGTACTATCTACCATTGTATATACAACTTTTGTTGCATAATTTTGACTATTATCATATTTAGCTTGTGCTTTATAACCAACTATTGTTTGTGCCTCTAGCTCATCTCTTGGATGTGTTACGTCACGATTTCTTATTGGTGTAACATCTATAGCTTGTTCTGTTTGTGTTGGATAATCTGGAATATATCCATTTGCTGTTATTACATAATAATCGTAACCTAGTCCTTCTACTAAAGGTATTTTATTTCCTCCGTCATATGTATAGTCATATGCTCCTAATACTTGAATTGTATATTTTTGATCCTTAAAGTCTTTATTCTCTGCTCCAAAGAATGCTGGTGTTATTGATTTTGAAGCATCATAATATTCTTCTTTTATTTTACTGCTATATGGATCTTCTGAATATTCATCTTTTATTTTACTGCTATATGGATCTTCTGAATATTCATCTTTTATACTAACTGTTCTTATTGGACTTCCTGGCATAGTTACAGTTCCATCTGCATTTTCGATTGGTTGTCCTGCATAAATTCTAAATTCTAATGATGAAAGTGTTTTTGCTTCCAAATCTGTTAATGTTTCATCATCTGGATTTACTGTATCTATACTTCCACTTGTATCATTATTTACTCTTCTTAATTTAAAGCTAATGTTAAATGTATTTCTTGTATCATCATTATTTTGTAAGAAACTTCCCATTAATGTATCTGGTGTTAATGTCTTTATAATTGCTCCACCTATGTAACATTCGTCAATTGGGTCATTTTCGTCTTTTAAGTCTACTGTTGTATAGATTCTAAATTTATATGTTTCGTTACTTCTTAAATTATTAATATCAATTGGTATAGTTAAACCACCTTGATATGTAAATTGTCTTGTGTATCCTGTTGAATCTGTATATGTTACTAATAAGTCATTATTTTCTGCTGTACTTATTGTGTTGTTTGGATCTTCTATAATTAATTTTCCTTGTATTCTTTCATATGTAATTGTCTCTTTTTCAAATCTAACTGTTGGGAAAGCAACACCATCCATTTTCATTATGTCACTGTATTCACTTTCATACTCAACAATTTTTTCATTATCATTGAATAGTGCAATTACTTTGAATGTATATGGTACACCTCTTGATAAAACTTTTTCATCAACATTTACAATTACTTCTTCTTTGTTTGTAACTTCTTTTGTATATACAGGTGCTTCATCTAGTCCTGTTCTTGTATCATATACTTCGAATCTATATCCTTGTATACCATTATCTGGATCTACTACATTTGTTATACTTAATGTAAATGTAGAATTTCTTTTATCCATTTCATATGATGGTCCACTTATTTCTGGTTTATCTTTTAATGTTTTAAATGTTACTTCTTGTTCAAATCCGTTTGAGATAATTTGTCCATCATATAATACATTTGTTAATTTAATTGTATATTCTGTATTTGATTCTAGTCCTATAAATTCTGCTGTTTCTCCTGCTAAAGTACCATTTCCTACCTCATATGTTTGGTCTACTGTTCCTGAACTTGATACTAAAGATAATTGTGCACTCTTTACTTTTGAGTCTGGATCTACAGAAACTTTAAATTTTAAAGAGCTATTTGTAAATACATCTTTTTCAAATGTTATTCCAACACTTTTTGTTCTAAATATTTTGTATACAAAGTTTTTAGTATATGTTATTCCATCTACATCATATGCAGATTCTACTGCTAATGTATAGTCTGTATTTGGTGTTAATGTTGAAACTGAAACATCTATATTATATGTTCCTATTGCTTCTTCTCTTGCATATACTGTTTTACCAGTAGAATTCTCAAGTATTTTTATGTATGGATTTCTAACAAGTCTTGCTTCATCATCTTGAATTGTTATTTGTGCATTTACACTAATAGAGTCTACATCAAAACTTTCTACATTAAATACAGGTGCTACTAATTCTGGTAGGTCTTGTACTATAGATTCTGTTCCTCCACCAGTTTGTGAATCAGAAGAACTTGAATCTCCTTCTCCTGCTGTTCCGGTTTCACCTTCACCATTTTGTACACTTCCACCTTGTCCAGCTGTTCCTTCGCTTCCTGATGCTCCTCCATTATTTGCATTTGCTGTTTCTTCTGCTGCTTGCTCAGCTTCTCTTTCATCTAATTGATTTTGTAAAATACTTTCTATTTCATTTCTATCATTATTTTCTTGTTTAACTTCTTCTTGTATTTCTACATTATCATCAGAATCAATTACCATATTAGCAAGGTTCATTCTTGTTTGTCCATTTTTGCTAACAGCTTTGCTTTCTAGATTTATCTCTATATTATCTGGTAAAGAAATATTTACATTGCTAGAAATTGTTTGATATATAATTTCTTGATTATATATTTTAATAACTTGATTATCTAAATATTCTAATTCTAAATAACCATTTATTTCTTTAGTTGTTCCATCATTAAATGTAACTGTCATTCCATTTCCGGCTATTAAATATTTATTATCAGAAATTTTCCATATTAAATTACTAAATTGTAGTCTTCCATTTAGATGATTTATCCAATAGTTATCACCTTGTTTGTTTACTACTTGATTTGCAGCGATACTATAATATGTAATTGGATCTTGTTCTATATTAGCAAGGTTTATTAATACACCTTTCTTTAAACTACTTATAGCTCCATTATTAAAGTGTATAAAGTTATCTTTGCCTGTTGTTACTTCATCTCCGCTGGTATCTTTAAAAATAACCTTTTGATTATTTTTAATTTTGTATTCCTCATTTGCATTGAAATAATACTTATCTATTTTTTGGCTCTGACTACTTGCACTCTGCAATATATATCCAGGGTCTTCAAAAACTTTTGTATTTTCTTTTTGTACATTGTAAACATTATAAATCAATAATCCTGCTAGAATTATTCCAATGCCTACTATAAAAAATATGTATTTTTTCATAGCTCTTTTCCCTCTCCTATTTGTTTTGTTTATATCAAAAAAATGTTATCATAGAAAATTTTTCATTTCAATATATAAAATTTTCCATTTTTTTGATTTCATTTTTTTACTTCTATCGCTTTACGGAAGCTTATTTTGACGTTTTTCAACTATGTATTTTTTATAATATTAAATTATTATGACATTTTAAGAAATATGTTTTTTATTGTCAGTATTTTTTATTATATCTTTTTAAAAGCCTAGGGAAAAAGGAACTAAGTTGTTTTTATCTCTTAGTTCCTTTTTTAGTCGTTTTTTGTATTATTTTCTTTTTTGTCTTTTAGTTAATACTACTGCATATCTTAATGTTACTGTCTCTAATCCTAGTAATGCAACTAATGCAAGTATTAATCCTATTGGTAATTCACCTGTTTCTACTGCTATTATTACATTTGCATTTGATGTATTATCCTTATCATTGTTATCTACAAATCCGGGTACATTTTGTGTATCTACTATACTTATTATATTGTCTTTTTCTCCCATATTGTTTTCTGCTGTATTCCAATTTAGTACTACTGTATATTCTTTTGTTTCTCCTGGATTTATTTCTGGTATTATTTTTCTTAATACTCCATCTTGTTCTTCCCATGTTCCGTCATTATTTGCTAAACTCATTCCTTCTGGTAGTTTATCTTCTATTGTTACTGCTCCTTCTACTTCTCCATTATTTATTACTCTTATTCTATATACTATTTGTATATTGGTTTTTTCTACGTCTTTTCTATATATTTCTATTCTTTCTAATTTTCCATTTGTTGGTGTTCTACTTTCTCCATTTACTACTATTCCTGTTATTTCTTTTTCTACTCCTATGTTAAATGGTTTAGCTTGGTAGTAATAGTATACATCTATTGTATTATTTACTGTTTTGTTTCCTTCTTCGTCTTCTACTATTTCTACCTTCATTTGTCCTTCTTTATTTTCTGGAGTTTCTATTAGAGTGTAATACTTAAATTCTTTTGCCTCTGTAGTATATTCATCTTGGTTAAATCCTTCTATTGTAACTTGGCTACTTTGTGGTTCTCCGGTTTCTTCGTTTAGTTCTTCTAGTTCTTTTCCCGTAGCCTTTTCTACATAGTGTACTATTACTTTTGCTGGTTGATTATAGTAATAGTTTACTACTATTTTTTCTGCTGTCATTGTTCCTATGCTGTTTGCTGGTAACATACTGTTACCTTCTTCATCTTCCTCTATTAGTTGATAGCTTAAAAATTCTTTTGAAGGTATATTATATTCATCTCCTACATGTCCATTATGTATTGTAGGCTCTTCTATATCTTTTCCTGTTAAACTATCTATATGATGTTCCTCAACTATTGCTCTTTGTGTATAGTAATATGTAACAACAGTCCTATTATTTGTTATGTGTCCTTCTTCGTCTGTTTCTACTTTCATTGTGCCTGTTGCGTTAGAAGGTACTTCTACTAAATCATAATTTTCAAATGTTTTTTGTTCTGTTGTGTATAAATCTCCTTCATGTTTTGTGTTATCCACTATTTGGTCTGTTAATGGTTTATTTGTATATATATCTATATAGTTTACTTCTAACACTGCTTTTTTGATGTAATAGTAGTTTACAGTTACCAGCTCTTCTCCCATTATTCCACTTGCGTTTGTTGGAAGTTTTGTTTCTACTAAGTCATATCCTGCAAATTCTTTGCTTGGTATGTTGTATTCTGTTCCCACTTGTATTTGATGTTCTTCTGTATATAGCACTTTTCCAGTTCTATCATCTATATGATTTTCTATTAAACCTGTATATACTGGCTCATAGTAATAGATTAGTGTTTGCTCTTCTTTTGCCATAGTAATTGTTTTATTTGTTGGGCTTTCTACTAATTTATATCCTATAAATGCTTTTTCATTTGTTACAAATTTATCTCCTACTAGCCCTTCCTGTGTATATGGCTCCTCCAAATCTTTTACTATTTCATGTGTTTCTGGATCTCTTGCAACATATCTTACTGTTGCTTTTGTATTTTGTAGATAATAATATGTTACTGTTGTATCTGCTACTGTCATTGTTCCTTCTGTATTTCCACTGTCTTCTACTAAAGTATATGTTCTTCCATCTTTTTGTATTGTCTCTTTGCGATGGTCTGTATTTGTGTTGTAGCTATCATCTACATGTCCATCTATTTGTTCTTGACTTGATAATACCTGATTTGAATCCTTCTCTAAGTAATTTATTATTACTTTTGCTGGTTTTAATCTGTAATAATATATTACTTCTTGTGGTTTTTCTTCATTATATTTTTCTATTGTTCCTGTAGCATTTGTTGGTAATTTTGATGTTACTAACTCGTATTTTTCATTTACATTATTTGCCCATGTTGTATGATATTCTTCTCCTTCTTTTCCTTCTATTATTACATCTTGAACTTCTACTCCACTAGTACTTGGTACTCTTGTAGTTGTGGTTGTTCCGTCCGTATTCATTATATAGTAATGTACGGTTACCTTTCCGTATTTATTTGTGTTTGTTATAATTCTTCCTGTACTGTCTACAGTTGCATCATAATATGTTAAGTTTCCATTTATTTCTGTTAATGTATATTTTATTTCTTGGTTATTGCTATCATACTTTGGTAAGTTCGTAAATATATCATTCCATCTATTTGGATTTGATTGGTCTTGTGTTGTACTACTTCCTGCTGTTCCTGGTTTTTCTAATTCTTTTGTATATTCTCTTCCATCACTTCCAACTAATTTAAATGTTACCTTTGTTGGACGTTGTCCAAGCTTATTACTATCATCTTCCCATACTTTACTTACAGGTATATTTACTGTAAATTCCGTTGTAGTTGTTTCATTTGCTGTTACTTCATCAAATTCTTTCTCTGGTGTTTTTGTTTTAATTTTTCCTGTTACAACATTCTTTATATTTGTTGTTCCTTGATTTATTCCTGTATATACTACTTTTATTGTTTTATTTATCGTTATTTCGTTGTTTTTATTTTCATAACTATTTATATCTTTTATTGTTTCTGTCCAGGTTATTGTCTTTGCTGTTGCATCATATTTTCCTCCTGCTAAGTCTGAACTATCTACAACTATTTGATATGGTAACTTATCTATTATTGTTACTTCTGCTTCTCCTATGTAATCTTCTAATGTTGCTTTGTATACAATATCATAAGTTATTTCATTTGTTAAGTTTTCTATCTTTTCTGTTCCATTTTTATTTATACTTTGCTCATTTACTGCTGGTGTTTTTAATCTATAGTAATATGTTACTACTATTTTTTCTGCTGTCATTGTTCCTTTGCTATTTGCTGGTAACATACTGTTACCTTCTTCATCTTTCTCTATTAGTCGATAGCTTAAAAATTCTTTTGAAGATATATCATATTCATCTCCTACATGTCCATTATGCATTGTAGGCTCTTCTATATCTTTTCCTGTTAAGCTATCTATATGATGTTCTTCTACTACAGCTCTTTGGCTATAATAATATATTACTATTGTTTTGTTATCTGTAATATTTCCATTTTCATCTGTTTCTACTTCCATCGTATCATTTGCATTTGATGGTACTTCTACTAAATCGTAATTATCAAATACTTTTTCTTCTGTTGTATATGAGTCACCCTCATGTCTTGTAGGATCTATTATTGGATCTGTTAATGGTTCATTTGTGTAAATATCCACATAATGTACTTCTAATACAGCTTCTTTAATATAATAGTAATTTACTGTTACAAGTTCTTCTCCCATTGTTCCAGTATAATTTAATGGTAGTTTAGATGTTACTAAATCATATCCTTCAAAATCTTTGCTTGGAATGTTATATTCTCTTCCTACTTGTATTTGATGTTCTTCTGTATATAAGACTCTTCCTGTTTTATCATCTATATGATTTTCTATTAAACCTGTATATACTGCTTCATAATAATATATTAGTGTTTGTTCTTCTTTTCCTAATGCAATTGTTTTATTTGCCGGGCTTTCTACTAATCTATATCCTATAAATGCTTTTTCATTAGTTACAAACTTATCTCCTACTAGCCCTTCTTGTGTTGTTGGATTCTCTAAATCTTTTAGTATTTCACCCGTTTCTGGATCTCTTTCTACATATCTTACTGTTGCCTTGGTATTTTGTAGATAATAATATGTTACTTCTATTCCTTCTAATGTTATTGTTCCTTCTGTATTTCCACTATCTTCTACTAATGTATATGTTCTTCCATCTTTTTGTATTGTCTCTTTGCGATGCTCTGTATTTGTATTGTAACTATCATCTACATGTCCATCTATTTGTTCTTCTGGACTTAATACTTGGTTTGTATCTTTTTCTAGGTAGTTTATTATTACTTTTGCTTGTTTTAATCTGTAATAATATATTACTTCTTGTGGCTTATCTTCATTGTATTTTTCTATGTTTCCTGTAGCATTTGCTGGTAGTTTTTCTTCTACTAATTCATATTTTTCGTTTACATTATTTGCCCAAGTTGTATTATATTCTTCTCCTTCTTTCCCTTCTATTACTACATCTGGTATTTCTGTCTCATTTATATCTGGGACTCTCGTTGTTGTAGTTGTTCCATCTGTATTCATTATGTAGTAATGTACTGTTACCTTTCCGTATTTATTTGTATTTGTTACGACAGTTCCTGTACTGTCTAGGCTTGCTTCATAATATGTTAGCTCTCCATTTATTTCTGTTAATGTATATTTAATTTCTTGATTTTGGCTATCATATTTTGGTAAATTTTCGAAGATGTCATTCCATCTGTTTGGATTTGATTGGTCCTGTGTTGTAGTCGTTCCTGATGTCCCTGGTTTTGCTAATTCTTTTGTGTATTTGCTTCCGTCACTTCCAGTTAATTTAAATGTTACTCTTGTTGGACGTTGTCCTAATTTATTATTGTCATCTTCCCAAATTTTACTTACAGGAATATTTACTAAAAATTCTGTGGTTGTAGTTGAAGTTGCTGTTGTTTCTTCAAATTCTTTTTCTGGTGTTTTTGTTTTTATCTTTCCTGTTACTGTATTTTTTATATTTGTTGTTCCTTGATTTATTCCTGTATATACTACTTTTATTGTTTTGTTTATTGCTATGTCATTATTTTGATTTTCGTAAGTATCTATATCTCTTATTGTTTCTACCCATGTTATGGTCTTACTTGTTGGATTATATGTTCCTCCTGCCAAATCTGACTTTGCTTCATCTATTGGATATGCAAGAGTATCAACTATTGTTACTTCTGCATCTCCTATATAATCTACTAAAGTTACTTTGTATGAAATATTATATGTTATTTCATCTGCTAAGTTATCTATTGTTGTTGTTCCATTTTTGGTCATGTTTTGTGACGTTATCGTTGGTGTTTTTAGTCTATAGTAATATGTTACTACGATTTGTTCTTCTGTCATAACACCCGTAGCATTTGCTGGTAATTTACTTGTTACAAGTTCATAGTTGTTTGCTATGTTACTTGACTCACTTGTTTTATATTGATCATTTACTTTTCCTGTTACAGTTTCATCTGCTACTATTTGTCCTTTTGTTAGTGATGGTACTCTTTCAGTTGTGTTTTCTATGTAATGATGTACTAATACGCTTGCATCTTTCTTTGTATAATATAGGTTTATTACGTTTTCTCCTGTTCCTATTGTTAATGTATCTTTATCTGCACTGTCGTAATTATATCCATAAATTGTAATAACCTCATTTACTGAAGTAATTACTGCTTTAAATGTCTGGCCATTTACCACTTTTTGTGTACTTAATACTTTATTGGTATCTTTTTCTAAGTAGTTTACTTTATAGCTTAGGTCTGTTCGTTTTGTATAATATAAATTAATTACATTTTCTCCTGTTCCTATTGTTAGTGTTTCTTTATCTACACTATCATAATTATATCCATCTATATCTATTACTTCGTTTGCTGAAGTTATTACTGATTGATATGTTTGACCACTTACTACTTTTTGAGTCTTTATTTCCGTATTTGTTCCTTTTTCTAGATAATTTACTTTATAACTTAAGTCTGTTCTTTTGGTATAGTATAGATTTATTACATTTTCTCCTGTTCCTATCGTTAATGTTGTCTTGTCTGCACTATCATAATTATATCCATCTATTTTTATTGATTCATTTGCTGAAGTTATTACTGTTTGGAATATTTGGCCATTTACTACTTTTTGTTTACTTAATACTTTATTGGTTCCCTTTTCTAGATAGTTTACTTTATAACTTAAGTCTGTTCTTTTGGTATAGTATAAATTTAAAACATTTCCTCCACTTCCTAATGTCAGAGTTGCTTTATCTGCACTATCATAATTGTATCCATCTATAGCTATTACCTCATCGGTCGCTTTTATTTGCGTATTAATAGGAACATTATTATCTGTTTTTGCTGTATTGATTACTTTGTTTGTTCCTTTTTCTAAATAGTTTACTGTATAGCTAGTTGTTATTGGTGCAAGTTTAGGTGAGTCTACAGATAAATTTACGCTTCCACTTAATGTTGCTTTTCCAAAGTTCGTATCTTCAAATCCATCAAAATGTGAGATAACATCATCTCTTAGTTTTACTTTTATCTTTATAGTTACTTCGTTACCACATACATAATTTTCATCATAGAATAAGATGTTTTGTCCTGTAACTCTTGTTTGCATACTATCTGATCCACCAGTTGCTTGAACATCTACAATTTCGAAATAATCTTGTACAGTATCTGCAATAGTACAGTTTGTAATTACTTGTACTCCTGCTTCTTCGAAGTCTTTGTCGTAGCTAAAATCTGCAGCATATTTTTTATTTGTATATGTTAAGTTTAAAGAATCTTTTGTATTTGCTTCCCACTTTTTTAATTGTTCATCATCTAATGCTAATTCTGCTTCTCCATAATTTTCCGGATTTAAAATTCCAAGTACAATATTTAATATATTAGCATCATATTTTGCTTTACCAAATCTTATGGTTAGAACAGGTGTGGCGCTTTGTTGTGAAGTTTGAGACATTGAAAAATATCTTCCTGCAAAGTATTCATTAATGAAGTTAAAATACTTTTCAGTTGCATAATTAACTCCCCACATATCTGAAGCATTTTGTTTATCATCTAAATAGAAAGAATCGCAAGACACATAAATTGCTGTCGGATTATTTATTAGTTTATCTTCACTAATATAGCTATCTCCCATATTTCCAAATAGGTATTTTTCTATTGCAGGAGGAATGCTATTTATATAGTGTGGTGCATCCTCTCCTGCCGCTTTTGTTGTGTTCACATAACTTCTAATTTCTTCTTCTGTAGAATCCGCTGTAAATGCTTTAGCTGCAACAATTCCTGCTTCATTTCCTTTATTTATTGCAATAAAGTCCACTTTATCATAAAATTTCGTTAATGTTACTATATTTTTTACTACTATATCTTCAGATAATTGGTGATAATAACACATAGTTGCAACATATAGGGCACTAGTATCTTCTAATTCTTGAACTTGTTTACCTTTTATTGTAATTAATCCTTCTCCATCTTGTTTATTAGTCCACTCTGCACTTTTGTATAAATAGCTTCCATCAGCCTCTGTTGCTTCTTGGTAATTCTTTTGATATGCATCAGATAAATCCGCATTAGTTAATTCTGATGTTTTTTTGTACCCATCGCTATATGTTGTAGCTTGAAAATCTTGTGAATCCGCTATTTGATAATTCTCGTTTTTCTTTTTATAATTAGCTAAAATAAAACTCACTAAAACTATAGCTATTACTACTACTGGTATAGCTATTTTTACTGCTATATTTATTTGAGATTTTTTCCCGTTCTTTAGAGCGTAGCTCTCTCTCTCTCTCTCTCTCTACAGTGTCAAGGCTTTCAGATTTTCTTTTTTTGTTGTTTCTATTTTTCCATATCATATTTTGTATTCACCCACTTCTCCTTATACTCACTTTTCCTTGTACTAATTTTACTTATTATATAAATATAAGTAAATAGAGCATTGCTTCCATTTCTTGGAGCAATGCTCTATCACTTTACGGATACTATTTTTAGACATTTTATATTATTTTTTTGTTACATTCTGTTTTTTACTTCTTTTTTGTCTTTTTGTTAATACCACCGCATATCTTAATGTTATTGTTTCTAATCCTGTTAATCCTACTAATGCTAGTATTAATCCTATTGGTAATTCTCCTGTCTCTACACTTATGATTACATTTGCATTTGATGTATTATCCTTATCATTGTTATCTACAAATCCTGGTACATTTCCTGTTTCTACTAATTTTACTTCATTAGCCTTTTCTCCCATGTTATTTCCAGATTGTTCCCAGTTTAATAATACTGTATATTCTTTTATCTCTCCTGCTCCTAGCACTGGTATTACCTTTATTAATTTTCCTTCTTGTTCTTTCCATGTTCCGTCATTATTTGCTAAACTCATTCCTTCCGGAATGTTTTCTTCTATTGTTGCGTTTCCGCTTACTTCTCCTGTGTTACTTACTTTTATCTTGTATTCTATTTGTACACTTGTATCTTCTGCAGCTTTTCTGTAGATTTCTACTTTTTCTAATTTTCCATTTGTAGGAGTTCTTCTTTCACCATTTACGATTATTCCTGTTATTTCTTTCTCTACTCCTATATTAAATGACTTAGATTCGTAATAATAATATAATTCTATCGTATTATTTACTATATCGTTTTCTTCTTCGTCTTTTGTTATCTCTACTTTCATAGTTCCATTTGGCTCTGTTGGACTTTCAATTAATGTATAATACTCGAATTCTTTTGCTGTTGTTTCATATTCATCTTGGTTAAATCCTTCTATTACTACTAAGGCTTGTTGTAGTTCTCCTGTTTCTGGATTTGTTTCTTCTAGTTCTTTTCCTGTTGTTTTTTCTACATAATGTACTATTACTTTTGCTGGTTGATTGTAGTAATAATTTACTACTATCTTCTCTGCTGTCATTATTCCTTGGCTGTTTGTTGGTAACATACTGTTACCTTCTTCATCTTCCTCTATTAGCTTATAGCTTAAGAATTCTTTTGAAGGTATATCATATTTATCCCCTACATGTCCATTATGTATTGTAGGCTCTTCTATATCTTTTCCTGTTAAGATATCTATATGATGTTCTTCTATAATTGCCCTTTGTGTATAGTAATATGTTACCACTGTTCTATTATTTGTTATATTTCCTTCTTCATCAGTTTCTACTTCTATCGTTCCACTTGCGTTAGAAGGTACTTCTACTAAGTCATAATTTTCAAATGTTTTTTGTTCTGTTGTGTATAAATCACCTTCATGTTTTGTATTATCCACTATTTGTCCTATTAAAGGTTTATTTGTATATATGTCTATGTAGTTTACTTCTAACACTGCTTTTTTAATGTAATAGTAATTTACTGTTACAACTTCTTCTCCCATTGTTCCTTCTGCATTTGCTGGAAGTTTTTCTTCTACTAAATCATATCCTTCAAATTCTTTGCTTGGTATGTTGTAGTCTTGTCCTACTTGTATTTCATAAGTTTTTGTTTCTAATATTTTCCCTGTTTTATCATCTATGTGGTTTTCTATTAATCCTGTATATACTGGTTCATAGTAGTAAATTAACGTTTGTTCTTCCTTTGTCATATTAATTGTTTTATGTTCAGGTTCTTCAACTAATTTATATCCTATGAATGCCTTTTCATTTGTTACAAATTTATCTCCCACTATGCCTTCTTTTACTGTTGGCTCTTCTAAGTCTTTTACTATATCTCCTGTTTCTGGATCTCTTTCCACATATCTTACTGTCGCTTTTGTATTTTGTAAATAATAATATGTTACTGTTGTATCTGCTACTGTCATTATTCCATCTGTATTTCCACTGTCTTTTACTAAAGTATATGTTTTACCATCTTTCTGGATTGTTTCTTTTCTATGGTCTATATTTGTATTGTAACTATTATCTACATATCCTGTTATTCTCTCTTGAGTTGATAAAACTTCGTTTGAATCTTTCTCTAAGTAATTTATTAATACTTTTGCTGGTTTTAATCTGTAATAATATATTACTTCTTGTGGTTTTTCCTCGTTGTATTTTTCTATCTTTCCTGTAGCATTTGCTGGTAGTCTTTCTGCTACAAGTTCATATTTTTCATTTATATTTGTTGCTTCCTCTGTAGTATATTCGTCTCCTTCTTTTCCTTCTATTACTACATCTGGTATTTCTGTTCCGTTTACATCTGGGACTCTAGTTGTAGTAGTACTTCCATCTGGATTTATTATGTAGTGATGTACTGTTACTTTTCCATATTTATTTGTATTTGTTACTGCCTTATCTGTAACTACGCTATCATAGTATTTTAAATCTCCTTCTGCCTTTTCTTCTTCTGTTATTGTATATACTATTTCTTGGTTGTTGCTATCATATTTTGGTAAGTTTTCGAATATATCATTCCATTTATTTGGATTGCTACTGTCTTGTGTCGTTGTACTTCCTTGTGTTCCAGGTTTACTTATCTCTTTTGTATATTCGCTTCCATCACTTCCATGTAGTTTGAATA
>ERZ780212.913-NODE-913-length-26204-cov-2.608589_pt1 | contig 26204 bp, 16 predicted proteins | sample MGYA00511364_ERZ780212 | MGnify/ENA primary metagenome ERZ780212 (study PRJEB29588, sample SAMEA2147991) | human gut metagenome | biome: human gut; feature: human-associated habitat; material: faeces | place: Denmark | collected 2008/2010 ... | reverse complement strand
GTCTACGAGTCGCGCCTGCTGACCAAGCTGGCCGACAAGTACAAGGTGGCCACGCAGATGGGCAACCAGGGCGCATCGGCCGAAGGCGTGCGCAAGGTCTGCGAATGGATCTGGAACGGAGAGATCGGTGAAGTAAAAGAAGTACACGCATGGACCAACCGTCCGATCTGGCCGCAAGGATTACAGCGCCCAACCGAAAAACAACGTTGTCCGAAGACGATGAATTGGGACTTATTTATCGGCCCGGCCGCCATGCGTCCGTTCCATGAGATCTACACCCCTTGGAACTGGCGTGGATGGTGGGATTTCGGAACCGGAGCTTTCGGAGATATGGCTTGCCACGTGCTCGATCCGGTTTACCAATCCTTGAAGTTAGGTTATCCGGATCGTGTACAAGGCCGTTCTACCCAGATCAATACGGAATCCGCTCCTCAATCGGAGGTGGTAGAATTCCGCTTCCCGGCTCGTGACAATCTTCCAAAGGTAGCCTTACCGGAGGTGAAAGTATATTGGTACGATGGCGGTATGCTTCCTCAGCGTCCGGACTTATTACCGGATGGTGTAGATATGATGCGTGACGGTTTGGGTGGATGTATCTTCGTAGGTACTAAAGACACGTTGATCTGCGATTGCGGAGGTTTCAACTCCCGGTTATTATCCGGCCGTGTACCTCAAGTAACCCCCTATTTGCGCCGTATCCCGAACGCTACCGGATACTTTGACGGTTTCCATGAGCAAGACTGGATCCGTGCTTGTAAAGAATCGCCGGAGAACCGTGTGGAAGGAACTTCCAACTTCGCTTATTCCGGACCATTCAACGAGATGGTGCTATTGGGTGTATTAGCGATCCGTCTGCAAGGCTTGAACAAGAAATTGATGTGGGACGCCCAAAACATGCGTTTCACCAACATATCCTCTTCCGACGTATTGAAGATCGTAACCAGCGATGATTTCAAGGTGATAGACGGTCACCCCTATTTCGATACGAAATACGCGGAGTTCAATGCGCTAGAGGCTGCCAACGAATATATCAGACATACCTATCGTGAAGGCTGGAGTCTTCCGGAAATGCCGGTATAAGTATGAAACGATATATTATATTAGCACTATGTACGGTCATGCTCCTTGGGCAGGCCGTACAGCTGGCGGCGCAAAAAGCGGACTGGAAGGTGGGTATACAGACTTGGACTTTCCACAATCTTACGTTGATGGAGACCTTGGATAAGACCCAACAACTGGGCATGGGGTATGCGGAGGCTTTCTTTTTCCAAGAATTGGGCGCTCCGTTCCCAAAAGAGACCTATCTGAATTACGACTTAAGCGATGATGACTGCGCTTTATTACGCCATGAGTTCAAGAAAAGGGGAATCAAGCCGATCGCCTTTGGTGTAGCCTCTTATGGGACTAACGAGGAATGGGATAAGTTCTTCGCGTTCGCTCATAAAATAGGCGCGCATATCGTGACTGTCGAACCGGAGTTAAACCAGTTGGACTACATCGAATCCCTCGCCAAGAAGTACGATATGGAGGTAGCGATTCATAACCATCCGAGTCCATGCATTTACGCAAGTGCCGAGGTGGTAGAGAAAGTGCTGAAAGGCCGTTCTCCCTTGATGGGAGTATGCGCCGATATCGGCCATTGGAAACGGGTGGGTGAAGATCCGCTCAAAAATCTCCAGAAGTTATCCGGACGCATCAAGGTGGCGCATTTGAAAGACCTCACCGACAAGATGGAAGACGCCACATGGGGAACCGGGATCTTACCGGTAAAAGCGTTCGTCAACGAGCTGAAGCGTCAGCATTTCAACGGGCTTATCTCCATTGAGTACGATGATTTCAAATCTGATATCCAAGAGATACGCAACAGCTTGGAATTCCTACGGAAATGCTCTAAATAGAAGTATACGCTTCCCTTAAAAACATCTATATCGGCGTAGGCCCACACGTATATACGTATAGGCTTACGCCGATACTAATATGGGCCTACACGTATATACGTATAAGCCCACACCTATATATGCCTAAAAAGTCGTTATCAGAACAAGGGATTATCCACCTTTTCTCTCAGCAACGCAAGATCTACCACCTGTTGAATATCACTCACATAATGGAACACCAAGCCTTTCAAATACTCCGGTTTGATCTCATTGATATCCTTCTCATTCTCCTTGCAAAGAATCAATTCCTTAATCCCGGCACGTTTAGCCGCCAAGATCTTCTCCTTGATACCACCTACGGGAAGCACTTTGCCACGCAGCGTAATCTCGCCCGTCATAGCCAAGTTCTTTTTCACCTTACGCTGAGTAAAGGCGGAGACAAGAGAAGTCACCATCGTTATTCCGGCACTCGGTCCGTCTTTCGGGATCGCCCCCTCCGGTACGTGGACATGCACATTCCAGTTCTCGAACAACTCCTCGTTGATATTAAACTGAGCCGCATGCGCATGGATATACTCAAGTGCCAACATGGCAGACTCTTTCATCACATCTCCCAGATTCCCGGTCAAAGTAAGCTTTGATCCCTTACCTTTACTTAAGCTCGACTCCACGAAAAGAATTTCACCACCAACAGCCGTCCAAGCTAATCCCGTAACCACGCCGGCATAGTCATTCCCTTGATATTTATCGCGGGAATATTCGACCGCCCCTAGATATTCATACAAATCCTCCGGCTTAATACTAGTCGGGATAGGCTCATCGCTAGCGACCTTACGGGCTAGCTTACGCATGATTTTGGCGATTTTCTTATCCAATTCCCGGACACCGCTCTCGCGTGTATAGGCTTCAACGATCACTTGTAAGGTTTTCTTGGGGAATTTCACGGAACCTTTCTTCAAGCCGTGTACATCCATCTGCTTAGGCACGAGATGCTTCGCTGCGATCTCTACCTTCTCCTCCATGATATAACCGCTCACCTCGATCAGTTCCATACGATCCAGCAACGGCTGGGAAATCGTATTCAAATTGTTAGCGGTAGCGATAAACATTACCTTGCTTAAATCGTAATCGATATCCAGATAATTATCGTGAAACGCATTATTCTGCTCCGGGTCCAAGACCTCCAATAAAGCGGATGCCGGATCCCCCTTGAAATCATTCGTGATCTTATCGATCTCATCTAAGATAAAGACAGGGTTCGATGTTCCCGCCTTCTGTATATTCTGGATGATACGTCCGCACATAGCGCCGATATAGGTACGACGATGTCCGCGAATCTCTGCCTCATCATGCAATCCACCTAAAGAAACACGTACATATTTGCGGCGCAAAGCCTCTGCGATGGAACGCCCCAATGAAGTCTTGCCGACTCCCGGAGGACCGTACAAACAGATAATCGGAGATTTCATATCCCCTTTCAGTTTCAATACGGCCAGATGCTCGATAATACGCTCTTTCACCTTCTCCAAACCATAATGATCACGATCTAAGACCTTCTGGGCATGAGACAAGTTGAAATTGTCCTTACTATACTCGTTCCACGGCAAGTTAACGATATTCTGGACATATTGCGTCTGTACGGAATAATCCGGAGATTGCGGATGCAATCGTTCCAATTTTCGCAATTCCTTCTCAAAGACCTGCGCTACCTCGGCAGGCCATTTCTTACGACTGGCTTTCTCCCGTAATTCTTTTATCTCCAACTCATTGATATTCCCGCCCAATTCCTCTTGAATGGTCTTGATTTGCTGTTGAAGGAAATATTCTTTTTGTTGTTGATTGATATCCTCATGTGTCTTCATCTGGATGGAAGCTTTCAACTCCACCAGCTGATACTCGCGGTTCAAGATAAAAAGTAACCGATACGCACGCTCTTTTAAGTCCCCGATCAATAACAATTGCTGTTTCTCGGCCGATCCACTCGGTATATTGCTACAAGAGAAATTGACCACATACAAGACATTCTTATTATTCTTGATCGAGAAGATCAAATCCCGGGGAGGTTCAGCCACAGCCCCAAGCATCTTGATGGTCAAATCCTTGATCGTTGAGATCAAAGCCTCGAACTCGCGGTCTGTCTTGTCCGGCTTCGTGTCCTCCAACACGGTGATCTTACCGGAGAGATACGGATCTGTCTCGGTCAACTCATTCAATTCAAAGCGTTTCTTACCTTGAAGAATAACAGTAGTGCTACCATCCGGCATCTCTAAGACACGAACGATGTCAGCGATTACCCCGGTAGTATATAAATCCTCTAAAACCGGATCTTCCGTATCCATCTCTTTCTGGCAAACAACTCCGATCAAACTCTTTTTATGTACAGCCTCTTTGATCAGGCGCATCGATTTAGGACGCCCGATAATCACCGGCATGGCAACACCCGGAAAGAGTACCATATTCCTTAACGGAAGAATGGGTATAGTGTCTCCAACTTTCTCTATTCCTTCCGTGAAATCCTCATCTACATCGCATTCTGTAAGAATTGGCATTACGATACCAATATTGTCATCCAAGTCATCAAACGAATTCTGGCAAAATACTCTCGTCTTTTCTTTCATATATACATTCATCATTGTATATGTTAATACAATAAACGTGCCAAAGTTACAGCTTTTCATTCAATTCTTACTAATTTCGCGGCATACAATCGATAGAGATATGGCAAATCCTTATTTTCAATTCAAGAAATTTACGGTATGGCACGATAAATGTGCCATGAAAGTCGGAACGGATGGCGTTTTGCTTGGGGCGTGGGCTAGCATAGAGAGATGTCAGAGGATTTTGGATGTGGGAACCGGAACGGGATTGATCGCCCTCATGCTGGCGCAGCGTAGCACCGCGATCCTAGACGCTATCGATATAGATTCAGACGCATGTTTACAAGCTCGGGAAAACATCGCGAAATCGCCTTTCGCCAACCGGATACAAGTCTATCAAACCTCGCTCTCCGAATATATGCCGGATGAGAATATCAAATATGACTTGATCGTATCCAACCCACCCTATTTTATTGATTCATTGAAATGCCCGGATACTAAACGTAATCTAGCCCGGCATACGGATACTCTATCACTCCCGGATTTATTGCGTGATAGCCGCAAACTGTTGGCAGCCGAAGGAAATATCGCCTTGGTGCTTCCCTTCGATCAACGGGAGTCTTTAATAGACCTCGCTCGAGAAGAGTCTTTGTCGCCATCGAGAGAAGCCCACGTTTCCCCCATACCGGACGCCCCTCCTAAGCGTTTATTAATAGAACTCTCAGCGACGCCGGTAGCAAAACCCAAGTCGTCTCATCTGACCCTAGAAATCGAGCGGCATCGATATAGCGATGAATTCACCGCTATAGCTAAAGACTTTTACTTGAAAATGTAAGGAAGTTTTTTATCGAAGAAGCGAGTTACCTCGTCAAATAAATTATGTACCTCCTTGGTGAAAGACACAACCTCCGGAGTCAGCACATGTAAGGCCTTCGGTTCCACCGTAATATCGATACGGCGATCTGCCATGATCGGTTCTCCATCCAAGTGCATCACGCCCGGATGTTGGCGAATAATCGTGACTTGCTGGGCTTTCATCGTCTTAATCTTACTATTCCGATCAATCTGTTTGGTAAACAATTGAATGGCCAAAGGAGCGATATCCAATGGCATAAAAGGGGATAAGATCGTAACGTCCATCCGTCCGTCCTGTATATTTGCGTGCGGAGCGATAAACGCATTATTACCATATTGCGAAGCATTCGCGCAAGCGACTAGAAACGCCTTCTCCTTGATCGTCTGATTATCTACCACCAATTCATAAGGCTCAGGCTTATAGCTCAGATACTCCTCTATCGTATTCTTTATATAAGTAAGAGACCCGCGCCGTTTCTCATTTGCGAATTTCTGGCTGACGGCGGCATCAAAACCGACTCCACAGGTACAGAAAAAGACCTGTCCGTTCGCCCGGCAGCAATCTATCGTCGTAACATGCCCTTTAGCGATCAGATCGATAGCCCTTTTCACGTCCATCGGTATGTGCAATTCTCTAGCTAAGCCATTGCCCGAACCTTTCGGGATAATACCTAAGATCGCGTTCGAATGGATCATAGCTCTCGCTATCTCATTCACCGTCCCGTCACCGCCTACCGCCAAAATATATTCAGCTCCTTCCTCTATGGCTTGCCGAGTCAACTCGCTGGCATGGCCTGCATACTCTGTAAAAGAAATGTTTAACGAACAGTTCTTTTTCGAGCAGATCCCTTCGATCATCTTAGGTATCTTGCGCTTCGACCCTACACCTGATATAGGGTTTATGATAGCTTGTACTTTTATATCCCGTTCGCTCATCCTCACTTCTTCTTTTTTATTTGAGAGGACAAAAATAATGCTTTTATAAAACTTTTAAAGCATTTCGACTACTATAAGTTATTTTTTTACTACTTTTGCGGCTGGATTTGCCGAAACATGGGATTATGTACGCGGCGAACCTGTGTTCTTTATTAGAATAAATAAATAGCGAGATAAATCATTCTCTTTTATAATAATATGAAACTTTTACAAGAGAAACTAGCAAAGTACGACGCTCCTCAAAGAGCCATGGCAATGGGAATCTATCCTTACTTCAGGGAAATCCAGAGCGATCAGGACACGGAAGTTCTAATCAGCGGGAAGAAAGTCTTGATGTTTGGTTCTAATGCGTACTTAGGATTAACCAATCATCCTAAAGTAAAAGAAGCAGCGATCGAGGCCATTAAAAAGTATGGTACAGGTTGTGCCGGCTCACGTTTCTTAAACGGAACGTTGGACTTACACCTCCAGTTGGAAAAACGTTTAGCAGAATTTGTTGGTAAAGAAGACGCCATCGTATACTCTACAGGTTTCCAAGTTAATCTAGGTGTTGTATCCTGTATCACCGGACGTGAGGACTATATCCTTTGGGATGAGTTGGATCATGCATCCATTATCGAAGGACATCGTCTTTCTTTCTCCACGAAATTGAAATTCAAGCATAACGATATGGACTCCTTGGAGAAACAACTCCAGAAATGCGAGCCAGACAAGGTGAAACTTATCGTTATCGACGGTGTCTTCAGCATGGAAGGTGATGTCGCTAAATTACCGGAAATCGTAGCTCTCGCAAAGAAATATAACGCAAGTGTAATGGTTGACGAGGCTCATGGTATCGGTGTATTCGGTGATCATGGCCGCGGTACTTGTAATCACTTCGGCGTTACGAACGATGTTGATTTGATCATGGGAACTTTCAGTAAGTCTTTCGCTTCTATCGGTGGTTTTATCGCATCGGACGAACCGGTTATCAATTACTTACGTCACCACTCCCGTTCCTATATCTTTAGCGCAAGCAATACGCCTGCCGCTACTGCCGCAGCGAACGCGGCATTAGATATCATGTTAAGCGAACCGGAACGTATCCAACATTTATGGGATTTGACTCATTACGCATTGGATGGTTTCCGTAACATGGGTTGTGAGATCGGACATACTTCTACCCCGATCATCCCGTTGTTTATCCGTGACAACGACTTGACATTCCTTATCGTAAAAGAATTATTTGAGGCCGGAATCTTCGTAAACCCGGTAGTAGCTCCCGCAGTTGCTTCCGAGGATACACTGATCCGCTTCTCCCTTATGGCTACCCACACGAAAGAGCAACTAGATTACGCTTTGGAGACAATCCACAAGGTATTCAAGAGCCATGGGTTGGTAGACTAATCGTGTAAATATATAAGAAAAGGCCCGAAGGTTAGGTATAACACCTATCTTCGGGTCTTTTTTTATAACTGAAAAAATCATAACTATGATTTTGAATGGGAATAAATCACTATTTTTGCATATTTAGATAAATTGGGCGGTTATGTCGATGGCCCTCTTACAAATTAAAAATAAATGGATTTCATATTAGATAAAGGAAGTAGCCATATGGGCTGCAAAGGTTGCAGCAAAAGGCAAAACAATAAACTGAATACCTATGATTGGTTGTGCGATGTACCCGACGCGGAAGGCTCGACTGATTTCGTAGAGGTTCAATTTAAAAATACCCGCAAAGGGTATTACTTGAATAGTGCTAAAATACCTTTGGAAAAAGGTGATATAGTAGCCGTAGAGGCAAGTCCCGGTCATGATATCGGTACGGTTTCTTTAACGGGTAAATTGGTTCTGCTGCAAATGAAGAAGAACAACGTGCGCACGGAAGCTGAGCCAAAACGGATTTACCGAAAGGCAAAACCGACCGATATCGAGAAATATGAGGAAGCGAAAGCAAAGGAACATGCCACTATGATTCGCTCGCGGCAAATCGCAGCCGATTTAGGATTGAATATGAAAATCGGTGATGTAGAGTATCAAGGTGACGGTAATAAGGCGATCTTTTATTATATAGCGGATGAACGTGTAGATTTCCGTCAACTAATTAAAGTGCTAGCGGAGGCTTTTCGTGTTCGTATCGAGATGAAGCAGATCGGTGCTCGTCAAGAAGCCGGACGTATCGGTGGTATCGGCCCTTGCGGTAGAGAACTTTGCTGTTCCAGTTGGATGACAAGTTTTGTATCGGTCGCTACCGGAGCTGCCCGTTATCAAGATATTTCCATGAATCCCCAGAAATTGGCCGGACAATGCGCTAAATTGAAATGTTGTATCAACTATGAGGTAGATACATATGTGGAAGCCCAGAAACGCCTTCCCTCCCGGGAGATTGTCTTGGAGACCAAAGATAATAATTACTATCATTTCAAGACGGATATTTTCAAACGGGAAATTACCTATTCTACGGATAAATCATTTGCGGCTAATCTTATCACGATTCCGGCAAGCCGTGCTTTCGATGTCATTAACATGAATAAGAAAGGCATGAAGCCGATATCTCTAGAGGCGGATACGAAGCCACAACCACCGAAACGAGACGCTCAAGATATTCTTGGGCAAGAAAGCGTCACACGTTTCGACTCTGTTAAAAAGAAAAAGAAAAAACGTCCTGCCAACAAGAATAATGGCGAGAACAATGGAAACGGGAACGGAGCTAACACCACCGCGACGGCAGTTACCAACACCGACGCACCTGTTTCTGAGAATAAGAACAACGGAGGAAACGGAGCCGGTGGCAATAATCGCCGCAACGGAGGAAATAATAGGAATAGCAATCGTGAGAATAACCGGGACAGAGAGAATAACCGGGAGAATAACAAAGATAATAGCCGGGAAAACAGTCGGGAGAACAACCGTGATAATAACAGGGAGAACAACCGAAACAATCGCCCGAAACAAAGGCCGAGAGCTAATAACGATAAGCAATCCAACAATGACAAGCCTGCGAATAATGACAAACCTCAGCAACCGATCAAACAGGCCAGACCTGATAAAACGGAGAATAGGCCAGAGACAAAGCCTGAGGCTTAAAAAGTTCATTGCCGCCTGTGTAACATGCTTCTTATGCTTCTCTTGCGAGAATGAAGCTGTATACGATCAGTATCAAGCTATCCAGAACACCTCGTGGGAGAAGAATAAGGAGTACTATTTCACTTTCTTGATTGAGGATATATCGGTTCCGTACGACCTAACCTTGGAAGTACGGAACAATAATATGTATCCGTATCAGAACCTATGGGTATTTTGCAGCGAGGAACTTCCGATAGGTCCTTTAAAAAGGGATACGATTGAATGTATGTTAGCTGATGAGTTTGGGAAATGGTATGGGGACGGGATCTCCCTGTTTCAATCCAGTTTCCCGATACGGTCTGCTTACTATTTCCCCGTTAAAGGGCAATATACCTTTAGCTTCCGGCAGGGGATGCGTAACGACCAACTTCCGGGCATTCAGGAAATCGGCTTACGGGTCTTACCTTCTTCCACTAACGCTCCTTCCGAGAAGCGTCCAAACGAAGAAAAATAAACAATAAGATCGTAAATCCCCAAAGCGAGGAACCTCCATAGCTAAAGAAAGGCAAGGGAATGCCGATAACCGGAGTCAATCCCGTCACCATGCCGACATTAATCGCCAGATGGAAAAAGAATATGGAGGCTACGCTATAGCCATAGACTCGCCCGAAAGCATTATCTTGCCGCTCCGCCAATACAATCAGACGAAGAATAAAAAGTCCGAATACGATCAATACGGCAGAGGCTCCCAAAAAGCCTTGCTCCTCGCCTACCGTACAAAAGATAAAATCCGTATCCTGTTCCGGCACATACTTCAATTTGGTCTGCGTCCCATTCAAGAATCCTTTTCCGGATAATCCTCCGGAACCGATAGCGATCTTGGATTGATTCACATTATACCCCGCCCCGCTAGGATCATCCTCCAAGCCTAAAGAGACTTTAATACGAATTTGTTGGTGAGGTTCCAATATGTCATTAAACACATAATCCACAGAAAATAGGAAACCGATAGAACCTAAAGCGAACAGAGCGATTAACGCATAATGCCATACCCAGTTTCGAATGGATAAATAGAATAAATAGATTGACGCAGCTCCTACCAAGCCTATCGATATCCAAGTGAAGTTTACCGGGACAAACAAAGAAACGACATACCCGATCAAGAATGTCGAAGCAATTCCCCCAAGCATGATCTTAACGCTTATATAATCCTTACGGACACTCCCAACTAATCCCATGGTTATTAATAAGACAAGGCAAGAGACGATTAATTCACCCAATGGGGTAATACCCACCATCACCTCTGAATATTTCATTCCCGTAACGAAAAAGACGACCGCACAAACTCCTATCAACAAAATATATCCAGTCATTCCTTCCCGGTATAACATCAGGAAGAATGCCAAGTAAACCAATGCCGACCCCGTCTCTTTCTGTAAAAGAATACAAACCATCGGCAAGAAGATCAAGAACAAAGTGATTGAGAAATTCTTGACCGTCGTTAGCTTAAAGCCATAGCCATTCATAAACTTCGCCACGGCCAAAGCGGTAGCGAACTTAGCCAACTCCGCTGGTTGCAAACGGATAGGTCCCAATACGAGCCAAGAATGCGATCCCTTGATATTAGGTGCTAAAAATATAGTGGCGATCAACAATACGATCACGCACGCATAGATCAGATAGGCGAATATATCGAAGAAGTCACTTTCCAGCATCAATATGACGAAAATAAGGGCGAGTGAGGTACCGATCCAAATCATCTGCATCCCCGGACGACCCGACGGATCGAACAAGCCAACGTTATCAAACTCGTAGCTCGCCCCACAAATACTAAACCAACCGGCGATTACCATAATCAAATACAACAAAATGGTAATCCAGTCTACCGACTTCCATATTTCCGTTTTCCTATAGCGCATTGTTCGGTAGTATTACGGCATTCATAATATATTCCTCCGTCGCCTTGTTAGCCTCGGATATTTCTCCTTTCAAATATTTCTCCAACATCAATTTACCGATAGGCACCGCATAGGTAGCACCGAATCCGGCGTTTTCCACAAACACGGCAATGGCGACCTTCGGCTTTTGATAAGGAGCGAATCCCATAAAAATAGAATGGTCCTTACCATGCGGGTTCTCCGACGTTCCCGTCTTTCCACAAACCTCGATATCCGGTAAAGCCGCCCCACGACAGGTTCCACCATAAGCGGTTCCCGTAACAGCCCCTCGCATACCCTCGGCAATATAACTATAATAATGCGTATCCACCGATGTATAATGCCTCTTACTATATAATGTATCCAGCGGAGTGTCTTGAATCTCTTTCACGACATGCGGAGTAATATAATATCCCCGATTAGCGACAGTAGCCGCCAAATTACAGATTTGCAAAGGCGTAGCCAATATCTCACCCTGACCGATAGCGATCGAGATAACCGTACTGGAATTCCAACGTCCCCGGTACACCTTATCGTAGAACTTACTATTCGGAATGAACCCTCGCTTCTCCCCCGGAAGATCGATTCCCAGCTTATAGCCATACCCCATAGAAACCATATAATTCTTCCAAACCTCAAAAGCCTCCTGTACCGACGGATATCGCTTCCGGCTGTCGATCATATCATGCAGTCCCCAAGGGAAAAAAGAGTTACAAGAGGTCGCCAACGCCCCGACCAGATTCAGAGGAGACGGATGCCCGTGACAAGCCGGCTTACCTCCCCGGAAGGTATATCCATGCGCACAGGTATATTGAGTTTCCGGAGTAATCACCCCTTCTTGCAAGAAGATCAAACCTTGAGTCGGTTTAAATGTAGATCCGGGAGGATATTGCGCCATGAGCGGGCGGTTGAATAAAGGTTTCAACGGGTCCTTCTGCAAAGCCACGTAGTTCTTTCCCCGCTGGCGCCCGATCAAGATACTCGGATCATATGTAGGAGCGGAAACCATACAAAGTACCTCCCCTGTCTCCGGCTCTATCATCACGATACCCCCTAATTTATTCTGCATTAACTTCTCCCCATAAGCCTGCAAGTCCATATCCAAGGATAATTTCAAGTTCTTGCCGGATTCAGGCTGGATATCGTGCATGCCTTCCTCGTATCGCCCCTTGATACGTCCGTGAGCGTCACGCAACAGGATCTCGACTCCTTTCACGCCCCGCAAATATTCCTCGTACGATTGCTCGATCCCGGTCCTGCCGGAGTAATCGCCTTGTGTATAATAAGCGTCATTCTCTATATCTTTCCGGTTTACCTCGCCGATATTTCCCAGCACAAGAGCGGCATTGGGATACTCGTATTGGCGGATCGTGCGATTCTGGATATAGAAGCCGGGAAATTTGTATAACTTCTCCTGCAACACGCCATATTCTTGTGCGGAAAGCTGGTTCATAAATACTTGAGGGACATAGGAAGAATAACCGGGATTTAACCGCCGGTTCTTAATATCCGCTATACGTTTGAGGAATTGCTCTTTCGTGATGCCCAGCACATCACAGAAATCGAGGGTATCGAAAGGCTGTATCTCACGCATGATAAGCATCACGTCGTAAGCGGGCTGGTTATAGACCAATAATTTACCATTACGATCGTACATCATACCCCGGGAAGGATATAAGGTTTTTTTCAAGAAAGCGTTACTATCCGCCCAAGCTTTATAATCGTTGTCGACCACCTGAAGGATGAACAAACGGATAATAAAGATGATAACCAACAGGATCACCGCCCCACCTAAGACATAGCGCCTGTTCTCAAACTCATACTTGGTATTATTCTCCACTTTTCTGAGACTCTATATTGAATGCTTCTACCGTACAAATCAATAAGGTTGTCATCACCACGCTCGAGAGGATACGGACAACCAGAAACAACGGGTCAAATAAAGTCAACGACTCAATCACAAAAAGAGTCGTATGTTGTATCAACACAAACGATAACACATATCGGAAAAAGCCTCCGAAACCAAAGGTCTTATAAGACGGGTAAATACCTTCCGGCAAATCTTTCCCCATGAATACACGGATTAAGGGCTCCCTGCAAAATCCCGCCAATGTACAGGCGGCCGCATGCATACCCGGTGTGTTGCTGAACGTATCGATAACCACCCCGGCTATGAAAGAGAAGAAAACGACTTGCGTCCGTGAGCTACCGACCGGCATCTTAATAATGAAATAGAGATACAGAAACGGGGTAGCGATCCGCAAGAAATGAATGTTGTTCAAGATCAAGACCTGAATCAACACAAACACCACGAAATATATGAAACCACGCAGTAAATTATTAATCATTTCTTTTCGCCTCTTGTTCTACACCAATTTGCTCCGTCTGACGGAAATTCTTGATAATACGCACGTTGTTCAACGCTTGAAAATCCGTAGCCAACTCTACCTGTAATGAATAGAAATTATCATCGTGTTGTTTCTCGAAATCAGCGACCGTACCTACGATAATACCCGAGGGGAATACGGCGGAGTAACCGCTCGTCACGATCGTATCGCCTTTCTGGAACTCCACATGGCGCGGCAACTCATCGAGGTTGGCGTACAGCGTATTGCGTCCATTCCAGCTTAATGACCCGAAATAACTACTACCTAATACCTTACAACTCAACCGGAACTTAGGATTCAGCAACGGAATGATCACGGAGAAATGATCGGAAACCGTCGATACGATACCCACCACACCTCGTTCCGAGACAACTCCCATATCGGGCATGATCCCGTCCAGCTTCCCTTTATCCACGGTAATATAATTAGACAAATGCGTGACACTGTTGTTCACTACATCCGCCACGACAAACGAATAAGGAAATTGCTCCGTCGAATCCGGCGCGAATCCCTTAAAACTAACCGTATCCGCAATCAGCGCATCTAACTGATCTTGCAGATCCAGCATTTGCAATTCCAACTGTCCGTTACGCTCCAATAACTCCTTATTGATATCCCGAAGATTCAAATAAGAAGTAACAGATCCGGATATCGAGGCGATATATCCTGTCACGACATTCGCTGAACTGAATATAATATTCCGTTGGTACGCGTTATTACGATAGACCAACATCAACGAAACAGCCTCAAGCAGAATGAACAAAAACCAATGCCTCTTCCCGATCAGGAACTCTAGTAACTTACGCATAGGAATTGAAAACTGAAAGTTGAGAATTGAAAATTGAAAAGAACTAGACCTATCGGCTCGCTAATTTTCAACTTTCAATTCTCAATTCCCAATTATTTACTCTTATCGGATTAAGAAATTAAACTTCTCAATATTCTTCAAAGCGACTCCCGTACCTTTCGCCACGGCATGCAACGGATCCTCGGCGATATGGAACTGGATATTCATCTTATCCCGCAAGCGCTTATCCAAACCGCGAAGCATAGCGCCACCGCCAGCCAAATAGATACCGTTTTTCACGATATCGGCATATAACTCGGGAGGGGTTTGCTCCAAGGCACTCAAGATAGCCGCCTCGATCTTCGAGATAGACTTATCCAAACAGTGGGCGATCTCCTGATAAGAGACGGGTACCTCCATCGGTAAGGCAGTCATCTGATTCGGGCCGTGAACCACATAATCCTCCGGAGCGTCCTCCAATACAGTAAGCGCGGAACCCACGTTGATCTTGATACGCTCGGCCATACGCTCACTCACCTTCACGTTGTGTTGGCGACGCATATACTCCACGATATCAGCCGTTAAATCGTCACCCGCCATACGGATTGATTTATTCGACACGATACCACCTAAGGATATGACAGCGATCTCGGTAGTACCACCTCCTATATCCACGATCATATTACCCTCGGGGGCCAAGACATCTATACCGACACCGATAGCGGCAGCCATCGGCTCAAAAACCATGTACACATCACGTCCACCGGCATGCTCGGCAGAGTCTCGCACGGCACGTATCTCTACCTCCGTACTACCTGAAGGGATACCGATCACCATACGTAAGGACGGAGCGAACCAGCGCTTCCTTCCGCTCGCCATCTTGATAAAGCCGCGAATCATTTGCTCGGCAGCGTAGAAATCCGCGATAACTCCCTCACGAAGCGGTCGTACGGTACGAATATTCGGGTGCGTCTTCTCGTACATCTCACGGGCCACCTTACCGACAGCCAGCACCTTGTCCGAGCGAGCATCCAAAGCAATCACCGAAGGTTCGTCTACCACCATCTTATCATTACACGTGATAATGGTATTAGCGGTACCCAAATCTATGGCAACTTCTTGTGTGAAAGAAAACAATCCCATTAGTCTTATTATTAATGTTTAAAATGACGAACACCTGTCTTCACCATAGCCAAACCATGTTGGTTACAGTACTCGACAGACAACTTATCATTGATAGAGCCTCCCGGCTGGATTACGGCCGTGATACCTGCTTGGTCTGCGATCTCAACGCAATCGGGGAACGGGAAGAAAGCGTCGGAAGCCATCACGGCGCCATTCAAGTCGAAGCCGAATGATTTAGCCTTCTCTATGGCTTGTCTCAAAGAGTCCACACGAGAGGTCTGCCCGATACCGCTGGCGCAAAGCTGCTTGTTCTTCACCAAGGTGATCGCGTTGGACTTGCTGTTCTTCACGATTTTGTTGGCGAACAACAGGTCCTCAACCTCCGAGGCTGTCGGCTGCTTATCCGTCATAGGCTCCAAATCCGCCTTACCTTGGATGCTCAAGTCCTTCTCCTGCATCAAGACACCATTCAATAAAGAACGGAACTGCATCGGGCAAGTCTTGCAATCCTTACGGATCAAGATGATACGGTTCTTCTTCTGTTGAAGTACCTCCAATGCGTCAGCGTCGTAAGCCGGGGCGATAATCACCTCGAAGAAAATCTTGTTGATTTCCTCGGCCACTTCCTTGTTAATCGTAGTATTCGTGATCAAGATGCCACCGAAAGCGGAAACCGGGTCACCAGCCAAAGCCTCTTTCCAAGCCTCAACCACATTACCGCGGGAAGCGATACCGCAAGCATTATTATGTTTTAAGATAGCGAACGTCAGCTCGTCGAACTCATCGATCAAGTTCACGGCAGCGTCGATATCTAATAAGTTGTTGTAAGAAATCTCTTTTCCATGGATTTGATCGAACATATCGTTAAACTTACCATAGAACTTAGCGGCTTGATGAGGATTCTCGCCATAACGCAAATGCATCGGACTATCTACCGTTGCACGGAAATGGGAACCTTTGCGGCCATCAAAATAATTGAAGATAGCGGAGTCGTAACCCGAGGAAACGGCGAACGCCTCTTTGGCGAACCATCTACGATCCTCGATGCTTGTCTCAGCGCCCTTCTCGTTCAAAAGATCCATCAACGGCTGGTATTGAGCCTTGGAAGCTACGATTACCACATCCTTGAAGTTCTTTGCGGCGGCACGTATCAAAGAGATACCGCCTATATCTATTTTCTCAATAATTGCTTGTTCCTCAGCGCCGGAAGCGACAGTCTCCTCGAAAGGATATAGGTCAACGATAACCAAGTCAATCTCCGGGATCTCATATTCAGCTAATTGTTTCTGGTCATTCTCGTTCTCACGGCGAGCCAAGATACCACCGAATACCTTCGGATGAAGCGTCTTCACACGACCGCCCAAAATAGACGGATAAGAAGTCAAGTCCTCTACCGCATCACAAGGCAAACCCAATGACTCGATAAATGATTGAGTACCACCTGTTGATACAAAGCTCACACCCTCGCTATGCAATTTCTTTAGGATTTCGTCCAGCCCGTCTTTGTGAAACACAGAGACCAAGGCACGTTTCATTCGTTTCGTTGCAGCCATCTTTCTATTTTCGTTTACTTTAATGTTTTAGAGCACAAAAGTAGATATTTATTTCCAATCCAGCCTTATTATTCAGATAAAAACAAGGCAACCATACCAAATTTCATCCATAGCCAAAGAAACATGAATCCATCGCACATGATACGGGAGACGGGGCACGCCCCATCTCTACAACCTATGACATTGCCCTAAGATAATGAGATTTCCTTTGTTAATAATAGAAGATCGCCCAATTTGACATTCTGACATTTTGTATTCTAAAGCTCCAGAGAATCGAATATTTCGCCCCAGAGTACAGTCGATTTCCATATTTGAGAATAAAAATCAGCAATTAGTTATCTTTCAAGGACATATCATTTTTGGAGCTTTTATTCTAGCGAGGATTCCCGTCTCTTATCACCCTCAAACATACAAACAATAGACTTCTTATTCGAAAACAATAGACTTTTCACTCGAAAACAATAGTGTTTCGCTCCGAAAACAATAGCATTCGCAGTCGAAAGCAACTAACAACGCCGCCGTAAACACCCTACAACTGGATCGTAACAACCTTACAATGCCTATCCGCAGACCCGAAAACCGGCAAAAACCGACCTTTTTCGCTCTCCTTTCCCTCCAGTTCACCCTGCCTATAAAAAGGCATTGTCAGCGTAAAACGCCAATCCTGACCAAATAGTCATAACAAAGCGCCTCCCACTGACAAGTCATCACCCCACAGAAAGCTATCGGCCTCCCGTGATTGCAGAGAGAAGCCTAGGTAGGAAGCGCCGAAGCATGGCATAGAAAGCCAAGCAGATCAAAATAGCTCCCAAAGCAACCCCGAAGTAAATCCCAATAATCGCCCATTCTGCAGAAGACCGGAAGAACCATAATATCAATCGATATATAAAGATCTGCACGATAACATGAGAGGCAAAGACAAAGAAACTAGCCCCCTCCAAGAAGGAGTTAGTCCGCCAAAGAGCCTTTTCCAATCCATACGCCGAAAGAGAGATCGCAAAGACACAGCCCACAAGAATGCCTACATTATGCACATAAACATTCCATCCTAATTCCTTTGAAAGAAGATCCGCTAAAGCCAAAACCACATAAAGCAATGCCGCCCCCGTAATAAAGGACGCGTCTCCACTACAAAATTCCGCCGATGCACGCTATAGAAAGCACCAAGCGAGAAAAAGAACCAAGCGGTCGGACTTAAACCCGGCGAACTGACCCCATCGTAAATGAGCCAAAGAAAGCCAAGTAGCGCTAACGCATATTGCCGTAAATAGCGTACCATAGCATACACCAATGGCGAGAATACCACCAATACCATCAAATCACGGATAAACCACAACGGATAGTTGATCGGCATCGGCATTCCTCCCGGCTCACTAGGTTCTCTCGCCCAAAAGATATCCCACCAATCACACCATCCGTTATCCAGCACAGGTTTAGCCTCACCGGAAAGCACAGATGGAAACAAAAGTTCTATCAAGAGGTGCAAACCCACCAATGCTCCATTCCAAAATAGATAAGGCAACAGCAAGGTTTGTGCCCGCTTTCGCAATTTAGAGCCATACATAGGCCAACTAAAGGAACTCTTATAAAAGAACAGATAACCGGATATCAAGAAAAAAAGGGGTACGGCAGTACGTGCCAGCACTTGAGAAAACAGGTCCGCTATTAATTTATAAATGGGATATTCATCCATTACGGGAACCTTAACACCACCTATCGGCAATTCTTTATAATAGCAATGTATCAATACCACCCCCACGATCAAGGGAAAGCGCAAAAAGGCAATCGTCTTCGATTGCAACTCATCATTTGTCATCGTAAAAAGATTCGTTTTTAAATTGTTTGAAACTAAAAGTGCGCCACGCTCTGCATCTCCATCCAACAGGGAAAAGAATGCAAAAGCGTGTCGCACCCATTTCGAAACAAAATAAAACGGGGGCGCATCCACCTTTACCTTTCTCTGGGCTTTAAGAATAAAATTGGTCGTTTTTCTTCCGGAGAAATGCGGCGAAGCATAAATTAAGGAAATAAGGAAAGAATGGGTTTAAATCATAGGCTATACTATTATGGGGTTAATAAATAAGAGGCATAAGGACACAAAAAAAGGTGTGAACCCTACTTATTCAGAACGTAGAAGGTACGACCAAGCACCCAAGCCCAAACCAAATAAGCACTAGGAACACACCCCGTTTGGGTGTACTCACTATCGAACTTATTTCTTCTTGAGCTTTATTATTTGGTCGTTTTACTACATTAAGAAATAAATAGCAAATACTAATATGTCAATCTCTTATATCTCTATCGTTTACTCTCTGTTTCTTATTATTTCGTTTTTATATTCGCCGCAAATATACGACATAAAACTGTTCCATGCTAGATAAGCACCTACGAAATAGCAGGGTTTCTAAACATATCTAACACAACAACTCTCTCAACGACTCTGTTCTTTCTCTATCACCGCTTCTATTTGAGGTTGCAATTTTGGAATAATATTCTTTGCCACATCCCAAACAATCAGATAATTAACACCCATATAGTCATGAATCAACCGATCTCTCATTCCAGCCATATGTTTCCATTGAATGTCACTCCATTGATATTTAACATCTGCGGGAATTTTCTTAGTCACTTCACCGACAATCTCCAAACTACGGCAAACCGCCCTCTTTAACGTTTCATCCGAAAGAAATTGATACATAGGCAGATCATCCGTAACTACAGAAAGGATGTAGTTACATTCCTCCAATATATGCAGCAAATAAGCGATAGGGGTCTTACACATATTCTACCTCCTTTAATATCTGCTGGCCAATAAAAGGGCTTAACCCTTTAAGGGTGACTATGTCCACTTTCAATCTGTCAAAAAGCTTCTCTAATATCTCACAAGCCAAAAGGAAATTGGAATAAGTCTCTTTATCATCCTCAAAGTCGATCAATATATCCACATCACTACTTTCCGTATTGCTCTCACGAACAGTAGAGCCAAAAAGCCCCAACTGCTTTACACCGCAACTCTGCGACAAAGGCTGCTTTGCTTTCCGAAGAAGAGATATGACAGATTGTTTATTCATTACACAATTGGATATTAATGTATAATGCAAAGATAAGCAATATTTTTCGTACCTTCTCATTTAAACCGCGTATCGTTTGCTTAAATGAGATTAATATACTTACTTTGCGATAAATAAACTTTTAATCAAACTATTAAACTATGGATATACTAAATTCTCATTTACCTTTGTCTATAACTACTCAAAGCAACTACAAATGACACAAAAAGAATCTATCCGCTTATTCGAAGAAAGAAAAGTTCGCGCCATATGGGATGACGAACAAGAGGAATGGTATTTCTCGATCGTTGATGTTATATCTATTTTAACAGATAGCCCCAACCCTCGAAAATACTGGAGTGTATTAAAAACCAGATTGAAAAGAGAAGGTAGCGAGTTGACTACAAATTGTAGTCAACTGAAAATGCAGGCCGCTGATGGCAAGAAATATTTAACCGACGTAGCCAATACCGAGCAACTCTTCCGCCTTATCCAATCAGTACCATCTCCAAAAGCAGAACCTTTTAAGTTATGGATCGCCCAAGTAGCGAAGGAACGTTTGGATCAAATGCAAGATCCGGAGTTGTCTATCGAGCAAGCCATGGTCGATTATAAACGATTGGGCTATTCGGATAATTGGATCAACCAACGATTGAAATCCATAGAGATACGGAAAGATCTAATAAACCTCTTAGATGAATGGAAGAAAAGAGGACTGGAAGCCAAAACCGGGAAAAGCGTTATCTCACCGCTCAACGCCCAAAAGATAATTAGCCTAAAAAAGGGAGAGAACGAGCGGGATGTATGACATCCAATGATAAGATAAACAATATTTTTCGTACCTTTGCATCCTCAATCGCAATTTAATAGGTATACGAAATATGATAACAGTTAACAATCTGGACGTACAGTTTGGAAAACGCATCCTTTTTCAGGATGTGAACATGAAGTTTACACCGGGCAATTGCTACGGTATTATCGGTGCTAACGGGGCCGGAAAATCTACGTTTCTCCGTGTAATCAGCAAGCAATTAGACCCTACCAGAGGTAGCGTTAACCTAGGACCGGGCGAACGTCTTTCCGTATTGAGCCAAGATCACTTCGCGTTCGATGAATATACGGTTATGGATACCGTATTGATGGGACATACGACCTTATGGGAGGTGATGAGCGAGAAAAACGCCCTTTACGAGAAACCTGATTTCAGTGACGCCGACGGTATCCGCGTATCGGAACTGGAAGAGAAATTCGCCGAGATGGAAGGCTGGAACGCAGAGAGCGACGCCGCCAACCTATTGAGCGGACTAGGCATCAAGGAGGATTTGCATTATATGTATATGAAGGACTTGAGCGGTAAGCAGAAAGTACGTGTCTTATTGGCCCGTGCCTTGTTCGGACAGCCCGATAACCTATTATTGGATGAGCCGACGAACGACTTGGACCTTGAGACGGTTTCTTGGTTGGAGAATTATCTCTCTAATTTCGAGCATACCGTATTGGTTGTTAGCCACGACCGTCACTTCCTCGACTCCGTTTGTACGCATACCGTGGATATCGACTTTGGTAAATTACAATTATTCGCCGGAAACTATAGCTTCTGGTACGAGTCTAGCCAGTTAGCCCTTCGTCAACAGCAGAACCAGAATAAGAAAGCCGAGGAGAAGAAGAAAGAGTTGGAAGAATTTATCCGCCGTTTCAGTGCCAACGTAGCGAAGTCCAAGCAGACCACCAGTCGCAAAAAGATGTTGGAGAAGCTGAATATCGAGGAGATCAAACCGTCCTCACGCCGCTATCCGGGAATCTTGTTCACGCCTAACCGCGAACCGGGCAACCAGATCCTTGAGGTGAAAGGATTGTCGAAGAGTATCGACGGACAGGTATTGTTCAAGGACTTGAACTTCTTCGTGGAGAAGGATGACAAGATCGTATTTATCAGTCACGACCCTCGTGCCATGACCGCCTTGTTCCAGATCATCAACGGTGAGGAGAAAGCGGATGCCGGTACGTATCAGTGGGGACAGACGATCACGACCTCTTATCTTCCTCTCGATAACTCCAAATATTTCAATACAGATATCAACCTGCTCGATTGGTTATGCCAGTTCTCGCCGGATACTAACGAGGTATTCTTGAAAGGCTTCCTCGGACGTATGTTGTTCTCGGGCGAGGAGCTCATGAAAAAGGTAAGCGTACTTTCCGGAGGTGAGAAGATGCGTTGTATGATCTCACGTATGATGCTCACCGACGCCAACTGCTTGATCTTGGATACTCCGACCAACCACTTGGACTTGGAATCCATCCAAGCCTTCAATAATACATTGAAGACATTCAAGGGAAATATCCTGTTCTCCAGCCATGACCACGAGTTCATACAAACCGTGGCGAACCGTATCATCGAGCTGACTCCTAACGGTATCATCGATAAGATGATGGATTACGATGATTACATCACAGATCCGGCTATCGCTGAGTTACGGGAAAAGCTATATTCGAAATGAAAAAAAGATTATTATTCATACTAATCGTTTTTATCGCATGGCTACCGGTTTTTGTTATTCAAAAACCGGTATTTATGTTTTATCAGCATGCGTTGTCCGAGGCTTGTACCTTCACGGACTTCCTACAGGTTATGCTTCATGGGCTGAAGCTGGATTGTACGATAGCGGGATACCTTACGGCCATCCCTCTCCTATTGACTTTAGTATCAGTTTGGATTCCGGGCGTTTGGCTAAAGAAGGTATTGAAAGGGAACTTCTTGATCATGGGAATTCTGGTATCCGCGATCTTTTCCGTAGATGTGGCTTTATATAGCTTTTGGGGATTCAGGTTGGACGCTACCTTATTCTTCTACCTACAATCGCCCGCCGATGCGATGGCGAGCGTTCCGCTGGGAATGTTCTTTATCCAATTATTGGTATTCGTGGCATATGCGCTAGGTATCTATGCTTGGTTCACCTTCATCCTCCGGTTCGCGCCAGTAAAGCCTAGCTTTCCACCTACGGGATTGGAACAATTGGGAAGTACTTTCGCCATCCTCTTAGCAGGGGGAATATTGTTTATTCCGATCCGGGGAGGCGTAACTACGTCTACGGCAAATGTCGGCATGGTTTATTTCAGCCAGAACCAGTTCTTGAATCATTCGGCGATCAACCCGTGTTTCAGTCTGATAGCCTCATTGAGTAAGCAACAGGATTTTGCCTCGCAATTCGATTTCTATCCGGAGGAAAAGCGGAAAGCCTTATTCGATACGCTCATTCAAGCCCAAGACTCCTTATGCCCGGGAGATTCCATACCTACAGAGCCTGTCAAGCTATTGACAACGACTCGTCCCAATATTCTCATTATCATCATGGAGAGTTTCACGGCAAATGCTATCGAGGCTGTTGGTGGTGAGCCGGGAATTACGCCGAACTTGAATCGGCTGAGCAAAGAAGGTGTATTATTCACGAACCTATATGCCAACTCGTTCCGTACCGACCGAGGCTTAGTCTCCGTATTGAACGGCTATTTAGCCCAACCCACCACCTCCATCATGAAGTATCCGGTGAAAAGCCAGACCCTTCCATCTATCGCAAAGAGTCTTAACAAAGAAGGATATACGGCGGATATGCTCTATGGAGGTGATATCAATTTCACGAATATGCAAAGTTATTTCTATAGTTCCGGCTACAGCAAGATAACGGCAGACCGTGATTTTCCCTTGAGCAGCCGTCTGAGTAAATGGGGAGCAAACGACGATATCACGTTCTCGCATCTTTACGAGGATATCAAGCAAAGACCAGTCGACGGCAAACCTTGGTTAAGTACATTCCTGACATTAAGTAGCCATGAGCCATTCGAGGTCCCGTTTCACCATTTGGAGCATCCTTATCTAAACTCCGTCGCGTTTACGGATAGCTGTATCGGTAATTTCATTGATACGTTCAAGGAACTGCCGGCATGGAAAAATACGGTAGTCATCTTTGTCTCCGACCACGGATACCGTTACCCTGAAAACATGCAGGAGTACGGACCTTTACGTTTCCACATACCTATGCTATGGCTAGGCGGAGCGATCGCCGAACCTAAAGTGATCGATACGTATGCGAACCAAACCGATTTGGCAGCCACCTTATTAAATCAGATGGGTCTCCCCACGGATGAGTTCTCATTCAGCAAAGATATATTGAATCCTTGCGTCCCGCATTACGCCTTTTATACATTCAATAATGGATTTGGCTTTATAGACGAATCCGGTGTTTCCGTATACGACAATGAAGGGAACAAGATTTTAGTAGAAGAACCTGAAAGCGGAAACGAGACCCGCTTGGAGAAAGGAAAAGTCCTATTACAAACTTTATACGACGATCTGGGAAATCGATAACGACAGATATAAAAAAGGCCGACTTACACAAACCGGCCTTTTTTATTTATATTAAATATATTCTTACTTAGCGTAGCTTACCGCACGAGTCTCACGGATCACCGTGATCTTAACCTGTCCCGGATAAGTCATCTCATCCTGAATCTTCTTAGCGATCTCAGCGGACAAGTTCTCGGTGTCCTTATCGTCAATCTTATCAGCGCCAACGATTACGCGCAACTCTCTACCCGCTTGGATAGCGTAAGTCTTGACAACACCCGGATACGATAAAGCCAATTGTTCCAAATCATTCAAACGCTTGATATAAGCCTCTACGATCTCACGACGTGCACCCGGACGAGCACCTGAAATAGCGTCGCAAACCTGTACGATCGGAGCCAACAGCGTCTGCATCTCCACCTCATCGTGGTGAGCGCCTACGGCGTTGCAAATATCCGGTTTCTCCTTATATTTCTCGCAAAGCTTCATACCCAAGATAGCGTGCGGCAATTCCGGCTCATCATCGGGCACTTTACCAATATCATGTAACAATCCGGCACGTTTCGCTTTCTTCGGGTTCAAGCCCAATTCAGAAGCCATCACGGCACAAAGGTTGGCCGTCTCACGAGCATGTTGCAACAAGTTTTGTCCATAAGAAGAACGATACTTCATCTTACCGATCATACGGATCAATTCCGGATGCAAACCGTGCACACCCAAATCGATCACGGTACGCTTACCAGTCTCTACGACCTCGTCTTCCACTTGCTTCTTCACCTTCGTTACCACCTCCTCGATACGAGCCGGATGGATACGTCCGTCTACAATCAATTTTTCGAGAGCTATCCGAGCGATTTCACGCTTGATCGGGTCAAATCCCGACAAAATGACTGCCTCCGGAGTGTCGTCGATAATCAAATCTATGCCCGTTAAGTTTTCTAAAGTGCGGATATTACGACCCTCACGACCGATAATACGTCCTTTCATTTCATCATTAGGCAAAGCCACCACGGAAACAGTAGTTTCTGCCACGTAATCGGCAGCACAGCGCTGAATAGCCTGAGAAATGATCTCTCTGGCATTTTTGTCAGCTTGTTCCTTGGCATTATTTTCTAAGTCTTTAATTAAAATAGCAGTTTCATGCTTAATCTCGTCTTCAACTTTGTTTAACAGATATTCGCGAGCCTCTTCGCTGCTCAATCCTGCCAAGCGTTCTAACTCGGCCAATTGCTTGTCATATAACTCGCTAACCTGCGCTTTCATCTTCTCTACTTGGGCTTCGGTGCGCTGCATAGCTTCCTCTTTGCGCTCGATAGCGTCCATTTTGCGATCCAATGCGTCTTCTTTCTGATTTAAGCGTTTCTCGGTCTTTTGAACCTCTGCCCGTCTTTCTCTAACTTCTTTTATAGGAGAATTTTCTCTATTACTTTCTGTTACTATTTCGGTAGAACGATACCGTTCTCTTTGATTTCTTGCAGATTTACGGCAGCTAATGAAAGTGACGCAACAGAAAACAATTAGTAATACTGATATTTTTTTCATACTAGTTAATAACCCCCGGCTTGGGTAAAATATGTATTAGAAATCTTTGATTTTTAGTATTAGAAGCATTATCAGGATATGCCCTAAGAGCACCTTCTGTACCACTACCACAGACTAAAACTTCACAATTTTGTCGCTTTAAATCCAAATGGCGGTTAATTTGAAAATAGC
>ERZ780212.905-NODE-905-length-26349-cov-8.708413_pt1 | contig 26349 bp, 10 predicted proteins | sample MGYA00511364_ERZ780212 | MGnify/ENA primary metagenome ERZ780212 (study PRJEB29588, sample SAMEA2147991) | human gut metagenome | biome: human gut; feature: human-associated habitat; material: faeces | place: Denmark | collected 2008/2010 ... | reverse complement strand
CCGTTTCATTCTAAAGGACTGCTTAAAAGACTGTATTTCAATAATTTCAAAGACCAATTAGCTAACTTTTATTGGACAGTAGTGGTGTGGGATGTTTATTCCTGTTGGAATATTGCATGCATCAGAAAGTTATGGTCAGCGTGTTATGATTGATTTAACAGCGGAGAATATGACTGTAAAAGAAGTCTTGGAGCAAATAGAGTCTCAATCAGACTTTGATTTCTTTTATAATAATGCTCATGTTGATTTAAATCGTCAGGTAACAGTTCCAGATGAGGGAGAGGAACTGTTTACTATTTTAGATAGTGTATTTGAGGGAACAGGGGTGAAGTATGTGGTGATGGATAAAAAAATAGTTCTTTCTACTGAAGCAGAAACGACACAATCTGTACAGCAGAAACAGAAAATCAGCGGTCGTGTGGTGGATGCTTCAGGAGAACCGATTATTGGAGCTACGATTAAGGAAAAAGGTACGTCTAATGGAACTATATCCGATTTTGATGGAAACTTTGTCTTGGAGGTTTCTCCTTCTTCTGTTCTTGAAATTTCATATATTGGATATCAGAGTCAGACTATAAAATCAGATGGAAGCCAACCTTTATCTATTACCTTAAAAGAAGATACACAAACTTTGGAAGAAGTTGTAGTAGTAGGGTATGGGGTACAGAAAAAAGCTAATTTAACTGGGGCTGTCAGTAGCGTAAAGATGGATGAGATATTAGGGGATCGTCCTGTTACTTCTGTCAGTGATGCCTTGTTGGGGGCAATGCCGGGTCTCCAGGTAACAGGAACTTCTGGACAACCTGGATCGGAAATGAGTTTTAATATTCGTGGAACTAATAGTATCAATGGTGGAAATCCGCTAGTACTGGTTGATAATGTTGAAATGGATATTAATATGTTGAATCCAGAAGATATTGAATCGGTAACGGTTCTGAAGGATGCAGCAGCTTCTGCTATTTATGGAGCACGTGCTGCCTTTGGAGTTATTTTGGTTACAACTAAAAAAGGAAGTACAGATAGTAGTGTTTCGATAAATTATTCTAATAATTTCTCTTTTAGCCGTCCTGCTAATATGCCTCATAAAGCCAGTCCAATGCAAACAGTCCAGGCTTACAAGGATATGGGGTGGGTGAACTATAGGACAGGAGAAAATGTAGATACTTGGCTTGGTTTATTAGAAGATTATGCTCAAAATCCGGGTAATTATCCTGAGGGTTATACTACGATAGATGGTTTGCGTTATCAGCTTCAAGAAACAGACTTATTTGATGATATGCTTGAAACAGGTTTCCAACAGACTCATAATGTTTCTGTAAATGGTGGAACGAAATCGTTGTCTTATCGTATGTCAGCAGGTATGGTAAAACAAGATGGTGTATTGGTAACAGATAAGGATGCATATAATCGTTATAACATATCTTCTTATATTCGTTCTGATATTTATTCGTGGATTACTCCTGAATTGGATATTAAATATACCAATCTTAATTCTTCACTTCCTACATCTTCAGCGCCTTATGGCATTTGGGGAGCTGCATCGGCTTTCCCTTCTTATTTCCCATTGGGTGAAGTGAAAATGGAAGATGGCTCAAGCCTTCCTATTAATACGCCACGTAATCAAATTATTTTAGGGGCTCCGACTGAGAAAAAGAGAGACAACTTACGACTTTTAGGTAAAGTTACAATAACACCTTTCAAGGACTTGAAAGTTATAGCTGAATATACATTTAATCGGATGAGTGCTGAAACAACCAAGTATGATAACAAATTTGAATATGCGAATGGAATCAGTAACTTTAATAAAGAATCATCTATCGCAAATTCTAAATATGAAATAACCTCAGGAGCTACAGACTATACAGCATTGAATATTTATGGAAATTATACTAAGACGGTTGGAAAACATGATTTTAGTGCTATGGCTGGTTTCAATCAGGAAAGTTATACTTATCATGAAGTAAAGAGTGCCCGTTGGGATATGATTAATGACAATTTGCCATCTTTGTCTCAAGGAACTGGAGCTTATGAAAATAAAGAAGCTTTTTCTGAATATAGAGTACGTGGATTGTTTTATCGTTTGAATTATTCATTTGCTGGTAAATATTTGTTTGAAACTAACGGACGTTACGATGGTTCCTCTAAATTCCCAAGTGAAAGCCGGTTTGGCTTTTTCCCTTCAGTTTCTGCAGGATGGCGTGTGAGTGAAGAGCGTTTTATGGATTGGAGTGACTCGTTTTTGTCAAATTTAAAACTCAGAGTTTCATGGGGTAATATCGGTAATCAGAATGTAGATCCTTACCAGTTTGTTCCAGCTATGGAAGCTTTTAGACCTAACTGGGTTGTGGATGGAAGTAAACCGACTGCTTTGGAACCGCCTGCATTAGTTAGTAATAGTTTTACTTGGGAGAAGGTAAGTACGTTGGATTTTGGATTTGACCTTGGCTTATTTAATAATCGATTAAATATGGTTTTTGATTGGTATCGTCGTGATACCAAGGGAATGCTTGCACCTGGCATGGAATTGCCAGGAGTTTTAGGTGTAAAGGCTCCTATGCAGAATGCTGCTGATTTACGTTCTAAAGGATGGGAAATTTCTATTGATTGGAATGACAGGATTGGTAATGTAAGTTATTATTTGGGCTTTAATCTGTATGACTCACGTACTAAGATTATGAAATATGATAATGAATCTCAACTCTTAGGAAAGGATGCGGATGGTAAGTTGTATTATCGTGAAGGCATGGAATTAGGAGAAATCTGGGGCTATCATACAGACCGTTTATATACGGAAGACGACTTTGATGTAAATGGAAATTTAAAACCGGGAATTCCTAAAGTAGAAGGTTATAATCCTAATCCAGGTGATGTGCTTTATGTTGATTATAATAATGATGGACTGATTAATAATGGGACCAATACAGGATTGGATCCTGGTGACATGCGTATCATCGGAAATAATACTCGACGTTATCAGTATGGTATTCGTGGAGGAGCAGCTTGGAAAGGACTTTCTTTATCTTTTATTCTGCAAGGGGTAGGTAAACGTGATATGTGGATAATGAATGAATTATTTTATCCGCATTATGACGAGTTTAGTACTTTCTATGATACACAGTTAGATTATTGGACTCCGGAACATACTGATAGTTATTTCCCGCGTTTGTATCAAATGTCAAAAGGAAATACAGCGGCAAATACGATGACTCAGACTCGTTATTTGCAGAATGGTGCTTATCTTAGCATTCGCAATATAACATTGTCGTATTCATTACCTAAGAAGTGGCTGACTCCATGGGGAGCTAAAAATTTGCAGATATTCTTTAGTGGTGAGAACTTATTCACTTTTGATCATTTGCCGAAGGGGCTTGATCCAGAACGTACAGTCACTGATGATTTAGGATCAAGAGGATTTACATATCCTTATATGCGTCAATATTCATTTGGTATTAATTTAACTTTATAATAGCTTATTATGAAAACATATATATTAGGATTGGGACTATGTCTATGTATGACAAGTTGCTTAAATGATGGATTTTTGGATATAGACCCGAAAGATCGTCAAACAGAACAAACAGCTTTTACTTCATACGATAATTTTAAGATGTATTCATGGGGATTATATGAAATCTTTTATGGATATGGAAATAATCAAGATATGAACTTCTTTAAAGGAGAGTATGAAGCCGATAATATGATTCGTGCCGTTAAAGGAAATGAAGGGCAATATGCTTATCAGAAGGCAAAGGTGAATGCTACTGATAGTGATTGGGATTATGATTATATCCGTAAAGTGAATTTAATGCTAGATAATGTGGATGATTCAGAAATGTCAGCCACAGAAAAGGAGCATTGGAGAAGTGTTGGATATTTTTTCCGTGCTTATAAATATTTTCAGATGATGTCTTTGTTTGGGGATATTCCATGGATAGAGCATGTTCTAACAGAAAGTAGTGAAGAATTGTATGCATCAAGAGATCCTAGAGATTTGGTGGCAAAAAATATCTTGTCAAATTTGAAGTATGCAGAAGAGCATATTAAAGAATCAGGTGATGGAGATAATACAATCAATACATCAGTTGTCCAGGCTTTGATATCTCGTTTTGGATTGTTTGAAGGAACCTGGAGAAAGTATCATGGTTTGGAGGACGCAGAAACCTATTTAAGGGCTAGTGCTGAGGCTTCAGAGAAAATTATGGCTAAGTTCAAGGATTTGCATCCGAGATATGATGAAATTTTTAATTCAGAGGATTTAAGTGGAGTGCCAGGTATAATTTTATATAAGGCTTATGAAACAGCGCAATTGGGGCATGGGTTGACTCGTATGGTGAGAACTGGTGAGTCAAAGATAGAAATGACTAAGGATGCGGTAGATAGCTATTTATGTAAAAATGGTTATCCGATAGAAAATGGGGCAAGTTTATATGGAGGTGATCATGATGTCTATAAACAATTTACGAATCGTGATGAACGCCTTTATTATACTGTTTGTCCTCCTCATAAAGTTAAATTAACAGGAGCTGCAGCGACATCTACTGGTTGGGCATTTACAGAAAACCCTGATGATAGAATATTTATCGATTTAATGGAGACGTTGTCTGGAGAAACATATCATCGTTTGCCTACATCTAATTTTAAAGGTTTCTATAATCAGGGACAGCCCCATTTTGTGGATTATAACTGGAGTGTTGCATGGAATGCAAGCCAGATGGGTTTTTGGATGTGGAAATATTATAATACTCATACAAATTGTGCAAATGCTACTGGTGTGAATACAACGGATGCACCATTATTTCGTTTGGGTGAGATTTTATTAAATTATGCAGAAGCTAAGTGGGAATTGACTGAATTTAACCAGGATATAGCTGATTTGACTATTAATAAGTTGAGAGACCGCGTGCATGTCGCTCACATGGAAGTTGCGCAGATTAATGAGGCTTTTGACCCGGCTCGTGATGCAGATATAGATCCTGTATTATGGGAAATCCGACGTGAAAGACGAGTAGAACTAATGGGAGAAGGTTTTCGTTTTGATGATTTGCGGCGTTGGAAAAAAGGACATTATGTTGACAAACAACCATTAGGGGTATATGTTTCTAATCCTGCTGAATATGGGAATAAACTTCTGATAAACGCAGAGGGATATGTGTACTTCTTTGAAAAGCCTTTGGGATGGCTCGATAAGTATTATTTGCGTCCTATCCCTTTGAACCAGAAAGCATTGAATCCTAATCTTGGTCAAAATCCGGGATGGGAAGAATAAAAAAAATTGGATATGAAAGTTTTTTCATTATTAATATCGACTGTTCCTTTTTTCTCTTCATTTTCTCTGTCTGCGGCAAAGCAGGCAGAGAAAATGAATGTATTGTTCTTAATGGCAGATGATATGCGCCCTGAATTGGGATGTTATGGAGTAGAGGCTGTTAAGACACCTAATATTGATCGGCTTGCATCAACTGGAGTTTTATTCCAAAATGCATATTGTAACGTACCGGTTAGCGGTGCTTCTCGTGCTAGTTTATTAACAGGAGTTTATCCTCATTATCCAGATCGCTTTGTTGGATTTTCGGCTTTAGCTAGTAAAGACTGTCCGGCAGCTATTCCTTTATCTGGTTGGTTCACTTCTCATGGCTATTACACTGTTTCTGACGGAAAAGTATTTCATCATATTGAAGATCATGCAGACTCTTGGAGTGAACCTCCGTATCGAACCCATCCTGATGGATATGATGTATACTGGGCAGAATATAATAAATGGGAATTATGGATGAATAGTGCTTCTGCTCGTACTATTAATCCTAAGACAATGCGTGGCCCTTTTTGTGAATGGGCTGAAGTTCCGGATACAGCTTATGATGATGGAAAGTTGGCAGAAAAAGCAATTGCCGATTTAAAGCGATTAAAAGAAAAGGGAAAGCCGTTTTTTCTTGCATGTGGATTTTGGAAACCCCATCTTCCTTTTAATGCTCCTAAAAAATATTGGGATTTATATGATAGGGAGAAAATACCTGTGGCGGCAAATCGCTTTCGTCCGGAAGGGCTTCCTGAGGAAGTGAGAAACTCTCAAGAAATATATGCTTATGCTCGTACCACATCACCAGATGATATTTATTTTCTTAAAGAGGCAAAGCATGGTTATTATGCATGTCTGAGTTATGTTGATGCACAAATTGGAAAAGTTCTTGATGCATTAGACGAACTTGGCTTATCAGAAAATACGATTGTTGTGTTGTTGGGAGATCATGGTTGGCATTTAGGCGAACATGGATTTTTAGGGAAGCATAATCTGATGAATTGGTCTACACATGTGCCTTTAATTGTTCGTGTGCCAGGATTGCAAAAAGGAAAAACAGAATCTTTGGTGGAATTTGTTGATATTTATCCTACTTTATGCGAACTTTGTAACCTGCCTTTTCCAAAACAATTAGATGGGATTAGCTTTGTTCCTATTTTAAAGAACTTGGAGAGAAAAACGAAAGATAAAGTGTATATTCAGTGGGAAGGAGGAGATAATGCAGTCAACTGGAGGTATAATTATGCAGAATGGGAGAAAGGTAATCGTATGCTGTTTGACCATCAGATTGATGTAGAAGAAAATAAAAATAGAGCAAATGATCCTTCATATAAAAATATAATAAAGGATATGTCATCTTTTTTGCATAAGAAAAAACGTACTTTAAATAAATAATAATATGAATTTAAGACACATTATATTAGTAATACTTTCTTATTGGGCTTTATGTGGGTATTCTCAGCGTATTTGTAAATCCTTAGATGATAATTGGATGTTCCGGTTTTCTCATCAGGTAGAAAAAGGAACAGGAGTTAGGATTACACTTCCTCATACGTGGAATGCTCAGGATGCCTTGTCGGGCAAATTAGACTATAAGCGGGGGATAGGAAATTATGAACGTACATTATATATTGATTCTCAATGGAAAGGTAAACGACTTTTTTTGCGTTTCGAGGGAGTAAACAGTATAGCTAATGTCTTTATTAATGGGAAGTGTCTGGGAGAACATAAAGGAGGATACAGTGCTTTTGTTTTTGAGATTACAGATAAGGTTGATTATGGGAAAAACAATAAGCTATTGGTAAGGGTAAGTAATGCAGAGCGATTAGATGTAATGCCTTTAGTGGGTGATTTTAATATGTATGGGGGAATTTATCGTGGGGTGAAGTTGATTGTAACAGAATCGGCTTGTATTTCTTTACAGGATTATGCTTCTCCAGGAGTATATTTGACTCAACAGCAAGTTAGCCCTGATGAGGCTGAAATTTCAGCTACGGTTTTGTTGTCAAATCGTTTGGCAAAACGTGATGTAGTGGTGCGAGTTGAAGTAAAAGATGGTCAGCGTGTTATATCTCGACATGAACAACAGATGACTCTAGAGAAGGAAAAAGAGGAAAAAGTTGTTTTCCCCATAAAAATAGAGAGTCCTCATTTATGGAACGGGAAACGAGATCCTTTTATGTATCAAACGGAAACAACTTTATGGTCAGATGGACGGTTATTGGATAAAGTAGTTCAACCACTGGGGATACGTTTTTTCCGGATAGAACCTGATAAGGGCTTTTTCTTAAATGGTGAATATTTAAAACTGCATGGAGTGTGCAGACATCAGGATCGACCTGAATTGGGGAATGCTTTACGTAAAGAACACCATGAGGAGGATACGCATATTATGTTGGAGATGGGGGTGAATGCTGTTCGTCTGGCACATTATCAGCAATCTGAGGATATGTATGATTTAATGGATAAAACTGGTATTATTACCTGGGCTGAAATTCCATTTGTAGGACCTGGAGGATATGATGACAAAGGGTTTGTTGATTTTCCAGACTTTCGGGAAAATGGTAAAAATCAGTTGCGGGAGTTAATCCGTCAAAATTACAATCATCCTTCTATTTGTTTCTGGGGACTATTTAATGAGTTGACAGAGCATGGAGATAATCCTGTTGAATATATCAAAGAGTTAAATATTCTTGCTCATGCTGAAGATTCCTCACGTCCTACTACAGCGGCTAGTAATCAGAATGGCAGCTTGAATTTTTTAACGGATTGTATAGCCTGGAATCGTTATGATGGCTGGTATAGTAATAATCCTGAGAATTTAGCTGAATTTTTGGATAATACGCATGCTGCATACCCTGACTTACGTATTGGTATTAGTGAATATGGGGCTGGAGCAAGTATTTATCATCAACAAGATTCATTGAGTCGACCTGCTCCTGTTAGTTTCTGGCATCCAGAGAATTGGCAGACTTATTATCACATGGAAAATTGGAAGATAATTAATGAACGTCCTTTTGTCTGGGGAAGTTTTGTTTGGAATATGTTTGATTTCGGGGCAGCTCATCGTCATGAAGGGGATCGTATAGGTATTAATGATAAAGGATTGGTGACATTTGACCGTAAAGTAAAAAAAGATGCTTTTTATTTCTATAAAGCGAATTGGAACCCGGAACCAATGCTTTATATAGCAGGGAAACGCAACCAGAATCGTGTAAGTTTGGTACAAGATATAATGGCCTTTACTAATGCGAATGAGGTAGAATTGTTGATTAATGGTAAGGTTATAGGAAAGGCCTTTCCTGATCAATATGCTACTGTAATGTGGAAAGGAGTAAAATTAGACGCTGGAGAAAATAAAATTCAAGTGAGAGCAACCGCAAAGAAAAAATGCTTATTGGATGAATGCGTAGTGTGGGTTAATTCTACAAAATAAAATATTATACTAATTTGAGTAATGACATTTATGTCTGCTTACTTTAATAAGAAAATAAAATTCATAAAGGAGTTAGGAAGAAATATGAAAATTTCTTCCTAACTTGCGCTCCAGAAATAATTAACCTTAAAAAGGACAGATGGAAAAGACTCTTACTAAAGCAATCAAAACTATTTGCTGTTCATTGACGGGAGTGCTGACGATTAGTGGGGCTCCTCAGCAGTTGTATGCGGAAAATGCATCCTTGCCTTATTGGAAGGATATTCAGACTGTATCAGTAAACCGGGAAGCGCCGAGATCGGCTTTTATGACTTATGCTGACAAGACTCAGGCCTTGACTGGAAAATATGAAAACAGCCCTTATTATGAGTTGTTGAATGGTACGTGGAAATTTTATTATACGGACTCGTATTTGAATCTGCCTGCAGACATTATCTCTCCGGAAGTGAGTACAGAAGGGTGGCACGATATTAAGGTGCCGGGAAACTGGGAAGTGCAAGGATTCGGTACGGCTATTTATACGAATCACGGATATGAGTTTCAACCTCGTAACCCTCAACCTCCCTTGTTGCCGGAGAAGAATCCAGTGGGAGTGTACCGGCGTGATATTACCGTACCTTCAGAATGGAAGGACCGTGATATTTACCTTCACATTGCCGGAGCAAAATCAGGATGCTATGTGTATTTGAACGGAAAGGAGGTCGGTTATAATGAGGACTCCAAGAATCCGGCTGAATACCTGATAAATGATTATCTGAAGGAAGGTAATAATGTGCTGACCTTAAAAATCTTCCGTTGGAGTACAGGCTCTTATCTGGAATGTCAGGATTTTTGGCGTATCAGCGGTATAGAACGTGACGTATTCCTTTATTCACAGCCGAAAGCTTCAGTACAGGATTTCCGGATTGTGTCTACTTTGGATGATTCGTACCGTAACGGTATTTTCCGTTTGGATATGGAGCTGAAGAATCATCGTACCAATACGGCTGGGCTGAGTATTGGATATGAGTTGCTCGATAATAACGGAAAGGTAGTAGCCAATGGTGAAGAAGCCGTAGATGTACTTGCTGGTAAAGAAGGTACCGTATCGTTCAGCAAGGAACTGCCGGAAGTAAAAACCTGGACTTCGGAAGCTCCTAATTTGTATAAGCTGTTGATGACTGTAAAGGAAAATGGAAAGGTGACCGAAGTGATTCCTTACCATGTAGGATTCCGTCGCATTGAAATCAAAGAAATAGACCAAAAGGGTACCAATGGAAAGAATTACCATGTGTTGTTTATCAATGGGCAGCCTTTAAAACTGAAGGGTGTAAATATTCATGAACATAATCCGTTGACAGGACACTATGTAGATGAGGCGCTGATGCGTAAGGACTTGGAGCTGATGAAACGGAACAATATCAATACGGTACGTTTGTGTCATTATCCGCAAGACCGCCGTTTCTATGAGCTCTGTGATGAATATGGTATTTACGTGTACGATGAGGCGAACATTGAAAGTCATGGAATGTATTATGATTTGCGTAAGGGTGGAACCTTGGGAAATAACCCGGAATGGTTGAAACCGCATCTTTACCGTGTGGAGAACATGTTTGAACGGAATAAGAACTATCCTTCAGTCACCTTCTGGTCATTGGGTAATGAGGCTGGAAACGGTTACAACTTTTATGAGGCTTATTTGTGGGTAAAACAGGCCGACAAGGGACTGATGGACCGTCCGGTAAATTATGAACGTGCTCAGTGGGAATGGAACTCTGATATGTATGTGCCGCAATACCCCAGCGCATCCTGGCTGGAATCAATAGGCCGGTTAGGAAGTGACCGTCCGGTAGTGCCTTCAGAATATGCACATGCCATGGGTAACTCTACCGGAGGCTTGTGGGACCAGTGGAAGGCTATCTATCAGTATCCTAATTTGCAGGGAGGATATATCTGGGACTGGGTAGACCAGGGCATTTTAGTGAAGGATGAAAACGGAAGAGAATATTGGGCATACGGAGGTGATTTCGGAACCAACATGCCGAGTGACGGTAACTTCTGCTGTAATGGTATCGTGAACCCGGACCGCAATCCTCATCCGGCCATGAGCGAAGTGAAATATGCGCACCAGAATGTGGCGTTTGAAGCTACAGACCTGGCAAACGGTAAGTTTAATGTGCTGAACCGCTTTTATTTCACGAACCTGAAAAAATATATGATTTCGTATGAAGTGAAGGAAAATGATAAAGTGGTGCGTCGTGGAAAAGTTTCACTGGATGTAGCTCCTCAGGAAAAGAAAGAGTTGGCGGTGAATGTTAGTGGATTGAAAGCTAAAGTGGGTACGGAATATTTTGTGAACTTTTCAGTAACAACGTTAGAATCTGAACCGCTTGTACCGAAAGGATATGAGATAGCGCACGAACAGTTCCGCTTGCCGATAGATCCTGCTTCACGTTCATTCTCGGTACAGGGTCCCGCTTTGCGGTGCAGTGAAAATGGCAACTTGTTGAGTGTGCAGTCTTCGCGCGTAGCTTTTGTATTTGACAAGTCGACTGGTCTGGTAACTTCTTATAAAGTGAAGGGAACAGAATATTTCCATGAGGGATTTGGCATACAGCCTAACTTCTGGCGTGCTCCGAATGACAATGACTATGGAAGCCAGATGCCTAAACGTCTGCAAATCTGGAAGCAGTCCAGCAAGAATTTTAATGTGGTAGATGCTTCATTGGCTATGGATGGAAAAGATGCGGTATTGAAGGTCAGCTACCTGTTGGCTGCAGGTAATTTGTATATTGCTACCTATCGCATTCATCCTTCAGGAGTAGTGAAAGCAAATTATACATTTACCTCTACGGAAATGGAAGCTGCGAAGACAGAAGCTTCGGAAGCTACATTGATGGCTACGTTCACTCCTGGAAACGAAGCAATCCGCAAGGAAAGTTCCAAACTGGTAGTACCGCGTATTGGTGTTCGTTTCCGTTTGCCTGCCGAAATGGAACAGGTGACTTATTTTGGTCGCGGACCGGAAGAGAATTATTGCGACCGGAATAATGGTACATTGGTAGGTGAATATCAGGCGACAGCAGAACAAATGTATTTCCCTTATGTACGTCCACAAGAAAACGGACATCATACCGATACACGTTGGTTGATGCTGAAAAAGAAAAACGGCAAAGGACTGGCTGTGTATGCGGATGGTACATTGGAATTTAATTCACTCCGTAATTCGATAGAAGATTTTGATGGAGAAGAAGCTACCCATCGTGACTATCAGTGGGGTAATCGTGATGCAGAAGAATTGAAACATGATGTAAGTACCGCTAAGAATATCAAGCCTCGTCATACACATATCAATGATATTACTCCTCGTGATTTCGTTGAAGTCTGTCTGGATATGCGACAGATGGGTGTAGGAGGTTTTGATAGCTGGGGAGCTGTGCCAGACCCTCAATACCTGATTCCAGCTAATAAGGAATATCAATGGGGATTTACGATTGTACCGATGTAAATGATAACAGCATAAAATAAAAATTCCGGGCTTGAAAAGACATGTTTTCAGGCCCGGAATTTTTTTTTGTTCAGATAAGGGCATAAAAAAAGGAGTTCCGCTGAACTCCAACCTTTTGTTAACCTTAAATCTAATACTATGAAAAACACGATGCAAAGGTACGGACTTTCTGGAATTATGCAAGTTTTGTGTGCGTTTACATGTGCTTTATAACATAATTTGAAATTTTGGCCGTATTTGAAAGACTTATTAATAAAATTACAGTGGCAATAAGAATCGTTCTCTAAAGTACATTCATCTAAAAGTCATGTGTTTTACATGGTTCTGTAATATGTTTTTTTGTTCTTTGTTACAGAATTAATCAGAACTTTGTATGGAATTAAGTGTTAGGGAGCGCCAGAAGGCATTGACGGTTACACTGGCTATGCTATGTATAGCATGTGCTTGTTTGTTTTATCTGGGATATAGATTGTGCATGTATTATTAGTAGAGCAAAAAAGGTGCGTCTGGATAATTCCGGGCGCACCTTTTTAGCAATAAAAGCCGATGAATTATTTGCTTTCTTTTTTAAACTTGTAGACAGCAAATGTCATGGCACCTATTTCGGTATTGAGCGTATTTCCTTCAATTGAAATGCTACTTTCTTTAGGGGTGATGAGGTTCGGATTGTCGAGAGTATTTTCTGCATCCGGATTTTCTGTATGCAATGTGATGCATTTTCCATCTCCTAAAGTTACAGACTTCTTCAAGCCTTTAAATTCCAGACTAATGGGCTGTGCCTTTTCTGATACGTTGGCTACTTTGACAATGTAAGTCTGTGTATTTTCATCCCATACGGCACTGGCGAAAAGTCCATTCTGGCCTTCCTGACCACTTACCGGTTTTTTATCCATAGTCAGAGGAACTACATTTGTTCCGGTATTGTGACCGTAAAGTGACTGTACATACCAGCTGCAGGTGCGTACAGAACGGAGGTTATCGAACCAGATTAAGTCTGGACGCCACTGCCAGCCTTCTACGTGAGCCAACAGCGGAGCATAAGTAGCCATGTGAACTACATCTGCGTTTCGTTCTACTCCAGTCAGGAAAGCAGCTTCAAGCAAAGAAGCGTGGAAGTGGTTCCATTTCTTTCCTTTTCCGTGACAAGCATATTCTCCAGCAAATACTTTCGGGCCTTTACGGTCGTAATTGTCGTAACGGTTTCCTGATTTCAGGAACCAGTTTTCCGGACGATAGAAGTGTTCGTCTACTAAATCCACTTTCAGTTTCTTCATTTCCGGCCATAAGTAATCGAAGTCTTTTCCTTCAGAATTCGGACCAGATGAACCGATAATCTTGATTTCAGGATGTGCTTTGCGGAGAGCTTCTACGAATAACTTCAAGCGTTCCGGATATTCAGGTCCCCACTGTTCGTTTCCGATTCCGATGAATTTCATGTTGAAAGGAGCCGGATGTCCCATATCGGCACGGAGTTTCCCCCATTTGGTATCAGTACCTCCATTGGCAAATTCAATCAGGTCGAGTGCATCCTGAATGTAGCTGTCGAGGTCGCATAGCTGAACATGTGCTTTCGGGTCATCGTTCTGATACTGGCAGGCAAGTCCGCAGTTCAGTACAGGAAGTGGTTCTGCTCCCATGTCTTCTGACAGAAGGAACAATTCATAGAATCCCATGCCATAAGTCTGGAAGTAATCAGGGAAGAAACGATGCGGGAAAGTATAATGCCATCTGTTTTCATTGAGCGGACGGTTTTCTACCGGGCCTACAGAGTTTTTCCAGTTGTAACGGGTTGCCAGGTCTGTACCTTCCACGATACATCCTCCGGGGAAACGGAATACTCCCGGTTTGGTGTCGGCCAATGCCTGTACCAGGTCCTTTCTCAATCCGTTTTCACGTCCTTTCCAAGTATTTACAGGGAATAAAGAAACATGTTCCAGGTCTACGGTGCCCGGTGAATCGAGGAATATTCTCAAATGAGCTTTTGCTTCTGTCTGGGTCGGTGTGAGGATAACTTCATATTTTTTCCAGTCTTTTGAGTTAATTGTCAGGTTTTGTGAAGTGATGACCTGAGTTTCTCCCATAGACGCATTGTTGATAAGTTCTACTCGTATTTTCTGGTTTTCTCCTCTTGCCCATACGGTAAAACGATATTTTTCATTGGCTTTGAGTCCGATACCGAAAAATCCTTCGTTTTCAATACCTGTGCGTTTGTGTGCATGTCCGGGGTCTGCCAGGCGTACATAATGTGGATTGCGTTCAAACGGGCCATCATTTTGCAGAGTTACATTTCCAAAAATGTCCCATCCCATAAAACTTTGAGGGAACTCGAATGAACGGTTCTTGATTAATTCTGCATAGAGTCCCCCATCTGCTCCATAGTTGATGTCTTCGAAGAAATGGCCGTACATGGTCGGTTGAATTTCTGCTCCAATTTTATTGGCTTGGATAACCATCTGATTGACATTCTGTGCGTGCAAGCTGAGTCCTGCTGTTAGTGCAAGCGCAGAAAGAAAGGTTAAGTGTTTGTTCATGGTTTTATTATTAAATTAATGTGATACAAATTTATAAATAAACACGAGAAATTCATGGAAAAACAGTGAAATATCTATCTTTATGAAATTTAGGCATAAAATTAGGAGCAATCATTTTTCCCGAGGTGGACAAATTCTTCTATTGGGTGGACATTTGTCTTTTGAGTGGATTTTTATCCTCTTTTTCAGAAAAAGACTCGAAAAACGGTTTACCTTTGTGTAAAACAGAATAATTTCTATGAAAAGAAACAGCTTACTTCTATACTTGCTTCTTGTTTTTTGCTTATGTTGCCCGAATGGGCTACTCTATGCGGTACAAAACTCTTCTCGTTTCTCGTTGGCTTCTATTACGATAAACGATGGACTGCCTTATAATTTTGTAGATGATATCATCAAATCCAGTGACGGCTATTTGTGGGTGGCTACGTATGGAGGAGGAGTAGCCCGTTATGATGGCAATGAGTTTGTGGTTTTTAGTGCCAGCACAACGGATAAAAAAAGACTGTTGCGAAGTAATTTTGTGGAGAAATTGGCGGAGGATGCTTTTCATCGTATTTGGATGGCAGGAGAAGCAGGCATAGAGCTCCTTTCTACAGATAACTTGCAATTGTTGCCTGCAGAGTCTTTGCAGTCGGCAGAAATGGCTAAGTTGATGAAGCAACCGGTGAGTTTCTTGATGACTGCCAAATCTGGTAATTTATGGTTTTGCAGCCGTGGACAGATTTATAAGGTAATATTTAATAGTACAGGTACTGTGAAAAAAGTGATTCGGATTTCAGATACTCCGATACATGAACGTGGCTGTGTGTTGTACGAAATTGACGGATATATCTGGTTCTTTCATCAGGGGAAAATGTGCCGGATTAGCGAGAGCGTGGAAAAAAGTCAGGAGCCACAGCCCGTATCTGTTTCTTTGAATATTTCTTCTTTTGAATCGGTATTTTGTATTTATCATTGTAAGAACAATGTGTGGATTGGTACAAGTAATGGATTGTATTGTTATGATTTGACTACAGACACTAGTGTGCATCATGTACATAATGCTCAAAATCCTTCTTCCTTATCGCAGAATTATGTGACATCCATTACTTCTACACGAGATGACCAGATGATAGTTGGTACGTTGTTAGGATTGAATGTATTTAATGCTTCTGCTTCTGATTTTACTCGTATCCAGGCAAGTGAGGGCATGGAGATGCACGGCTTGTCTTGTAATTTTATCAATACCCTTTATGCGGATGATGAAAATGATATTGTGTGGGTTGGAACTGAAATAGGAGGAATAAGCAAAATGTTTTCTTCCCGTTTGTCTGTAGTGAATTATTATCATCAGCAGAATCTTTCGGGCAGTTTGTCACATAATCCGGTCAATTCGATAGTGGAAGATGAGTATCAGACACTTTGGGTAGGTACCGTAGAAGGGGGATTAAACTGCCGTTTGAAGGGGAGCGATTCTTTCTTGCATTATACCACTGAAACACCAGCCAGTTTGGCACATAATACTGTAAGTGTATTGATGTTAGGTGATGAGGACCGTTTGTATGTAGGTACCTGGGGCGGTGGACTTGGCTGGATTAATCGTAAACCATCTGCTTCTAAACGTTATATGCCCGTTCCGTTGAATGATCCTTTTGTGTCAAGTTTGGCTTTTGACCCTGTGAGTCATTTACTTTGGATTGGTACAATGAATAATGTGTATGTATATAATCCGGCTGATGGAAGTATTTCAGAGCCTTTCTTGAATGAAAGTAAAGAAATTATCAATCAGAATGCATTAGGAATGTGTATTACTCGCGAACGGGAACTTTGGATTTCTTCTCCGTTTGGCCTTTTAAGAGTAAATCTTTCTGCATACGAAAAGGGACAATTGAAATACAAGAAGTATGTCTATCAATTGGACAGCCCTGATTCCGGACATCGGGAACGTATCACTTCTATTTTTCAGGCAAAAGATGGGACTATCTGGTTAGGAAGTAACGGAAATGGATTTTATAAAGCATTGAAAAAAGGAAATGATTACCAATTTCAAGCTTATACGAAGAATGATGGTTTGGTGAGCAATAGTGTACGAGGTATCTTGGAAGACTGGTACGGCAATATTTGGGTATCTACGGATAATGGTTTGTCATGCTTTAATGTAAAAGAAGAGTCATTCCGCAATTATAGTCAGATTGACGGTCTAATCTCTGATCAGTTTTATTGGAATGCCGGAGCTTTGTCGTTTGACAAGGAACGTTTGTTCTTTGGTAGTCAGAAAGGACTGACGGAGATACATCCGATGATTGAAGCTGAGCATCAGCGTAAGTTCCCCTTAGCTTTTACCCACTGTAGAGTGTTTGGACAGGAAGTCTTTCCTCAGTCTGGGGAAATAGCCATGCATGAAAGTGACAAGTCGTTATCAATAGAGTTCTCGGCACTTGATTATGCGTTAGAATCTCAGGCGCAATATTCATATCGTTTAAAAGGGTTTGATGACGCATGGGTAACTGTACCCTCCAATCGAAATAATGCGACTTATACCAATCTATATCCAGGAAAATATGTTTTCCAGCTTCGATATGCTCCTGATGGCAAACACTGGCTTGCGCATACAGAGGAATTGGTTATCGTAGTGCGTCCTTATTTCTATAAGACCCCCTGGTTCCTGCTTTCTGTCTTGTTTATTATCCTGTTTGGTGGTTATCGTATCCTGAGGTGGCGTTATCAGGCTATGAAGCGTCAGCAAGATTTATTGCATCAGATGGTAGAAGAACGTACTTCTGAGTTGGAGGAGCAAAAGAAACTGCTTTCCAATCAAACGCATGAGCTTTCGGAACAGAATCAGTTACTGAAAGATCAGAATGAGAAAATCACTACGCAAAAGAATCAGATTTTAGAGATGTCGCGTAAGGTAGAAGAGCTGACCATTGACAAACTGGCATTTTTTACCAATATTACACATGAATTCCGGACTCCATTGACGTTGATTGTCGGTCCTATCGAACGTGCTTTGAAATTGAGCTATAATCCACAGGTAATAGAACAGCTGCATCTGGTAGAACGTAATTCAAAATATCTTCTTTCACTGGTTAATCAGTTGATGGATTTCCGGAAAGTGGAGGAAGGACGTATCAAAATTGCTACTAATTATGGGAATCTGAGAGAATTTATGGCCGAGATTGTTCCTCCTTTTGCAGATTATGCGAAGAATCGTGGCATTGACCTTCAGCTGTATCTTCGCCTTGCCGATCCGATTCTGATGTTCGATGAGGATGTGATGCGTAAGATTATGACAAATTTAATCAGTAATGCTCTGAAGTTTACTCCAAAGGGAGGGAAGGTAGGCATATATGTAGGAGTTATTGGCAAAGAAAATGAGAAGAAGCTGTTCATTAGTGTTCGTGATACGGGAAAAGGTATTCCTGAGAATGATATGGAGCGTATTTTCATGCAGTTCTATCAATCCGATAACCGAAGCCTTGAGTCGGTCAGTGGTCAGAGTGGTACCGGCATAGGTTTGTATTTATGCCGGAAGCTGATAGATATGTTAGACGGTAAGATTTATGCAAAGAATAATCCGGTGAAAGGAGCCTCATTCCGCATTCTCTTGCCAGCTTTATATGGTGAGACTCAATCCCAGCCGGATTCTTCTGAGATAGAAAAAGAAGATACCGTGATAGATGTGCCTCGTAATGGAAAGATGGTTGTACTGGTAGTAGAAGACAATAAAGATATGCGCGATTATATCCGTTCTATCTTAGCCGAATATTATAATGTGTTGGAGGCCGCTCAGGGAGAAGAGGCCCTGAATATATTGCATTCTAATAATGTAGACTTTATTATTAGTGACCTGATGATGCCGGTTATGGATGGTATGGAATTATCTCGTCGTGTAAAGAATGACTTCTCCATATCTCATATTCCTTTCTTGATGTTGACAGCCAAAACTTCTGACGAAGCACGTTTGGAAAGTTATAAAATGGGTGCAGACGCATTCTTACTGAAACCTTTCGATGAGAACATGTTGTTGGCCCGTATTTCCAATATATTGGAGAATCGAAGACGTTTCCAGCAAAAGTTCTCTATTGATATGAATACTGATTCGTTGGAGGTGGATGAGAATTCCGGCGATAAGAAGTTCCTGAACAAAGCAATGTCAGTTGTAAAAGAAAATTATAAGAATCCGGACTTTGAGGTGAGTGATTTTATAGAGGCAGTTGGCATCAGCAAGAGTTTGTTGAATAAAAAAATGCAGAGCCTGACAGGACAATCTGCCGGACAGTTCATTCGCAATTATCGTTTGAATCTGGCTCGTGAACTTCTGCTGAAGAATAAGGTAACCCGTACAATGAATATTTCTGAGATTGCATACGAAGTCGGATTTAATGACCCGAAATATTTTACTCGTTGTTTTACAAAGCATTTTAACGTAACTCCGAGTAGTTTGTTAGAAGATTGAGCATTAATCTTATTTCTTTGTCTTAGTCGGAAACCTGTGTCAATCGTCATAGGTTTCCGGCTTTTTTATGAGTATATTCTTTTTCCAGGGGTACTGTTTTACTCAGAAAGGTGGAAATTTTCATGATTTTCATTTATCCACCTATAAAAACCGTTTGTCCACCTTCTTCATTATTTATGTTTTTACATTTGGACCATTGAAATAAACGTTTTTTGTTAAATAAAGACTTCCGTACTATGAAACATGGCTAGAAAAAGTCAGTCTTGGTGCTGTTGAAATATGATGTATGAGGATAGAAGTCTGAGTTTTTAAGTGGAATATTACTTTATTAATAATTTAAATTTAATACCATTAAAATGAAAAAACATTTGATTTTTTCCGCAATGCTTGGTTTGTGTGCCTTGGGTGGTACGGCGATGTATCCCGTATCCGTCATGGCTGCTGTAGCACAATCACCGGCTATTAAGGTTAGTGGACAGGTGGTTGATGAACAAGGTGAACCCTTGTTGGGTGCTACTATTAGGGTAAAAGACACTTCAATCGGAACAACTACTGATTTGGATGGAAATTTCCAGTTGGAGGTGCCTGGCAATGCTGTCCTGCTGATAAGCTATGTGGGCTATAAGGAACGTGAGGTAGCAGTTCGTAACCGTGCTATCCTCGAACCTATTCAGTTGCAGAGTGATACTGAAATGTTAGAGCAGGTAGTGGTAATTGGTTACGGTACACAGAAAAAGTCAGATTTGACCGGTTCTGTGGCAGTAGTAGATGCAGAGGCCTTGAAACAAGTATCTCATTCCAATATTTCATCTATGTTGGAAGGTAAGGTTGCAGGTGTACAGATTACTTCTGACGGTCAGCCTGGTGCTGATCCTACTGTACGTATTCGTGGAGTTGGCTCTTTTGGTAGTACTGCCCCGCTTTATGTTATCGACGGAGTACCGATGGGAACTTCCATTCGTGATTTCTCTTCTAATGATATTGAAACTATTCAGGTGTTGAAAGATGCTTCTGCAGCAGCTATTTATGGTTCTCGTGCGGCAAATGGTGTAGTTATCATCACTACCAAGCGCGGACAGAAGGACCAGCCGCTGAAAGTAGATTACAACGGATATTTTGGTGTGGACTACATTCCTAAAGGCGTGTATGATGTAATGGATGCTGATCAGTATAGTCAATATCTGGGTCAGGCTTGCGCCAATTCAAATACTCCGTTACCGGGAGGATATAGTCTTGACAGTGCTACTGGGAAATACCATTTCCAGGATAATACCAACACCGACTGGTTCGATGAAGTATTTAAAACAGGTATCCGCCAGAATCACAATGTAAACTTGTCTGGAGGTAGTGCTCATAGCACCTATAACGTATCATTGGACTATTTTAACCAAAAAGGAACACTGGAAGGTGCTGGTCCTAATTATGAACGTTTTACGGCGCGTGTAAATAACTCCATGGATACTAAGTTTATCAAGTTCCAGACCAGCGTGGTCTATTCTCATTCAGACCAGGACAATATGGGATTGTCAAATGCTTCGGAATACGTGCAGGGATTGTATGGTGATGTTACCAATGTACTTCGTGGTACGTTACTGATGCAGCCGACAATCAAGGCCTACGATCCTTCCACTTGGGTACTTGACGACAAAGTAGGAGCAGCAAGTGACTATGATTACGATGCTTATGGATATGGTGTGTATTACGATGATATTCATGGTGATATTTCCGCTTCTAACCCCTTGCTGATTAATAATCTGTTACAACGTAATACTCGTGTAGACCGTTTTGTGGGAACTGCTTCAGCTGATGTGGATGTTCTTAAGATGTTTGGCCTAGAAAATAAGAATCACAAGCTGAATTATAAAATTAATTTGTCTTACAGTATGACCCATGCTAAGGACTTTACCTGGATTCCAGCTTGGGTGCAGAGCAACCGTGTTTACTTGGCTAAGAGTAACGAACGTCTGGATAAAAATTCACGTGATTACAAGGATGCGCTGATTGAGAACTTGCTTACTTATGATGGAACTTTCGGTAAGCACCATATTAACGTAGTAGCAGGTCAGACTTACGAAGAGGAAAATACAGATTTGTTGAACGGATGGGCATTGAATTTCACTGAACCGTATTTCTTGCAGCTTCAGAATGGTTCCGATACATATTCCTCAAGTTTCGAATATAAGCATGCCATTCTGTCTTATATCGGCCGTATCAATTATAACTATGATGATAGATACCTGTTCTCGGCTACTGTCCGTCGGGATGCAAGTTCTCGCTTGTCCAAGAATATTCGCTGGGGTACTTTCCCGTCTGTATCTTTAGGTTGGCGTTTTGATAAGGAGTCTTTCTTCCCCTTCAGCACGGATGTAGTAAATATGTTCAAGGTACGTGGAAGCTATGGTGAACTTGGTAATGAGAATATCGGTGAATATGTATATCAGGCTGTAATGTCACGTAATAATATGACTTACAGTTTCAATAACTCGCTTGTAACAGGTTCGGCTGTATCTACTTTTGTAGACAATAACTTGGCATGGGAAAAGAAGAAAACGTATAATGTGGGTATCGACCTTGCTTTGTTCAATAACCGTTTAGAATTCACAGCTGAATGGTACAAAAATACAAGTACCGACCTGTTGTATAGTGTACGTGTTCCGGAACAGGCTGGTGTGTCTAATTCTACTGTTACAATGAATGCTGCTTCAATGAATAACTCTGGTTTTGAATTTGCAGCTACATATCGTAACCGTGATCACGCTTTCAAGTATGAAGTATCGGGTAACCTCAGTACACTTCGTAACCGTGTGACTTCTTTGGGAATCGGTACAGATTCTTCTATTAACGGTGCATATATCACTAACGTAGGTCAGGAAATCGGTCGGTTTTACGGTTGGGTATACGAGGGCATTGCTCGTACACAGGAGGATTTGGATAACCATGCTACTCAGGACGGTGCCAATGTGGGTGACTGCCTTTACAAGGATGTAAACGGTGATGGAGTAGTAAACGGTGATGACCAGACAGTGCTGGGCAGTGGTATGCCGAAAATTAATTTTGGACTTAATGCCCGTTTCGAGTATAAGGGATTTGATTTGAGCATCGCTACTTACGGTGCATTAAACTATCATGTAGCCGATGATATTTACAATTCACTTAATTCTTGCTATGGTTATGGTAATAAGGACGTGGCTATACTCGATGCCAACCGTTTTAGTGAAGATGGAACTACTTATCTTTCCAACGTGCCGCGGACTTATGTGGTGAACAACGCCAGCTTGGCTTGGAACGATTTGTTCAGTTCACGTAAAATCCAGAATGCTGCTTATTGGAAGATTGCCAATGTGGAATTGGGCTATAATTTCCCCAATAAGTGGTTTGGTAAATATGTGTCAGATGTACGTTTCTATGTTTCCGCACAGAACCTTTATACGTTTACCGGCTATCATGGCTATAATGTGGATTATGCAGGAGGTACATTTACTCCGGGTTATAACTTCTGTTCTTTCCCGACTGCACGTACCTTCATGTGCGGACTTCATTTTACATTCTAATCGTTATACTATTAAAAAACATATCAAATGAAACTATATCAATATTCACTTGCCTGCATGTTGGGGCTTGGTATCTTAGCTTCTTGCGCAGACAGATTGGACCTGGTAAATCCTAACCAGCAGACTTCGGGGTCGTTCGGTTATACTATAGATGATTTGGAGGAAAGCGTGATTGCTGCCTATAATCATATCCGTATTGAGGGAACGTATGCACGTACAGGCTATACCATTGACATGACTCGTGGTGATGAGGTTTGGAACTCATCTCAACAATGGTATTTGTCTTTCGATGATTTAAATGTGCCATTTACCGATGGAATTACTTTTTGGCCTTGGCGTGACTGGTATTATACAATCAATGCTTGTAACTTTATCATTTCACGTTGTGGTGAGGATGATAGTCAGCTTTCAGAACGGATGAAATATGTCAAGGGGCAAGCTCTTTTTCTGCGCGGATTGTCTTACTATAATTTGGCAGGCTATTATCAGAACCCGCCTCTGATTACAGATTATGACAATTATTCTACGTTGGAAACAATATATGTACCCAATAGCTCATACGATGCTGTACTTGATCAGGTAGAGAGTGATTTTAAGGATGCCATGGGAATGTTGCCATCGCGTGATGAAGGAGGTGAATGGGCAAGTGGTCGTGCTACCTGTGGGTCTGCAGCAGGTTATTATGCCCGTACGTTGATGGTACGTCACAAGTTTACTGAGGCTCTCACTGTGTTGGAGGATATTATCGGTAAGAAATATGGTACTTACCGGTTGATGCCTAATTACGGTGATAATTTCCGTGAAGGTTCAGCTTATGAAAACAATGACGAAAGTCTCTTTGAAGTACAATTCCTGGACTACGGTTCACAAGGTACAGATGACGAGTGGACACCGGTAAATACCAGTCCTAATGCTACACAGGGGCATGCTATTGAAAGTAACTTGGCTCCCGGTGCTTTCAGTGGCTGGTCTGATTTGGCAGCTTCACCTTGGTTGTACGAGCTGTTTAAAGGTGAAAGAACTAAGGATGATGGGTTAGACCCTCGTCTTTATTGGACGCTTGGTACGTATGAAAACGAGTGGGAAGGATTTGAATATGGTAATGTAGCCTATTCAAAAGTTCTTACGGCTGCTGACAAGAATATTATTACTCATAACGGTAATGGTGGCATTCCTATTGCGAAGAATACTAATTTCCGTACAGGGTTGTACAGTTCTGTTACGACAGGTTTGCGATGTGGTATTAACTTACGCTTGATGCGTTATTCTGACGTGTTGCTCCGTGCTGCTGAATGTGAGAACGAAGTAAACGGGCCTACCGAAAAGGCTATAGGCTGGATAAATGAGGTACGTAGTCGTGCTGGTCTTCCCGATTTGAAGTTGGAAGATTTTGACACTGCTGACAAGCTGTTCGAACAGATTGCTAATGTGGAACGTCCAAAGGAGTTCGGTTGTGAATTCGGACGAGGCTTTGACCTTATTCGTTGGGGATTCTTTTATGATAACGGACGTTTGCAACAACTTAAGGAGCATGGCACTTTCCGTCGGTCCAATGATCCCGACAAGTTGCTTGAACCGGTTAGCTACAGCAGTATAGGTTCTGATTCTGAATTAAAATGCTCATTCGATAGCTATTTACCGGGACATGAGTTCTTGCCTATTTATCAGGATTTACTTAACACGAATCCGAATCTGAAGGGAAATTCAGCCAATTATGGTACTGATAATTCAGCTTACTTTAAAGAGAAAGGATGGACGGTACGTCCGGTAGTAAATTTGGATGAATAAAAGTAAAAGAAATGCTCTTCTTGTTCCATCATTTTGTTGAGGGAAAGAAAGGCTTCAATTAATGACTTAGTTTATATTTAGAATTATGAGACATCTCAATAAATTATTATGTGCCTGTAGCTTTGCAGCCTTGGGGTTGCCAGCTTTGACAGGCTGTGAAGGTGGCGAACTATTTGAGGTGAACGCACCTGACTGGATTTCCGATAAAGTGCAGGAAATAGAAGACTCAGAGAATAATAATCAGGAAGATATCTATACATTTGGAAGTACTGATTACTCAAGTGCATTTTGGACTGAGTTTTCTAAGTATTATGTGGTTCCAGATGGTAAAATATGGACTGCTGAATTTGAACTCCATATTGACCCGAATGCAACAAATACTTATAAGAATTTTGCTCTTGTTATGACTAATGATGTAGATCGTGAGGGTGAAGGATATAAGGAGTATGGTGTAATGCGATATGACCATCAGCCGTCTGGTAATTCAGAATGGGGAAGTTATATAAATCGTTCTTACGTACAGAGTACACTTACTTTTGAGACTGATACTGATGAAGGTATTGAAAAACTTGGAGGAAAGGTTACACTTACAGTAGATAGAACAGTAGAAGACTTTTTTGCCGTTACGATGACCAATGGTGTCGTGACTAAGACTTATGAACAACCCTATGAGTGGGAGAACTTGAATGCAGAAGCAAGCAATACCAATATTCGTTGTTTCCTTGTTGTGGAAGGTTCTTACATTGATTTCCTTAGCTCAAAAATAGGAACTACAGGTGGTAATGTTTCTGCAGATAAAAATCCGAAATCAATGGTACTGCAAAATGTACCACAATATGTGGATGCTGGGACTTCTCTTGAAGAAGCTATGGCTGGAGTTACAGCGGAAGTTACTTTTGAAGATGATGCAACAAAAATTGTTTCTGCTTCTGAACTTAGTTTCACTGCAATTCCTGATATGGATACTCCGGGTGCAAAGACACTTGTTGCTGCATATAACAAGACTTTTAGAGGCGAGAATTGTGATGCACCTATTATGGCCTATGCTAATTTTGAGGTGGTAGAAAAAATCGTATCTATTGAGGTGACAACTCAACCAACTTATACTACTTACTATTATTATACATCGAAAGCTACAGAGGGATTGGATGGACGCACTTTAGCTTTTGATCCTACAGGAATGGTTGTTAAGGCGACTGATTCTTCTGGAAAAACAAGAATACTTGATAATTCACAACTTACGTTCTCTTCTGTTCCAGCGACTGAAGGTTCTCACAAAGTAACTATTACTGCTGCTGAGGGAGTTACTGCAGAGGTTGATGTAAGAGTTTCCGAATCTATATCTTCATCAATTCGCTATACTGAAACTGTTGGGGCAACTGATAATACAACAGGGTTCTTAGGAGCTTATTCTGATAACTTTAAGGTGGAGGTTGGTGAAACGAAATCTATTAAATTTACTAACTACACAAATTTACAAGCCAACTGGAATAATTTTGTTGTAGCGCTCAAAAGGAATGATAATAGTTTGTATTATTGGCTTCGTGCAGATAATTATGGAAGAGATGCTGCTGATGTAGAAATAGCATTTGCTCATAGTGGAACGCAGTGGGTTAATCAGACGTGGGAAGAATGGCTCCAAAGTATGAATGGTGCAGAAGTTACAGTCTATGTTACAAATTGTGGTAATGGTACAGCAGATGTTCAGATTGAAATGATTGGTAATGATGGTCAGCTTGATACTCAGTATTATGTGGGAGCTAATACCTTGAGTTCAACTTATAAATGCAACTTTTTGGGTGCGGATAATAAGCAATAAAAA
>ERZ780212.902-NODE-902-length-26432-cov-4.038291_pt1 | contig 26432 bp, 20 predicted proteins | sample MGYA00511364_ERZ780212 | MGnify/ENA primary metagenome ERZ780212 (study PRJEB29588, sample SAMEA2147991) | human gut metagenome | biome: human gut; feature: human-associated habitat; material: faeces | place: Denmark | collected 2008/2010 ... | reverse complement strand
GAAAAACAACGGCCGGGCACGGAAAAGAGGGCGGAATATTGCCGGCGGGGCAGGCGGAACGGACAGGAACGGGCACGGCGGACACCGGACAAGACGCACCGGGCAAAGCATTGCGGCGGCGGAAACCACGACCAAAATTGCAGAAGGCAAGCTTTTACGACGTAAAAGATGACCTTTCGCAGCCTAAAAGGCTATCTTTTAGACGACAAAAGACGGCATTTTGTAACGCACAACATAACACACTGGATTTCAATAAGTTGTAAGACAAGAAAAAGACAGCCGTAAAAACTCAATCAAAAACGAGCAAGTTAGGCGCATGGACAAGCTTGAAACCATCATCAAGGACAGCCGCATTAGAAAACGTTACCCCACAATGTTCCTCTAACCCATAAAGAGCGTGCTCGTGGCCGAACAAATGGCAACGCGGCTTTATATTAAGTACCCGCCGCCGCAATATGACATCGCCATGATGAGCAGAGCCTGAACCGTAATCGGAGAAATCCATTACGCCGAACGGCGGCTGATGGGTTACAAGTACGTCTACGCCGCAAGGGATGTCAAGCAAACGCCTGTCATACAAGCCGTTTACGCAATCTTGCATAAACATAGGCACACCGTAAAACGTCAGACCATCAACGATTACGGACGAACTACAAAGATAATGAACGTCAGAAGGCAGACCTTCAACGGCGTCCGCGCCATACATACAGTCGTCATGATTGCCTGCAATGAATATCTTATGGCGGTATGGCAAATCGCAAAACCAATTCATGAAATCATACGCCTCGGCCTCCGAGCCTGCGAAAGTAAAGTCGCCTGAATGTACAACGACGTCAGCTTCGGGCAAATCATGCAGTTCGCCGTGCCTGCCATGTGTGTCAGAAATATGAAGTATCCTCATTGATTGTTATTTTAACGTTGTCAACCGTGTTTTCACCCGACGAGAAAACCCTAAACAAACCGCCGTCAGACAAGTCGCTGAAAACGGCGTCGCAGTCTTTGTGGATGGGCACAACACCTATCTTTGGCATTGTCGACCGGCATACGTCAAGTAAAGTATCAATATCAGCATGACCGCTGGTATGAAAACCGTCGCGCGTCCCATCGGCTATATGGTTGCCGAAAAGTTGCCTCAATTCAATTACTTCTTTTACCGAATACGGTTTGCCCGCGTCGGCATACCCGCCCCACATGGAGTATATAAGCCAAGCCGGCTCGTCGGCATATATGCCCATCATCTTTTTCACCATACGGCCGCCCGACATACGGACAGGCATCAGAAAACCTCTGTCGGCCAGCCTGCGCCTTACGTTTTCTGTTCGAGGATTAAGCAAACGGAACACTCTGTCAAAATTAAACAGCCCAGACTTGCAGCCAGCATACTCCGTGAACACGTCGAGAACGCTTTTCTGATAATCGTCAACAACAAAATCGCGGCCCGTCCGTTTGCAGGCAGCATAAAAAGAGGCAAGCCTCTCCATGTCGGTAGACGAACACAAGGCGAACACGTACTTATGGTCTTTCAGCAGCCTTACGACGTTGTTTTTAATATCATTTTCAGATATCACACGCTCTTGCCTGCGCCCAAGCATCGTGCCCTCGATAATCAGCACGTCTACATTGCCAACATACGCACGGAGCATACGCAACAAAGCTTTACCTAAATAACCGTGACGCCTAAAATCACCAGTGTGTAAAATCGTCCTGCCCTCACATTCTATCTTGAACATATAAGCGTCAAAGGCCGAATGGTCAACAAAATACGGCGTCACCGTAATAAGCCCCTTACCGCCTACGTCGATGCCCCGCGAAGGCGAATAGACGGACATCTTACTGACAAGAGCATAGTTTTCAGGTTGGCGTAAAGCCTTGTATTTAAGCAGCATAACCTCCTTTGCCCCTCCACCTATATACTGGGGCACGTCTTTCGGAACTAAAGGGTGAAGCCCTACGTGGTCGCCGTGGTAATGTGTGTAAAATATCGCATCTGCGTCCGATGTCAAAGCCTCAACCTGTTCTTTGGAAAACTCACTCTTGCCAACACCCGGCAAATTGCTGCCAATGTCGATGAACATCCTGCAACCATCAGTAGATATTTCGGTAATGCAACCGCCTATCTGGTTTGCGCCACGGTGGATTGTTATTTCCATACGAACAAATTTATCTGAAAAGAATGAAGTCCCGGTCAGGACTTCACCACCCTTTTAAACACAACCACAACGTTATGCAGTTTCAAAGCCGGCTGCCCAAGCCTCGCCGTCATGTCCTTATACCGTTCCTTCACCCAGTCAACTACCTTGTTGCGGCACTCGTTGTCGTAATAAACGTCAACCTGAAGCGGAACATTTATCTTTCCTGCGTCGGCCAACGGAGAGTTTCCACTTTGCGCATCGGCAGGCTTCACCGTTGTGATTCCAAGGATGTAAGCCACTGCCGAACCGTCCAGCGTACACCTGCCAGCCTCATGCTCATATCCGAGTTCATTGCGCACGCCGTCCAAGACTTCAGCTAACGCCAGCAATCCTTCCGACAAATCTTTCTCGCATATTGCGTTAATCTCCGCGTTGGCCACGACATCGTCATCGGCAATCTCAGGCGCACGCTTGTCCCTGTTCCACCTAACCTGAAACCTGAACGACTCGTTTTTCGTCTTTACAGCTATCTGTTCCTTACGCCGTTGTTCTCTATTCTTGTTCATAAACTCACATCCTTAAATTCCAAATTATAAAATCAAATTATCTTGTATTAAATTTTACGCTTTTAAATCATCCTTCAAGGTCCCTGTAAAATCTTTTACCTCGGCTTTGTCTTGACTCAATTCGTAATACAACGTATAAGGATGCAATGTGACAAAATTGTCTATCTTTATCTCTTCCAAACTTCCTTCTTCCGAAGCTCCCTTAGGCATTAAAGTCACTACATCCAAATGCAAGTCCTCTGGCACATCAGCTTCGATTTTACTATTTCTCAAAATTTGCCACCATACTTTTCCTTTCCCCGAACGCAACAAGCACGCAACAAACGTAGCATACGCCAATGCTTGGAACATCACATCTTTCTGAGGCTCACTATCTTTATTCTCATCTTTAAGCTCTATTACAGCAAGCCTCGGGCCAAAAACGCCTTTATGAACCACCCGGGCCAATATATCAATACCGCCGCCTCCTGCATTACAATTTACAAACTCTGGCAAACCATCATTATTCTTCATATCGCTTGCGCCAAGAGGAGTTGTCAATTGGAAGAACTCTTTGCCAAGTGTTACAGGCTGGATGTTACGAAGCAACTTGCCTTCGGATTTTCCACTTTTTGAAAATTCCTTTAGCATCAGACTCTCTATCTTATGCTCGTTACTCTTTACATGAACGGTATCATAACTAATTTTTGTTTTATAAAAATTCCTGAAGCGTATAGCATTCGTTCCTTTTTGCCAATCTTCATCATTTATCAGCACACTGTCATGAAATCCAAAATTATTTCTTGCATAGTCTGACTGGTTTTTACTAACATTCAATTTGGGAATTCCATCTTTACCAATAACTATATTCCCAACGCTCTGCCCTGCAAACCGAAGATCATAACAGAATCTTTTCGTATCTTTAACCTTACTAATACTACTGTAAACTACAAGAGGATCCTCTATCCTAAACTTGCCAGCACCATTAATATAGTTATCTTCGTTTGCCAGTATGTCGGCTGCATAGCCATTGTATCTACATTCCCAACCACTCTTTTGACTATCCAACAAATCCTTGGTCTTTTGCACAAAATCTTTATATTCCATAATTACAGCTTTTAGGTTATACCTTATTAATTAAACATATTGACTACAAATATAGTTGATTTTCGTTCACTTTACTCATAATTTTTCCAAATTCGCACGATAATCTTCAAAAAGAGAAACCTTTAAATCATGCGGAATTTGGAAGCGAGGTTTGAACATATATATATCGAATTGGCATGAGAATGACATTCAACGTAATCTTTTTCATGTCCCTCACAATCAATCACGACATACGAGTCGTCCGTAAAATCCAAATGCCCAACCATTCCGTCATAAGGCATTTTCCAATCTGTTTCAACACGTTCCTTCATCTTCAGATAACGTTTCCAGCATATTTCAACAGACGGTACTTTATGCAAAACAATGGCAAGACGCACTTTCAAACAAGAAGCATCAAACACTTCTACAAAATCTTCCTCATCAAACCGTATGGCATCACCCGTCCGTCCACGGAATACGGAATGATCCTTGTCGTAGTCTTCATCAAGATTTGAACAATACGACCTATCCACAAGTTGCCCGCCACAATCGTAAGCGAACGCCTCGGCAAACTGTCCGTGCGAAACGTTTTTACCAAACGGGAGTTTGTAAACATACGCACAATAAATTTCATCCGAATGTTTCCCATTCACAATGCGTCCCAAAACCGCTTCCGCTTCTGACAATGAATGATAAAAACTCGAATTGGAAAGCCACACCTCAAACACTGGATATTTACAAACTTCCTTGATATAACGTCCTGACATATTAAAAACGTCAAGACGATAGAACACGTCCCCTACATAAGGTTGAGGATTTTCGGCCAGTTTCTTAAATTCTTCAAACTTCATAATTCCACATATTTCATCCTACAACAATGGCAACCTCCACACTGTCGCCAAGGCTATCGTCAATGTAAATGCCCCATTTCACATTGCGCAAAATGTCGGACGGCCAATCTTCCAAAAGCCAATTCAACTGTTCCAATTCACTCACTTGAAGCGGATGGGGTGCGTTTAAATCTATGAAAATGCAAAAAACGAAACCGTGACAGTGACTTAAACAGATTTCGTCTGGCGAATTTAAGGATTCCATCACAGCATCCTCCAACCGCCTGAAACCCACGCCGTGACCTATCTGCACCACAGGTTCGCGCCCTTCCATATACAAACTTTCAATGTCTTTCACGTCAAGCGACAGGATTCTTTTCCCCTCGGCAATCCTCTTAATAAAATCTTTTATTGTTCCCATAAATAAAGAATTAGTTACTTACTAATACGAAGAAGGGTGCAAAGCTAAATGTTAAATCGGACATTTGGAACAATATTAACGAATAAAAGAACACACCCATCACCGCCAACGGCTGGAAAAAGGACAAGAAACGGATAAAAAACAAAAAGCCGCCTGCTGTTTTCAGCAGACGGCTTTATCTCAAATAAAAAATTCTATGCTATCGAAACATTATTCTGCGTCAGCACTCTCGGGAGCCTTGTCGATAAGGTCCATGAACTGGTCGAGCTTCGGAGTGATGATGATCTGCGTGCGGCGGTTGCGCTGCTTGCCGACGGCTGTGTCGTTGGAAGTAACGGGATTGAACTCGCCGCGTCCGCCGGCGGTGAGGCGCTTCGGATCAACACCGTAGTTGTTGATGAGCGACTGAACCACGCTTGAGGCGCGCAGGCAGGACAGATCCCAGTTGTTGCGGATGTTCTTCATCGACGCGGCCGAAGCGTTAACTGGCACATTGTCGGTGTTACCCTCGATTAGCACGTCGTAATCCTTGTAGTCCTTGATTATCTTCGCAATCTTGCTTAGGGTCTCGGCGGCGCGTTCGTTTATCTCGTAGCTACCACTCTTGTAGAGCATATTGTCAGCCAAAGAGATGTAAACCACGCCCTTGAGCACCTGTACGTCAACCTCTTTCATTTCTTCCTTGCTCAGCGAGCGGGTCAGATTGTTGGTAAGTATGAGGTTGAGCGAATCGCTCTTGCTCTTAACTTCCACCAAATGGCGGATATATTGGTTTGATTCGTTTATCTGGTCTACCAGTTTCGATATGTTCACTGTTGTTTGGTTGCTTGCAGTAAGACTCTTGTCGAGCGAACTTTGCAGCGATGACAGCGTGCTCTTCGACTGCTCCAGCTGCTCCTCCAAGCTGGCCACACGCGTGCGGCTTGCGGCGAGTTGCGCATTAGTGTCAGACAGTTTGTCCTGCGTGTCCTGATATTTGCTTGTCAGCTCTTTATTCTCAAGCTGGCAGTTCTCCAATTCTTTCTTGCTTACACAGCTACTTGCCAAAAGGCATCCCGCAATGAGCGAGAGGGCCAAAACATTCTTCTTCATACTCTTTTTCTATTTATAAATGGTTATTTGTTGCAAATTTACGTATATGACGAACAATTAGCGTCAATGTAGAAAGCCGTTAACGTAAATTAACCACATAAGCTAATATTGTTTCCCTTTATTAACACGGACGCACATGCGGAAGCGTATTAAAAAGTTGCCGGAAGCCCGCCGCTTGGCCGCTTCCGGCAACCTGCGTGTGCCAACACGCCTGAATACCGCCAAATATCGGGATGTCAGCAATATTGGAATTGATTTATCAATGGGAATTTAGCCATTGTCTTAGACAGCTTGATAGTCCACATTCCGTATGCCTGCCTTATGTTTTGCGGCAAAACATTGGCATCCCTCATACTCGTGAGCAAATCCCTCAGAGGAGAACCCGGATTGGGCTGAGAATCTTTTAACAAACCGGCACGGTCCAACTCCATGTTGGCTTCCATGTCACCAATTTCCTTCTTGCCCTTGTGAACCATGTAATCGTCAAGGCAGGAAAGGATAGCCGAGAATTTCTTTAAATCTACCATGACACTAAAATTATAAACTTTGAGACGTTACAAATATACGATTTTACCGTGAAAAGACAAAATATTTTGTAAAAAAAGAGGCGACAGTCTAGGTTTTTAAGCTTTTTTATCTATTGGATATACAGTTTATCGGTAAAATGATATATGCAGATTGCAAATTATCGTCATGTAACACGTATTACTTATAAATCATTATTGAAAACTGTTTTAGCCTTACAATACGTATTACAGGTCAAGTTCGCGCGTCAGTATGCTTTCCAGCTGCTCGGCCGAAAGGCGCAAGTGGAACTGCCCCTTGATAGCAACCGATATGCGCCCCGTTTCCTCTGACACCACGATGGCTATCGCGTCGCTGTCCTGCGATATGCCCATGGCGGCGCGGTGGCGCAAACCTAGTTCCTTAGGTATGTCGAAGCTGTGGCTCACAGGCAGTATGCAGCCCGCCGCGCGTATGCGCTTGTGCGAAATCACCATTGCCCCGTCGTGCAGCGGCGAGTTCTTGAAGAAGATGTTTTCTATCAGCCGCTGGTTGATGTTGGCGTCGATTATGTCGCCCGTCTCCACCACTTCGTCAAGCGGAGTCAGCCTCTCTATCACTATCAGCGCGCCCACCTTGCCTTTGCTCATGCTCATGCAGGCCATAACCACCGGCATTATGGCCTCCATGTCTACACGGTCTTTCTTCTCGCCCGACGAGAACAGGCGTATGATGCTGTTCACCTTACGGTGCGTGCCAAGGTTGTAGAGGAACTTGCGTATCTCCTCCTGAAAGAGTATTATTATCGCAATGACACCCACGCTGACAAGTTTGTCCATTATACTGCCCAGCAGGCGCATCTCTAGCACTTGGCTCACGAACAGCCACATCAGGATGAACACCAAGATGCCTATGAACACGTTAATCGACCGCGACTCCCTCATGAGGCGGTAGATGTAGTAAAGCATCAGGGCGACGCAGAATATGTCGATTATGTCTTTTATGCCGAAGTCAAACATATTTCAATGTTTCTTTTATTATCTTGACACATTCCACACATTCCTTCACGTCATGCACGCGCAGGATTGAAGCCCCGCCAAGGGCTAGGGCCAGTGTGTTAGCCACGGTGGTGGCGTTAAGCGCGCCGGCGGCGTCGGTTCCTACGAGGCGCGAGAGCATCGACTTGCGCGACACGCCGACGAGCACTGGCAGCCCCATCTCTTGCAGGCTACCAAGCCGGGCGAGCAGGGCGTAATTCTCCTCCAAGGTCTTACCGAAGCCGAAACCCGGGTCAAGGATGACGTCCTTCTGCCCCAGCGCGCGCAACAAGCGCAGCTTCGCCGCGAAGTCTTGCATTATACTTATGATATTAGGGCGTGAAGACATAAGCACGTATGGCACGCCAAGGCGGGCCACCTCGCGGAATATCGGCGGCATGTCATCGTCAGAAAACTCACGGTAGGCATCTTCCTTAATCCCCTCTCCGCCGAAAGCGCCGTCGGGATTGCCGCCAGACACGTCGTTGATGATGCCTGCGCCAAACTCCTCGACAGCCATTCTCGCCACCTCGGGGCGAAAAGTGTCTACCGACACAACGGCGTCAGGCTGCACGCGGCGCACGGCCTTAAGCGCCCTACGCATACGCTCCATCTCCTCGTCGGCCGCGACATGCGCAGCTCCGGGGCGCGTAGAATAAGCCCCAACGTCGATTATCGAGCCGCCATCGCCTATTATCCGGTCGGCGCGCGCCTCTATCTCAGCCTCGGTACGGCTGCGGCTGCCGGCGTAAAACGAGTCGGGCGTAACGTTGAGAATACCCATTACCTGCGGCTCCGACAGGTCGACAAGCCGCCCGCCTACATTTATCGTGTATGGTAAGATGCCTTTCACTATGATGCGTAAAAACTGAATGTGATAGCAAAGATACATATTTATTTCACAATACGGCGGTTTTTGACGTTTTTTATTATATATACGGCTATGTGCGGCATGGCCTTAGGCCGACGGATAAACAGAGCCAAGCCATCCAACGGGCATAAATTTGCCGTGGAGACGCTCTTTATCGCGTCTCCTGTAAACGGCCATGCATTTTGCTGCGGCAGAGGCAATGAATCGCACCTCTACAGGATTTGCTGTACGTATTGGATATGGACGATTTGTCAAAGGCCACCTTTTACACGCCAAAAGGCCACCTTTTGGCGCGCGAAAGGCCATGTTTTGCAAGCCAAAAGACGGCATATTGGGAAGCCGCTGACTGCCAACAACTTACAGACGGGAAACACATCGCGTCACAAAAGGCTTATAACGGCACACGAACTACACCTTAATTTATATATATACAGGCATCGGCCGCCTGAAAGAATACGCCACCTGACATCGTCAAAACAGCTCCTTGAGTACGGCTAACGATTTTAGTTCAGGAAAATCAGGTATGTGAATCTGGTAATAACGCAATATGACGTCAGCCATACGGTTGCGCTCGGCGCGCGTCATCTTGAACAGATGCATCGTAGGATAGTTCATCCTCAACAGCGTGACAACGCCCCGCGACTCCTCGGGCGACAGGCAGTCGGCGTGCAACGGGGCGTCAAGACGGAAGCAACTAGCCCTCAAATCGAAGCGGCATCCCGACGTATAATCATCGATATTAGGATAAAAACCAAGGAATTTCGACAGGCGCATCATAAAAACAAGGTGGAAATTGGATATGCTCCCGTCGCATCCGTCGAGCCAGCGCAGACTGTTCTCTATGTAAGCAAACGTCAGCGGGTCAAGCTGCTCACGGCGCGTGGCCGCCCTGACGAACTCGGCCGTAAACATAGCCACCGACAATTTCAACGGCTCAAAGGGCACCGAAGCGTAAGGCACGGCCACCCTCGCCTCCTTCAACGGCTGCAAACCGGGCCGGCGGCGCAAGTCGACCACTATCTCGAGTATGAACAAAGGCTGGAAATACTGCTTCTTCAGCTTACCACGCGGCGACTTCGACACGGCTGCTACAAGCGACATGCGACCGTAATCGGCCGTAACGGCATCGACAATCAACTTGGTTTCGCCGTAACGGAAAGCGTGAAGCACAATGGCTCTGGTTTTTACCAACATTGCTGTAAAATCGGTATGTATCATGCAAAAATACGCAATTTTCAGCTGTATCTGCGAAAATTTTTGAAAAAAGTTTGGCCGTTTAAAATAAAACATCTACCTTTGCACCGCAAAATCAACAACAACGGTCCCTTCGTCTATCGGCTAGGACGAGAGATTTTCATTCTCTAAAGAGGAGTTCGACTCTCCTAGGGACTACAATAACAACAACAAGCAATAAGGAAATAAATAAAGATGGCTAATCACAAATCATCAGTTAAGAGAATCCGTCAGGACAAGAAAAGGACGCTGCACAATAAATATTACGCAAAGACAATGCGCAACGCAGTGCGCAAATTGCGTGCAATGACAGACAAGGAAGAAGCTCTGAAGCTCTATCCTGTAGTCCAGAAGATGCTTGACAAGCTGGCTAAGACCAATCTTATCCACAAGAACAAGGCTGCCAACCTGAAATCGAGCTTGGCCTGCCATGTAAACAAATTGGGATAAAACTGAATTATAAATAAGAGACAAACCAAACTGGCCGCAACATCCTTAAATGGAAGTTGCGGCTTTTTTCATGCCTTTATTTCAGGCTCATGTGGCTTGCCTTACATAAATATGAGCCAAAAACTTGTGCGTAACGGGGAAATTCATTACCTTTGCCTATACCCAGTAGTTTTGTTTGAGTCCATGAAATACATGTCCATATCCCATGAAAAGACAAGGCTGTGCCTGCTGGCCGTTGTCGCGTCGGCATGGTTTGCCGTGCAGGCGGTCGGACAAGACACTGCCTCGCTGCTCGACACGCTCGACATTACGCTGCGTGAGAGCCACAAGTACATCGATGCCCGGCGTGCGAAGATTGCCGGGCTGAAAGCCGAATTGGCGCGCGCCGCCACTGACGCGGAACGCTACCGCCTTGCGGGACGCCTGCGCGAGGAGTACCGCTCGTTCGACATCGACTCCGCGCTCTACTTCGCCAACGAGAAAATGGCCGTAGCCCGCCGCATAGGCAACGCCTCGTACATAAGCGACGCACGCATGAACCTTGCCGAGATGAGCGGAGTCCATGGCATGTACAAGGAGGCGTTGGACTATATTGACAGTGTGGACAAGGGCGTGCTGGACGTTTACCAGATGGAATATTACTACCACGTTTACCGTAACATCTACGGACTGATGGCCGACAACTGCAGCAACGCCGTGATAAAGAAGCGCTATCTGGCGCTGACCGACAGCTACCGCGACTCCATCCTGCTTGTAAACAGCCCGGAATCGTTCAACTACGTCATCGTGAAAGCCGACAAGGACAACGTACACGGACGGTACAACGAAGCCATAAAGCTACTCAAAGACGCTTATTCCAAGTTCGATAATATACACGGCAAGGCTCTGCTCGACTATTCGCTGGCCATGGCTTACGCCGGCAAGGGCGACACGGCCAACGAGAAACGGCACCTCATACTCTCGGCCATCAGCGACATTCGTTCGGGCATACGCGAGTATACGTCGCTAAGGCTGCTTGCCGTGCTGCTCTATAAGGAAGGCGACGTTGACCGCGCCTACGCCTACATGACACGCTGTATGGACGATGCGGCGGCCTGCAACTCGCTCTGGCGCATATACGAAGTACAAAAAGCCTTTCCCGTAATCAACAAGGTGTACCATCACAAGCTTGACAGGCAGCGCAGGGTTATCTTCTGTTCGCTTGTTTTCATCATATTGCTTACATTGTTCCTCGCCGTCGCCATACTGGTGATAAAGAAGCAGATGCGCAAGGTTTCGGCGGCGCGCAGGCAGGCACAGGAGGCAAACGTCAGGCTGAAAGAGCTTAACCGCGAGCTTAGCGAAAGCTCCCACATCAAGGAGGAGTACATCGCCCACTACATAGACCAGTGCTCGCTGTACATCGACAAGATGGACAAGTACCGCAAACACCTGCAGAAGGTGGCGCAGAAAGGCGGCGCGAAGGAACTTTTCGATGAGATACGCTCAAAGTCGTTCATCGACAACGAGCTGAAGGATTTTTACGCGCAATTCGACGACTCGTTCCTTAACCTGTTCCCGAATTTCGTCGACGACTTCAACAACCTGCTTGTGCCGGAGCAGCGCATACGCCTGAAGCCGGGCGAGAAGCTCAACACCGAACTGCGCATCTTCGCCCTGATACGCCTCGGTATAAGCAGCAGTACGAAGATAGCCAACTTCCTACGCTATTCGGTCACCACCATTTACAATTACCGTGTGAGGCTGCGCAATGCCGCGGCGGGCGACCGCGAGAAGTTTGACGATGCGGTAATGATGATTGGAAGGTGCGATGACGGTGACTGACAACAAGCCCGCCATGTAACATTTTGCGGCGTATCGCATGGTGTTTTGCAATTAAAAACATATCAAGTAGGGTGTTAACGCACCCTACTTTTTTATTCTTCATACGTTTGCTCAACTTATTGATAATCATTGGTTTACGTATTTTAAAGCCCGTTTTTCAGCTACTTTTTGGCTGAAATCGCGGAAACACGCTTGCATTATTCTTTAATTTTGCAACGTGGCTTCGGCCATTATGGAAACCTTACCTGACAATGCGCGTGCGGCGCAGGCGGAAACGACAACCGTAAACAATAATTATAACGAAATGAGAACAGATTACCTTAAACGAGTGAAAGCCTTGATTGCGTGTCTTGCACTTGTCGCCGTGGCGGCCAATGCCGACACTGTGAAGTCGCCCGACGGCAATATCGGCGTGGAATTCAAGTTGGACAACGGTGTCCCGGTTTACAATGTTACTTACAAAGGCCGCCTTGCGGTGAAGGACAGCAGGATGGGGCTGGAGCTGAAAGACGGCAAGCACCTCACCGAAGGGTTTGTGCTTGAGGGCACGGACACGTCCACGTTCGACGAAACGTGGCGCCCGGTGTGGGGCGAGGTTAGTGAAATCCGCAACCATTACAATGAATACGTGGCGCGGCTCCGCCAGCCTTCGACGGACAGGAAGATGAACATACGCTTCCGTGTGTACGATGACGGCGTGGGTTTCCGCTACGAATTCCCCCAGCAGAAAAACCTTGTCTACTTCACAATCAAGGAAGAGTGCACGCAGTTTGCCATGACCGGAGACCATACGGCGTGGTGGATTCCCGGCGATTACGACACCCAGGAGTATGACTATACGGAGTCGAAGCTGTCGGAAATACGTTCGTTGCACGACGCTGCCGTGACCGACAACGCATCGCAGACGCAGTTCTCGCCCACCGGCGTGCAGACTTCGTTGCAGATGAAGACCGCCGACGGCCTTTACATCAACATCCACGAGGCCGCCCTTGTTGACTATTCGTGCATGCACCTCAACCTCGACGACAAGACGATGGTGTTCCAATCGTGGCTCACCCCCGATGCAGTGGGCGACAAAGGCAGCATGCAGACGCCCTGCAAGTCGCCCTGGCGAACCATCGAAGTGTCTGACGACGCATGCCGGATACTCGCCTCAAAGCTGACGCTCAACCTCAACGAGCCGTGCAAACTGGAAGATACGTCATGGATACACCCCGTGAAATACATGGGCGTATGGTGGGAGATGATAACCGGCAAAAGCTCCTGGAGCTATACGAACGAGCTGCCTTCGGTGAAGCTCGACAGCATAGACTACACCAAGATGAAGCCCAACGGCACGCACGGGGCTAACAACGACAATGTGAAACGCTACATCGACTTCGCCTCAAAGCACGGTTTCGACCAGCTGCTGATTGAAGGCTGGAACGTGGGATGGGAAGACTGGTTCGGCCATCAGAAAGACTATGTGTTCGACTTCGTAACCCCTTATCCCGACTTCGACATAAAGATGCTCAACGACTACGCCCACTCGAAGGGCATGAAGCTCATGATGCACCACGAGACTTCAGGCTCGACGCGCAACTACGAGCGCCACATGGAGGCGGCATACACGCTGATGAACAAGTACGGTTACGACGCCGTGAAGAGCGGTTACGTAGGCGACATGCTGCCGAAGGGCGAGCATCACTACGGCCAGTGGATGAACAACCACTACCTGTACGCTGTGAAGGAGGCCGCCAAGCACCACATCATGGTGAACGGACACGAGGCGGTGCGCCCCACCGGGCTGTGCCGCACATACCCGAATCTCGTCGGCAACGAGTCGGCACGAGGCACGGAGTATCAGGCTTTCGGAGGAACGAAGACGATGCACGTCACCGTGCTGCCCTTCACACGCCTGAAGGGAGGCCCCATGGATTATACTCCGGGCATCTTCGAGATGGACATCGAGAAGATAAACCCCGACAACCACTCTCATTGCAATGCTACCATCGCCAACCAGCTGGCGCTCTATTGCACGATGTACAGCCCGTTGCAGATGGCGGCCGACCTGCCGGAGAACTACGAGAAGCATCTGGACGCATTCCAATTCATCAAGGACGTGGCCGTTGACTGGGACGACTCGAAGTATCTTGAAGCCGAGCCGGGCTATTATGTCACCGTTGCGCGCAAGGCCAAGGGCACCGGCAACTGGTTCGTTGGCTGCGTGGCCGGACAGAAGGAACACACGTCGAAGCTGTCGCTTGACTTCCTCGACAAGGGCAAGAAGTACATCGCCACCATATACGCCGACGGCAAGGACGCCGACTATAAGGCCAATCCGGCGTCATATACCATAACGAAAGGCATTGTGACGTCGAAGACCAAGCTGACGCTCCGCGCCGTAGAAGGCGGCGGATACGCCATAAGCCTGTTCGAGGTGAAGGACAACGCCGAGACAAAAGGACTGAAAAACATTAAAAATTAACAATTAAAAAATAAACAACTTTGCATGGTTGAGAAGCCGCTTGCCGGTCAACCGAAAGGGACTTGACGGCAAGGCGGTTTCCAATATGCGGCAAAACGCGCTGCAAAAGGCCGTCTTTCGCACGCTAAAAGACGGTCTTTTGGAAGCCGAAAGACGGCCTTTTGCAAACACGCTGACAGCCAGAGAGTTACAAGAAGGGAGAAAAGTGGAAAACGAAAGGTGAAAAATCCAATACCTTTTCCCCATTTCTCCCATACCCCACAGCTCTCCCGGAACTCCCGGACAACCCATGAAAAAAGTAAAAATAATCACTAACCTTAAAACAAAAATGCACATGAAAGGATTAAGCAGAACATTCACACTGACGCTGCTGGCCGTTCTCATGTGGGCGTTTGTCCCACTGTCGGCCCACGCCCAGCAGCTGAAGGTCAGCGGCACCGTGACCGATCCGACCGGCGAAACCGTTATCGGTGCCACCGTAAAGGTGAAGGGCGGCGAGGCCGCAGCCGCCACCATTACCGACATCGACGGCCGTTTCACCATCGACGCGCCGCATGACGGCACGCTCGTTGTAAGCTACATCGGCTTCGCCACGCAGGAGGTGGCCATCGGCGGACGCCAGCAGGTAGACATACAGCTGAAGGAAGACAACGAGATGCTTGAGGAGCTGGTAGTCGTAGGTTACGGCACAATGAAGAAGAGCGACCTTACCGGCTCTGTAGGCTCGCTCGGCTCGAAGGACATCAACAACAACTCGGTAAACAACATCGGCTCGGCCATACAGGGAAAAATCTCTGGCGTACAGATAGTAGACGCCGGAAAGCCCGGTGACAACGTTAACATCAAGATACGCGGACTCGGCTCAATCAACAACTGCGACCCACTCGTGGTAATCGACGGAGTGCCGACCGACCTCGGCCTTAACGCAATCAACATGGCCGACGTTGACCGCCTCGACGTTCTCAAGGACGCTTCGGCCACGGCAATCTACGGTTCGCGCGGCGCAAATGGCGTTGTAATGATAACCACCAAGCGCGGCACTGAGGGCAAGAGCTGTCCGTTTCGGCCAACGTCTCCATACAGAACGCCGCCAACGTGCCCGACCTGCTCAACGCGTCGCAGTATGCCGCGCTCAGCAACGACATGATGCTCAACAGCGGGCGCACGCCCAATCCTGAATTTGCCGACCCGGCGAGCCTCGGCAAGGGAACCGACTGGATGGACGAGCTGCTCCGCACGGGCGTTATGCAGAATTACACGGTAAGCTATTCGGGCGGCAACGAGAAGTCGCACTACTACATCTCCGGCGGCTTCCTCGACCAGACGGGTATCGTGCGCAGCGTAGGCTACCGCCGCTTCACCTTCCAGGCCAACACCGACGCGCAGGTTACTAAGTGGCTCAAGCTGTCAAACAACCTCACGTTCAGCGCCGACGAGAAGAAATCAGGCTCATACAGCATCGGCGACGCCATGAAGGCGCTGCCCGTACAGCCCGTGAAGAACGCCGACGGCACATGGAGCGGCCCGGAGGGCAACGCCGAATGGTACGGCAGCATACGCAACCCAATAGGAACGACGGCCGTCAACCACAACAAGACCAACGGCTACAACTTCCTCGCCAACATAACGGCCGAAATACAGTTCGCAAAATGGCTCAAGTTCCGCAGCACCTTCGGCTACGACGCCAAGTTCTGGTTCGACGACAACTATACGCCCAAGTACGACTGGAAACCCACCCCGGTGGAGGAAAGTTCGCGCTACAAGAGCACCAACAAGTCGTTCACATACCTGTGGGACAACTACTTCCTGTTCGATTACACCATAGCCGACGACCACAACATCAGCGTAATGGCCGGCATGTCTGCCCAGTGGAACGACTACGACTACTACTCGGCGCAGAAGAACGTGTTTACGTTTGACAACGTGCACGAGTTCGACAACGGGCAGAAGATGTACTCCATGAACGGCAACCTTACCGAGTGGGCGCTCCTCTCTTACATGGCCCGCCTCAACTATTCGTACAAGAACCGCTACCTGCTCACGGCCACCGTGCGCCGTGACGGCTCAAGCAAATTCGGCCCTAAGCACCGTTGGGGTACTTTCCCGTCGGCTTCAGTGGCATGGCGCATCACCGAGGAGAAGTGGTTCCCTAAGACAACATTCCTCGACGACTTGAAAATCCGCGTGGGCTACGGTGTCACCGGTAGCCAGGCCAGCGTAGGCAGCTACGGCTATCTGGCGCAGTTCAACACTGCGGAATATCCGCTCGGCATGGCGGGCAACGTGCAGACAGCGCTCTACTCGTCGGCTCTCGCCAATCCGTACATACATTGGGAGGAAGTGGCACAGACCAACTTCGGCATCGACGCGTCGTTCTTCAACTCGCGCATCGTGCTCTCGCTCGACGCATATATCAAAGAAACGCGCGACATGCTTGTGAAGGCCGCCATACCAATAACCTCCGGATTCGAGGACACATCAACCACTTACACCAACGCCGGACGAGTAAGCAACAAGGGATTCGAGCTTAGCCTGCGCACCGTCAACATCGAGAAGCCCCTCCGTTGGGAGACCACGCTCACGGCGACGTACAACCGCAACAAGATAAAAGATCTAAACAGCGACGTGCCTTATTACATAAATCAGGTTAACAACTCGTATGTCACCATGCTGGCCAACGGTTATCCCATCAACGTATTCTACGGATACGTGACCGACGGGCTGTTCCAGAACCAGCAGGAAGTCAACAACCACGCCGTACAACCGGGCGCGGAGCCGGGCGACATACGCTTCCGCGACCTTAACAACGACGGCGTAATCAACGACGAAGACCGCACCGTGATAGGCAACCCTAACCCTACGTGGCTATTCTCGATGAACAACTCGCTTTCTTACAAGGGCTTCGAGCTGTCAGTCTACCTGCAAGGCGTGGCCGGAAACAAGATTTTCAACGCCAACAACATCGACAACACGGGCATGGCCGCGGCGTATAACCAGACTACGGACGTGCTCAACCGCTGGCGGGGAGAGGGCACAAGCTACTCCATGCCGCGTGCAGTCTACGGCGACCCGAACAACAACAACCGCATATCCGACCGCTTCGTAGAGGATGGCTCGTACCTCCGCCTGAAGAACATAACGCTCGCTTACAACTTCCCGAAGAAGTGGCTGGCCAAGCTCGGCATCGAAGCCATGCGCCTGTCGTTCTCCTGCGAGAACGTAGCGACCATCACGTCATACTCCGGTTTCGACCCCGAAGTTGACATCAACGGCATCGACCTCTCGCGTTATCCTATCTCAAGGACATTCAGTTTCGGCCTAAACTTTAATTTCTAAACCATCAATGACAATGAAAAATATCAGAAACATAATGCTGGCAGGCTTCGCGGCTGTGGCAATGTCGTCGTGCTCAGACTTCCTCGACCTGTCGCCACACAATACGCTCGACCCCGAGACAACCATGACCGACGACATAGCCAAGGCCCTGACGTTGGGCTGTTACCGCACGCTTCAGTCCTCCAACATGTACAACCAGCGCATTTGGACACTCGACATCGTGGCCGGCAACAGCGAGGTTGGAGCCGGAGGCGGCACCGACGGCATAGAGACAATCCAGGCGGCAGACTTCATCGCGCAGAGCGACAACGCCATGGCACTGTATCTTTGGCGTTCGCCGTGGGTGGGCATAGGCCAGTGCAACACGACGATACAGAGCCTCAACAGCGCTTCGGGACTGTCTGAGGAAATCAGGAACCAGAGCCTTGGCGAAGCGTATTTCCTCCGTGCACATTATTATTACATACTCGTGCGCCTGTTTGGAGGCGTGCCTTTGCGCCTCGAACCGTTCAATCCGGGCGATAACACAGCCATAGCGCGCGCCACGAAGGAAGAAGTGTACGCGCAGATCATCAAGGATTGCCAGGAAGGAATCAACCGATTGCCCGCCAAGGCCGACTATTCCGACGAGGACAAGGGCCGCGCCTGCAAGGAGGCAGCCATGGCAATGATGGCCGACATATACCTTACGCTCGCCCCGGACAACAAGGAGTATTACGCAAAGGCTGAAGACTTGTGCAAGGACATTACGGCAATGGGCTACGACCTGGCCAACTGCAAGTATGAGGATAACTTCGACGCGACAATCAACAACGGGCCGGAGTCACTGTTCGAAGTGCAGTACAGCGGCAGCACCGAGGAAGACTTCTGGGGCAACAATCCGCAGATGTCATGGCTGTCAACGTTCATGGGGCCGCGCAACTCCAACATGGTGGCCGGCAGCTACGGCTGGAACCTGCCAACTCAGGAGTTCATCGACCAATATGAAGACGGCGACCTGCGCAAGGACATGACCGTGTTTTACGAGGGATGTCCGGCTTTTGACGGCATGGATTACAAGAGTTCATGGTCGAACACGGGTTACAACGTCCGCAAGTTCCTCGTCCCGAAGAGCGTATCTCCAGAGTTCAACACCTCTCCTGCGAACTTCGTTGTCTACCGTTATGCCGACGTATTGCTGATGGAGGCCGAAGCTCTCAACGAGCAGGGGCTTACCGACGAGGCCGCCGCTCCGCTCAACATTGTGCGCAAAAGGGCAGGACTGCCCGGCGTGTCGGGGCTGAGCCAAGCCGAGATGCGCGAGAAGATAATACACGAACGCCGCATAGAGCTGGCCTTCGAAGGGCACCGATGGTTTGACATGATACGCCTCGAACACGGCGATTACGCCATAAAATTCCTGCGCGGCATAGGCAAGGGCAACGTCACCAAGGACCGCCTGCTCTTCCCCATACCACAGACGGAAATCGACGCGAACCCTCTTTTGAAACAGAACCCCGGTTATTAACATTAAAATAAAACGCAGATAACATGAAAAAACATATATTAATGCCCATGCTCCTCTTGGCAGGCTGCGCCTTCATGGCCTCGTGTGCCGACGACGACTATATGGAACTTGACAAGGGCGACACCCAACTTGCGCTTACGGCCAACGCCAACGAGATAACACTCGACGAGGCGGCGCACGCCGAAAACGCGCTTACGCTGACGTGGACGAGCGGCACCAACCACGGCACGGGCAACCGCATAACCTACAAACTGGAGATGGCCGAGGCCGGTACGGGATTCGCCAATCCCTATCTCGTAGCCGATGAAATGACGCAGCAATATACATGGTCGGCCACGACAGAGCAACTCAACACGCTGTTGCGCGACAACTTCGGCGTTAAGGGCGACAACCGCTACGCCGTCGAGGCGCGCGTCACGGCCACGGTGGCAGGAATAGATGACGTGCAGACGGCCGTCAAGGCGCTCAACGTGACAGCATACGAGCCTGTTACAACGACGCTTTACGTCACAGGTACGGCCACCTTGGGCGGCACCGACTTGTCGCTGGCGGAGGAAATGACACGCACCGACAACGGGAAGTTTACCTATACGGGCTACATGAAGGCCGGAACGTACAAGTTCATAACCACGCTCGGGCAAGAACTTCCTTCTTACAACCGCGGCGAGGACGGCTCGCTTGTGCTGCGCACTACGGCCGACCAGCCCGACAACCTCTTCGAGATAACCGAAGCCCACGACTATACCATCACGCTTAACCTGCTTGACGGCACTATGGCCATTGTCAAGTCAGACGGCGTGAAGCCGCCTTACGACGCGATATGGTTCATCGACGGCATGGACGGCTACAGCTTCAAGCCGATGACGCAGGACGTTCTCGACCCGTTCCTGTTCCGTTACGGAGCCGAGTTCAACAACGAGGGCGACTTCAAGTTCGCCACGGCGAGCGGCAGCTGGGAGAACAACTACAAGGCCACTCAGCCCGACGCACCTTACACCGACTCGTCAGTTGAGTTTGTAAAGGGCTTCGAACCCGACAACAAGTGGCGCCTGAAGACCGCCGAACTGGGCAAGGCTTACAAGATATGCCTTGACATACGCAGCGAAAAGGAACGCATGTTGATGGCTCCGTTCACGCCTTACGAGAACATTTGGCTCGTAGGCGACGCCGCTCCCGGCGGATGGTCGCTCGATGCCGCAGAGCCGATGACGAAGGATGCGTCCGACCCATACGTTATGACATGGACCGGAACGCTCAAGGAGGGAGAACTGAAGTTCACCTGCGACAAGAATATAAACTGGGACGGAGCTTGGTTCATGTCGGCCACTAACGGTGCCGCGCCTACGGGGCAGGAGGAGAAAGCCCTCTTCATCAACAAGTCTGACGACTACCTGAAGGCGCAATACCTCACGGTTGACATCAACGGCATAGACAACAAGTGGAAGATAACGGAGGCCGGAACGTACAAGATTACGCTCAACCAGCTTACCGAAACAATAACAATCGCAAAACAATAACGCAATGAAGAAACTCATATATTCGGTCGTCACGCTGCTTGCGCTATGGTCGTGCAGCGACGACGACAACGTGACGGCAAAGCCCGAGGTGGACATTACGGGCGAAGTTACCAACGTGGTGAAGGTGAATGCCGACCTCACCGTAAGCCTCTCTACCGACAAGGCGTGCTACAAGCCGGGCGAAACGGTGACCTTCACCGCTACGGGCGCAATCCCGGCAGACGCCAAGGTGCGCTACCGTAACGGTTCTGAGGTTGTCGGCGAACAGGCCGCCGGCGGCCAAACGTGGACGTGGACTGCGCCCGACGCCGACTTCACCGGCTATCTCGTAGACATTTACCGCACCGAGGCCGACGGTTCTGAGACCGTGCTCGGCACCATCGGCGTTGACGTTTCGAGCGACTGGACGCGTTTTCCGCGCTACGGCTTCGTGGCTACGTTCGACGCGTCGAAGACCGCCGACGGCGTGATAGAGCAGGAGATGGCCTTCCTCAACCGATGCCACATCAACGGAGTGCAGTTCCAAGACTGGCATAACAAGCACCACTGGCCGCTCGGCGGCACACGCGAGCAGCTCGACGAGGTGTACAAGGACATTGCCAACCGCGACGTATACACGTCGGTAATAAAGAAATACATCGACGTGCAGCACGCTTACGGCATGAAAGCAATGTTCTACAACCTCTGCTTCGGCGCCCTGTCAGACGCCGCCGAGGACGGAGTCAAGGAGGAATGGTACCTGTTCAAGGACACCAAGCACACCACCAAAGACTCTCATGAGCTGTCCGACTCGTGGAAGAGCGACATATATCTTGTTGACCCGGCCAACAAGGAGTGGCAGCAGTACATAGGCGACAGGAACGACGACGTGTACGCCAACTTCGATTTTGACGGCTACCAAATCGACCAGCTGGGCGACCGCGGCCCCCTGTACACCTTCGATGGCGGCAAGGCCAACCTGCAACTGGGTTACGAGTCGTTCGTAAAGGCCATGAAGGAGCGCCACCCCGACAAGCGGCTCGTGATGAACGCTGTGAGCAGCTACGGCACTTACTCGATAGCACAGGGCGACGTTGACTTCCTTTACAACGAGCTGTGGGACAGCGAGGCATCATTCAGCTCGCTGCGCGATGTACTCCACAACAACGAGCTTTACGGCCGTCACGAGCTTCAGACGGTGTTCGCAGCATACATGAACTACACCAAGGCAGACAACCCCGGCGAGTTCAACACCCCCGGAGTGCTGCTCACCGATGCCGTGATGTTCGCCCTCGGAGGCTCTCATCTCGAGCTTGGCGACCACATGCTATGCAAGGAATATTTCCCCAACAACAACCTGACGATGACGCAAGAGCTTAAGGATGCCATCGTGCGTTACTACGACTTCATGACCGCCTACCAGAACCTGCTGCGCGGCGGAGGCGAGGAAACCGAAGCCGGAGTAAGCTCGACGTCAGACGTCAAGGTGGCCGCGTGGCCGCCCGCGATAGGCAACGTCACCACGTTCGCGCGACAGGTGGGCGACAGGAAGGTGGTACACCTGCTCAACTTCATGGATGCCGACAACCTTAGCTGGCGCGACATGAACGGCACCATGCCCGAGCCGCGCCTCGTTGAGGGGCTGCCGCTGCGCATGAAGGCGGACACTAAGGTCAACAAGATATGGGTGGCTACGCCAGACGCGCTTGGAGGTGCAATGCAGGAACTGCCCTTCAAGCAGGCCGGAGGCGAGGTTACGTTCACCCTGCCGTCGCTGAAATACTGGACGATGATAGTAATTGAATAATCCTGTACTTTTTACCTGTTCCACGAAAGGCCGCCTTTTGACATGCAAAAGGCGGCCTTTTAGCGTGTAAAAGACGGTCTTTTGGAAGGCGAAAGACGGCCTTTCGCAAACCACCTGACAGTCAACGGGTTACGGAGAGGTGAGAAGGTGGGGAGGTGAGAAGGTGAGAAAATGGGCCGTCTGCTTGTCAATTTGTCCCTCGTCTGGCATAAAATAGTTTTTAAGAATTAAAATTTCGTCATGTTGTTTTTTTTGCGTACTTTTGCAAGTCAATATACACTAACTTGAAAATGGCAGAAATTCAGAACAACGAGAACAATTATTCGGCCAGTAACATCCAAGTGCTTGAAGGTCTCGAGGCCGTGCGCAAGCGTCCTGCGATGTACATAGGCGACATCAGCGAGAAAGGTCTGCACCATCTGGTCAACGAGACCGTGGACAACTCCATCGACGAGGCCATGGCCGGATATTGTACCCATATAGAAGTAACAATCAACGAGGACAACTCAATCACCGTGCAGGACAACGGCCGAGGCATACCCGTTGACGAGCACAAGAAGCTGCACAAGTCGGCCCTCGAGGTCGTAATGACCGTCCTTCACGCGGGAGGCAAGTTCGACAAAGGCTCGTATAAAGTGTCAGGCGGTCTGCACGGCGTAGGCGTATCGTGCGTCAACGCCTTGTCAACGCGCATGATGTCGCAGGTGTTCCGCGACGGCAAAATCTATCAGCAGGAGTACGAGAAGGGCAAGCCCCTGTACCCCGTCAAGGTGGTAGGTGAGACCGAGCTGCGCGGAACGCGCCAGCAGTTCTGGCCGGACCCCACGATTTTCACCACGACAGTTTACAGGTATGACATCATAGCCAAGCGTATGCGCGAGCTGGCGTACCTCAACGCCGGCATAAAAATCACGCTTACCGACCTTCGTCCCGACGAGGAAGGCAAGACGAAGCAGGAGGTGTTCCACGCAGTTGACGGCCTCAAGGAGTTCGTCCGCTACATCGACCGCCACCGCACGCACCTCTTTGACGACGTGATTTACCTCAAGACCGAGAAGCAGGGCATACCAATCGAGGTGGCCGTGATGTACAACACCGACTATTCGGAGAACATCCACTCTTACGTAAACAACATCAACACAATAGAAGGCGGCACCCACCTAGTGGGATTCCGCATGGCACTGACCTCGACTCTTAAGAAGTACGCCGACAACGACCCGTCTATCTCAAAACAGATAGAGAAAGCCAAAATCGAGATCGCGGGCGAAGACTTCCGCGAAGGACTGACAGCCGTAATATCAATTAAGGTGGCCGAGCCGCAGTTTGAAGGCCAAACGAAGACAAAACTGGGCAACAGCGAGGTCACGGGAGCCGTGCGCCAGGCTGTGTCAGAGGCTCTTTCATACTACCTTGAGGAGCATCCGAAAGAGGCGAAGATGATATGCGACAAGGTCATACTGGCCGCTACGGCTCGCATCGCGGCGCGTAAGGCTCGCGAGAGCGTACAGCGCAAGAATCCCATGAGCGGCGGCGGACTGCCCGGAAAGCTGGCCGACTGCTCCAACAAAGACCCCAAGGAATGTGAGATATTCCTTGTCGAGGGAGACTCCGCGGGCGGCTCCGCCAAGCAGGGACGCAACCGCTTCACGCAGGCAATACTGCCGTTGAGGGGTAAAATACTGAACGTTGAGAAGGTGATGTGGCACAAGGTGTTCGAGAGCGAGTCGGTAATGAACATCATACAGAGCATCGGCGTGCGCTTCGGCGTTGACGGCGAGGACGACAAGGAGGCCAATATCGACAAGCTGCGCTACGACAAAATCATCATCATGACCGATGCCGATGTCGATGGTTCGCACATCGACACCCTCATAATGACGCTCTTTTACCGCTTCATGCCTAAGGTAATACAGGAAGGACACTTGTATATAGCCACTCCGCCACTTTACCTCTGCACGTACAAGAACAAGGTAAAGGAGTACTGCTACACCGACCAGCAGCGCCAGGCGTTCCTCGACAAGTACGGAAACGGTGTCGACGACGACAAGAACATACACACACAGCGCTACAAAGGTCTTGGAGAGATGAACGCGGAACAGCTTTGGGAGACAACCATGAACCCGGAGACGCGCCTGCTGAAACAGGTTACAATCGAGAACGCGGCCGAGGCCGACGAGATATTCTCTATGCTCATGGGCGACGACGTGGAGCCGCGCCGCCAGTTTATAGAGCAGAACGCTACTTACGCCAACATCGACGCGTGATGTAAGGGTGAGAAGGTGAGAAAGTGAGAAGGTGAGAAAGAAGTGCTGAAATGCAGCAGTCTTTCTCACCTTCTTGTTTTGTTTGTTTCTCACCTTCTCACTTTCTCACCTTCTCACCCTTTCTTCGTTGCCTTTATAAAGTAAGTAATCAGTAGCACATAGGCCACGAGGGCGCATACCTGCGACAACGGATTGGCTAACCATTCGGCGTTGACGAGGTTGATGTTGCCGAAGCGCAGCAATGCGCTTACCACTCCCATGAGCGCCCCTCCGGCGATGAAGCCGCTGGCGATGAGCGTGCCTTTCTCGCCACGGGCCTTGTTCTCGTCGGCGTTCTTAGAGCGTGTTGTCACGTACCAGTTGATTGCCCCGCCTACGAGCAGCGGTATGTTAAGCTCTATCGGGATGAACATGCCGAGGGCGAAAGCCAGCGCAGGCACCTTGCAAAGCGTCAGGATAATGGCTATCAGGGCACCGATGCCGTAGAGAATCCACGGCGCTCCGACACCGTTCATCAGCGGATCGATCACCGCGGCCATGGCATTTGCCTGCGGAGCGGCCAACGCCCCGCTGGCGAACCCGTATGTCTTGTCAAGCAATATCATCACTCCGCCGACAGTGGCCGCAGACACCAGCGTGCCGAGAAACTTCCATGTCTCCTGCTTTTTAGGCGTAGTGCCGAGCCAGTAGCCTATCTTCAGGTCGGTGATGAACGCTCCCGACATAGACAGCGCCGTGCATACCACGCCGCCCATGATGAGCGCGGCCACCATGCCTCCCGTGCCTTTAAGCCCTACGGCCACCATTACGACTGAGGCGAGGATGAGCGTCATGAGCGTCATACCCGACACAGGGTTGGTTCCTACGATGGCTATCGCGTTGGCGGCGACTGTCGTAAAGAGGAACGCTATCACCGCAACGAGCAGTATCCCGACGGCGGCAAAGAGCAGATTACCCTTCATCACGCCGAACCAGAAGAACAGGAACACCACTACGAGGGTGACTATCGCGCCTATGGCGATTATCTTGAACGGTATGTCGCGCTGCGTGCGGAGCATCTGTTTGCCGTCTTTCTTACCTCCGCGCATCTCTCGCGCGGCCAGTCCTACGGCGTTCTTGATGATGCCCCACGAGTTGATGATGCCTATCACGCCGGCCATGGCTATGCCTCCGATGCCGATGTACTTGCCATAAGAGGTGAAAATCTGCTCCGGAGTCATGTCGCCCACGGCGGTGGCGATGGCCGGGTCCCATTGGTTGAGCACCTGCCCGTCGAACAGCACGGCCATGAGCGGCACGATAAGCCACCACACCGCCAGCGAACCGAGGCAGATGATGAGGGCGTATTTCAGGCCGACAATGTAGCCGAGGCCGAGCACCGCCGCGCCCGTATTAACCTTGAACACGAGCTTCGCCTTGTCGGCAAGCGTCTCGCCAAGGCCGATGACGCGCGTGGTGAAGTTCTCGTTCCACCAGCCGAAGGTAGCCACGATGAAGTCATACAGTCCGCCTACCAGCCCGGCCAGCAAC
>ERZ780212.895-NODE-895-length-26544-cov-5.001925_pt1 | contig 26544 bp, 19 predicted proteins | sample MGYA00511364_ERZ780212 | MGnify/ENA primary metagenome ERZ780212 (study PRJEB29588, sample SAMEA2147991) | human gut metagenome | biome: human gut; feature: human-associated habitat; material: faeces | place: Denmark | collected 2008/2010 ... | reverse complement strand
AGCCGCAACAGGGGCTGCTCCGCGCCGCCTGCGGCCATGCGGATAGTCACGCGGCGCACGTCGCCCTCGTCCACGCAGGTGCGCGCCTTGCCGCCGAGTCCGCTTGGGGTGGCGGCCGTGACGGTGTAGCATCCCGGCGGAACGCGGAACAGGGTGGCTGCCAGGGCCTTCATGTCGGTGAACGTGCGGCTCATACTATACGCCCCGCCGTCGGCCGTAATGGTTATTGTCACCTCGTCAATAACCGCGTCGGGGCACGCCGAGCGGTCAAGCTCCACGGTGATTCCGCGGCCTCCGTCGTGCGCCTCGTCGGTGCACGAGGGCATGGCGAGGCACAATACGAGTGCCGCCAGGGCGGCTTTCATATATATAAGAATGTGTTTCATGGCTGTACCTCCCCAGTCTTTACCGTTACGACGCGGCGCGCCTTGTCCGCGTCGGGCAGCGTGTGGTCAGTCCCCTTGCCGTCCGTCTCTATGCGCTCCGCATCAATGCCGAGGCTCACGAGCAGCCTCTTGACGGCTTCTGCGCGTCGCAGCGACACCCGCTGGTTCGCCTGCGCCGTACCCTTGCGGTCGCACCAGCCGGTCAGTCGCACGCGCATGGCGGTGTCGGAGGCCATGGTTCGTGCAATGGCCTCTGCCTTGGCGCGCTCCGCTGGTCGCACGGATGCGGAATTGAAGTCGAAGAATATCACCGGGAATGTGGCCTGCTTTTTCTCCAGCTTGTGCCGTACCGGCTTCTGTGCCGGCGGCCCCGGTGGCGGGTCTTTCGGCCGCGTGTCCGGGCTTTTGCCCGTGCCGTATGGGAGCTATTGGCGGCGTGCAAGAGGGCGCGGCGGCTTTCGCCTTGCCCTTCCCGAAGCTGACGGCCAGTCGCACCCCGCTCTCCCACAGGTAGTTAGACGAGTGTGCGCGGCGTGGTATGCCGTCCATTCCGTCGCCCGTGAGGAACGTCAATCCCGTGTACATCCCGAGCCTTATCCTGCCGTCCACTTCGTAAGAGCCCTGCAGGCGGAATCCCGCGGCGAAGTGCCATCGCGTAGTCCGGCTTGCAGCCATCCTGCCCGAGGGGATGTCGTACAGCCTCGCCTTTGTGCCCATGGCTGCGGCGCGCGGTGAGATGTCGAGGCTCCATCTTGTCTCCGGGCTCGCCCCCAGCCACGGTAGGACGTTCAGGTTGAGCTGCAGTCCGTAGCTTTGCGTTGCGACACGGCTCTTGAGCGAGCCGTATTCCCATCCGTCCATGCCGTCGGCGGGTGCGTAGTATTGCCGTCCGTCGGCTCCCAGCCAGTATCCGGTTTCGGTGCAGCACGGCCTCGCCCCCGTTCCGGCCCGCCCCCATGAGGCTTGCGCCTCGAGCGAGACGGCGCGGCTGAAGGCGTAGCCCGCGAACATCCCGGCCTGCCATCCAGCGCGCACGTTTCCGTCAGCGAACGAGCTTACGGCGAAAGGCACCCCACCCTCGATGCCGGCGTACCAGCCCCGTCTGTCTGTGGAGTCTGCCGCCGCATGCCGTGCGGCACGGGCCGTGCCTGCCGCGCATGTCAGTGCCATGAGCAGCAAGGCAGTGGAGAACAAGTTAAGTGGACGTGGCGAAAAAATCGCCGTAAAAGCGCTTAAAAGCCTTCTGACGGGCTTAAATCCGCATACGGGGGTAAAAACCGGAAGCCCCTGAATCCGCGCCGCAAGGCGGAATTACGCTTCCGCCTTGGCGTGCGCGTGCAGTAGCCGCCTTGCCTAGGCGTATTCCGTGTGGCCGTTGTGGTTTAACGCAGTGTTTGTACATTGGCGTCAGGTTGAAAGGTTTATGTCCAATAAAAGCGTCAATAAGCATCATTGACGGCTTATGACTTTACAAAGATATAAAAAGCTTGATTTCAGGTAGCGTGTTATGCAAATTTAACAAACATGCCATATTTTACTGTTTTCTAAAACATGGCCTTTCACGCTGCAAAAGGCCGCCTTTCGGCCTGCAATATGCCGTCTTTTGGAACGTGAAAGGCCGTGTTTTGCAGACCGAGAGGTAACATGTTGGAATACAGGCGGTTGTGAATTTGTCAAAAATCAAGGGTGTGAAAGGATAATAAAGGCAAAAAACGGATGAAGGTTTTTGTGTTTACGGTGTTTACGATTATCTTTGTATCGTGATGAAAAGATTGGCAGTCATATTATCGTTGTGCATGGCTTATATAGTTGCTGGCGCACAGGAAACGGAACATGAGCCGCTGCCGCCTGATTCAGTAGGCGTGGATATGCCTGAACAGGGGTTGGATATTATCGGCGGAAGCGACGCTCCGGCCGGCATGTATGTCTACGACGGATACCGCGGCGAACCACTTGAGCCTGCCGATTCGCTGCATCTGCCTGTGCTTAACAGCTTTGGGCAAACATATATAAATATGTATCCTTACGACTGGCCGGGCTTTTACGACTGGCAACTGCACCGCGGCCTGAACGTTAGCCTCGGTGCCTCGGTGTTCGGAACGTTTGGCGACGGCCCGTGGCACGGGGTAGGCTTCAGCAACAGTGTGGCCGCAATGTATGCCGTTCCGCTGACGGGCAAGCTGTCGTTGGCCGTAGGCGGATACCTGAACAACCTGTACTGGGCGCACGATGCCTACCATGACGCAGGGCTGAACGCCGTGCTCGGCTATAAGTTTGACGAGCATTGGGAGGGCTATCTGTTCGGGCGGAAGTCGCTGGTGGATAAAAGAATGCCCATGCCTCTTTATGACATGGGCCGCGTAGGCGACCGCATCGGGGCGGCCATAAAGTATAATTTCAACCCTAGATTCAGCATACAAGTTACTGTTTCGGCAGAGAAAAGACCGTGATTTAATTCATAATTCATAATTCACAATGCATAATTGGACGGCGATGAATGATTGGAAATATTGAGAGTTATTGCCGCCGTCCAATTATGCATTGTGAATTATGAATTATGAATTAGGTTAAGCCTCAGGCTGTTGGTTACGACGCTGATGCTTGAGAATGCCATCAGGGCGCTTGCCCACATGGGTGTTATCTGCCAGTGGACTCCGAAAATGAATGGCACTCCTGCCGCAAGGGGTATGCATACAACGTTGTATATGAACGCCCAGAACAGGTTTTGCTTAATCATTCCAACCGTGCTGCGCGACAGTTTGATGGTATCGGGTATGCGTCTGAGGTCGGTTCCAATAAGAGTTACTTGCGCTACATCCATCGCAATGTCGGTGCCTTTGCCCATTGCGATGCTTACGTCGGCCGCGGCCAGAGCCTGCGTGTCGTTTATACCGTCGCCAACCATTGCCACGTGACGGCCTTCGGCCTGGAGTTTCCTTACCAAATCTTCTTTGTCTTGCGGTAAAACTTTGCTGCGGTAATGTTTTATACCTGCCTTTTCAGCCCAGAAGCGCGCGGCATCGTCCTTGTCGCCGCTCATCATGTAAACCTCGACGCCTTCCTTTTGCAGTACTTCCATGGCCTCGCGGGCATGAGGCTTCAGCGTCTCGCGTTCTTCAAGAGCCAGTTGGTCGGCCTTGGTGAAGTCGACGTTTTTGTTAGGTATGGTCAGTGTTCCTGTCTTGTCGATGACCAAGGCATTGATTTTTCGTATGTTTTCAAGGGCTGTCGCGTCTTTAATCAGGATGTTGTTGCGCGCCGCTTTTCCGATACCAACCATAAGGGCGGTGGGCGTTGCCAGTCCGAGTGCGCAAGGACAGGCTATCACGAGCACCGAAACGGCCGAGAGGACGGCGTGGGGCAGCTGGGCGCTTCCGCCTATGGCATACCATAAAACGAACGTAAGAACCGACAGGCCGAGCACCACCGGCACGAACACCAGTGCTATTTTGTCTACCACCCGCTGAACCGGGGCTTTGCTGCCTTGCGCCTCCTGCACCATTCTTATTATCTGGGCGAGCATGGTATTGCTGCCTACCTCTTGGGCGCAGAAGCGTAGTTGCCCTTGTTTAATCATCGTTCCGGCGAATACTTTGTCGCCTTTTTTCTTAAGTACGGGGGTCGGTTCGCCTGTAATCATGCTTTCGTCGATGTAAGCTTCGCCGTCTGTGACGGCACCGTCGACGGGCACTTTCTCGCCTTGGCGTATCTCAATGGTGTCGCCTTTGTCGAGAGTGGCTATCGGCACGTCGTCGATATTGTCGCCGTTGACTACGTGTGCCGTTTTCGGGGCAAGTCCAATAAGCGCGCGTATGGCAGAAGCTGTGCCCTTCTTTGCTCTTTCTTCAAGCATACGTCCTGTTAGAACGAAAGTTATAATCATTACCGACGCATCGTAATATGTATGGTTTTCTATGCCGCGTGACGTCCAGAAGCTGTCGCCCCAGAACGTATTGAACACACTGAACGCGAACGATATGGCGGTGCTCATGGCCACTAGCGTGTCCATGTTGGCCGAGCCGTGGCGCAGTTGTTTCCAAGTGTTTCTGTAAAACTGGCTTCCGCAGTAAACAAGGTTTGCCAACGCAATGATGAGCATTGTCTGGTTGGTGGTTGAAGTGTCGCCGATGTTCAGCCATTTCATTGACAAACTCATTGTGAGCAACGCCAAAATCCATGATGTTATGACCTTTTTCACCAAACGTAGGTAGGCCGTCCGTTCGATTGTTTCCACCGATTCGTCCTCGTCTATCACAAGGTCGTAACCGGCTTTGATGATTTCTTCTTTCATCATTTTCGGCGTTATAGCCTTCGGGTCGTATTCGACCAAGGCCGTGCGGGCGGCAAAATTTACGTTTGCCGACGCAATGCCGTCAAGCTGGTTTAGCCTTCGTTCTACGTTGGCTGCGCATCCGGCGCATGCCATTCCAATGACTGCTATCGTTTTCTTTTCCATATATTGAGTAGCTTTGTATTGTGCAAAATTACACAATACACGGTTTAATGTTGTTACGGAATTATGGAAAAGATTTATAAGTTTCAGATTTTGTCAAGCTGTTTCAATTCCTTTTTGCGCATCGCTTTGAACTGTGAGGGAGTCATTCCCGTAACACTCTTGAACTGGGAACTTAGATAAGCCGTGCTGGAATAGTTCATTTTCGTGGCAATTTCGTTGAGAGACAACTCGTTGTAAAAGAGAAGTTCTTTTACGCGTTCCACCTTTTGCAGAATGAAAAAGCGCTCTATTGTAGTGCCAGTGTTTTCAGAGAACAGTTTGCTTAACGAGCTGTAGTCTGCGTTCAGCTTGTCCGACAGATATGAGGAAAGGTTGCTTGTAGCCTTATTATCATGGTAATGTACAAGCTCAATGATTGCGCTTTTTATGCGGTCTACGGTTTGCTGTTGCCTGTCTTCAAGCAATTCAAACCCCAATAGGTTCAGTTTTGACCTTATTTCTGCAAGTTGTCCGTTATCAGGATGTTCTTTGATTTCGGCTACTCCAAGTTCTGTTACGTTGACTGTAAAGCCCAACCCCGTAAGGGCTTGAGATACAGCGGCCTTACAACGGTCGCAAACCATATTCTTGATGTAGAGTACAGTCATTCTTATTGGTAAGTCTTTATATAACAGAAGAAAGCCAAGTCGCTGTTATCCAGCTGCTTGGCTTTTCTTCTTGTGACCCCGACAGGATTCAAACCTGTAACCTTCTGATCCGTAGTCAGATGCTCTATTCAGTTGAGCCACGGGGCCTTTTCCCTTAATTGCGATGCAAAGGTACACACTTTTGATGAAACTACCAAACTTTTATGGCACTTTTTTGAAAAAATATTTTTATTGTTTTGTATTTTCATTGTTTCCCATTCTAATATGGGCTACAGGCATAACATGACATAGTGCATCGTTAAAAGAATAAAAGGTCTTTGCAGCCGTAGCTTCAAGACCTTTTGACTGAGGTACCTAGCAGAGTCGAACTGCTCTACACGGTTTTGCAGACCGTTACCTAACCGCTCGGCCAAGGTACCTTGTTTGTTTTGCGGTGCAAAGATAATGCTTTTCTGTCAATCCAGCAAATTTTTGTTGGAAAAAGTTAGACTGACTATCAACCGGACAGTGAAAAGCGGCTGTCGCCGGGATTTTGGTAAATAAAAAGCCGGACGGCTGTGGGCCTCCGGCTTATATATAATATATGTATATGCGCGCTTATCTAATGCGATCGGCCGAGCGAACCAAAGCCTCGTCGGCTAAAATCGCTTTCCTTGCCATGAAGTAGAGTATCATTGCTACGGCAGGAAGGGCGGCCGTCAGCGACACGCTGAAATTGCCGGCGCTCTCGCTTATGTGGGTTGACACCACGGCGTAAACCACATACCAGCCCAGTATCAGGAGAAGATTGAATACGCAGAAACGGCTTTGCACCATTCTATTGCGGTATGAGAATATTGCTATCAAGGCAATGGGGCAGGTGAGAAGCAGTATCGCGAAAAGCACCCATACCGGGAAACCATAGCTTCCGCCGGGGCGTGTCCACAAGTTGTACAGATCTGATTTTACGCCCAGCGCGGTACCGTCGGTGAAACTGCCAATGGGAAAGCACAGGCATACTATTGTGAGTACAAGGGCTACCAATAGGAATACTGTCTGTTTCCGCTGTATCATCACATTTCCTTTTGGTTGTCCCTTTGTGTGTCGCGCCAATATACGTTGCCGTCGATAAACTCTTGTGTGGCGAGCAGTGTTGGTTTCGGCAGTTTTTCGTAATAACGTGAAATCTCGATTTGTTCCCTGTTCTCGAAAACTTCTTCCAAACTGTCGTTGTAAGACGCGAACTCGGCCAGTTTCTTGCTCAGGTCTTGCTTTATCTCGACCGAAATCTGGTTGGCGCGTTTTGCTATGATTGCCACGCTTTCGTAGATGTTGTCCGTCTCATTGCACAAGTCCATGATGTTGCGTGTGACGGTGTTGGTAGGAGCTTTTGATTTCTTGTAATCCATATTTATTGTTACAATGTTGTTTGTATAATTATTTTTCCTTAGTGAATTTCTGGCAAGAGGCGATGTATTTCTCGGCCAGTTTCTTGTTCTTAGAGTCAGGATATTCGTTGATGAAGCCGTAACATTCGTCCTCGGCGTCGCGGTAGCGGTCTACTTTTTTTGACTCTACGCTTTGCTGGGCCAGTTCAAACTTGCTTTTCATTATCAGCAGCGCGAAGTCTTCGCGCATCGTCGTATACGGGTAGTCGTTCATTGCATTTTGCGCCGTGATGATGCACGCCTCGTAATTGCTGCCTCCGCTGGTGCAGTTGCCGAAGTAAGTGCCGAGGTTGTAGTACAGTTGCGCCGAATAAAGTTCTTTCTTCACGAGCTTGTCCTGCAACTCGAACAGGCGTTTTTGTGCCATGTCTTTCAGTTTGGCTTCAGGGAATATGTCGAGATATTCTTGAAACGCGGCGATGGCGTTTACCGTCTGTGTCTGGTCAAGGCGCGGTTCAGGCGTACTCATGTAGAGGCTTTCGCCTATGTAGAACGCGGCTATTTCGGCATATATGCCTTTTGGGTATGCCTGGCGGTATTTCTTGAATGTCATGGCCGCTCCCTCGTAGTCTTTGTCGCAGTATTGGGCCATGGCCAGCATATAGAGGCTCTCTTCGGCGTTGTCGGTGCCTTTCTGTATGGTCACCAGTTCTTGAAGCAAGGTTATGGCTTGCGAGTATTTGCCGTTGGCGAAACACTCTTTGGCGTATTCGTATTTGTAAGTATAGTCCTGTGACTTGTATACTTGGTTGAACTCATGTGCGCATCCTGAAAGTATAATGACGGCAAATATCGCGATGAGAATGTTATTCTTCATATAACTACACATTTGGCTGCAAAAATACACATTATATTATAAACAGCCAAAGTTTGCCTATAATTTTAAGAAAAAATTGTTTTTGTGGCGGCTATGTGCGCTGTTGGTGTATGATATTAGTTATCTTTGCAGACGGATATATGGCACATGCCCGCGCCGTAGCAGATTTTCAAGTTTGCGGAAGGTGGCCTTTCGGGTTGCGGAAGACGGCTTTTTGCACGGTGAAAGACGACCTTTTGGAAGGAGGAAAGCCACCTTTTGCACGGCGTTTTGTAAGTTGCTGTTTTTCAGCAAGTTGCATAATTGCCAAAAATTGGGGTCATGCAAGGCTGGCGGATGTGTCCGGAGTTAAGATTTTTATTGTATGAGTGATTTTAAACTTGTTTCCGATTATCAGCCTACCGGCGACCAGCCGGAGGCAATAAAGCAGCTTACCGACGGATTGCTCATGGGCGAAAAGTCGCAGGTGTTACTGGGTGTCACCGGCTCGGGCAAGACGTTTACCGTGGCGAACGTCATAGCCAACGTAAACAAGCCTACGCTTATACTGAGCCACAATAAGACTCTGGCCGCCCAGCTGTACAGCGAGATGAAGTCGTTTTTTCCTGACAACGCCGTTGAATACTACGTTTCTTACTATGATTACTACCAGCCTGAGGCGTATCTGCCGCAGACCGACACGTATATCGAGAAAGACTTGGCCATTAACGAGGAAATCGACCGCTTGCGCCTGTCGGCCGTGTCGGCGCTGCTTTCCGGCCGGAAAGACGTAGTTGTGGTGTCGTCGGTGTCGTGCATTTACGGTATGGGCGGCCCTGTGGAAATGGCTAAGAGCGTGATTTCGATAAAGCGCGGGCAGAAGTTAGACCGCAATGTGTTTCTGCGCAGTCTTGTAAACGCCCTGTACGTGAGGAACGACTTGGAACTGAAGCGCGGCAATTTCCGTGTAAGGGGCGACACCGTAGACGTGTTCATGGCCTATAGCGACAACGTGTTGCGTGTGTCGTTTTGGGACGACGAGATTGATACAATCGAGGAAATAGACTCTGTAAGTTTCCACCGCCTTGCCTCTTTCGACAGTTATCAGATATATCCGGCCAACCTGTTTGTCACGTCCAAGGAGCAGACGGAGATAGCCGTGCGCCAGATTCAGGACGACTTGGTGAAGCAGATTGACTTTTTCAACGAACAGGGCGACGCGATCAAGGCCCAGCGCATAAAGGAAAGGGTGGAGTATGACATGGAGATGATAAAGGAACTGGGCCACTGTTCCGGCATAGAGAATTATTCGCGATATTTTGACGGCCGCGAACCGGGGCAGAAACCTTACTGTCTGCTTGACTTTTTTCCGAAAGATTACTTGCTTGTGATAGACGAAAGCCATGTGAGCGTGCCGCAAATAAGCGCGATGTACGGCGGCGACAGGGCGAGGAAGACAAATCTCGTTGAGTATGGTTTCCGTCTGCCTGCGGCGTTTGACAACCGTCCTTTGACTTTCGACGAATTCCACTCGATGGTAAACCAAGTTATTTACGTATCGGCCACGCCGGCCGATTACGAACTGGCAGAGGCCGGGGGAGTGGTGGTGGAGCAGGTCATAAGACCTACGGGGCTGCTCGACCCTGAGATAGAAGTGCGTCCCAGCGAGAACCAGATAGACGACCTCATGGAGGAAATCATCCAGCGCAACGAGCGAGGCGAGCGTACTTTGGTCACCACTCTGACAAAGCGTATGGCCGAGGAGCTGACGGAATACTTGTTGAACCATGGCGTGCGCGCCAATTATATACACAGCGACGTTGCCACGTTGGACCGCGTGAAGATAATGAACGATTTGCGCGAAGGAGTGTTTGACGTGCTCGTCGGGGTCAACCTGCTACGCGAGGGATTGGACTTGCCCGAGGTTTCGCTAGTGGCGATACTCGATGCCGACAAGGAAGGTTTCTTGCGCTCGCATCGCTCGCTGACGCAGACTGCAGGCCGCGCCGCGCGTAACGTGAACGGTAAGGTGATAATGTATGCCGACAAGATAACGGCCAGTATGCGGCTGACCATTGACGAGACGCTGCGCCGCCGCGAAAAACAGTTGAAATACAATGAGTTGCATCATATTACGCCGAAGCAGATAGTTAAAAACATTAACCATAACGCCCTTGGTGTACAGACGGTAGAGGATGTACGGCCTGCCGTAGAGAATAAATATAAGCCGTACATAGAGGAAGAACACATAGCCTTTGCCGCCGACCCTATAGTCAAGGGCATGAGCAAGGAGCTGCTTGAAAAGAGCATAGCCAACACCCGTAACCTCATGAAGAAGGCAGCCAAAGAGCTTGACTTTATCCAAGCGGCACAGTTCCGTGACGAACTGTTGCGCTTGCAGGCTATGCTTGATGGAAAATGACGGGCTTATTCGTATCTCATCGACTTTGCCGGATGTATCCGCGATACGAGGTAGCTTGGCGCAATAAGCACGAATATGCTGATAAGCAATGTCGCAACGTTGATTAAAATGATGATAGGCAGGTTGAATTCCACCGGCACCGTGTCAACGTAATACGTCGAGGCATCCAGCTTTACAAGCCCAGTGAACCGTTGCAGGGCTATCAGGCCGATGCCGATTATGTTGCCTATGGCCAGTCCGCGGCCTATGATGAACACGGCGAACCAAAGGAATGTTTTGCGTATGGTCTTGTTACGTGCGCCAAGGGCTTTGAGTATGCCTATCATGCTGGTGCGTTCAAGAATGATGATAAGCAGTCCTGAAATCATGGTAAACCCGGCAACGCAGAGCATTAGCGCGAGTATTATCCATACGTTTAGGTCTAAAAGGTCGAGCCAAGTGAATATTTGAGGGTTTGTGTCCTGTATTTTTGCTGACGAGTAAGCCTCGCCGTAGCGGTCGGTTGTACGGTTTACTTTATTTATAATGTTTTCTTCCACCATGTCGATTTCGTCGAAATCGGCTACAGTAAGTTCCGCCCCTACGGCTTGGTCGGATTCCCAGCCGTTCAGCCGTAAGGTAGTATAAAGGTCGGTGAAGCAAATTGTTTTGTCAAATTGCGACAAGTTAGTCTGGTAAACGCCCGATATAGTGAAACGTCTTACACGCACGTCGCCGCCGTCAATGAAGTAGGCGAAAACCTTGTCGCCTGCGTTCAGTTTCAGCCGGTCGGCCATAATTTTCGATATTAGTATCTTGTTGTGGCTTACTGAATCGCTGAATGTGGGTATGTTGCCGCTGATCAGGTTGTTGTGAATGAATGTAGTGTCGTATTCGGCCGCCACTCCTTTGAACGCTACGCCGAGAAAATCGTTGTCGGTTTTCAGTATGCCTTGTTTCATCGCGTAGCGTTGTACATGCTTTACGCCGTTGATAGAGCGCAGCACTTTCATCATGCTGTCGTTAATGCACACAGGACGGGCGTCTCGTCCGTGCAGTGTCATGAAATTGGCAACGGTTATATGACTGCCGAAGCCTACCACTTTGTCGCGTATGGTGTGCTTGAAACCAAACACGATGCTTACCGACACAATCATCACCGCCAAGCCGATGGCAACACCGGCGGTGGCTATGCGTATTGCCGGACGGCTCACTTTTTGCTTGGAGTCGTTGGCTGAATATATGTGTTTGGCTATGAATAATGGCAGGTTCATTCTTCGTCAACCCTCCCCGGATATGATTCAAGGGCCTTGCGGAGCACTAACAGCGCCCTTACAAGGTCTTCTTTTTTCAATACGTATGCGATGCGCACTTGGTTACGGCCGGCTCCCGGAGTTGTATAGAATCCCGAAGCGGGGGCCATCATAACAGTTTCACCTTCATAATTAAAATCCTCCAAGCACCAGCGGCAGAACTTTTCGCTGTCGTCAACGGGCAGTTTCGCTACGGTATAGAATGCGCCCATCGGTATAGGCGAATACACTCCGGGTATGCGGTTAAGGCCGTCGATGAGACATTTACGGCGTTCAACATACTCATCGTACACCGTGCGGTAATATTCTTCGGGAGCGTCCAACGACGCTTCGGCCGCAATTTGCCCGATAAGCGGCGGTGACAGGCGTGCTTGGCAGAATTTCATCACGGCGCGCCTCACCTCGGCGTTCTTTGTTATCAACGCCCCGATGCGTATGCCGCACTCGCTGTAACGCTTGCTTACGGAATCGATCAGTACCACGTTTTGCTCTATTCCTTCCAAATGGCAGGCACTGATATAGGGCGAACCGGTATAGATATATTCCCTGTAAACTTCGTCAGAGAATAGGTAAAGGTCGTATTTCTTTACGAGATCGCGTATCTGGTGCATTTCACGGCGTGTGTACAAATAGCCTGTCGGGTTGTTCGGATTACAGATAAGTATGGCCCTTGTACGGTCGTTTATCAGTTCTTCAAACTTCTCAACTTTAGGGAGCGAGAACCCTTCTTCTATCGTTGTGGCTATGGTTCGGATCTTGGCGCCGGCCGATATGGCGAAAGCCATGTAGTTGGCGTAGGCCGGTTCGGGCACGATAATCTCGTCGCCGGGATTCAGACACGACATGAAGGCGAACAATACGGCTTCACTGCCGCCACAAGTGATGATAATGTCGTCGGCGGTTACGTTGATGTCGTACTTCTTGTAATATGAAACTAGTTTTTGTCTGTAACTCAGATAACCTTGTGAAGGTGAGTATTCAAGTATTGTTCGGTCTATGCCGCGTATTGCGTCGAGGGCCACTTGAGGTGTAGGAAGGTCGGGTTGGCCAATGTTTAGATGGTAAACCTTTATTCCGCGTTGTTTTGCTGCCGCAGCCAGTGGAGCCAGTTTTCTTATCGGAGACTCGGGCATTTCCAAGCCGCGGACTGATATTTGAGGCATAAGTTTTATTCCTTTCTGTTTAAAACAGTTGCAAAATTACGAATATCTGATAGAATATTCTATCAAAATCGAATTTATATCGTTATTTTAATTAAATGTTCTTACATTTCCGTAGATGGCTGCCTGTTGCATAGCTGGCGTCAGTTGAAGAAGTTCCATGAAACTCCGAAACGGAAAATCCGCCCGTTAATAGGGTAGTGGGGAACAAGGAAACTGTCGCCGCTGCTGGCATTAACATGGCTCATCATCACGAAAAATCGTGTATGCTTCAGGTGCATGTTCGCGTAAACGTTGACAATCGGGTAGTTGCCTGTTTCCACATTGGCCGCCCCGTTGTCCTGAACGGTGAACTGTCCTAATGCCGGACTGTAATCGAGAGCTTTGTATTTCGTGAAGTAACGCATATCGCCGCCTAAATCAACGGTCAGCACCTTGGCTATCTTGAAGTGAAGATACAGGTTTGTGTAGATGTTGATTTGTGGTACTGGCAGTATGTTTTCATCGCTCGACTTTTGGTAAGTTATTTGGTTTTCCCAGTTCAACGGACCCAGTTTGAAGTCTTGCGACAGTTGTAAAGTCAGCAGGCTGAGGTTGCTTGAACTTTGCCTTACGCTTACAGTGTTGCCTGTTCTTCCGAATTCTTCGGTTATGTTGTATTTTTGTGCGAAGTACGTATAGTTTTGCAAGTTGTCGTAAGCTACGCGCAGTTTCGTGCGTGTTCGCTTCAGCGAGAACAGTCCTTCGATGTGCGTGCGTATTTCTTGATCAAGCCCGTCGTTGTCCCACCAAAGGTGTTTTGAGTGATAATGCCTGTAATAAAAGGTTGGATTGACACGGTGGAAGTAAGCGTGCGCGGCCAGTGTCACGGTGTCTTTGAACAACCTGAAATTCAAGTCGGCTCGTCCGTCCACTTTAAGTTGGCCTGCGTCTTCGCCCAACAGCCATGTCTCTGCCGTCACATTATAATGTAATGTGGAGCCTTGCGTCTTTATGAGCTGGCCTCCTACGCTGAGATTGTGCTCGTTATAAGTGTTACGGCTGTTCCAACCGATGGAGTCGGGAAGGGTGAAATGACGCAGGTCGGACGTTACGAAAGCCCTCAGTCCGGCTTTTGCCCATTTGTTGAAACCTTCGAGCAGGGCGACGGCGAATGTGTTTTTAAGCGAATAATGCGTGGTGCGGTCGTATATTGAGTCGCCGGGGAAACGCTCGTTCACAGGGTATGTTGATGCGTAATAGCCTTCCGGAGTGTCATACGCTTGGTAGATGCGTTTATAGTTGTCGAACTTCAGCGTGTGTATGAAACTTGTCACGGGTACGTATTCGTCTTTCATCCACGTTGTGTCGACGGTTTCCGCAGCTGCCTGTTGCGTACTTGCGGCTAGCAGGCTGTCGGCGGTAGCCTTATCTACGGTTATCCTGTCGCTTTTGACAGTTATAGAGTCAGTGGGTTCATTACCGGCTATTATTGCGTCATCAGGACGGCCTGAGTATGTTTTTTGTTCGTCAAATTCGTCTTCGTCGAAGTTCCGTCCTTCTTCTTCGGCTTTCTTCCGGGCTTCTTCTTTTGCCTTTTTTGCAGCGTTTTCCCGTTGTGACTCAATGGCGAATTTCTTTGCTTTTATCTCGTCTTCGGTCATCTTTACCTTGCGCCTGAAGCCGAAACTGTATCTGTGTGAGAAGAATATGTGCTGGTTGTCGTTACGGTTCCAGTTCTGCTGCAGCACTGTTGGTATTTCGTCATTGCGGAAGTTGTCTTCGAACATCTCAGGATGAGTGATGTACTGGTCGTCCGTTATGCCTCCGTTTTCAGCCACTTTCTCATGGTTGGTCGACAGCAGCAGGTGGGCTTGGTAACGTTCGCCAAGATATGACGCGTACATTGAATAATTGAAATGTGCCGTGCTTTGGTTCAGGAAATAACCGCGCCCGTATATATAGTCAAACTTGAAACCTACGCCTAGTTCTTTGCCTGCGTTAACTCCGAACAGGGCTTTAAAATGGTTTTCACCGTTTGTCCTGTTGCCACATTCGTTATAAGAGATGTTGGTAATCGGCGAGAGCGTGTTGGTGAAATGGAATTTGTCGACAGGCGTTATGAAGTAATCGTAATACTGTGTGAACATAAACTGTTCATTGGCGTTTCTGTCGATGAAGATACGGTTGATGCGTGGCGAGCCTAGGTTGCCGAGCATATTGTATTCGCCGCGCAGGCCGTCGTTGAATATAGAGTTCATGTACATGTGTGGCAGCGTGTCGGGTTCGGCGGCAGTCCGCTCGCCGAAGCGTTCGTCTACGGTCCACACTTTTAGCCCTTTCGGTATTTCCTTGTTCTTTGACGACAGCGAGTCACGGCTCGACCTCCTACTGTTTGTGGTCGAGTAGTCGCCGGTGTCGGTCAGCTGGTTATAGTCTTGCGCGCTTGCCGTGGCGCATAAAAGTATCATTGGCAAGCAGAGAATGGCGAAAATCTTGATTCTCATTTCAAAAAACGGAAAACACATTCGACAATCTTGAACACCATTGATATGAGGATGATTATCGTGCCGGTGTTTTGGCTGCCGTTGAAATAAACTATTACGCCTGCCAATGCGCCCACCATGAATATGATGTTCAGTATGTTACGCAACACGATATAGCGGTCTTCACGATCGTTACGCCGGTGTCTTGGCCTTGAATCGGGCTGGATACTGTCTTGGTTGTCGAGCATTTCTTGTCATTTGTTTGTAAGCTGGCCCATGCCTGTTAATTTGTGGCGCAGGCTGCTTCGGTTCAATTCTTTTCTATCATTGACGTTTTCCGCCGTAGTGTATGGCTGAATTATTTGAGAACGGTCTGCCTGATAACATCGAACAGATAGTCCTTGCGGTCTATTGTCTTGCGGCGGAATTTTGCCGAACCGGGCAGCAGCCTTGTCTTCTTGCGGTTGAGGGCGTTTTCGTCGTTGATCCATTCTTCCGCTTTATACACGTAGCCGCCGTCGTCGCTACGGTTGTCTTCGTAACGGTAGGATATGCGACCCATTGTCACCGTCAGGTGGTTGTCTTTGCAATAAGCTATCAGGGTATAGTTGAACTTCGTCCTGTCGAGCATTAAAAACTTGTCGGTGAACACGAGCCATTCCTTTATGCTTGCCGCCACGATGTGTTCTTGCTTGTTGACCAACGCCACGCTGCTGCCTTCCAGCTGGTTTTCGGTTTTCGTAAGGTCGGTGAGGCAATTAAGCATGATGCTGTAAATCTGGTCGGCGGTTTTGCCGGGCACGTCTACATCAAGTTGCCATTCAACCTTGCCGTCCACCTCAGGCACGGCTCCTGCAAGGTATTTGGCGTCCTTGCTAGGTTTTTCAACCTTGCGCTCAACGGTTTTGTCGTCTTTATTGTCATAGTCTGTCGTTGGCTTTTCCCATACCGATTGCGCCATGGCTATGGTTGGAATGAAATATGCCAAGAGGATAAAAAATAGTTTCATCGTGATAATATTTTGTGCAAAGTTACTAAATTAAAGCCTTACAGGCATAATAAAAAGCATAATTTAACAACTCTATCGGGCTTTTACTGTTGTTGGTGTGTTTTTGTCGTTGACTGTTTGGCCTGTTTTTGTTTTTCCGTTTTTAAGCGAGTATAATAGTTAAATAAAGTAAAATTAGAAGTGTTCCAGTTAACTTAAAAGTTCTAAAAGTGGCAATCGTCGCAAAACAAGGCGGCCTTTGCCTGAAAAAACACCTGTTTCCGATGTCTTATGTAAATTCTTGTCAGCCAGTGCTTTATGGTGAACATCTTGTCTTGTCAGGCTTGTTTAGCCGTCAAGAACGGTGTATAAGGTGGTGAAATAGCGTGGTCTTTCGTTTAAAAGAACGGCTTTTAGGGATACAATAAGCCGTGTATTGTAATGTCAAAGACCGTCTTTGAGAATGTAAAAGGCCGTTTTTTGTTTTGCGTTAAGTGGCTTTTCGCTTTGTAATATCACTTTATTTTACAAAATATTTCTATTTTATGTCTTCACGGAGTGTTAAATGCCTGTGCCGCTTTTGTCGCCGAAAGTTAATAGTTCTTAATGCGCATATTGCCTAAGTGTAGCTTTTATAACGGTTTTTGCCTGTTTATGCAGGTTGTGTTCGGTGGTTATGGCGTATGTCGTGGCGTTTCTCATGGAAAGTTTACAGCAATGATAAAAATAGTAAAATAAATGCAAAATAAGATGCAAATGTGTAAGATGTATTGAAAAAGGAGTAATTTTGTCACAAAATTTTAACTAATAATGTAATTATGAAAAAAATCCTATTATTGTCTTTTATGCTGATGCTTTCATTGGGATACGCGTCGGCGCAGAAGCAGGCGGAAATCAAGTTTGATAAGCTGACATACGATTTGGGCAAGTTTTCCGAGAGCACTCCCGTGCAGAAGTGTACGTTTACGTTCACCAATGTCGGCGATGCGCCTCTTATTATAAACCAAGCCGTAGCCAGTTGCGGGTGTACGGTGCCAAAATATACGAAGAAACCCGTGGCTCCGGGGCAGAAAGGCACAGTCAGCGTGACTTATAACGGCAAGGGACGGTTTCCCGGCCATTTTAAGAAAACAATAACAATAAGGACGAACGGAAAACCCGAAATGACGCGCCTTTATATAGAAGGCACTATGGAAGAAGCGAAATGAGTTAAGAGTTAAGAATTAAGGGTTAAGAAAAAACGCCTCATAAAATTAGAAGCAGGCAAAAGTATTTTTCTTAACCCTTAATTCTTAACTCTTGATTTTTAAAACGAGTAGGCAAAGCCTATAGACATATATTCCTTGAACTGCCAGTAACCTAGGCTTTCGTCGCGCCCTGACGTGCCGTCGTCAAAGCGTGGATAGAAAAACAGGTTGGAAGATATGTATTTATTAAACTGGAACGTCACGGTGTTCTCCCATTCCATTTCCATTCTCTCGTAGGTGGTATATCCGTACAGCCTGGTCTTCCATTTGATGAGTTCCGATATTTGCCATGTAAGGTCGAACGTACATTCAGAACCGAAATCGTTCATCGTATGTTTGCCTTCGTCCAGTCCGTTTTGTGTGGCTAAAGCCTTACGTCCTACGTATCTGAAGTTATAAGCCAGAGGCGCCAGTTGTATAGAGCCAGTCAGCCTGTCGTTCAGTGCTTTTACGTTGTAACTCATACCGAGGGAAAAGTTCATGTTCAAAGGCGACAAGATGTCAGAATAAACTTTAGGGTCGTTGCTTTTGTAGCCTCGCATGAACTGTGTGCTGGCTATCAGCTGGAAAGTGTAATACCAGTTTTTTGTGGCTTGAAGTCCCAGCTTCCCCGTGTACCTGATAAGGTCTTCTGATGTTTTGAAGTTGTGCAGCGTGTCGCCTCTTGAAGTCTGGAAACCCAATTTTAATTCCAGTTTGTTTTCGAATTTCAGCTTTTGCTTGTTGTTATAGTTGGCTTGCAGTGTTGCGCTGGCCAACATCGAGTAGTTGCTTTCGCCGCCTTTGTACCAGTTTTCAGACACGAAGTTCTGTAGGAATTGCAGATAATAGTCTCCGCTGAAAGTCCAGAAGTTTGGCTTTTCCACCATGATTTCAAGCGGTTCTTCAGGCGTGTATTCAGGCACGTCGTCGTCATTCCCGGTGTATTTCACGTCGTGTCTTAGCGGCTGGGTTATTTCCTCATGTAAAGAACCGGCCAATGCAAGTTCGTTTTCAGTGGTCTTTACATATTCCGGACTGCGCAAATACGCGGCTAGCAACGCCTCGTCGATGGCTTTGTCTACCTCGTCAGGTTCGTCTCCTCCAAGTTCCATGCTGCTTGACGCGGTCGAATAGTAAAAAGTTAAAGGAGAGAAAATCCTGAAAAAGCGTGCGTCGGCGGCAGGCATAATCGATAGGGAGTCCATAATGTGCGATATAGAATCGGCTTTTGCCTTGTAAGAAAGCAGCGAGTCTACGTAGGCCGCGACAATCAGCGTGTCGGGCTTTTGTATTGGAAGGTTGTGCAGTTTGTTCCTTGTCTGGCAGTCGGCCGCTGTGGCACACCATATAAATAAAGACGCGAGTAAAAGTCTGAATGTCATTTTTACGAAAATAAGTTCAGGTTGCAAAGTTAGCATATATTTTACTAATTATACAGGCCACGCCGTTATTTTGCCTAATAAAGATAGTATAATTTTGCCGTATCGGCATTTTTTCTTAATTTTGCACGTCGTATATTATTTTTAAATTAGTAATCAAAATATTATAATCGTGGCAGAAACAAAATACATCTTCGTCACAGGCGGTGTAGCTTCCTCGCTTGGTAAAGGAATCATATCGTCGTCAATCGGCAAACTTCTTCAAGCCAGAGGCTACAACATCACAATCCAAAAGTTCGACCCGTATATCAACATCGACCCGGGTACGCTCAACCCATACGAGCACGGCGAGTGTTACGTTACCGTAGACGGGCACGAGGCTGACCTTGACCTTGGCCATTACGAGCGTTTTACCGGCATACAGACGACAAAAGCAAACAACCTTACGACAGGGCGTATATACAAATCTGTAATCGACAAGGAACGCCGGGGTGATTACCTTGGGAAGACAATCCAGGTGATACCGCACATTACCGACGAGATAAAGCGTAATGTCAAGATGCTTGGCAAGCGTGACAACTACGACTTTGTGATAACTGAAATAGGCGGTACGGTCGGTGACATAGAAAGTCTGCCGTTTCTTGAGAGCATACGCCAGTTGAAATGGGAGTTGGGCAGGAAGGCTCTCTGCGTACACCTTACATATATACCATACCTTGCGGCGGCTAAGGAATTGAAGACAAAGCCTACGCAACATTCGGTAAAGGAACTGCAAAGCGTCGGCATACAGCCTGACATTCTCGTGTTGAGGACAGAGCATCCGTTGAGTGACGGCATACGCAAGAAGGTTGCTAATTTCTGTAACGTTGATTTTGATGCCGTGGTGCAGAGCGTCGACATGCCAACTATTTACGAGGTGCCTGTACGTATGCAGGAACAGAAACTTGACGAAACGATACTCCGCAAAATGGGCGAGCCTATCGGGGATACCCCTACACTCGGCCCGTGGCGTTCGTTCCTTGAGCGCAGGCATAAGGCTACGGAGATAGTAAACATTGGTCTCGTTGGCAAGTATGACCTGCAAGACGCGTACAAGAGCATTCTTGAAAGTCTTTCGCAGGCCGGCACTTATAACGATTATAAGGTTAAGGCGACGTTTATCAACAGTGAAAAGATAAATGAAGACAACGTGGCCGAGAAACTTGCAGGCATGGACGGAATCGTGGTTTGTCCCGGTTTCGGCCAGCGGGGAATAGAAGGCAAAATCATAGCGGCTCATTATACCCGTACGCACGACATACCAACGTTCGGCATTTGCCTTGGTATGCAGATGATGGTAATTGAGTTCGGGCGTAATGTTCTTGGTTATGACGACGCCAACAGCCGCGAGATGGACGAGAAGACGGAGCACAACGTCATCGACATCATGGAAGACCAGAAGAACATAACTAATATGGGCGGGACAATGCGTCTTGGCGCTTACGAGTGCGTATTGAAGCAAGGCTCGCGCGTGTTTGACATATATAAGAAAGAGCACATACAGGAACGCCACCGTCATCGTTATGAGTTTAATAACGACTTTGAGCAGGAATACGAGCGTGCCGGTATGAAGTGCGTAGGCCGTAATCCGGAGAGCGATTTGGTTGAAATAGTCGAAATTCCCGGTTTGAAGTGGTATATCGGCACCCAGTTCCACCCTGAATATTCAAGTACAGTGCTTCATCCGCATCCGTTGTTCCTTGATTTTGTGAAGACGGCGATAGAAAACAAGAACAGCAAGAATAAGTAACAATCATACAGTTTTTCGTAAGATGGACAAGAATACGATTATTGGTTTTGTTCTCATAGCGGCCGTTTTAATAGGTTTTAGTTGGTGGTCAAGACCTTCGGAGGAAGATATTGCGCAGCAGCGGATACAAGATTCGATTACTGCTGTGGCCAAACAGAAGGCCGAGCAACAGTTAAAGGCCGAACAACAGGCAACGAAGTCGAATGTGGCCGGCCTGGCGGCAATGGATTCAACGGTGCTTTTTTATAACGCCTTTAACGGCAAGGCGCAGGATGTCGTGTTGAGAAATTCCAAGTTGGAGCTTACTCTGAACACTAAAGGAGGTGTTGTTGAGAAAGCCGTGATAAAAGGCTTTAAAGATAACAATGGTAATCCTGACCTTACATTGTTTGACGGAAAGAACCAGTCTTTGAAGTTCATGCTGGCCGGAAAGGAAACCAACATTATCACAAGCGACTTGTTTTTCACGCCGTCAAACGTAACTGACACAACGGTAACAATGACAGCCGATGCCGGCAACGGTAAGTCGTTGGTGATGAATTACAGGTTAGGCAAGGACTATATGCTTCATTTTTCGATGCAGGCTAACGGCTTAAGCGGAGTGTTTGCGCCGAATTATGACAAGATGGATATAGAGTGGACCGATCTCACCCGTCAGCAGGAAAAAGGCTTTACGTTTGAGAACCAACATTCGTCTTTGACTTACCATTTCACAGACGGAGGAACCGATAACCTCAGTGAGACGAGCGAGAAGGTTGACGAAAAAATAGAGGACGTTATCGACTGGGTCGCTTTCAAGAACCAGTTCTTCAGTGCAGTGATGATAGCTAAGGATGATTTCGGTGCAAACTCTCTGATGACAAGTATTCCGCAACAGAAAGGCTCCGGCTTCTTAAAGCATTATGCCGCGAAAATGAAAACCTCTTTCGATCCTACGGGAAAGATGCCGACCGAGCTTGAATTTTACTTTGGTCCCAACGACTTTAATCTTTTGAGGAAAGTTGAGAAGCAAAGCACGTTCAACAAGGATTTGGAACTGCAACGCCTTGTGTACCTTGGCTGGCCGTTGTTCCGTATCATCAACCGCTGGTTTACTATTTATGTGTTTGACTGGTTGACCGGAATGAATATCAACATGGGCATCGTGCTTATCCTCATAACCCTGTTGCTTAAGGTCATAACATATCCTTTGGTGAAAAAAAGTTATATGTCTTCGGCTAAGATGAGGGTTCTGAAACCTAAAATCGACGAGGCTACAAAGCAGTATGACAAGCCGGAAGACCAGATGCAGAAGCAGCAGGCAATGATGGCGATGTACTCCAAGTACGGTGTAAGTCCGTTGAGTGGGTGTCTGCCAATGCTCATCCAGCTGCCTATTTGGATTGCCATGTTCAACTTTGTGCCTAACGCCATACAGTTGCGCGGTGAGAGTTTCCTTTGGATCAGTGACTTGTCGACGTATGACCCGATTATTGAATGGAATACGAATATTTGGCTGATAGGCGATCATTTGAGCCTTACGTGTATTCTGTTCTGCGTTGCCAATGTGTTATATTCAATAATGACGATGCGTCAGCAGAAAGACCAGCTGGTGGGCGCACAGGCCGAGCAGATGAAGATGATGCGCTGGATGACATACCTCATGCCTGTGTTCTTTTTCTTTATGTTCAACGATTATTCGGCCGGACTTAATTTTTATTATTTCATCTCGTTGTTCTTTAGCGCTGCGATAATGTGGACTTTGCGTAAGACAACTAATGACGAGAAGTTGCTAGCGATACTCGAAGCGCGTTATCAAGAGAACAAAAACAACCCTCAAAAGATGAGCGGGCTGGCCGCAAGGCTTGAAGCCATGCAGAAACAGGCTGAAGAATTGAAACGCCAGCGTGAGCAACAGGATAAAATGAGACCACGGAAATAATTTTTAATCTCTTAAGGGCAGGCTTGATGCCTGCCCTTATTCTAAAATAAACATGTTATGAATAAGACGATAATGGTTGCGGCCGCTCTTGCAATAGGCTGCAATTCAGTTAAAGCACAGGGGACTATGGACTTTATAGGGAAAAGCGACATCACGTTGAAAAGCGACCTGATGACTCCTGAAGCGTTATGGGCAATGGGACGCATCGGCGGACACCAAGCATCACCCGACGGCAAGAAAATCGTTTACCAAGTAAGTTATTACAGTGTAAAGGAAAACAAGAGTCACACTGTAATATACGTTATGGATTCTGACGGCAAAAACAATAAACTGTTGACTACCAGCGCAAAAAGCGAAAGTGATGCCGTATGGATTGCCGGCGGGCAGGAAATAGCTTTTCTTTGCGACGGCCAAATATGGACGATGAGTCCTGATGGTAGCGGCCGGAAGCAGCTTACCAATGATAAAACCGGCATCGACGGCTTTATGTTTTCACCTGACGGGAAGCGTGTTATATTGGTTAAGCAGGTACCATTCCATGAGAGCATAAAAGAAAATCCTTCTGATTTGCCAAAGGCTACAGGGCGTTTGATTACCGACATGAACTACAGGCATTGGGACGAATATGTTGAAACGATACCCCATCCGTTCCTTGCCGAAGTTACAGAAAGCGGTATCGGTGAAGGCGAAGACATAATGAAAGGCGAACCTTACGAATGTCCGGGCAAGCCGTTTGGCGGCATTGAGCAACTGGCATGGAGCCCGGATTCAAAGACAATAGCATACACTTCCCGTAAAAAGACGGGAGTACAGTATGCTGTTTCTACTGATACAGACATTTATGTTTATGACATCGCTACGGAAAAGACTGTCAATATTTGTAAACCTGACGGGTATGTTGAGCCTGAAATCGACCCTACAAAGTCGATGAAGCATCAGGCCGTCAACGCAGAAAGCAACCTGAAGAACAACCCCGGATATGATATAAACCCACAGTTTTCTCCCGATGGTAAGTATATCGCTTGGCAAAGTATGGCTCGGAACGGATATGAAAGCGACCGTAACCGCCTTTGCGTATATAACATTAACACCGGAGAAAAGACGTATGTTACCGAAACTCTCGATACCAACGTTGACGCTTTCTGCTGGGGCGGAGATTCTAACACGCTTTATTTCCTTGGTGTTTGGCACGGATGCGAGAATGTTTACCAGACTAACTTGAAAGGAGACGTGATGCAGCTTACCGACGGTTGGTATGACTACGGTTCCGTCCAACTGCTTAACGACGGAAAGAAACTGCTTGCCGAGAGGCACAGCATGTCGCAGGCTTCAGAGCTTTACGTAATCAATCCCTCCAAAAAGGAGAAACAGTCAAAGGTCGAGCAGATAACGTTTGAGAACAAGCATCTGTACGATCAAATGACGTTTGGCAAGATACAGCAGCGCTGGGTTAAGACCACCGATGGTAAGGAAATGCTTTATTGGATTGTCCTGCCTTCTCATTTTGACGAAACCAAGAAATATCCTACGCTTCTTTTCTGCGAGGGCGGGCCGCAAAGCCCTGTGTCACAGTTCTGGAGTTACCGCTGGAATATGCAGATAATGGCTGCCAACGGATATGTCGTCATCGCCCCTAACAGGCGCGGACTGCCCGGTTTCGGCAGCGAATGGAACGAGCAGGTGTCTGGAGACTGGACAGGGCAATGCATGAAAGACTACCTGACTGCCATTGACGATGCCTGCGAGAACCTGCCTTTTGTCGATAAAGACCGTCTCGGCGCGGTTGGCGCCAGCTTCGGAGGCTTCAGCGTTTATTATCTTGCGGGGCATCACGACAAGCGGTTCAAGTGTTTCATCGCCCACGACGGAGCGTTCAACCTAGAGTCAATGTACACCGACACGGAGGAGGCATGGTTCAGCAACTGGGAGTATGATGACGCTTATTGGAACAAAGACCAGACCGATAACGCCCGCAGGACGTATGCCAATTCGCCCCATAAGTTTGTTGACAAGTGGGACACTCCCATACTTTGCATCCACGGAGAGAAAGACTATCGTATCAATTTCAACCAAGGCATGGGTGCTTTCAACGCTGCCCGTATGCGCGGCATATCGGCCGAACTGTTGCTGTTCCCTGACGAAAACCACTGGGTGTTGAAGCCGCAGAACGGCATCCTGTGGCAGCGCACGTTCTTCAACTGGCTTGACCGCTGGCTAAAATAAGCACCTACCCCGTCCCCTCCCCAAGGGAGGGGCTTTGACTACCTTATAACATTCATTATTTCACACAACCACCTATTCCCGACAAATGCATTCCAAGACTCCCTCCCTTAGGGAGGGCTGGGGTAGGTTAAAACATCAAACAATATGACACATTCAATTCAGAAAACACTTCGTGATTCAGCCGCCACTAGGTGGATGGTGCTGTTTTTCCTTGCGTTTGCGATGTTCTGTTCTTATATTTTCATGGACATCCTCTCGCCGATTAAAGACCTTATGCAGTCTACCCGCGGCTGGGATTCAACCGCTTTCGGCACGATGCAAGGCTCTGAGACTTTCCTCAACGTGTTCGTTTTCTTCCTCATCTTTGCCGGAATAATCCTCGACAAGATGGGGGTGCGCTTCACGGCCGTGCTCTCCGGTGCGGTGATGCTGGTCGGGGCGACAATCAACTGGTATGCCGTTACCGAGTCGTTCATGGGCAGCGGCCTCGAGGCTTGGTTTAACAACAACCTGAACTACATACCCGGTTTCGACGAGCTCGGCATCTCGCCGTTCTATCTCGGTATGCCCGCCTCGGCCAAGTTTGCCGCCGTGGGTTTCATGATATTCGGCTGCGGTGTCGAGATGGCCGGCATAACGGTGTCCCGAGGCATCGTAAAATGGTTTAAAGGCCATGAGATGGCGTTGGCCATGGGTTCTGAGATGGCCCTTGCCCGCCTTGGTGTTGCCACGTGTATGATATTTTCGCCGGTGTTCGCCAAGCTCGGCGGCGACATCGACGTGTCACGTTCCGTTGCCTTCGGGGTTGTCCTACTGATGATTGCGCTTATCATGTTTATCGTTTATTTCTTCATGGATAAGAAGCTCGACGCGCAGACCGGCGAGGCCGAGGAGAAAGACGACCCGTTCAAGGTGAGCGACATCGGCAATATTCTGCGCAGCAGCGGTTTCTGGCTTGTTGCGCTCTTGTGCGTGCTTTATTACTCGGCCATATTCCCGTTCCAGAAGTATGCCGTAAACATGCTCCAGTGCAACCTCACGTTCACCGAGCTTCCTGCCGGTTCGTTCTGGGCAGGCAATACGGTTACCGTAATCCAATACATCATCATGCTCGTCGTAGCCGCCGCGGCTTTCGCCAGCAACTTCTCCAAGACCAAGTCCATGCGCACGCTTATGCAAGTTGTTGCCGTTGTCGCGCTCGTGGTGTTCTGTTATATGGGTTACATGCGCCAGAGCGCCGAGACGGTGTTCGCTGTGTTCCCGTTGCTTGCCGTCGGCATCACGCCTATTCTCGGCAATTATGTCGACCATAAGGGCAAGGCCGCTTCGATGCTTGTCATCGGTTCGCTGCTGCTCATCGCCTGCCACCTTACTTTTGCCTTCATCCTGCCTATGTTCAAGGGCAATGCCGTAGGCGGAGTCGTCGTTGCTTACGTCACTATCCTCGTTCTCGGCGCTAGCTTCTCGCTTGTGCCCGCGTCGTTGTGGCCAAGCGTGCCCAAGCTCGTTGACGCCAAGATAATAGGCAGCGCTTACGCCCTTATCTTCTGGATACAGAACATCGGCCTGTGGCTGTTCCCGTTGCTTATCGGTAAGGTGCTCGATAAGACCAATCCGCAGCTCGTCAGCGACCTGCAAAACGGTTTGATAACGCCTCAGGAGGCTGCCGTGTCTTACGATTACACTGCGCCCCTAGTCATGCTTGCCTGCCTCGGCGTGGCCGCGCTGCTGCTCGGCTTCGTGCTCAAGGTGGTCGACAAGAAGAAAGGTTACGGCCTTGAGGAACCGAACATCAAGGAAAATGAATAATGAAAAATGAAAAGTGAAAAATGAATAATGAAAAATGAATAATGAAAAATGAATGGTGGTAAATCTGTTTGCCATAACCTTTTAGGCATTTAGAACCCACTTTGTAACCAATTCATTTTCAATGTATTATAAAAGGCCGTGTTTTGCGTCGCAAA
>ERZ780212.889-NODE-889-length-26637-cov-2.330976_pt1 | contig 26637 bp, 14 predicted proteins | sample MGYA00511364_ERZ780212 | MGnify/ENA primary metagenome ERZ780212 (study PRJEB29588, sample SAMEA2147991) | human gut metagenome | biome: human gut; feature: human-associated habitat; material: faeces | place: Denmark | collected 2008/2010 ... | reverse complement strand
TAACTCCTTTAACTTCTGAGCTTGCGAAACTTGAATAAATTAAAAATAGATGATTTCAGTAGAAGGACTGAAAGTAGAGTTTGGCGTTAAGCCTCTCTTTCATGATGTAAGTTTCGTCATCAACGACCGCGACCGCATTGCCCTGGTGGGTAAGAATGGTGCCGGAAAATCTACGATGCTCAAGATTCTCTGCGGTTTGCAGAAACCTACTGATGGCGTTGTGGCTATTCCTAACGAAACCACTATCGGCTATCTGCCACAGGTGATGAAACTGCAGGACGATACGACCGTGAAAGAGGAAACCCGCAAGGCTTTCGCCCATAATACCGAGATGAAGGCGCGTCTGGACAAGATGCAGCAGGAAATGGCCGACCGCACCGACTATGAGAGCGAAAGCTATGCTCAGCTCGTAGAGAAGTTTACCCAGGAACATGAACGCTACATGATGATGGGTGGCGAAAACTATGAGGCTGAGATAGAGCGCACCTTGAGCGGTCTTGGCTTTACGCGCGATGATTTCGAGCGCCCAACCAAGGAGTTCTCTGGCGGTTGGCGAATGCGTATCGAACTTGCCAAGATTCTGTTGCAGAAGCCTGATGTACTGCTTCTCGATGAGCCTACCAACCACCTTGATATTGAAAGTATCCAGTGGTTGGAGCAGTTCCTGGCGCAGAGTGCAAAGGCTGTGGTTCTGGTGAGTCACGACCGTGCTTTCATCAACAATGTAACTAACCGTACCCTCGAAATTACTTGCGGAAGGGTAGAAGACTATAAGGTGAAATACGATGAGTATGTGGTGTTGCGTGCTGAACGCCGCGAGCAGCAGCTCCGTGCTTACGAAAACCAGCAGAAGGAAATTGCTGACATCAAGGATTTCATCGAGCGGTTCCGCTACAAGCCTACCAAGGCGGTTCAGGTGCAGAGCAGAATCAAGCAGCTCGAGAAAATCGTGCCTATCGAGGTGGATGAGGTTGACAACAAACAGATGCACCTCAAATTCCCTCCTTGTCTCAGGAGTGGCGATTATCCTATCATCTGTGATGAGGTGCGCAAAGATTACGGCGCACACACCGTCTTCGACCATGTTACCTTTACCATCAAGCGTGGCGAGAAGGTGGCTTTCGTGGGTAAGAACGGCGAGGGTAAGTCTACCCTGGTAAAATGTATCATGGGTGAGATTCCTTTCACCGGAACACTCAAGATTGGTCATAATGTGCAGATTGGTTATTTCGCCCAGAATCAGGCGCAGCTCTTGGATGAGAATCTTACTATCTTCCAGACTATCGACAATGTGGCAACAGGCGAAAAGCGTCTGAAGGTGAACGATCTCCTGGGCGCCTTCATGTTTGGCGGCGAGACTTCTGAGAAGTTTGTCAAGGTTCTGAGTGGAGGCGAACGCAGCCGACTGGCTATGATCAAGCTCCTGCTCGAACCGGTGAATCTCCTCATTCTCGATGAGCCTACCAATCACCTCGACATGCAGTCGAAGGATGTGCTGAAAGAAGCCATCAAGGCTTTCGATGGAACAGCCATCATCGTGAGCCACGACCGTGAATTCCTCGATGGGCTGGTAGATAAGGTCTATGAGTTTGGCGGTGGCAAGGTTCGTGAGCATCTCGGTGGTATTTACGATTATCTCCGTGCCCATAATGCCGAGAACATCAATCAGGCTCTTGCCAACCAGAACATGGCTTCTGCCGGTTCGCCTTCTGCCAATACTTCCGGCTCTTCTGTCGCATCAGGTTCTACAGCCGACAGTCTTGCCTCTGCCACATCCGGCAAGCAGAGCTACGCTGAACATAAGGAACAGCAGAAGAAGATCCGTAAGGCTGAGAAAGCTGTGAAGGAATGTGAGGCGAAGATAGAGAAGCTGGAAGCGAGAAAGAAGGAGATTGATGAACTTCTGATGAAACCGGAAAATGCAACCAACATGGAACTCGTGACCGAATACACTGAACTCATGAAGAGTCTCGATGAGGAGAACGAGCGCTGGATGCTCCTTTCGGAAGAACTTGAAGAAGTTTCGAAATAATAGTAACATTAATATAAAATAAAGAGAAGAAAATGAAAATGAAAATGATCTTACCGATGATGCTGATCGCAGCTCTGCCATTAGGCGCTGATGCTCAGAATAAATCGGGTCTTGTCATGAGCAATCTCGACAAGACAGTGAAGCCAGCAGACAGTTTCTATCAGTTTGCTACAGGTGGATGGCAGAAGAACAATCCTCTTCCTGCCGCTTACAGCCGTTATGGCAGTTTTGACCAGCTGGCTGAGAACAACAACAAGCGCATCAACACCATTCTTTCTGAACTCCAGAAGAAGACTTACAAGGCTGGAACCATTGAGCAGAAATTGTCTGATTTCTACAAACTCTCTATGGATGTTGACAGCCGCAACAAGGCTGGAATCGCTCCAGTAAAGCCTCTGTTGGATGAGATTGAAGCTGCCAAGACCAAGGACGAGCTTCAGAAGCTTCAGGTTAAGTATGCATGGATGGGTCTTGGTTTGGGCTATGTCTCAGGTTTCGATGCCGATGAGAAGAACGTAGCTATGAACATCTACATCCTGATGCAGGGCGGTCTTACTCTCGGTGCCAAGGATTATTACCTCAACAACGATGCTGCAACTGTAGCTATCCGTGAGGCTTATAAGACTTACCTCAGCAAGATGTTCCAGCTCTATGGATTCTCTGCTGATGAAGCTGCCAAGAAGGCTTCTGCCGTATTCCTTCACGAAACAACGCTCGCTACTTTCTCAAAGAGCCGTACCGAACTTCGTGATCCTCAGGCCAACTACAACAAGATGACCTTGGCAGAATTCAAGGAGAATTATCCTAACATTCCTCTCGAGGCACTTGCCAACGCCGAGGGAATCAAGAGCGAATATCTCAAGGAGATGATCGTAGGTCAGCCTGCTTTCTTCGCCGGTTATGACAAGGTGGCAGCTGCAGAATGTGCAGGCACATTGAAGGCTTTGATGGAGTGGGACATCATTAATAGTTCTGCTTCTTACCTCAGCGATGAGATTCGCGAAGCCCGTTTCGAATTCTTCGGCAAGACTATGAGTGGCCGTAAGGAGGATTATCCTCTTTGGAAGCGCACTACTACTCAGGTAGAGGCTCAGTTAGGCGAGGCACTCGGTCGCATCTACTGCAAGCGCTATTTCCCAGAAAGCTCTAAGAAGATGATGGAGACACTCGTGAAGAATCTTCAGATCAGCCTCGGTCAGCGTATCGATGCTCAGACCTGGATGAGCGATGCTACAAAGAAAGCTGCTCACAACAAGCTCGACAAGTTCTATGTAAAGATTGGTTATCCTAACAAGTGGACTGATTTCAGCAAGCTCAGCATCGACCCATCTAAGAGCTATTATGAGAACGTATTGGCTTGCCGCAAGTTTGCCAACGATAAGGAGATTGCAAAGAAGGCAGGAAAGCCAGTAGATAAGGATGTGTGGTACATGACTCCTCAGACCGTGAATGCTTACTATAATCCTACTACCAATGAAATCTGCTTCCCAGCTGGTATTCTCCAGTATCCTTTCTTCGATCCTAAGGCTGATGCTGCATTCAACTATGGTGCTATCGGCGTAGTAATCGGTCATGAGATGACTCACGGATTCGATGATCAGGGTCGTCAGTATGATGCTAGCGGTAATCTGAAGGACTGGTGGACTCCTGCTGATGCCGAAGGTTTCAACAAGCGTGCTGATATGTATGCTGATTTCTTCAGCAACATCAAGGTGTTGCCTGATCTGAATGCCAACGGCCGTTTCACCCTCGGCGAGAACCTTGCCGACCATGGTGGTTTGATGGTTTCATACAATGCCTTCAAGAATGCTACAGCCAACAAGCCATTGAAGAACAAGGATGGTTTCACTCCTGACCAGCGTTTCTTCCTCGCCTATGCAGGTGTTTGGGGACAGAACATTACTGATAAGGAAATCCGCAACCGCGTAAAGAATGATCCTCATTCTCTCGGCAAGTGGCGTGTTGATGGTGCGCTTCCTCACATCGATGCATGGTATGAGGCATTTGGTGTAAAGCAGGGCGACAAGCTGTTCATTCCTAAGAACCAGCGCCTGGAGCTTTGGTAATTCCGGAAGGAAATTTTTCCGAATAGAATTTTTCGGGAATGGTTTTTCCGAATAGATAGAAAAAAAATAAAGTACTGATGTTTCGTTTGTTTGAAACATCAGGACTTTTTGTTTTATGCTTGAAATATTTTTTGATAAGAAAACAATAGAATAGGAGTTATTGTTTCTTCTCCAGTTCCTGAAGATTTTCCATCTTCTTAGATTCCAGGAATTCGTAGTAGCATTTCTCACACCGGCGATGATCTTGAGCAATGTGCTCTTTCCTGCGCCATTCTTTCCCATCAGGGCTATACGGTCCTTCTCGTTGATCTGGAAGGAAATGTCTTTGAATAGGGTGGTGCCGCCAAATTCTACGGTCAATCCATCAACTGCAATCATATTATTTTCTTCTTGTTCAAATTTTTGTTTCTTTAAGCAACTCCCCAGAACGCCCCGTTCCTGCCGTTTTCGGGGTCTTCATTGATGACCAGCGCCTGCCATCATTTATGACCCGTGCTGGTCTTAAGAGAAGACCTGAGCAAGGCACAAAAGGCTGTTCTTTCGATTGCCGGTGCAAAGATACAACATTTTCGGGCAGAATACAAGCTTTCACCCTGACTTTCTATGTGAGAAAAGCTTTAAGTAGCTGTAATACAATAAGTTCTATTGATTTTCTATCTAAACTTTATTGCAGAAACAATCAGCAATGGAACAGTAAGGATGAAAAACAAGCGTGTCATTAAGGGTCAGTGTCATTAAGGGTCATTTAGAAAAATGAAAGTGTCATTTTGAGCTATAGTATATATAAATATTTATTTATATATATATACTATAGGGGAATTTTCTCCCCCGAAAATGAAAATGACCCTTAATGACCTTGACCCTTAATGACACCCTAGATGAACTTGTGAGTTTTATCTGATATAGGTTGTGTGTATTCCTGAATGTATTGGTTATTAGTATATTATGTGCGTTTTATTATATTTCTACTCTAACGTTCTGTGTATAATAATTATCTACATATTAAGTCACTTAAGTTAGCTTTTGTACTGTTCAATACTGCATTTTTATCCTTGTTTTATGTTGCTTTTGTTAAAAATATATCATCTCAGAGGCTGTTTTTATGTCCGAGGAGGGGCATTTTTCACCCTTAGTAGAGGGGTAAAACACCTTTCTAACCCTCTTATTTTGCGTTTTTCATTCGAAAAATCACTAAAAGGCACTGATTTTTGCCTCTTTTGGTTTCTGTTTTGTGTAGGTAAGGATAATTTACATTACTCAGACTGATTGCGCTTCTTGCTCCGTTTCTTTAGCGGATTAAAAATCCGCAATAGTTCGATCTGTACGGTTGAAATTACCCAATACGCCCTGAAAGGGCAGAAGCTCATAGCCCGTCTTATACCACATGTGAATGTTCTGTTTTCTTAACAAAAGTATTCTGAATTGCCCCTAATGAACTCAATCTTAAAATCACGATTTTTCCCTATATTTCATCACTTATTTCCAATTTTTACATGAATATGGAGCATTTTTAAACAAAAAAGACCTTGATTGCAGAACGCAACCAAGGTCTTCGGAGATGATATATTTAACCTATTGAAATCTCGCTAGATTAGATCTGCTCGCTCCAGTCCTCCTGGCTCTTACGAACGTAAGTCTGGTAACGGAGCTTAGCCATCTTCTCTGCCTGAGAGAAGAGCTCATCAGCCTCCTTAGGGAATGCCTTCTGTACAGAGAGGTAACGAACCTCACCGAGCAGGAAGTCGCGGAAGTTCTCCCAGTTAGGAGCCTTAGAGTCGAGTGTGAATGGGTTCTTACCCTCTTCAGCCAACAGTGGGTTGTAACGCCACAAGTGCCAGTAACCGCACTCAACAGCCAACTCTTCCTCGTGCTGTGAACGACCCATACCGCCCTTACGCTTCAATCCGTGGTTGATACATGGTGCGTAAGCGATGATGAGTGATGGACCTGGATAAGCCTCAGCCTCGCGGATAGCCTTCAATGTCTGAGCATTGTCAGCACCCATAGCTACCTGAGCTACGTAGATGTAACCGTATGTAGTCTGCATCAAACCGAGATCCTTCTTGCGGATACGCTTACCCTGAGCAGCGAACTGTGCGATAGCACCGAGTGGAGTAGACTTAGAAGACTGACCACCAGTGTTAGAGTAAACCTCAGTATCGAGTACCAGGATATTAACATCCTCACCAGAAGCCAATACGTGGTCGAGACCACCGTAACCGATATCATAAGAAGCACCGTCACCACCGATGATCCACTGTGAACGCTTAACGAGGTAGTGATCCAAAGTCTTGAGCTCCTTGCAGATAGGGCAACCCTTCTCAGCGCCGGCAGCGATGAGAGGCTTCAACTCTGCAGCAGCCTCCTTAGAACCCTCAGAATCATTCATGTTAGCCATCCACTTGTCAGCAGCAGCTACGAACTCAGCAGGAACATGCTCCTGAGCCTTAGCCTCCTCGAGCAAGTGAGCGATGCGCTCCTTCATCTTCTTGTTACCCATTACCATACCGAGACCGAACTCGCAGAAGTCCTCGAACAATGAGTTGTCGAATGCAGGACCCTGACCCTTAGCGTTCTTTGTATATGGAGTAGATGGGATAGAAGCTGAGTAGATAGAAGAACAACCAGTAGCGTTAGCAATCATCTGACGGTCACCGAAGAGCTGAGAAATCAACTTAACGTATGGAGTCTCACCACAACCAGAGCAAGCACCAGAGAACTCGAACAATGGCTGAGCGAACTGAGAGTTCTTAGGGCTCTGCTTGATGTCTACGAGATCCTGCTTAGAAGCTACCTTGTGTACGAGGTACTCCCAGTTAGCTGCTTCCTTGACCATATCCTCTGCGTCTACGTTGAATGGAACCATTGTCAACGCCTTCTCACCCTTCTTACCTGGGCAGACGTCAGCACAGTTACCACAACCAAGACAGTCGAGTACTGAAACCTCGATACGGAAGTGCATTCCAGCCAAAGCCTTAGGTGCCTTAACATCCTGAGTCTTGAGACCCTCGATGCCTGCGAGCTCCTCGTCGGTCAATACGAATGGACGGATAGCTGCGTGAGGACAAACGAATGAACACTTGTTACACTGGATACAGTTCTCTACGTTCCATACTGGTACGAATGCCTCAACACCACGCTTTTCGAATGCTGCAGTACCGTTCTGCCATGTACCGTCAACTGTGTTGTGCTTAACGAAGTCAGAAACCTTCAAGAGGTCACCTGCCTGGCCGTTGATAGGACGAACGAGCTCCTTAACGAATGCTGGAGCGTTATCCTCCTTAGCCTCATCGTCAGCGAGGTTAGCCCAAGCTGGATCTACTGTCAACTGCTTGTACTCACCACCACGGTCAACAGCGCCGAAGTTCTTGTCAACAACGTCCTGACCCTTCTTAGAGTAAGACTTAACGATGAATGCCTTCATCTGCTCTACAGCGAGATCCAAAGGAATAACCTCTGTGATACGGAAGAATGCAGACTGGAGGATGGTGTTGGTACGGTTACCGAGACCAATCTCCTGAGCAATCTTAGTTGCGTTGATATAGTAAACAGTGATGTTGTTCTGAGCGAAGTAACGCTTTACCTTGTTAGGGATGAAGTTAACCAACTCCTCACCATCGAAGATAGTGTTCAACAGGAAGAAACCGTTCTTACGCAAACCACGAGTTACATCGTACATGTTGAGGTAAGCCTGTACGTGGCAAGCTACGAAGTTAGGAGTATTTACCTGATAAGCACTGTGGATAGGGCTGTCGCCGAAACGCAAGTGAGAGCAGGTGAAACCACCAGACTTCTTAGAGTCGTAAGAGAAGTATGCCTGGCAATACTTGTTGGTATTGTTACCGATAATCTGAACTGAGTTCTTGTTAGCACCAACAGTACCGTCAGCACCCAAACCGTAGAACTTAGCCTCGAACATACCCTCACCGCCCAAGGCGATCTCTTCCTTCTGAGGCAGAGAAGTGAAAGTAACGTCATCCACGATACCGATCGTGAACTGGTTCTTCGGCATCGGCAACGCCAAGTTCTCGAATACGGACAGGATCTGAGCCGGAGTCGTATCCTTAGAACCCAGACCATAACGGCCACCTACGATCACCGGAGCATCCTCCTGACCATAGAAGCAGTCTTTTACGTCCAGATACAACGGCTCACCGTTAGCACCCGGCTCTTTCGTGCGATCCAATACGGCGATACGCTTAGCGGTCTTAGGCACGGCAGCCAAGAAATGCTTAGCGGAGAACGGACGATACAAGTGAACGGATACCAAACCTACCTTCTCGCCCTTAGCGATCAAGTGATCGATAGCCTCACGAGCGGCCTCCGTAACAGAACCCATGGCGATGATCACACGCTCAGCGTCCTCAGCTCCGTAATAATCGAACAAACCGTATTTACGGCCTGTGATCTTGGAAACCTCGTTCATATATTCTTCTACGATAGCGGGAACTGCCTCGTAGTACGTGTTGGAAGATTCTCTGTGTTGGAAGAAATGATCCGGGTTCTCGGCCATACCGCGAGCGACCGGTCTCTCCGGGTTCAAGGCACGGGCACGGAACTCAGCCAAGGCCTTCTGGTCGATAAGCGGAGCCAAGTCCTCATTCTCCAAAGCCTCGATCTTCTGGATCTCGTGAGAGGTACGGAAACCGTCGAAGAAGTTCACGAACGGTACACGAGACTTGATCGTAGCCAAGTGAGCGACACCGGCCAAGTCCATAACCTCCTGTACGGAACCCTCGGCCAACATGGCGAAACCTGTCTGACGGGCAGACATCACGTCTTGATGGTCACCGAAGATACACAACGCATGAGAAGCCAATGTACGAGCGGATACGTGGAAAACGCAAGGAAGCAATTCACCGGCGATCTTGTACATATTAGGGATCATAAGCAACAAACCTTGAGAAGCAGTGTAGGTTGTTGTCAAGGCACCAGCTTGCAATGAACCGTGAACAGCACCTGCGGCACCACCCTCTGATTGCATTTCCTGTACCATTACAGTCTCGCCGAAAATATTCTTACGTCCGGCTGCAGCCCATTCATCTACATATTCAGCCATTGTAGACGACGGAGTGATGGGGTAAATCGCGGCTACCTCGCTGAACATATACGAGATATGAGCAGCGGCCTGATTACCATCACAGGTTAAAAATTTCTTCTGTTTTGTCATAGACCTATAAAACTATTAGTATTAAAAAAGATTCTTACTTAATATAGAAAACCGAACAACCAAAGCGGGATCATGTTCCCCTCCCCGATCTCGGTCTTATCGACAGCATAGTACATATCCGGATTGTTCTTCACTTTCATGTTTTCCTCGATCCGGAAATTATACATCGTATTCACCAGAAAGTGGGCGTTCTTGATTCCTTCATTCAGCTTATTGTCTTTCAATAGTTGGTTATAAAAGAACGACTCACGCACCGCCCCGGCATTTACCTCCATCGGACGGATGGGGTACATCAGGTTCGAGTTATACATATATACCTTGGAGGGTTTCTTCGGAAAGGATTCGCCCACCGGATACAGCATATTCATCAAACGGGCATCTGTCAAATACTTGATATAGTTCATCACGGTGGCCCGGGATGTCTCGATATCCTTGCTCAACTGACTCACGTTTGGGGTACAAGGAGCGCTCGTAGCCAATAAGTAGAGTAGTTTGCGTAGCTTTGGCAGGTAGCTTTGTTCGATTTGTTTTATGTATAACACGTCCACCTCTAGCATCATGTTCATGGTCTTCAGCAGGTTCTCGGAGAAGTTGCGCTTTTCCAAGAAGAACGGATAAAAACCATGATGTAGATAATCTTGGAAATAAGCCATCGGCCTTACGACCGAGCAAATACGTTTGGCGATTTCCTGATGATTCTCTAATACCTCATCGAACGTGTACGCAGGAAACTGGTTCCCCGACATCAAGTTCAAGAACTCACGGAACGAGAACCCCCTGAGGTTATACGATACCACCTTGCCGGACAGGTCCGGATTCTCCTCTTTCAGACGCATCACCGACGAACCGGAGAAAACGATCTTCAAGTCCTCGAAATTATCATAGCAATACCGCAACTCTCTCGACCAGTTGGAATACTTAAATACTTGGTCTATCAACAACACCTTTCCGCCTTTAGCCCGAAACTCGGCGGCGAAATCAACGAGTGTACGCTCCGTAAAATAGAAATGATTTAAATTAATGTATAAGCATTCCTTATTATCGGCACCAAAATATTCACGGGCATAGTCTAACAAGAAAGTGGTCTTTCCGACTCCTCGCGAACCTTTAACACCGATCAACCGATCCTCCCAATTGATCTCATCCATCAATCCCCTTCGTACCGGAGAATACAGATGCTCTACCAGATATTTATGTGTTTTAAAGAATGCTTCCACCTACATAATTGGTAATTGAAAATTTGGAATTACCGATGCAAAGATAAACATCTTTTCTCATTTGCAATGCGGAGATTGCAATTTTATTGCAAAAAGTAAAGTTCAAACTAACAATTGCCTATCAACGTATTCTGTCTCGTAAAGACGGAGCGCACTCCAGTCCTTACGAAACAAAAGATATTATTCAATGATCGAGATCCATCCGTAAGTATCCGGCTCGTCACCATACTGGATGGCACGTAGCTTATGATATAGTTTCTCGCAAACAGGACCCGGTTTGCCGTCTTTGGCGATAACAAAAGATTTGTTCTCATCCAAATCGTCGATTTGTGAGATCGGGGCGATAACCGCGGCGGTACCACACTCGGCAGCCTCGTCGAACGTAGCGATCTCCTCGAAAGGAACCGCACGACGCAATAGCGGAAAGCCCATATCCTCGGCCAATTGCTGCAAGCTCTTGTTCGTGATCGAGGGCAAGATCGAGTGGGATTGCGGAGTGATATAGCTATTGCCACGGATTCCGAAGAAGTTAGCCGGACCGCACTCATCCAGATATTTCTTTTCTTTCGGATCCAGATACAATACGGCGGCGTATCCCTTGGAATGAGCGATCTCGCCAGCTACCAAGCTAGCGGCATAGTTACCACCGACCTTGATCGTACCTGTCCCGTTAGGAGCCGCACGGTCATACTCACGAAGCACGCACACCTTCGAGGGCTGGAATCCACCCTTGAAATACGGACCTACCGGAGTGACAAATATCATAAACATATATTCGGGAGCCGGCTTCACACCCACCTGAGCGCCCAAGCCGATCATCAACGGACGAATATATAAAGCGGCACCGCTCTCATAAGGAGGAACAAAACGCTCGTTCAATTTCACGACCTTACGTACAGCTTCCTCGAACATCTCTACAGGCAACTCAGCCATCTTGATACCCCGGCTGGAAGATTGCATACGTTTAGCGTTCTCATCCATACGGAATACACGGATCTTACCGTCTTTTCCACGGAAGGCCTTCAAACCCTCGAAAGACTCTTGTCCGTAATGCAAGCAAGTAGCGGCCATGTGAATATTGATAATCTCGGATGAAGAAACTTCCAACTCACCCCATTTGCCGTCACGATAGTAGCATCTTACATTGTAGTCTGTCTTGATATAACCAAATCCCAGCTCAGACCAATTTAAATTTTCCATATCTATACAATTTGCTGTAATTAGTTTAAAATTAACAAATTACACTGTTAATAATATCGCTCAAAAGCAAAAACGCCCATAGCCGTCGCTATGGGAGATTTTGTGTACCGCAAATATACGCTAATTTATATATAGTTCGGCCTATAAACTAAAAAAAGCAAACGGAAGGCCACGGCTTTTTCATTTAACATTTCGTTAAAGTGGGGTTTCTTGTAAATTTTAACATGCGCTTTTGTTTTCGGTGGAAGGATTCCGGAAAACACGTACGACCTTTCCGGAAAACACGTACGACTTTTTCCAAAAACATGTACGTGTTTTCGCAGAAAGATTATCCTGTTTTTAATTACTGATTATCAGATTCTTATACACAATTTTCTCTCGTAAACTTATTGTGCGGAATTTCACTTGAGATTCATGCATTCCGGCCTGCCGAAACGGATGGGTAAATGAAAGAGCCGTGGCATGGATATATACAAATAGCGGATTAAAATCTATGTTACCAAGATTTTTGCTACATTCGCGTCAAAAATAATTAAAATATGAAAGTCATTGATCTGATAAGGGATAGTAAGAGTACCGCTTTTTCTTTCGAGATATTACCGCCGCTGAAAGGTAACAGTATCCAGAAGGTGTATAATGTAATTGACAAGTTGAAGGAATTCGACCCTAAATACATAAATATCACCTCCCACCATAGCGAGTTCGTCTATAAAACCTTACCAGACGGAAGTTTCCAGAAAGTAAACATCCGTAAACGTCCGGGCTCCGTAGCGATCGCTTCGGCTATCCAGAATAAATACGGTATTCCTGCCGTACCCCATATTATATGTAAAGGCTTTACGAAAGACGAGACGGAATACGCTTTGATCGATTTGAACTTCCTTGGCGTAAACAACCTCTTAATATTAAGGGGAGATATAAAGACTTTAGAGGCCTCCCAGCAAAACCCGGAGTTATACCACGATCATGCGACTGATTTACAGCAGCAGGTAAATCATTTCAACGAAGGTATCGCGTTAGACGGTTCCAAGATAGACGGTATAGAGACTCCCTTCTCGTACGGCATGGCTTGCTATCCGGAGAAGCACGAGGAAGCGCCCAATATGGAATCTGATATCTATTATTTAAAGGAGAAAGTAAAAAATGGCGCTGAATATCTGGTAACCCAAATGTTCTTCGATAATAAAAAATATTATGCGTTCGTGGACCGTTGCCGTGCGGAAGGCATCACGGTTCCCATCATCCCCGGTATCAAACCGATCGTTTTCAAGAACCAATTAACGGTTCTTCCGAAGATATTCCGTGCGGATATCCCGGAGCCTTTCGCAACAGAATTACGTAAATGTAAAGATGATGCGGAAGCGAAAGAGGTGGGTGTGGAATGGTGTATACAGCAGTGCAAGGATCTGATCGTTCATGGTGTACCGAGCTTACATTTCTACACAATGATGGCCTCGGATAGCGTTTACAAAATAGCGAAAGAAATTTATTGAAATACAATAGGGGTTTTTATACGCTGAGTTGTCTAATAGAAGTACACGATTGAACAATCATGTACTAAGTATGGTTATTTTTAAAATTCTAAGGTAATGAAATACATATTCTTTATTGGACTTGACTTGGTATTGTATCCGTTCTTAGTTTTACTCTACATATGTCAATTGATATTTACAAAACCTCGCGCTTTTTGATATCTGAATACTTTTCCGTAACTTCGTTCATTATTCTATAGAAAAGGAAATATCTCATGTATTTTAAAGATATCATCGGGCAAGAGGAAGTGAAGGAACGGTTGAGACAATCGGCTCGGACGGGGATCGTACCCCATGCACAGTTATTCACAGAGCAAGGGGGAGCCGGGGCGTTTCCGCTGGCTTTGGCTTACGCCCGTTATCTGAATTGTACGAACCGGACGGACACGGACGCTTGTGGACGTTGCCCGTCATGCCTCAAATATGACGAATTGGCACATCCCGATTTACATTTTGTATTCCCGATCGTAGCCAAGAAAGAGAAAAAGAAAGAGGTCTGCGATGATTATCTCAGTGAATGGCGTGGGTTCCTCAAAGAACATCCCTATTTCAATATGGATGAATGGCTGGATTATATCGAGGCCGGAAACTCACAAGCCATCATCTATTCCAAGGAAAGCGATGAGATTATCCATAAACTGAGCCTAAAGATTTATGAGGCGGAATATCGTATCTTGATAGTTTGGTTGCCGGAGAAACTGCATCCTACTTGTGCCAATAAGCTTCTGAAAATCATAGAGGAGCCTCCTATGAGAACGGTTATTCTTATGGTATCCGAGACACCGGACCTTATCCTCGGGACCATCCAATCCCGTGCGCAACGCATCCACATCCGTCCCATTGAGACCGATGCGATCATGAATGCCATGGTATCCCGTTTCGGGCTTTCGCCCGACGACGCTAAACACGTCGCTCACCTCTCCTCCGGAAGTTTTATCAAGGCGATGGAGGCGATTAGCTTGGGCGAGGAAAATAAATTCTTTCTGGAGCAATTCAAGGCCATGATGCGAAACTCATGGGCACGAAACGTAAAAGGCATGAAAGCGATGGCGGACGTCATGGCAGGGATCGGACGGGAACGACAGAAAAACTTCCTCTCCTATTGTCAGCATTTGATCCGGGAGAACTTCATGTACCGGTTCCAATCGCCGGAACTTAATTATATGAATCTGGACGAGGCTAGCTTCTCCGTTAAGTTCTCCCCTTTCGTCAACGAGCGAAACGTGATCGATTTGATGGAAGAATTGGCGAAAGCGGAACGCCATATCACACAGAACGTGAATGCCAAGATGGTCTTTTTTGATTTATCCTTACGAATTACCGTACTAATCAAAAGATAAGTCTTCAGATTTTCTTGTTACGCCAATTTCCTTTCCATAGATAGAAGAAAGAAGAAAGGATCATGATATTATATACATACTCCGTAGTCCAGCAAACCGCCACGTCCGCACGCAACCATACGGCGACATACAATATATATAATACGTACACGAATATGCTAGCCATATCGATTTCCAGCGCACGGCGGGTATTGCCTGTCCCCGATACGCTAAAGAAATAAATAAAACCGGGAACAGCGAAGAGATAAGAAGACAGCATCACCCACAACGAGGAGATCGAGCTAGCGATCAAGTCCGGGTTATCCGTATAAATACGCAATACGGTAGACGGGAACATAGCGATCAAGATACCGATCGGTAGCACGAACGCATAGCATAGCCCGATCATCCTCCGGCAAAGCGGAAGCACCCGGTCCGACTCCCCGGCACCGATCAAGTTACTTACCAGCGAGCTGTTCGTGGAGGCGAAAGCATTCACGAACATAAACAGGAACGAGGAGATGCTACGTACCACATTCGTAATCGCCAACGGCCGCTCACCCAGATGCTCCATAGCGATAAAGAAGATAAACCATCCTCCAAAAGCGATCCCATGCTGGATCATCACCCAGATAGAGACACTAAGTATTTGTCCCAGCATCCTAAAATCCACTCTCGTAAAACGGAACAGACCATATTTTTTATAATCTATCTTCTTCCAAGTATAAATCACGAAGAACAATACGGAAACAGCTTCCGAGATCGAGGAAGCGATAGCGGCACCCGCTATCCCCAAAGCGGGGAACCCGAACTTACCGAATATCAAGATATAGTTCAAGACCACGTTGGTAAGCACCATCACCACCGAATTGGCCGTCAAGATCTTCGTATTCGTCGTACTCACGTAAAACGCACGGAACATCACCGCTATAAAAGAGAAGAAGAACCCGTACACCCGCCAGTCCAGATAGCTCATCGTCGCTCGATACACCTCTTCCGAACCGATCATCCGGTGGAGCAGATGGGGCGTAAGCAGATTAGAGGCCGTAAACAACACCGCCGCCAGCAAAAAAAGGAATAGCCCGCCTTGCGTGAAAACCTCGCCGATCCGTTCATACTCCCCCTCACCGTTACGACGTGCCATCAGCACCTGAGCGCCTACACTGAAACCAAAGCCCAGCATATAAATCACAAGATAATAGACTCCTGCCAAGGCGGAGGCACCTAGCTCGACCTCGCCGACACGTCCCAGATAAGCGGTATCCGTCAATCCGATCATATGCTCCATGAGCAAGCTGATTAATACCGGATACGTGATCTTTAGAATTTGTTTGTTCGTATATCGCATGATGAATCTTAAATAAAAGGGAGGCAAAGGTAGTAATAAGATGCCAGTCACACAATATTACCCCATGCGATCCGTTTCTTATCATATTACATTATTATACGAAGAGATATGGTTACAAAACTCATCATGGCCTGTATTTTGTCCGCTACGCTATTGAGCTGCAACGGGCAAAACACAAATACGATCAACTACGCTACCGTCGAACCCCTGCATATCAATCGTTTTGACAAGGATTTATTCCGGCTGATCGATACGGAAGATACCACCTTGCAACCCGAACTAATCAAACAATACCCGGAAATGCTGGATATCATCGGGAAAGGCATATTAAACCTGCAAACCATCGAGACTCCCGGCTTCTTCGAGAAAATGCGGAATTATTACTCGGAGCCTACCTTGAAAGGCTTGTATCGTGACGCTATCACCCAATATGATTCCGTGGAGGATATCGAGAAATCCTTGGGATACGGATTCGCCTATCTAAAGGAGAATTTCCCCTCGATGCAGATCCCTGCTATCTATATGCATGTATCCGGTTTCAACCAGAACGTATTGGTAGGCGATAGCCTGCTTTCCCTTTCCATCGATAAGTATATGGGAAAGGACTATCCCTTGTATCAAGATTTCTTCTATGACTCCCAGAAATTGAAAATGCAACGTGGACTCGTGGTCCCGGATTATCTGGCGGGGTGGCTCATGTCCGAATATCCTTTCGCGGGAAAAGAGAACGTATTGCTGGACCGGATGATTTACGAGGGAAAAATCAAATACCTGCTCTCGCAAGCCCTAGGCGTTCCCGATGCCGCCGAGCTAATGGGATACACCGAACAGGCCTACAACTGGTGCAAGGACAACGAAGGAACAATCTGGAAAGCAATCATCGAGCGCAAGCATCTTTATACCCCGGATCAACTGACAACTTCCCAGTATTTCGAGGATACCCCGGCCATTTTCCCCGAGAACGACGCTCCCGGGAATATCGGGACTTGGATAGGCTGGCAGATCATCAACCAGTACATGAAGGAGACGGGATCTACCCCGGAGGCGTTGATGCAAAACAACGACGCCCAAGAAATCCTAACCGCCTCAAAGTACAAACCCCTATAAACAGGAAAACCGCCCTATTCTCACGAACAAGACGGATAACCTAATCTAACTTAATTCTAATACCATGAAAAACACTATATCTTAATAACAAGGCTTTTTAAAAAAGGTTCAATGGAATGAGATTTTAAACCTCTTATTTACCTCGGTTGTTGTAACAGGAAACGAAAACAAGGTGAGTCCGATGGATAATGATCTCTTAGATATAACAAAATTGAGGCGCTGGCGGATCTGGAAATTGAAACTTATTGACGCCAGACTTTATTTTGTAAGCATTTTCGTGGGATTGCTGACCGGGTTGGTAGCGGTACCTTATCACTATCTGCTCCAGCAGTTATTCAATAGCCGGAAACTTTTTTTCGACGGTCATTACCCTTGGTATTTCCATGTCTTGTTCTTCTTCACGCTATGGGGTATATTGCTTTGCGTGAATTGGATGGTCAAGAAGATGCCGCTGATTACCGGTGGGGGCATTCCCCAGACACGGGCGGTTATCAATGGCAGGATCACTTATAAAAACCCGTTGACACAATTAATCGCCAAGTTCACGGGAGGGATATTAGCGATCAGCGCCGGCCTGTCCCTTGGTCGTGAGGGACCGTGCGTACAGATCGGATCTTACGTGGGGAATATCATTTCCAAATGGGGACACGTATTGGCTGGAGAGCGCAAGCAACTTTTGGCTGCCGGCGCAGGTGCCGGATTGGCCGCCGCTTTCGCCGCTCCCCTCGCTTCCTCACTTTTGGTGATCGAGTCCATCGAACGGTTCGACGCTCCCAAGACCGCCATTACCACCTTGCTGGCAGGGGTCGTGGCGGGAGGCGTAGCGAGCTTGATTTTCCCCTTCAACCCCTACTCGCAGATTAGCGCTATTGCCCCGCAGGCTACTTTTATAGATCAACTGAAGTTGTTCTTATTTCTGGCCGTGGTTATTTCCGTCTTCGGGAAAATTTACTCGATGTTTACCCTTTGGTGCAAGGATTTCTTTACCAGACTGAAGCATCCTCCTTATATGAAGATGTTGTACCTGCTTATCATAGCGTATACGATCTCATTGACGGAGATCGATTTGACAGGAGGAGGCGAGCAATTCCTTATCATGCAAGCGATGCATGGATATCACCCCGTTTTATGGATAGCGGCGATGATGCTCATCCACTTGATATTCACGTCTCTCTCTTTCTCCTCCGGACTGCCGGGAGGGAATTTCATCCCTACACTAGTTACCGGGGGATTGTTCGGGCAGATCATCGCCTTATTATTGGTGAAGTATGGTTTCATTGAAACGGAGAGCATCAGCTATATCATGTTAATCAGCATGGTAGGTTTCTTGGTGGCGGTAGTCCGGACACCGCTGACGGGTATCGTCTTGATTACGGAGATAACCGGGCATCTGGATGTATTCTACCCCTCTATCATTGTCGGCGGGCTTACGTATTACTTCACGGAAATGCTACAGATAAAGCCCTTTAACGTGGTTCTCTACGACGAGATGATCTCGACTCCAGCCTTCCGTACCGAAGGGCGTTCCAGCCTGTTCGTAGAGATCATGACAGGTGCCTATTTCGACGGGAAGGAGGTAGATCACCTCACCCTCCCCCAACGTTGTATCATCAAGACTATTCACCGGGATCGCAAGGACTTGGCTCCCGCCGGACAGACTCTTATCCCCGGTGATCAAGTTGAGATCGAGATCGATTCGCAGGATATCGAGAAGCTGTATGAGCCGCTGATTAGCATGGCGAACATCTATTAATCGCAGACCTGCCAATCGCCTCGAAAAGAAATGCCACACCAAGAATCCCCCGGTGTGGCACATCAACAAAACGCTACATTATCAGAAGTTATATTGAGCGGAAACATTAAGTCGGTTGGCGTGGCGGGTCATATCGTTGAAATCGGTACGCCAGCCTCTCAAATACTCGGCGCCGACTTGCAGATTAGCGTTCACGTTCCAGAAAATGTTGGCTACCAAGTATTGACCGTAGCGGTATTGATCCGACGGGGTAACCGGGTAATCATTCTCGCTGTATAAACGAGTCTGGCTATAGGTGCTGGAGACGAATACCTTCGGCGTGATATTATACTGCAAGCCAGCGTACCAACCCATCATCGGAAGCACTTGCATCTTGCCTTTGGCCTCGGGGTCCGGAACCAGATCCACGTCCAGATTACTGATATCATTCAAGAACTGGCTGATCCCCCGGCCGTAAGTAGCCTGACCGTAGAAGTTCAGCTTGCTCGTCACATTGAACGTAGAGGCGGCAAACACGCCCCATCCGGCCTTAGACTCGGCCCGTTGCGCCACCAAGTTCTCATACGTCATATTACGTACGATACCAGCTACACGGATATGGCTGCTCTTATTCCAAGCGTATTGGCTATAGGCAGGGAAGTTCGGCATACGTTGGTTACTGATATTCACGCTTTGGTTCGTGATGCCATCCACCACAGGCATCTCGATACCTACACCCGCTTTCCATCCCTTACCGAAAGCACGCTCATAGCGTAACAGGGTGGCACGGCTGAAAACCTGTCCGGCAGGCCCCGCATAATCGATCGAGGGCGGAAGGGCGGCCAGATCCATGAAGGTACTATAATCGTAACCCATCGTGAAACCAAGGAAAGACACATAGGCGTTCTGGAGCTCGAAGACCTTGCTGCCTCCCCGGAAGTTACCCGCCGTATACACGACGAAATCCCCGAGGTGTTTGGTACGACCCACTAATTTCAAGAATATCGTACTGGTAGTAGCGTCCATCTGGAACTGGTTACGGACGTAGTTCTGCCCACCATTCGGGATCATGGACGGATAGAAATCGACATCATCCGAGATCCCGCCGAAATCATACTCCGCCGTAGCCTTCACGTAACCGCCGATACCCAAGGCGAAACGTCCCTTACGATCGGTCAATACGAAGCGGGGGGCTTTCGGGTCGTGGAAACGAGGGCTCTGCGTCTCATTCATTATCCTCACGATTTCATCACCTGCCTTGTCTTGGCTGACAAGGACTATCGAATTTGGCACGTCATCCTCGATGACCACCTTTTGAGCCTTAGCGGGAGCCGATAAGAATCCCATACCTAGCAGTAATACTGCTCCTTGTACAAATAGTCTCATAAATGTGTTTTGTTTAGATTAATTACCTACCTTGAACAAGGCTATAAAGAAAAGGTTCTGATTTTAACAACCCTACGAGCACTTTTTCCACCCTATTGCCCGTTCAAAAAATATTCATATATTTGCGGAATATATTACTTGGGATGAGAAGATTTTTATTGTTCATACTCGCTGTTCTTTACCTCGGGGTTTCCTCCGGGTTTGCGCTGAATTACCATTATTGTATGGGTAAGTTGGCGGAGGTGAGTTTGCAGTATCTTGACACTTGCCCCAGTTGCGGTGAGGCGGGCACGTCCCATAAGTGCTGCTCTACCAAGACGGAATATGTTAAGTTATCCGTCGATCAGGATGTGGCGAATACGCTCGTGCAATTGTCCGCTCCTGTCGCTGTAGTTTTGTTGTTCGATCTACTCGACTCCTATAAGATCGCCGGGCGAGACGAGACAACACGTTCCAATCCCTTTATTAATCCACCCAAGGAGAATAGCGCTATCCCGTTATTCGTCCATCATTGTACTTTTTTGATTTAGCGTATAGGCTTCCTTTTTAAAAGGCGATTTACGTCTGTTTACGCACGAGTACCGGCGTAATCTATTGCGAGTACTGGAGTAATCCACCGCAAGTACTGGAGTAATCCATTGCAAATACTGGAGTAATCCATTGCGAGTACTGGCGTAAAGCATCACGAGTACTCATGTGATCGCTTGCCTTCAAAGACGAACAAATAAGCGTTCTCATATGTTTTCAAATCATAAAAGCTCATTCAAATGTTAAACAGAATCATTCGTTACTTCCTTGAGAACAGGGTGGTAACCTTACTTTTACTAGTGCTGATTATCGTATGGGGCATCTCCACGTCCCCCTTCAATTGGCACGGGGGGATCATTCCCCGGAATCCGATTCCGGTAGACGCCATCCCCGATATCGGCGATAACCAGCAGATCGTGGCCACGGAATGGATGGGCCGCTCGCCGAAGGATATACAGGACCAGATCACTTATCCGCTGACCACCTCTCTTTTAGGTATCCCGGGAGTGAAGACGATCCGTAGTTCCTCCATGTTCGGGATGTCCTTCATATACATTATCTTCGATGACGATATAGAGTTCTACTGGAGCCGTTCCCGTATATTGGAGAAGCTGAACTCCCTGCCTCCGGGAACCTTGCCGGAAGGCGTGCAGCCTACCTTGGGACCGGACGCTACCGCCCTCGGGCAGATCTATTGGTATACGCTGGAAGGACGGGACCCCAAGACCGGTAAACCTACCGGAGGCTGGAACGCCGAGGAGTTGCGTACGATACAGGATTTCTACGTCAAGTACACCTTATCCTCCGCCGAGGGGGTATCCGAGGTTGCCTCGGCGGGCGGCTTCGTGAAGGAGTACCAGATCGAGTTGAACCCAGATGCCATGTACGCCTTCAACGTCTCCGTGATGGATATCATGAGCGCCATCAAGAAGAGCAACCTCGATATCGGCGCCGAGACGATGGAGATCAACAAGGTGGAGTACCTGATCCGGGGCTTGGGGTATATCAAGAATGTAAAAGATATAGAGAATGCCGTCGTCACCGTTCGGGAAGGCGTGCCGGTTCGCATATCGGACGTGGCGTTCGTGAATATCGGCCCCGGAACCCGACGGGGAGGGCTGGACAAGGAGGGTGTGGAGGCCGTGGGCGGAGTGGTCGTAGCCCGCTATGGCTCCAACCCCTTGGAGGTTATCAATAACGTAAAGGCGAAGATCAAGGAGATGGAACCGGGATTGCCCCAGAAGGTACTGGCGGACGGGACGGTCTCCAAGGTAACCGTCGTGCCGTTCTACGACCGTACGGGGCTTATCAAGGAGACGATCGGGACGTTGGAGACCGCCCTCTCCCACGAGATATTGATCTGCGTGATCGTTATCATCGTGCTGGTGCTCAACCTAAGGGCCTCTATCGTTATCGCCAGCATGTTACCGATAGCGGTGCTCGCCACGTTCATCATCATGCGTTATACGGGGATAGCGGCGAATATCGTGGCTTTATCGGGTATAGCGATCGCCATTGGCGTGATGGTGGATGTAGGGGTCGTCTTCGTGGAAAGTATCATCCGTTACCGGGAGATGCCCGAGAACAGGCATATACAGGGGGGAAAGGCGTTTGTCAACCTTATTTATAAGGCGGTAAGCGAGGTGTCCGGGGCGATCAGCACGGCGATGATCACGACGATCGTCAGCTTCCTCCCCGTCTTCACCATGGAGGCGCAGGAAGGGAAGATGTTCTCGCCCTTGGCCTACACCAAGACGTATGCTTTGGCTTCCGCCTTCGTGCTGGGATTGATCTTGCTTCCTTCCCTATCGTATTGGTTGTTCTCGATAAAGATCCATTCAAGGCAGATACGGAAAATACTGAATTACCTGTTGATCGTGGCCGGAATCGCCTTACTTATTATCTATGGCAGTATTCCCGCTATCGGGCTAACGGCAGTCGGGTTGAATAATCTATTGTCCGGGTATTGGAAGAAGCCTCAGATGAGCACTTATATCAATATCGGTATCACCCTCTTTGTCTCGATCTATTACCTGTCCGAGGAATGGTTGCCGATGGGGCCGCAAAAAGGGATGCTCGCCAATATCCTGTTCGTGGCGGGTTGCGTAGCCATCATCCTAAGCATCCTGTGGCTGCTCGTTATGTATTATGAGAGGATATTGCGCTGGTGCTTGGATAACCGCTGGAAATTCATGTTGATTCCGGGAGCTACCATCGTATTCGGTTTCTGGATATGGAGAGGCATCGGACAGGAGTTTATGCCTAGCCTGAACGAAGGTTCTTTCCTACTGATGCCGACTAGCATGCCGCATTCCGGTATCGAGCAAAACCTTGATTATATAGAGGCGCTCGACAAACGGCTGGCCTCTATCCCCGAGGTGGAGACCGCCATCGGTAAATGGGGCCGTGTAAACTCCGCCCTCGATCCAGCGCCGGTACAGATGTTCGAGAATACGATCAACTACCGTCCGGAATATATCCTGAATGAGGACGGGAAAAGGGAACGTTTCAAGGTAAACCGGCAAGGGGAGTATCTCCTAAAAGATGGAGGCGTATATAACCCCAAAGACGGTTTCCGGCTGATTCCCTCAGACAGCCTGATCCCAGACGCTAAAGGCGATTACTTCCGCCAATGGCGACCGGAGATCAAGAACACGAACGATATCTGGCAACAGATCGTGAACGTCACCCATCTTCCGGGATTGACTTCCGCCCCGAAGCTGCAGCCTATCGAGGCCCGTCTCGTCATGTTATCCACCGGTATGCGTGCCCCGATGGGTATCAAGGTGTATGGCCCGGATCTGGAGACGATCGAGAAAGCCGGAAAGGCGATCGAGAAGGCATTGAAAGAGGTATCCTCCGTTATCCCCTCTTCCGTATTTTACGACCGTGCGGTAGGCGCCCCTTATCTGGAGATCGAACTGAACCGTGAGAATATGGCCCGTTACGGCGTAAACGTGGAGGACTTGCAAGAGATATTAAGTGCCGCTGTCGGTGGCATGGTACTGACCCGCACCGTGGAAGGCAGGGAACGTTTCCCGGTGCGCCTACGCTACGCTCGTGAGCTTCGAGATAATCCGGAGGCGCTAGGTATGATCCTCGTACCGACCGCCACTGGGGCGCAAGTCCCGCTTAAAGAGCTTGCCGATATCAACTATACCCGTGGAGCGCAGATGATCCAAAGCGAGAACACTTTCTTGGTAGGCTACGTCATCTTCGACAAACTGGCGGGGAAGGCGGAAGTGGATGTCGTGAAAGAGGCTTCCCGCATCCTTGAGCAACAAATAAAGGAGGGAGGGTTGAACCTTGATCCCGGCGTATCCTATAAGTTCGCCGGCAATTACGAGCAGCAGGAGCGTGCCACCAGCCGGCTGATGATCGTCGTTCCCCTCGCCTTGTTGATCGTCCTGCTGGTTCTATACTTTCAATTCAAGACGGTCACTGCCTCACTGATCCATTTCTCCGGGGTGTTCGTGGCCTTCGCCGGAGGTTTTATCTTGCTATGGCTTTACGGACAGGATTGGTTCATGAACTTCTCCATCGCCGGAGAGAATATGCGGGATCTTTTCCAGATGCACACGATCAATCTGAGCGTGGCAGTCTGGGTCGGTTTCATCGCCTTGTTCGGTGTGGCTACGGATGATGGGGTATTGATGGGAACCTACATCCATCATGTATTCCTCGAGCGAGACCCCCGCACCAAGCACGATATCCGGGAAGCGGTAGTAGCCGCCGGACTGAAACGGGTACGCCCTGCGGCCATGACTACAGCCACTACCCTGATCGCTTTGCTCCCCGTACTTACCTCTACCGGTAAGGGGGCGGATATCATGGTACCGATGGCTATCCCTACGTTCGGAGGAATGCTGATCCAGAGTATGACCATGTTTGTCGTTCCCGTCCTGCAATGCTGGTGGCGGGAGAACGCTATAAAGAAAGAACAAAAGAATAAAATTCAAGAGGAGGTAACGACTTATGAGATATAAAAGAATCAGATCAATCATCATGGCAGGTGTACTGGGGATGCTAAACGTCCTTTTCGCTTACTCCCAGCCGGCCGATAGTTTAGGCTATTATCTGGAACTGGCGGCACGTAACAATCCGCAGATCAACGCCGACTTCTCCCTGTATAAGGCATCTTTGGAGAAAGTCCCGCAAGCCGGAGCCTATCCGGACCCGGAACTGGAGATCGGTTTCTTCCTGAAACCGATGGAGATCTTGTCCGGAAAGCAAATAGCGGATTTCACCTTGATGCAAATGTTCCCTTGGTTCGGTACCCGGAAGGCGGCCCGCAACGAGGCGACCGAGATGGCCCGGATGGCTTACGAACAATTCCGTAACAGTCGCAACAACCTGTATTACGAGGTGAAGAGTCAATGGTACCAGCTTTGCAATATCAGCGAGCAATATAAAAATACGCAGGCGAACCTTCGTCTGCTAGACCAGTTGGAACAGTTGGCATTGAACCGCTTCTCCGCTCCGTCGGCGAAGGCGGGCGGTTCCTCCGTCTTACCCTCCCCCGTATCTTCTGCTCCATCGACTCCTCCCGCCGTATCCGGAGGATGTATGTCGGGTATGGGAGGCAGTAGCATGGGAAGCCCTACGGTACAAAGCACGGGAGCATCCGGTAGTACGATGTCCGGAATGTCCGGCGGTAGCCCTATGGGTGGAGGCTCTATGGGAAGTGGCAACTCCATGGGCGGAATGTCGGACGTATTGCGAATCCAGATGGAGAAGGTAGAACTGGAGAATACGCTAGCCTCCTTGTTATCGCAACGGAAAACGGCCGAGGCTGCTTTTAATACGTTGCTCAATCAGTCGCTAGCTACCCCGATTTCCGTCCCCGACTCGTTGGAACGGCTTCCTCTCTCATGGGGTGAGTCGATGGCTCTTGACAGCGTCATCTCCAACAACCCCATGCTTACCATGCTGGAGGCGGAAGGAAACGCTTACCGGGCCAAGGCGGAGATGGACAAGAAAATGAGTTACCCCATGCTAGGTATCGGCCTCCAGTATTCCTTGATCGGGAAGAAACCGGAAGATATGTCTATGGGCTCTATGTCCGGTATGAACGGAAAGGATATGTTCATGCCCATGCTAAAGATCAGCCTTCCTATCTTCCGTAAGAAATATAACGCACAGCAACGGGAAAGCAAGCATTATTGGAAATCCAGCGAGTTGAAGTACGAGAACACGATGAACCAACTGCAAGCCGAGTATATCCGTATTACCCAGCAATTGGAAGATGCCGCACGGAAAATCGATTTGTACCAGAAACAATACGATCTATCGTTGGCCACCTACCAACTGATCGTCCGGGAATTCTCGACAGGAAGTACGACCTTGACCGACGTGATCCAAGTGGAGCGACAAATGTTGGACTATCACTTGAAGAAAAGCGAAGCGATAGCGGAATATAATACCCAAATCGCCGGAATCGAGAAATTAATATCCACCTCTGTAAACGAATAAGAAAATGAAAAATATAAATGAAACCGTAAAATCCAAGTACCTGATATATATCCTGTTCCTAGCGGGCGGCCTCTTGTTGGGCTGGCTTCTGTTCCATAACTCCGATACCGACAGCCATACGTCACAAGCGAGCGAGACCGGCACGGAAGTTCACGACCCTACGCATGGCCACGACCTCCAACAGAACGAGGCCGGCGAGTGGACTTGTTCCATGCATCCCCAAATTCGCCAAGACAAGCCGGGTAAATGCCCTATCTGCGCCATGGATTTGATCCCCGTACGTAAGAGCTCCTTCTCCGACAAGGCCATCGATCCCAACGCCATTCAGCTTTCGGAAGAAGCAGCAGCCTTAGCGGACGTACAAACCTCCAAGGTATCCCGCCAGAATCCGGTCAAGCAAGTCCGTTTATACGGCAAGATCGTACCGGACGAGCGTAGCCTGCAATCTCAAACAGCCCATGTAAGCGGACGCATCGAGAGCTTGAACGTTGATTTCACGGGTGAGACGGTGCGTGCCGGACAGACCCT
>ERZ780212.858-NODE-858-length-27292-cov-3.411462_pt1 | contig 27292 bp, 18 predicted proteins | sample MGYA00511364_ERZ780212 | MGnify/ENA primary metagenome ERZ780212 (study PRJEB29588, sample SAMEA2147991) | human gut metagenome | biome: human gut; feature: human-associated habitat; material: faeces | place: Denmark | collected 2008/2010 ... | reverse complement strand
TACAACGGGGAGATCTACACACTTGCCGATGGAGGCAAGCCGGAGAAAGTCAGGATCAGCATTGTCAATGACAACCTCAACCATCCCTCCATGCTCCGTCTGGGCAGCGTGAACGAGATGGCCTTCTCCGATGACGGTAAGGAGATAATCCTGCAGAGCCGCGGCGAGGTGTTCGCCACTACAGGAGAGTACAGCACTACCAAGCAGATAAGCCGCACGGCCGCCGCTGAGGAGGGCATTACCATCTCCCCTGACGGAAAGACCATAGTCTACGCATCAGAGCGGACCGGCTGCTGGAACCTCTATAAGGCCACACTGGCCGATGAGGACGAACTGCATTTCGCATACGCGACCCTCATCGATGAGGAACCGCTGCTCAAGGACGACGGAAACGAGCGCACCTTCCCCTCCTTCTCCCCCGACGGCAAGGAAGTAGCATTCATAGAGAACCGCAACATCCTAAAGGTGCTCAACCTTGAGACCGGCAAAGTCCGCCAGATTACCGACGGCACACAGCACTATGGGGAATTCCAGTACGACTGGTCGCCTGACGGCAAATGGTTTACCCTGACCCTCATCACCAACCGCCGTGACCCGTACAGCGACATAGGCATCGTCTCCGCAGTGGACGGTGGCAGAATCCACAACGTGACCAACAGCGGCTACATTGACCATTCGCCTCAGTGGGCCATGGACGGCAATGCGATCATTTTCATCTCCAATCGCCTGGGTCTCAGGGCACACGCCTCATGGGGCAGCCAGGACGACGTATTCATCGCCTTCATGAACCGCGACACCTACGACAAGTTCAACATGAGCGAGGAGGAATACGCGCTCTACAAGGAGAAAGAAGAGGCCGCCGAGAAGAAGGCCAAGGAAGCAGAGGAGGCAGAAAAAGAGAAAGCCTCCAAGGACAAGAAAGACGCTGAAAAGAAAGACTCAGAGGCTGATGATAAGAGCAAGGACATCGAAATAGACTTCGACGGCATAGAACACCGCATCATGCGTCTTACCCCCATGTCTTCCACTCTGGCCTCGGCCGCTCTCACCAATGACGGAGAGACACTCTACTTCCTTAGCGCATTCGAGGAGGGATTCGATCTCTGGGAGCTGGAGACCCGCACCGGAGCCGTATCGCTGCTCAAGAAGCTCAATACATCATACGCATCACTGGCATTCGACAAGGACGAGAAAAACCTTTACATACTCGGATACCGTCCTCAGATTATGAGTATGGGCGGCAATCAGATCAAGCCTGTGAACTTCAACATGACCATGGAACTGGACCGTGCGGCAGAAAGAGCCTACATGATGGACCACGTGTTCAAGCAGGAGGAAAAGAAATTCTACACAGACACCTATCATGGAGTGGATCTGAAACAGCTGCGCAAGGACTACCTTCCGTTCCTGAGACACATCAACAACAACTATGACTTCTCCGAGATGCTCTCCGAGATTCTTGGTGAGCTGAACGTATCCCACACCGGCTCAGGCTACAGCGGTCGCGGAGCTGAGAAGACTACACCTGCACTCGGACTGCTGCTGGACATGAGGTACACCGGTGACGGCCTCCGTGTAGACGAGGTGCTGGAAGACGGACCGTTCGCCGTCAGCGGCTCTAAAGTAAAGGCCGGTGTCATCCTGGAAGCCATCGACGGAGAGAAAATACTCGCCGGAGAGGACTGGTTCCCGCTGATCAACGGCAAACTGGGAGATCAGGTACTCTTCTCGTTCTATGATCCGGCAACCAAGGAACGCTGGAACGAGGTAGCCAAGCCAATCTCCAGCTACGAGCAGAACGAGATGATGTATAAAAGATGGGTGGAGAGCCGTGCGGCGGAGGTTGACAGCCTTTCCGGCGGACGCTTGGGCTACGTACATATCCGCTCCATGGCCGATGGCAGCTACCGCGACGTATATGCGGACATCTTAGGCAAATACAACCTGCGCGACGGTATTGTCATCGATACCCGTCACAATGGCGGCGGCCGGCTTCACGAGGATATCGAGATACTATTCACAGGAGAGAAATACCTCGAGCAGGTCATCCAGGGCACTGTTGTGTGCGACATGCCCTCCCGCCGCTACAACAAGCACTCCATCATGCTTGTGAGCGAGGACAACTACTCCAACGCCCACGGCACGCCCTGGGTATACCAGCACCAGAAGATCGGTTCGATAGTAGGTATGCCCGTACCGGGAACCATGACATCGGTCAACTGGGAGACTCTGCAGGATCCCACGATGTATTTCGGAATACCTGTCATCGGATACCGCACACGCGACGGTCACTATCTGGAGAACTCCCAGCTTGAGCCTGACTTCAAGGTACGCAACAAGCCTGAGGAGCTCATCGAAGGACGCGACGAGCAGCTTGAGGTAGCCGTCCGCGAGCTTCTGAAGCAAATCGACGCAGACACAGACCGCTGGTAGACCAGCCTCAACCGCATACGAAAAGCCTTCGGCGATCCGAAGGCTTTTTTATTTTGCAGGCGCGAAAAATGATTTTTGCTACTTTTGGGGCGTGAATTATCTGCTGATCATATTGGGGGCCGTGTCGCTCGGGCTGGGTGTGACCGGGATGTTCCTGCCGGTGCTGCCGACCACCCCTTTCCTGCTGCTGACGGCGTGGTGCTGGCTTAAAGGCTCGCCTCGGCTGTACGCCTGGCTTATGTCACAGCCGAGACTGGGCCCGTATATTCGTGACTTTCAGGAGCACAGATGCATCTCCCGCAAAGTCAAGGTCATATCCGTCAGTACCCTTTGGGTCACAGTCACAGTGAGCATAGTGCTGGTGCATCCGCTATGGCTCCGCATCCTGCTCTTCTGCATAGCCGTCGGCGTAACTGTCCACATCTTGTCCTTCAGTTCCAAAAACCAATAACCGAAGTTCTTACGCATGTCAGTCCGACGACAGCATGTCTGGCGTGAATTCCGAAATAGGAGAAGCGCCTTCGAGAGTAAACTCTATGCTTGTCCTGAAAAGCGGTCCGTTGTTGCCGTCCTCGTCTATCGCGAATCCGGCTACGGTACAGACACGTCCGAAGTTCCTGCTGAACACATATGACGGCTCACTCAGACCTGTCCCGTTCAACAATGACGAATACAGTACATCATCTCCGTATTCAGAATAATCAACTGAGTACACATAATACAGATATGTCGCAGATGGGTCGGATACCTCCGCCTTCACAGGCAGCACGGCCTTTCCCGCATACTGCTTGTACGACTCCTCTTCAGGATATGCCGCTATAAGGTCATCTCCGTTGAAGTATTTGTCAAACTTGAGCGTGAAGGTCACATCAGAGGAGCCTGACTCCGGCGTAAAAAATGTCTTGCCAAGAGATGTAGTGGCCGTACCGGACTCACAGCCGAAAGTATACATGACATACTTTGTCTTTGTCATCAGTCCTGTAATAGTACCGCTCTTGTCTCCTCTGTAAACATTATTCTCCTCCACATCATAGTATTCTATCAGATTGCGGATTATATCCTCATCGCTCCAGTCCTCCCACATAGAGGCCTGAATATAGTACATCACATACGGATCATCATTGGTTGTACTTATTGAATAAGAGGCTCCGTCCGGTGTTATATCCGTAATCTCGACCTCGATAACATTGTCCGAGAACAATCCGTCCGTTCTGAACTCATCTGTAGCGACGTCGGATACAAACAGTCCCTCCTCATTGACTGCAACGACCAACACTGTGTAATCAGTCTCGGCACGCAGATTGTCCAGTACGACAGTGGCAGTGCCGACCTCCGTCAATGATATCACCGCCTTTTCCACGCTCATTCCTTCTGAAACGGCGGCGGCTATTCTTTCGTTGAACTTGTAACTGTACCATTCTTCCAACGTTATGGCCTCGGATATCTCTTCCTTAGGATACGCGTCCACCACATACCTCTGTTCATGAATAGACGGAGTTACACTCACTGCCACTGTATCAAGCCCTGGCTCACATGTAATCTCAAACGAGATATCCACTTTTTCCGGAGAGTCCATGACCACCTCCTCCTTGTACATTCCTGTCAGCAATTCCCCTGACAGAGATATTCCGTAGGCATATACATAATAAGCGTATCCAGGCAGAAGACCGTCCTTGTAGAATGAATATTCCCCATATTTCACAAGCCAATCAAGATATTCCTCAAGTGTCATGCCGCTTGAGCCGGCCATAAGGTTGAACAACTGTAAATCCTCCTCTATGTACGCCTCATCACTGCCAAACTGGTCGTACACCCTCTTATCCACCGACATGGAGATATAGGGCATCTCATCATCCGCCGGTATCACCGTCCATGACATGTCCGTCATCGAGACTTCATCTATTACAAGCATAAAACCCTCGTCTGGGACAACAGGCTGCAATCCGTCCTGCAGCACCGTAAAACTTTCTGACTCTTCTCCATATATCACCTCCACTACGGCATTTCTGGCATTCTCGTCTGTGTTGGCATCCACCGGGAATGAGATTATACCCTCTTTGGAAGTATCGAACGGACCCAACCACTCTGCAGCACACTCACACACCACCTTTACATCCGCAAGAGGATTTTCTATTTTATACGCGACAGTAAAACTGCCCCCTTCGGCCGGCACCGTCACTTCCGTACGTTCCAGATTCAAACTCGGACTCGCCACCTGCTCCTCATCAGGTTTACAGGAATGCAAGGCAAGGGCAAAAGCCACGGCTGCCACCGCTGTCAAAAAGATAATTTTTTTCATATATAAGGACTTTTATTGGTTTACCTTTCAAAGGTATTTTATACTGGGGAAAAGTCCAAATTTACAGCTTATACGATTGTATATTTTACAAAATAGAACAAGTAAATACAAGATTCACAAGATATTACCTTCTCCGTATTATTTCATCGCGATACCGGCCGGGAGGAAGCCCTGTCTCTTTGGAGAATGCTTTATAAAAAGCCGGGACAGAACTGTAACCGACCATATCACCCACTTCTCTCAGGTCTACGGCATTGCCCTTGGCCTCAATGATACCCACTGCCTCCCTTATACGGTAACGGTCAACATAACTGCTGAAATTACCGCCAGAGAATGTATTTATCGCTTTCGACAGATATGTCCTGTTGGTACCCGCCGCCTGCGCCATACTCTCAAGAGTAAGGTCCTTTCTAAGATAAAGCCTGTCCTCCGACATCATGCGGTCAACCTTCTCCCACAAGCTCCTGTCCGCATCATCCACCCTCAGCCTCTGAGGAGTCCTCTGCATCCATACCCGATACTGGTCCACCAAAGTACGGTTCACCCTGCGCTGCCGTCTGAAGAGAACAATGAAAGAGACAGAGATGACGGCTACGACTACAAGAACAGAGACAGCCACCACGATAAGCCTTCTGGTCCTCATCAGGTCCAGTTCCTTGAGTTGCATTTCCTTATCATGCACTATCTGCTGATAGGACATACGCAGGTCGTTCAGTTCCCACTCACGGCTTCCCGCCTGTCCTGCGATACTCAAACGGTAGTGTTCCAAGGCTCCTTTCCAGTCCCCGAGAGCATAATTGACATCGGCAAGATGCCGCAACAGCTCATTTCGCAATTCCAGATTGGCATACCTTTCAGATATGGACAGCCCCTTTCCGTACAGTTCCGCAGCCCTTGCATTCATACCCCTGTCCTCACAGAAGCGGCCATAATGCAAGCATGCGAGAGACACCACGACCGGTTCGGTAACGGACTCTCTGCCAAGTGCCTCCAAATACAGACTGTCTGCCGCCGTACTGTCTCCGACAACCAAAGCGATATCCGCCTTCAGAAGATCTACGATACTATAATATGGTTCCAGTCCCCTGCTCCGTATAACGGAGTCAGCTGTTCTCAGATACGGCAGCGCGTCAATAGGCGATTTGGAGAGAGACAGCATCTCTGCCATGGTTATCGACACTACTCCTTGATAATATACCGAAAGCCGGTGCCTGTTGACAAGACCCCAGGCCTCCTCGGCATATTCCATTCCCCTGACATCAGACCTCATATAGTAAAAATTCACAATGTTGGTAAGGGCATATACCATATCAGAGACTTCCCCTAGTTCCTTATACACATCGTAACTTCTCAGAAGCATTGCCACCATCGTCGGGAAATCCCATTTCGACTTCATCTGATACATACCCTCCTGCGCATAGTACATACCTTCCAGGCGCGTACCTTCTATACTGGAAAGATTGCCTGACGCTATGCTCTGATAGTACAAAACCGAATCCAGGTTCTCCCGATACAGGTAGTATTGCGCATTGTACAGAGCCGCGCATACCATAGCCGCAGTATCATGCACATCCCCAAATACCAGAGGATATGTTATCCTGAACAAGGAATCCCATTGACCGTTTATTGTAAGGGTGTTCAGTTGTCGCTCAAGCATATCCGGCCTGATACCGGACGCCTGTCTCCTGTCTACGACAGTGCCGCCACACCCGCACAGTGCGACGGCACAAAATAATAACAGGACTGCTGCCTTATTCCTCATAATGCCACAAAGGCACGGTTATTTGAGGGCCGTCTTGAAGAAGTCGTTGCCCTTGTCGTCCACGAGGATGAAGGCGGGGAAGTCGACTACCTCGATCTTCCAGATAGCCTCCATTCCGAGCTCGGGATACTCGAGGAGCTCTACTTTCTTGATATTGTTCTGGGCCAGGATGGCTGCAGGGCCGCCTATGCTGCCGAGGTAGAAGCCGCCGTGCTTCTTGCAGGCATCGGTCACCTGCTGGCTGCGGTTGCCCTTGGCAATCATGATCATGCTGCCGCCGTTCTCCTGGAAGAGGTCCACGTAACTGTCCATACGGCCGGCCGTAGTGGGTCCGAAACTGCCGGAAGGCATTCCCTCAGGGGTCTTGGCGGGACCTGCGTAGTAGATCGGGTGCTCCTTCATATACTGGGGCAGACCTTCGCCGCGCTCGATGCGCTCTTTCAGTTTTGCATGGGCGATGTCGCGGCCCACGATGATCGTACCGTCGAGCAGGAGGAAGGTCGATACCGGATACTTGGACAGATCGGCCAGAACTTCCTTCATTGGACGGTTCAGGTTGATGCGCACACCGTTGGAATGCTTGGCGAAACCGTCGCGGAGGTTTTCGGGCACGAGACGGATAGGATTGTTGTCCAGAGTCTCGAGCCAGATACCGTCCTTATTGATCTTACCCTTGATGTTGCGGTCCGCGCTGCAGGATACTCCGAGGCCGACAGGGCAGGACGCACCGTGACGGGGCAGACGGATAACGCGGATATCATGGGCGAAGTACTTGCCGCCGAACTGGGCTCCGAGCCCGATGTTGCAGGCAGCCTTGAAGAGCTTCTGCTCCAGCTCGATGTCGCGGAATGCGCGGCCGAGGTCGTCACCGGTGGTCGGCAGGTTGTCGTAGTATTTGGCAGAGGCGAGCTTTACGGTCTTGAGGTTGGTCTCAGCCGAGGAGCCGCCTATGACGAATGCGATGTGATAGGGAGGGCAGGCCGCAGTACCGAGGGTCTTCATCTTCTCGATCAGGAAACTCTCGAGCTTCTCGGGATTGAGCAGGGCCTTGGTCTCCTGGAAGAGGAAGGTCTTATTGGCAGAACCGCCGCCCTTGGCTATGAACAGGAACTTGTACTCTCCGCCCTCGGTGGCATAGATGTCCACCTGTGCAGGGAGGTTGTTGCCGGAGTTCTTCTCCTTGTACATGTCCAGGGGAATGGTCTGGGAATAACGGAGGTTGTCAGTGGTATAGGTATCGTAGACTCCGTGCTGGAGAGCCTCCTCGTCGCTGATGCGGGAGCCGTCGGCTGTCTTGTCCACCCACACCTTGCGGCCCTTCTTGGCTACCACGATAGCGGTGCCGGTATCCTGGCAGAAAGGCAGTTTCTGATTCTTGGCCACGTCGGCATTGAGCAGCATGGTCAGGGCAACCGACTTGTCATTGGTGCTTGCCTCGGGATCGTTGAGAATCTTGGCAACCATCTCGTTGTGCTCGGGACGGAGCATGAAGGCCACGTCGTGGAAAGCCTGGCGGGCAATGAGGCGCAGACCCTCGGGATCGACTTTCAGAATCTCCTCGCCCTCAAACTGGGCGGTGGACACATAGTCCTTGGTGACAAGATGATACTTGGTATTATCCTCACCCATCTGGAAAAGTTCCTGGTATTTGAATTCCATATCTGTTGTTATTTGTTTGTTTCGTGATGGCAAAGATAGTAATTTTGTACAAGCTATTAACCGACAATGAATACGAAATTATGACTGAGAAGGAGAAAATGCTCAGCGGCGAATGGTACGATGCCGCATCCGATCCCGAACTGCTTTCCGAACTGTATGCCTGCCGGGACAGGATATACGAACTGAACCGCCTGCATCCTCGGGAGACAGCCGGCAGGGACATCCTGCTCAGGTCCATCATCGGCCACATGGGGCGCGAGGTCACCATCCTCTCTCCGTTCTTCTGCGACTACGGCTCCCATATCTCCATCGGAGACTGCACCTACATCAACTTCAACCTGACAGTCCTCGACGAGGCCCCGGTCACCATCGGCAGCCACGTCTTCATCGGTCCGGGCTGCAGCCTGCTCACAGCAGTCCATCCACTCGACGCCCAGGAGCGCAACAAGGGTACCGAGAAAGCCCTGCCCGTCACCATAGGGGACAATGTCTGGCTCGGGGGCAATGTAACCGTCCTTCCCGGAGTAACCATCGGTGAAGGAGCCGTTGTCGGAGCAGGCAGTGTCGTCACCCGCGACGTTCCGCCCCGCACCGTAGTGGCCGGTAATCCCGCCCACATCATCCGCTCTTTGTAATTATTCCGTCCCTAAACGTTTATAGACGTTTAAAGTACTGATTATCTGGATTATTTTGGTTTTCTTTGCATCGGATACAAATACTTTTACAGGCATGGAAAATATTGTAAATTTCAAAGATGTGGAGAAAGCCCTGCTTGAAATACGGGGCCAAAGGGTCATTCTCGACAGTGACGTCGCAAGACTCTATGGTGTAAACACGATGCGCGTAAACGAAGCCGTGAAGAATAATCCTGACAAATTTCCTACAGGATACATTATAGAACTTACAAAGGATGAAAAAAATGAGGTTATCGAAAATTTCGATAACCCTAAACTGAAGTTTTCTCCGGTACTTCCCAAAGCCTTCACAGAAAAGGGACTTTACATGCTCGCCACCATCCTGAAAAGTCCTAAAGCCACACAGACGACCATCGCCATCATAGAGACTTTTGCCAAAATCAAGGAGCTTACCCGCACTGTCAGCAAGATATCCGAATCACATGATGAGCAAGAGCAGAAAGGACTCATCCAACACGGAGGCGACATCCTTTCTGAGCTGCTCTATCAGGAGATTCCTGTCAGCGGCACAGAGACTTCTGTAGAGCTGAACTTCGCTGTCCTCAAACTCAGGCACACCGTAAAGCGGGAAAAGTGATCAGTCTTCCTTGCGCAGGGCGATTATGCCTGGCTGCAATGCGCCGCGGCATGTCACGACCGCCTGTATTACAACAAGGAACTGGTACAGGAAATGTCCCGGAACACCGTGGGCTGCCGCCTACCCTCCTTCATCCCGTTCCGGGAGGACATCGGCAGAATCCTGAGCGACATCACCCGGTAACTTTGCCGTAAATCCTGACCGCACCAGTACTGACACTGCGGCGTTGGAACACTTCAACGAGAATTGCACGTGCATTTTCAAGTTATTCAAAATAAGCTCATTACAAACAGCACTGCATTTTTCGGCCACTCATGAGGACGTGGAAATTGCACGCGAATTTTTAAATCTTTTAAAATGAACCTATTACAAAAGACCATGCAATTCTCGGCCGCAATCGGAAAGCCCGCCGTCAGATTCCGCTGTAACCTCCACAGAAACGAGCCGACTGCACCGGATACCATTGTCAGCGCATGAAATAATATGTACCTTTGCATCGCTATGGAGCAAGGTACTTTATTAAATATCAGTGAACAGATGCGCATAATCATCACATGCGGACTGGCAGTCGTTGCGTATCTGGTTGACTTTCTGTGCTGCAGGCTGCTCATACCTGTCATACGGAAGATAGCGGCCAAAACAACGATCAAGTGGGACAACTACCTGACAGGAGGCAAGGTACTGCACTACTTGTTTCACCTGATTCCGCCGGTGACCTTTCTGGTCGCCCTGCCTCTGCTCTATCCAGAACAGGCATGGACTCCCATTGCCGCCAAGATACTCTACATCTACGTCATAATTGTCGCCGGCCGGCTTGTCAACGAATTCATATCTTCAATCTACGCAATCTCCAGCGATTCTGACCTGCTCAGGGACAAGCCTATGAAAGGCGTATACCAGATGCTGAAAGTAATCGTTGTCTGCGTGGCAGTAATCCTGATTCTAGGAGTATTGCTGGAAAGGAACTTTACATCGCTGCTGGCAGGACTGGGAGCATCGGCCGCTGTTCTTATGCTTATCTTCAAGGACACTATCCTGGGGCTGGTTGCCGGCGTACAGCTCTCAGCACACGATATGCTGCGTCCCGGAGACTGGATCATCATGGAGAAATACGGAGTCAACGGCACCGTGGAGGAAGTCACCCTAAACACTGTAAAAGTCCGCAACTGGGACAACACGATTGTGACCGTTCCGCCCTATGCGCTGGTAAGCGACTCATTTCAGAACTGGCGCGGCATGCGGGAAAGCGAAGGCAGACGTGTAGCCCGCTCCCTGAATATCGACGTAAACTCTATCCGCTTCTGCACACATGAAGAACTGGAGAACTTCGCATCAGAGCCATGGGGTGCTGACCTGAGACTGGGCTCAACGACAGTCAACCTCGGTCTGTTCCGTACAGCAGCCGAACATTACCTCCGTACTCAGGCTCACGTCAACACCGGTCTCCGGATTCTGGTACGCCAACTTGAGCCGACTCCCGAAGGTCTACCTGTACAGTTCTATTTTTTCACGCGGGAGAAAGACTGGGTCACCCACGAACACATCGCCGCCGACATCATAGAGCATATGATCGCCACCCTGCCCAGATTCGGTCTGCGTCTATACCAGAAACCGACCGGTCTGGACATGGAGGCTCTCAGGCGATAAATGAACTTTTGGCCATCACGGCTGTCATTTTGAAAGGTTAAAGTCCTTTATATCGAATATTTCAGTGGATATCTCTCCGAGCCAGCCGCTGGAGGCGTTGACACCTACCTGCACTTTCACAAAATCGATGTAGGCCAGGCCGGCGGGCTTGCCGTCGAAAGTCACGGCATCGCTGATGCGGAAATGGTTGTCCGCAGGTGAGGCATTGTAGTTGTCATCGTCTGTCAGCCGGTCGATACTGCTGAAATTGTCCGCATAGCCCCAGCCGTAGGCCGGATTGACCCAGTACGTGCCGTTGCCGGACGCATCGTAGTTGCGGGCCTTCAGGCATGTGCCACGCAGGGTATAGCTGTTCTCCTCCACCCAGGTGGGGTAATAGTAATCCTGGCGGTGAAAGGCGCCAAGATATTCCACGGTACCGGTATTGCCCCGGTTGTCCGTCCACGTCACCGGCATGGCAGGAGCCTCGGGCCGGAAATAGGTCACGGCATAGTCCTGATCGGTCTCAGCCTTGCCGTATTCGGAGCCTTTGAGCTCGTACCACGTGTCATTGGGCAGACCGTCCCCGTTCTCGTCCTGCATCACCCAGACAATTCCCGGCTCGAAAGCATTGCCGGTGATAGCGATGTTGTAATCCCCGTCGTTTTCCACACTGTGGTCGAAGCCCGCCACGATAAAGCCGCCGAAACCGCCGAGGGACACATACTGCGTCTGCGCCATCCGGCCCTCAGCGTACCGGCAGGCCTCCTCCATAGTCGCCGCCTCGTAATACTCATTCACAAACTGGCCCGGAGCCGGAAGGAACTCATAGACTTTATTGACAGAGGCAAAGCTTGCGGACGAGCCTGGACGGCGGTACGTCCCCTCGGGCGGACACACATTGACTGTAAGAGTCTGCGATGCAGTGAGGTATGCATTTTCCATCACCACCCTGACCTCATACTGCCCTTCCTCACTGCCTGTGAAAACATAGTCCGTCTTTCCTCCTGTCTGCACCTGCGAGCCGTCCACATACCAGGTATAGACAGCATCAAAGGCATTACGGACATCCTGTATCCTGAGCTGAATCCTGCGGCCCAGACTCATATTGTACTCTGTCTGTGAAAATGACCAGAAAAAATCCACTTCCTCAGGCGACTTGACACTCACGGTAAACTGCACCGCATCGCTGCCGTCCTCATTGACAGTCTCCAGGCGCAGGAGGTATTCTCCGGTCTCATCTCCGACAAAAGTGTACACCGGCTCCGTCGAGACCTCGCTGCCGTCCACGCTCCATGCATAGGATGTCTCCAGAGAAGATGCCACAGCAGGCCTCAGCTCAAGGGACGTACCCTGCAGTATCACAAAGCCGTCCTCAGCCCCGGGCAGGCTTATCAGCGGAGGCGTAAGATCCTGTACGTCTATCCTGAGCTGCACACTGGCCGAACCGCCATCATTGGTGACAGTCAGCACTATATAGTACCGTCCGCTCTCCTCGCGCATGAACTCCAGTACGGGAGCGCCGCTGAGCTCCTCACCGCTTTCGAGAGTCCACGAGAACTCCGCCCCTTCGGCATTGGTGTAAGACGGGGCAATGGTAATTGTCCGACCGGCCTTGACCGTATATATGCCGCTCTCGCTGTCCAGGACTATACCGGGGGCCGGAAGAGCGATGTCCTCCCTGCACGAGAAAAGCACCGCCCCAGTCACCACGGTCATAATCAGAATATAAATCCTGCTCATATCAGTTCTTACTCAAATCTTACGGCCACATCGTCATAGCAAAAATACGCAGGCTGGCTGAATCCGTATCCGTTGTCGCTGTCCCCGGTCATGTTGAACTCTATCATCATGACTTTTCCGAGAGCTGACAGGTCCCACTTCGTCCATTCGGAGATCTGACCATCGGCGCTTGCAAGGCTGAATTCAAGCGAAGGCTCCACTTTTGTACCGTTCTCATCATATCCGGTCGCGATGACCTTGACATAGCCGTCCGGATCGAGAGGAGCGGTAAGTCCGTTGCCGTTCGAGACGCAGTTGGCCAGATAGGTAGTCCACATGACGTACATGTGGTCCACGACGCGGGCCACTCCGTCCATGAAATAGATGGAAGGGAGATTCTCCGTCATATTGAAGCCGGAGTCATCCTTGTATCCGAAATGCACGCAGAAATTCTCCGAGCCGCCGTGACCTCCGAATCCTGTCGTCGGATCCTTGTAATACACTGCCAGCTGATGCATATTGTCCCCGTTGGCGAGGTCCATTTCCACATAATTGGATATGGCATGCCCGCCGCCCCAGTAGCAAGTGATTCCGAAATTCTCCGGCATGTCGTGCGCGAGGAATGTATTGCCCTCGTCGTTCCAGTGATAATCAGCAGGGCCCATGCCGGACTCCCCGTAAAGCAGCGTTCCGCCATACTGAGGGCTGTCAATCAACGCAGTCCAGTACTCACCCTCGAACGTGAGAATCCTCAACTCATAAGCCGCCTTGTCCACGGCTTTCACAGAGACAGTCACCATCTTGAACTCACCGGTAACAGAGGTCATTGATATAGCCACAGTTCCCTCCGTCTCCGCATAGGTGTTCTCCTTTGCGGGAGCGGTAATCGTCAGCACAGTATCCTCAGCCATGGACAGAGATGCCCTCCAGCCTTCAGGCTTGCTTATCATGTGGTTAAGCATACCCTTTATGTGCACATTGTACGTCCTGCTCTCCCCGAAAGCGACGCTCTCATACCCGTCCGGGGACAGACCGTCTATCTCAAACTCCACGCTGATGGTCTTGGGCACTGATATCTGAGTTCCGTCCACGAGGGTGAATATCACATTGTAGGCACTGCCGGTATAGTCCACATCGACGATAACCCCGGAGCCGCCCTGGCCCTCTGCCACTACTCCTGTGGACTCCCAGCTCCGGCCTCCGTCCACGGATATCTCCCACATCTTGGTATCGGGATTGATACGGACCTGAGGAGCGACCGCGTCAGCACCCGGCTTGCCGTCCTCTCCGTCAACTCCCTGCGCCCTTACCTTCCGGCCGTCTACTATGAGCCATTCTCCGTCCACAGTCCAGTACCAGAGACCGTCAGTCTCATCCTGAGCCACTGAAATCACCGGCGCATTGGTCCCGTCCTTGCCGTTCGTTATCTCCGCAGTGGTCCCGTCCGAGAAATAGATGACATAGCCGTCCTCATTGGACTCCACCTTGTCTATCGTCACTTCCGCCTCCAAGGCGTCGATGATTCTCTGCAGGGCGTCAATGTCGGAATTGATGCCTTTCACAGCCTCCTCAAGGGACGCGATCTTGTCGTCAATGTCATCAAGCCGGTCACGCAGTTCCGTGTCATCATACATGCTGCAGGCCCCCAAGGCGGCAGCAACAAGCGCAGTCAGCGCTGTTCTAAAAAGTCTTTTCATTTTTCCAATGGTATTAATGGTTTGTGTGTAAATACTATATGCGCAGGTATGTCTCCTGTGGTCACGGACCATTTGCGTCTGCCGTCAGGAGAGAAGCAGTGAAGGGTGCCGGGACTGACATAATCCTTGGCGTCCGTCACAAAAAACTCCTTTTTCACAGGATGTACAGCCAGACCATAGGGTACCTGGATGTTATTGTCTGTCCCGTCAGTGATGAAGCTGCGGGTGACGACCTGCCTGGTGACTGTATTGAGTATCGCGTAAGAGACAGTCCAGTCATTGGTAAGGTAGCTGAACTCAGTGCTGTAGATATACAGGGAGTCTCCGCAGAGGGTCATGTTGCTGTTAGGCAGCAGGTGGAGCGTATCCGTGCAGACATCCGTCCTCGTATCTATGATGAATGTCTTTGACGGGACATCATAATAGTCTCCGCGTGAGGAGACATAGAGGTTGCCGTAGCGGTCAGGCTCCAGACGGTGCAGGTTGATGCCCACCGGTATCTTGTACAGTTCCTCGAAGCTGACCAGGTCTATGACGGACACCGTGCTGTCGTAGTCCGGAACTCTGTATCCTCCGGAATTGGCCACATACAGTTTGTTGCCCACCACGGCCATCTCCTCGGGCTGGTAACCCACGATACAGGAGTCCACTATCTCCAAAGTCGCCGTATCTATCTTGACCACCATGCCGATACGTGCATCCGGGTCTATCTTCACCGGCCCGGCGTATGCGCTGACATACGCGTAGCGGTCCTTGAAGGCCAGGTAACGGCAGTTGGGCACGGCTATCTTGGTTATATGCCTGACACTCTGCACATCCATGACTTCCACGTAATTGGAGCAGTTGATTACCGCCCACAGCCTCCCGCCGTAGATCTTGATGTCGTTGCCCACATCCCCGAGATCCTTGACCTCATTGGGGTTGCGCTCCCCGTAGATGTTGCGGGTGTAGACCCCGGTCGTGTAGTCATAGTAGTCGAGCGATGCCTTGTTGCTGCCCATATTACCCTCGTTGAGCAGGTAGAAGCCGCAGATGTCACCTGAGACCGTATCCCAGGGATTGACCTCCACCGGCTCAGAGGGCAGCACAGGTAACTCGCCGCGGCATCCCTGCACAGCGGCAAGCGGAAGTATTGAAATAAGCAGAAAAATGTTTCTTATCCTCATATTGTAAGACTTAATGTTATCCTGAAATTGGTGCCTGGCATGGGGTACCACTTGACCACCTCGTACTGCTGGTTGAAGATGTTGTTGACCTCCGCAGTCACTCCCAGCTCGGTCTTTCCGATGCTGAACACCTTGGAGAGCGAGAGGTCGCTCGTGTACCACGGAAGGATGTAGTTCACCGGCACATTGCCGCCCAGCATGTATCTCTCCCCGGTATAGACAAAACTGTAATGGAAGTCCCATGTCCCGTAACTCACACTCAGCACGGCGGAACCGCTGTGGACCGGCACGTACGGTATCTGGTCTCCGTAAGTGCTGATTACCCCCTCGTACCCCTCGTCCTTCTTAGTCTCGGTAAAATCCTGCGCCTTCTGCCAGGTGTAGTTCAGCATGACGGTCACTCCGACAGGCCCGAAACGCATGGACGGCATGAGCGCGACATCCACGCCCCTCACCTCCACATAGCCGAGATTGACCATCGTCCAGACGAGCTGGTTGGATGTCGGGGTAGCGATAATCTTATCCTTGACCGTATTGTAATAGGCGTCCACACTCGCCCGCAGCCCCGCGAACCATGCATTCCGGAATGTCTTGTTGTAGGATATGCCCACATTGTACTGCACAGTGTATTCCGGCCTCAGATTACGGTTGCCGAGCTGGACATAGTACAGGTCGTTGAAAGTGGGCATACGGAAGATTTTCTTATAGAAGGCCCTGATGCTCAGCCCGGCATTCTTCCACGGCGTATAGGAGACTATCACCGTGGGAGTCCACTCGCTCTTGTCCCCTGCCGTCTCCATACCGCGCTTGCTGACATCATGGACGTAAGTATGCAGCAGGCTGGCCTGGGCACTGAGACCGAAATCGAAATTGACCGAGGTGGCCGCCGCCGAGAGGACGGTCAGCCTGCGGGGCTGGATGAAATTGGCATTGAACATCTCCGTGCCGTCAGCGTCCAGGCTGTTCCACTGCAGGTCGCAGGCCAGGCTGGCGCTCCACACGCGGTTTATGGAAAACAGATGCGAGGTGGTCAGATACAGTTCCTGCTGCCAGTAATGATTGTCCATCGGCTGCACCGTACTGTGCGGAGGCATGACATAGTTCATGTAGTCATTGGCATATTTAGCCTGAACCTTGAAGCTGTAGAAATCCGCCGCCCTATGCGTAACCGCCGACTGCACGAATATATTGCGGTCCTTCTGCCGGTCCTCGTTAAGCAGGGCTATACCGTAGTCCTTCTTGACCGCCGCCCCGGGATAACCCCGTTCCGACCAGTAGAAATAGCCTTTGACCATAAAATCCGTGCGGGGCATGTTGCCGAAAAGCCCGGCCTCCGCCCTTACGTACATTACATCCCCGTTCCTGCGTACTTCCGTGGTGTCATATCCTCCTTCCCGGCTGTAGCGGAACTTGTAACGCCCTGACGTATTGAGGAATTCCACATTAGCGGAGGTACTGAGCCACCGCCCGGCCCTGCTCTCCCACAGGGCAGAGAGGTCGATAAGGTCGAAAGAGCCGCTGCGTGCCTTGAAATTGAGATTGTTTCGCTTACCCTCCCGGAACCTGGGACGGCGGGAGACCATATAAAGAGCAGCTGCCGACGCATAGTCCCTGGCCGACTGGAAAATATCGCTTTTCTGCCCGTTGTACACCGACAGGACCTCCATGTTGTCCATCGAGAACTTGCCCAGGTCCACCGTCCCGTTCTGGGCATTGGATATCTGGATGCCGTCATAGAACACCCCGACATGCTGGCTTCCCAGACTGCGCACATTGACAGTCTTCAATCCCCCGATGCCGCCGTAGTCCTTAACCTGTACACCGGAGAAATACCGCAGGGCGTCGGCCACCGAATTGGACCTCAGCCTCTCAAGCTGCTGTCCGGCAAGTTTTTGCGCCGGAACAATCTCTCTTATCCGATCAGCTGTCACGACCACCTCACTGAGGGTATCCTCAGGCATCTCCGGGACTCCGTCCTGGGCCCGCAGCATAACCGTCACCGACAGCAGCACCGCAACAACAGGCAGTACAATACCAGTTTTCCTATAATAATCCATTGCCAAATTATTTTCCTTCTCCCGGGGATACCCATGCGCCAGAGCCGGCAGAATACAAGCCGACACCCGGCATTCCGACGGTTCTGAAGCATGGGGACTGTCTGTGTCCTGAAGAAGGAAAATCATTCAGCTATGCCGCACCCGTACTCCCGCAGGGCAGACAGTCACAACTGAAAGCAGGTCTTCTGACTTATTCCTCATCGCGGCAGCCTTCCCACCCTTTCAGGCAGTGGCTTAAAGATGACCGCGTGACTTCCGTCCGGGATGGACGTGGAAATTACAGCAGCGGGAACTGTCCGGGATTCTCACCCGGTTCCCTTTTGATTCCTCCACCGCAGAGCGGCGGAACGGAAACTTTCAGCGTCGCAAATGTAGATATTTTTCCAGATATTCCAAATTATATGCAGTGCCGTAAAAAACGCATTTACCTCAGATACTCGCGGAAGAAAGTCTCTATCTTGTCGAAAGGAATCTTTTCCATGTTGTCGTAAAGGTCGGTGTGGACTGCACCTGGAATTATGAGGAGTTCCTTGTTGTCGCCCTGCAGTTTCTTATAGGTGTCCTCGCTGAAATAGCGGGAATGTGCATTCTCACCATGAACCAGCAGAACTGCACTCTGTATCTCACCGGCATATGCCAGAATAGGCATGTTGAGGAAAGAAAGGGACGATGTCCTGTTCCATCCACCGTTTGAGTTGAGCGAGCGCTTGTGATAGCCGCGTGGCGTCTTGTAATAGGCATAGTAGTCCTTAACAAACTGCGGGGCGTCATCTGGCAGCGGATCGACAACTCCCCCGGCAAGGGCATAGGAGCCGTTACGGTAATCCTCCGTATTGATATCAGGCGAGGCTACGTAACGAGGTTGGCCACCGCTCTCACCTGTAAATGAAGGGTCGAACGCTATGGTCAGAAATCCTCGCTCGGCCAGTGTCTGCGCATAGAGCCCGGAGGCCTGCTCTTTCACAGCTCCGAAAGGACCGCAGACGGCTATTGCGGGCAACTTGCCGCCATCCGTATTCTTGGGAATGTAGAGATCAGCGGCGAGTGTTACGCCGTAGCGGTTGTGGAAGGTGATCTTGCTGTGAGTCACCTTGCCGCTCTTGGGGAATACTTTGTCCCACTCCTGAGTAAGATTCAGTTGCTCTTCCATTTTGCTCACTGTATTGTCTGTATTTCCGGCACTCTGCCGTCCCTCCCCGCATCCTGCACAGAGGACACCGGCGAAGAGTGCGACAACTGATAATGTCAGGATTTTTTTCATTCCGTTCTACTTTTTGTTGACTTCTGCATATTCCTCATCCGTCACAGGCTCCAGCCATTCGTTTGAAGTGTTCTCACCGGGAATCTCGAATGCCAGATGCGCGAACCAACTGTCAGCGGCCGCTCCATGCCAGTGCTTTACATTGGCAGGAATATGAATCACATCACCGGGAAGCATCTCCACAGCAGGCTTGCCCTCCTCCTGGTACCAGCCTCTGCCTGCCACACATACAAGCATCTGTCCGCCTCCCTTGGATGCATGGTGGATGTGCCAGTTGTTGCGACAGCCCGGCTCAAAGGTAACATTACTGAAAGAGACCTGCTCCGTAGATATAGGCGCCAGGTAACTGTTGCCTATGAAGTACTCTGCATATGCGGTATTGGGCTCTCCTATCGGGAATATCATCTCGCGCTGGAAAGCGGCCTTTCCACCGTCTGCCTCTGTATCCTCGGCCCACACGTCCTTAGCAAGACGGAAAGCGCCCCAAGCATTGGGCCATCCGGCATAGAATGCGATGTGGGTAAGCATCTCGGATATCTCGGTACGGGTCACGCCGTTCTGCCTTGCGAACTGCAGATGATGGGTCAGTGATGAGTCGATGATGCCCTTGCCCACCAGTGTGGCAATGGTAATCATGCTGCGGTCATGCGGGCTCAGGCCCGGACGGTTCCATACCTGACCGAAAAGTACGTCGTCATTGAGCTCCGCGAACTTGGGAGCGAACTCTCCCAGCTGCACATGTCCGGCAGTCTGGGAAATCTTCTCTTGTGCCATAATAGATTGTACGCTAAATGTTGTGATAATCAATCCCAAAAGGATCGAAATTCTGATAATTGTCCTTGTTGTACCCATATTCTGTAAATTTCACAAGACAAAATTAGCCTTAAATCATCAGAGGCCCGTAACCGTTTTTACAGAGAATTGTATGAAAATTACAGATTGGAGAAAATGGCCGGAACAGCAATAAACTAAATTTTTAGTTGCATTTTTAATTTTTTAGTTATAGTTTTGTACGCAGAAACTGAAAATAATATATACCATGGCTAAAATAATAAAGGAAGGAAGACAGGAACTCACCAAGGCTGAACTGGAAATCATGCAGGTAATCTGGAAAAGAGGCAAGGTCCTGGTACATGATATCCTGGACGAGATGTCAGAGCCAAAGCCGGCATACAACACGGTATCTACCATAGTTCGGATACTGGAGAGCAAGGGTTTCGTCTCACACAAGGCTTACGGCAGGACTTACGAGTATTTTCCTCTGGTGCCCAAAGACGAATACACCGGTTCCTACATGCGCACAGTGCTGGACAACTTCTTCGACGGCTCGGTAAGCCGGATGGTCAACTTCTTCTCCTCACAGCAGTCAATCTCTACTGAGGAGACCGATGAGATTCTGAGAATCCTGAAATCTGGCAAATAATCTTCTGGCGGATAAGACACATAACCGATGAGGATAATCGAATACATACTGGAGGTACTGATATGCAGCGGCCTGTTCTTGGTGCTGTACCGATGGCTGCTGGCAGGAAAAGTCAGCTACCGGATCTGCAGGGCATATATAGTGGGAACAATGTTGCTGGCAGCCGCCATCCCTGCGCTGGACGTGCCGCTGTACCCTCCCTCCAGGCCATCCGCGACATCAGGCATGACCATCTTTCAGGAAGGGCCCATGCCCGGAAGCCGGGACTTGGCCTACGGCTTTGGCGAAGAGAGCATCGCGGACCTCACTGACGGAACACCACCGCATACCGATGCTGCCGGATTGAGTCCGGACGGTAGTGATGCCGCAAGGAACGCAGACGGCAAGACAGCCGTACTGAAGGCTGCCACCGTCCTGTACTGCCTGACAGCCGCCGCATCCATTATCCTGATACTCCTCAACATCATAAGGATACGCCGCCTGCGCCATACCGCCCGCCTGACCCGCATGAATGACTGGACCCTGGCCGAGAGCGAAAGGATTCAGACCCCGTTCTCATTCCTGCGGACAGTCTACATAGGCATGGACTACGCCCCGTCAGAGCATCTGATGATTCTCACCCACGAGGCCAGCCATGTCCGGCACAGGCATTCCTACGAGCGGATTGTTCTCTCGGTACTGCGCAGCCTGCTGTGGTTCAACCCATTCCTATGGATGGCCGAGAAAGACCTAAGAGAAGTGCAGGAATGGGAGGCCGACCACGACGTACTTGACAAAGGCAATGACCTGACTCTATATAGAATCGCGATATTCAAACAACTCTTTGGCTATAATCCGGATATATCCAGCGGGTTGAACTGTTCAATCACCAAAAAACGATTTATCATGATGACAAAAACACAACCAGGCCGCCACGCCGCCATCAGGCTGGCCGCCGTCATCCCTCTGCTAACCGCGACATTTTTCGCATTCGGCTGCGGGATCAGAGTACAGACACCCCAGGCACCTGCCCAGAACATTTTCGGTACAGACACGACCTGCATCAAGGCCACCACCGATGCCGTAATCCAGAATGACTCCATCATAGTAATCAACATATCCAAAGACGGAGACGTGACTGTCAACGGCCAAGAAAGCAGCACACTCGAAGTACGTCAATTCATCCTCGGGGAAAAGACTCCCGAAAGCACCATCCGTATCAACTTCGAAGACACCAGCCATCAAGGCGTGTTTACCGACATCATTGACGCCGTAGACAGCACCAGAGGCGTAGAGTACATGATTATCGAAGGTAACGACGAAGAACACAAGGGAAGGATAAAGTTCACATCCGACACCACATCACCTGCCTCGTCGCAGGACTTCTACATCAAAATCGGAAGCACAAGGATTCCGTCCGTCAAGGACTCCGTCATGACCATTGACATCACAGCAGCCGGAGAAAAGCAGGCATCCGTCACGATAAACGGCCAACGATATGATTCTGACGAGGAGATTGACAGCGTCATACACATGAATCTGTCCGAGAATCTGGCCAGAGCCGACATACTGATTTCGGGAGATGTCCGCATGGGTGTCGTCACAGACGTGAAGGAGAGTCTCAGAGAGGCAGGTGTGGAGAAGGTCTATATTCTTTATACAGCTGACTCCGGCTCTGACGTCCAGGAAATCAAAGTGGAGCGCAGCCTGCCCCCTGCCCTAAGCATCACTGCTGACTCCATCTGTGTCATCTCCACAAACAGGAAATATATCCACCCGATCATGGTCAACAGCAACGACAAGATCATGATGGACGGATACCAAGTGACGTTGGAGGAAATACCGCAGAGGGCCGCGGCGATTATAGAGGAGCAAGGAATCCGTACTGACGGGACTGACGGGCCGACAACCGGATGCATATTCTCAATCAGGAATGACAGGGCCTCGTCTTCAGAACTCTACGTACAGATTCAAAAGGCCATTGACAAAGCCTACTATACCGTCAGGGGCAAATATGCCCGCGAGACATTCGGAAAGCCGCTCAATGACCTGACCCAGGACGAACGGACTGAGGTCATCACAGCCATACCTATGAGACTGGCCGAAGCAGAATTAACGTATGAGGAGGTCCCACGGCAGAACTGAGCCCGACATTCACGGGGCTTTCCTTTAACGATTTGAGGCATTGCCCTGAATAACAGACATTTGACACATCTCTCCAAAGGACAGGAGTGCGCGGAATCCGTCCAAACAGCCGGAAACCGCCACCCCTGTCCTCCTTATCTTCCCGACAACACACTCACTATCAACCCCATCCCCCAATCCACACAAGGCCAGGTCCTGCAAATAAACCGAAACATTTTGCTGTTTCCGACAAAATTCACTCAAAACATTTTGCGTTTTCCGACAAACCGTATAAATTTGCATAAGACGAGAATGTGATTGCGCAAATGCTAAGAAGTGCAGGCAATGAGCTGTTCTACTATACTTTCAAGGAGGAGGCCGTAAAAGAAAACGGTTCGGACAACAGTGTTCTGCGCAACTATGAAGTAGACTTCCTGTTGTCGCGTAAAGACAAGATATGTCCCATTGAGATTAAGTCGTCAGGCTACAACTCCCATAAGTCGCTTGACAGATTCCAGGAGAAATACTCCGGCAGAATCCAGCATCGTTATCTGCTGTACACAAAGGATATGCGGAAAGACAAGGACATCCTTTGTCTTCCCGCATACATGGCCGGACTGCTGTAGGTACAGGCTATTACGGCCTTCATTACAACGGAAAACGTCTCTAGTACTCTGATTCTTCCATATCGTTCGTCTTACTTCCGGTGTATATTGTCGCGGAGTCCCTCCATTCGATTGTGATTCTGTTCTTCGTCCCTTCCTTCAAATCCGGTTCATATCCATTGAAGGAACCGTAATCCGTCATTTCAAAATAAAAGTTCCATGTCTTGTCTTCGTTCCGTATTATGTTTACTTTTACATTATCCGGACATCTCAGGGTCTTCATCCCGTACATCTCGTAATTTTCAAAATATTCCGTGTATTTGAAATTGGAATTCTGGAATTTAAAATTCCAGTGAGTGTCCGCTCCAGCCTGAGCAAGATCAATTTCACCCTCGGTAGGAATGTTATCTGCCATGTACATGAAGCTGGGTACGGTTATGGGGTCATCAATAGATTCTTCGTATCCTTCAGGCCGGAAATAAAAGAAATAGGCATCGAAAGTCGCTCCTCCGTATTGCGGATCTCCTCCCCGCAACCTGTAATTTTCCTCCAAACGCACTTCCATTGAAGATATGGTTTTATGGTACAGCACAGTACCGTCTTCGGATGTTACGGTTATGCTTGGTGAGAATGGCTTTACTGGAGTAATGTCAAATGCTTCTTCGACGACCGTCATCTCCCCGAACCATTCCCCTTCCGTCATGGTTCCGTCAGGGAATGTGACGGCAAATCCGACATAAGTCCTGTCTCCCACATTTTCAATATTGATCTTGCCGCTCGCTCCTTCTCCCGAGGCCGCATTGATGTCAAGTGTTGAATATGTTTCGTAATCATGCAGGAGGAAACCGCATTCACCAGCATCCTCAGGCAATACCAGGCTAGTGCCTTCCGCAGTGTTGCCTATCAAAAGTTCCACAGCGAAGTGCCCTTCCATTAAGTCCTCAGGGGCTGCCGCATTCTGAGTCTGTCCGACTGCAAGTATGTTCTGTGTTCCGTTATTGTAAAGGAATATGCCCTGAATATCGTTCTTCTCCACATCCCCCTCCTTTGTGGTTACGGAAAAATAATTGCCGCTGTAATATCCTTTTATGAATGTCCCTGTGTATTCCGCCTGCAAATGCGAGCCACCGGATTCCGCATTTAGCGACAGCGTGATTTTTTCCCCGAACTTGTCTTTCGACAATGTTAATGTACCTGTCGTGCCTTCCTTATTGGTAAATGCTCCGCATTCTATGGAAATGGCATCAGACGTCACGGTAGAGAGGTCTATGCTTTCGGTGGGCTGCCCATCCTTTACCTTGATGGCTATCCCCTTGGCATTGTCATCCGGTTCTGTCAGGCTCTCGGCATAAAAATAATAAGTCGTGGCCGTTTCTTTGTGGTCATACCATTCCAGAACACTTGAGATGGAGATTCTCTCATCGTCCAGAGAATATTCATTATCTAGGGGAACGGTTTCCGGCACGGCCTCGATGCAGGTATTGTGATAATCCGCCCTAAGCATGGTTCCGTCTTTCATCTTGATATCTGTCTCCAGTTCAAGTTTCCCTTCGTTCGCGGAATACCTGACACTCATTTTAAACTGCTCGGCATCGGCTTTGTCCTTATCTGCCAGATGCAGTGACAAATAGGACAACTCGAATGCACCATCGACTTCACCGTCCGCATTGAGAACAGACAGCATCAAATAGTCATTTGCCACCGTCATTCCCTTCACATCGGATATGCCTTGCGTAGGAGACAGGTAGAAAGTGACCATACCGTTTTCTTCTGCTTCATAAATCGCAGAGCGTATTTCCACCGGCTCATTCTCATTATACATTATCTGGTCTTCCAACTCTACTGGAGGAACCAATACCTCATTCTTTTTACAAGAAGTCGGAATAGCCGTTGCCAGCATTACAATCAATGCCGGCACGGTAAGTTTTTTCATAAACATTTTCATTTGTCTCATTATTTAAGTTTATTTTCCAATAAAGATCTTTGGGATTTCAAGCGCATGGGAGCATTGAACGAATTATCGGACGGGAGAACAGGGGTATCAGTTCCCATCAGACATACCGGACCTGTCCATGAACCGGTTATCTTATGTTTCAGTACATCCATGCCGTCTATTTCGAAAGTATAGTAGTTTTCACCTCCTGCTGCTTTCGATATGGTTATAGTACCTTCATACAGACATGCGAAACCTGCTTGCGTAGGTATGTTCAATGGAACATTCTCCTCCACTTCTCCATCTCCGTCAATATCTGCGCTACCGATTGCGTTGGCTATGTCCATGTACCTGGTGCCAAGGTTTCCTTCCATGCCCTGATATCCGCGCGGAGCTGTCCCCGGCCGGAATGAAGCCGGATAGCGATTAGGCGTAACCGTATACGTACCTGTTGTTATCTTGCCTTCGTCACCGGGGTTGACGAGGAGGTCGAGACGGATTATATCCCCTTCCACGAGCTTCCCATCCTCATCGTAAAATCCGGTAGCCATGCCTATGTCAATAGACTGATATCCGCATGCTTCTTCAGCAGGAGGGGTTACGTTTGTAAGGTCTTCAACAGGAATGGTGCCGAGTCCTTTTACCCATATGTCGGTCTGGGGTGTGCAATATGCTGTCGGCAAATAGCCGAGTTCAAGTTCCAAGTCCTTTTCGAGGGTGGTTGAACCGTCGTTATCGTCTTTCGAGTTGTCGGTAATGCCGATGGGGCCATCGAAATAAATATTGACCGTATATCCGTCAGGAGTAAGGACAGTACCCTCTATCACTGTATTGTCCCCATTTTCAGATACAGTTATATTGCCGCCTGCCACGTATGCGTATGTAGCATTTTCCGTTCCGTCATTTCTCATCACATACGACCCCAAAGGCAAAATCAGCCCCAGGATATTGACCTCCTCAGTAGTCATGCATGTAGAATGCTCCAGGCTCGATGACACGGTATATTCACCTGGCATAATCCTGCATTTCTTGGAATCAATAAACAGGTCATGCAGGAGAACGAGCGTCATGCCGTGTCCCGGACTTATACGGTTTTCCCAATTCTCATCATAGATAACGATCTCCATGAGGCCTGTCCCGTTCTCAAGGATATTCCCCTCATAACTTGCTTCCGCATAGAAGCCTTTGAAGTCCAAGTCTTCTCCTATCTGAGGCAGGCTGGGATTAAAGTCAGCATTCTCCATTGACAGCTCTCCCGAGAACGAGACACTGTATGTCGTGCCATCCTGTACAAACGAAGCCGAGATTGTGTATGTGCTGTTATCGGATGTTTCTACGACTACTTTGTCATAGAGCGGAATCAACTCCGACACATTGCCGGCGGCATCTTTTGCTATTATTCCGCTGAATTTGTCGGAATAAGTGAGATTTGAGACAGTGGAGGAAGAACTGTATTCACCGGCCGGCAAGTCGAGGATAAAGCCAGCATTGTCAGCATAAAGATCCAATTGAAGAGCATACCCCTCAGACTCAAGACTATAATCAGTCCCATCCAGCTTGAATCCGGCATTTGTCAAGACGATGTAGTAGTTTTCCATTCCTGACTCCATGCCCATATAAAGACTCATCACGGCTTTGTCCAGAGAGATATGATTTTCACTAGCATTGACGCATGCCCCGTCATATTCCGCTCGGAGCTCATCCCCGTTGTTCTTTTTTGCTGAAAGGCTGAGGATCAAGGCATTGTTGTCCAACACGAGTGAAAGGTCCGAGGACTTGATTTCAGAACTTTCAGCTGAAGAAACAACAAAATCCTTGTAACTCAAGGCATTTCCTTCGGACGTGAGGTCGATTTGCCCATTTGCCGAAGAACTTACGATTTTGATGAAATCATTTGCATTCAGCATGGCTTCAATATTCTCTATTCCCTCGGACGGAGATATGAAGAATGTATATACACCATTCAGATTGTCGTATTCATAGAGCACGGATCTTATATCATTCGTGACCCCATTGAATGAAAATTGATTAGTTAGCGCTCCTTCGTTTGGTCCATCGTCTTTTTTACAAGAGTTGCCTGCAAGCATCAGGCATAGGACAATGGCACAGAATGAAAATTTAGATATTCGTTTCATAATATTAAGAAGCTGTTTAAATTTATTTATAATTAGTTGTAAATCAGTAGGTTAATTGGGGTATTTTTCGTAACTTTATGGTTGTCAAGACATTAAAGTTATGCATAAGTACCCAACCAACCTGACTGATAAACAGTGG